>Ga0335078_10004187_pt1 | contig 21395 bp, 15 predicted proteins | sample Lox_Sample_32_FD_206711 | JGI IMG/M metagenome (GOLD analysis project Ga0335078, IMG submission 206711) | Soil microbial communities from Loxahatchee National Wildlife Refuge, Florida, United States - Lox_Sample_3.2 | ecosystem: Environmental > Terrestrial > Soil > Wetlands | place: USA...
GAAGGGGGCTCCGGTGCAGGCTGGCCGCGGGAAGGGGGCTCCGGTGCGGGCTGGCCGCGGGAAGGGGGCTCCGGTGCGGGCTGGCCGCGGGAAGGGGGCTCCGGTGCGGGCTGGCCGCGGCGCGGCTGCGGGGGCGTGACGGGCGGCATTGGGCGCTGGTATTCGGCGACCACCGGCGCGGTGTAGATAGTCGGCGGCCCGGTGTGCCCGCGGCCCGGGGGCAGCGCCGGGTAGGAACCCGTGCTCCCCCCGTTGGAGTGACCATTGGCGGCCGACCGCAGGGACAGGGCTCCGGCGGTGCACTGCTCGCCGGCTAGGGCCGGCTCGGCGCCGGGAATCAGCTCGACGTACGGGCGCAGGTCGGCGCTGGTGAGCTCCATGATGTCGTCGCACTCCTGGCGGAGTGCCCGGGAGATCGTCCAGTTGCCGTCCACCGTGACATGCATGATCGTGACGCGCATGCCGAGATCCTGGACATCGGACAGGATCTGCGCGAGATCTTCCTCCGCGCTGACCACCACCGCGTCGCTGACCGCGCGGTTGCGGGCCAGGACGGTGAGATCACGGTGAATCTCCGTCTCCACGCCTTCCCGGCGGCCGGGCCGCAGCCTGGCCAGCCGCAGCTTGATTCCGGGCAGGTCCGCGATCGCGTCGTGCTCGGCGGTGCGCCGGCCCGCCACGGTGGCCTCGTACCAGTAGCAGCGAAGCAGGGGAAAAGCGGTGCGGGCGCGGGCGCGGCTGCCGAGAAGCTGGAGCAGCCCGCCGTAGTCCCAGCTGACCGACTCTCGCCGGCGCGTCCCGTGGACGGCCATCGCGCCGTCCGCGAGCATGTAGCCCGCGTCTACGAACAGCGCGCAACGATCCACGCAACACCGTCCTTCCTGCACCGGGCGACTGCCCGAAATCGTGACATCACACGATGAGGTCGCATAACGTCCCGCACTCCATAGCGTAGTGAAGGCGGCTTCTCGCGTGTGCCTTTCCGGGTTTTCACCGCTGCTCAGGCGAGGTCCGGCCGATGCCAGGCGACCGGCGGGACTGCTGTGGCCTTAAACGGGCCATAGCGGCAACGAGGCACAGGCCGCCGGAATGCTGGCGGGGTCGCCCGGGAGGCACGGTCTCGTGATTACTCTTTGTGTTTTAATAGTTTCTCTAGGTCATAAATGGCTGGGGATCCGCGCCACGGCGCCGCCGCCGGGTACCGCGGCCGACCTATGGACGCCGCCGGCGCCAGCGCCCTGTGGAGGGGACGGGGCCTGGCGCCGGCGGCTCGCCTGACGCTGCGGGCCTCGCGCCGCGACGAGGCCCGCAGCCAGGGCGGCTATGATCCGGGCGTGGATGACCGAGCGGAACTGCTGCACGCCATCAGGACCGGGGCCGTGGTCCGCGGCGATTTCGTGCTCTCCTCCGGGCAGCGCGCCAGCTGGTACGTGGACCTGCGGCGCGTCCTGCTGGCCGGCCGGTACGCACCGATCGCCGGCCGGGTGATGCTGGCGGCCACGGCCGACCTTTCCTACGAAGCCGTCGGCGGTCTCACGCTGGGGGCGGACCCGGTCGCCGCGGCGATGATGCACGCCGCGGCGCGCGACGGGCGCATCCTCGACGCGTTCGTCGTCCGCAAGGGCGAGAAGGCCCACGGGCTGCAGCGGCGGATCGAGGGCCCGGACGTCGCCGGCCGGCGCGTGCTCGCCGTGGAGGACACCTCGACGACGGGCGGTTCGGTGCTGACGGCCGTGTCGGCCCTGCAGGAGGCGGGGGCCGAGGTGGCCGGGGTCGCGGTCCTGGTGGACCGGGGCGCCGGCGCACGCATCACCGCGCTCGGGCTGCCCTACCGTGCCGCCTACAGCCAGCCGGACCTGGGTGCGTGACCCCCGGCGCGGCCGGGCCGGGAGGGGCCGCTCAGCCGGGGCTCAGAGCGACCCGGCCAGGGCGAGCCCGCCCACCATGAGCAGGAGGAGGAGGACGAATATCCCGCCGCCGACCGCGACGTAGCGGCCGGTCCCATGGGGGTCTGACTTGTGGCGGCCCACCTGGGCAGATTAACCCCGGGGCTTTCCGACGGGCGGCTTTACGCCGAATTCAGCCACGGTCAGCGCCCGTCCGCCCGCCCGCATCGCGGTACGCGCCGTCCGCCCGCCCGGCCTCGCCGTGCGCCCCGTCGTCCGCCCGCTCGGCCTCGCCGTCGGCCCGGTCCGGCCCATCCGGCCGGCCGCGGGCGGCGTGCCGCGGGCCGGAGGCGGCCGTTCCGGCCGCCTCCCGGCGGAACGCGCGCAGCCGGATGACGACGAAGCCGACGATGGCCACGACCACCAGCACGGCCACGATGTAGCCGACGATGGCCACGCCGTGGGCGACGCTGTGCCATGCGCTGCCGACCCCGTAGCCGATCGCCGAAAGCGCCGCCACGTAGATGACCGTGCCGATCGCGCTGAGGACCGCGAACCGGGCCAGCGGCATCTCGATCAGGCCCGCGACGATCGACGTGAAGGCGCGCACCACGGGGATCATCCGGGCCACCGGAATCGCCCAGGCCCCGCGTCCCTCCAGGAACCGCTCGGCCCGGTCCACATCCGAGCGGGTGATCAGCACGTACCGGCCCACCTTGTCGACCAGCGGGCGGCCGCCCCAGCGGCCCACCGCGAAGGACGTGCATGATCCGGCGAGCTCCGCCAGCGATCCGATGATGATCACCAGGGCCAGGCTGAGGTGCCCCTGGTAAGCCAGTACACCGGCGAAAATGAAGGTGACCTCCGAGGAGATCGGCACGCAGCACGCCTGGAGAAAACCAAAGAGGATAAGCGCGCCGTAGCCTGCTGAGGTCAGGAAACTTTCCATAGGCCTTCAGTTGTACCGCATCCAGGTTGTTTTCACGGAGCGAGCGGCCATGCCCTTGGTACCCAAGGCGGCGCAGCTTCGCGATACTGGGTTTCTCAGAAGCAGGAAGAGAGGGCCAGGGCAATGCCTATCGCGACTCCGGAGATATACGCCCAGATGCTCGACCGGGCCAAGCAGCACGGTTTTGCGTACCCGGCGATCAACGTGACGTCCACCCAGACACTGAATGCCGCGATGCGCGGCTTCGCCAGCGCCGAGAGCGACGGGATCGTCCAGATCTCCACGGGCGGCGCCGAGTACCTGTCGGGCTCGGTCAAGGACATGGTCACGGGGGCAAGCGCGCTCGCGGAGTTCGCCCGGACGGTGGCGGCCAGGATCCCGGTCCAGATCGCGCTGCACACGGACCACTGCCCCAAGGACAAGCTGGACGGTTACATGCGGCCGCTGGTCAAGATCTCCGCCGAGCGCGTCGCGCGGGGCGAGGACCCGCTGTTCCAGTCGCACATGTGGGACGGCTCCGCCGTGCCGCTGCCCGAGAACCTGGACATCGCCGCCGATCTGCTGGATCAGTGCGCCAAGGCGCACATCATCATGGAGATGGAGATCGGCGTCGTCGGCGGCGAGGAAGACGGCATCGTCGGCGAGATGAACGAGAAGCTGTACACCACGCCGGAAGACGCCCTCGCCGTGGCCGAGAAGCTCGGCCTGGGCGAGCGCGGCCGGTACATCCTGGCCGCCACGTTCGGCAACGTGCACGGCGTCTACAAGCCCGGCCACGTCAAGCTGCGCCCGCCGGTGCTCAAAGAGATCCAGGACGCGGTCGCCGCCAAGTACGGCAAGGAGAAGCCGTTCGACCTGGTCTTCCACGGCGGCTCGGGTTCGGCGCTGGAGGAGATCAGGGAGGCCATCGGCTACGGCGTGGTGAAGATGAACGTCGATACCGACACGCAGTACGCGTTCACCCGGCCGGTCGCCGGGTTCATGCTGACCAAATACGATGGCGTGCTGAAGGTGGACGGCGACGTCGGGCGGAAGAAGGACTACGACCCGCGGGCCTGGGGCAAGGCGGGCGAGCAGGGGATGGCCGACCGCGTCGTGCGCGCCTGCGAGGACCTGCTGTCGGCCGGCCACCGGCTCACCTGAGGGCTGCCAGAATCGGCCCATGGACCATCAGAATCTGCTGGCCGGGCCCGGCCGCACCGCCGGGCCCGCGGCCACGTACCTGCCCGCCGACCCGGACGCCGACGAAGCGCTCCGGTCCGGCCAGGACCTGACCGACGTGGCGGCGCGCTTCCCGGCGTCCTCGGCGGCCTGGGCCGCCCTCGCCGAGCGCGCGTTCGGGTCCGGGGAGGTGGTCGCGGCGTACGCGTACGCCCGGACCGGTTACCACCGCGGGCTCGACCAGCTGCGCCGGGCCGGATGGCGCGGCAGCGGGCCGATACCGTGGGAACACGAGCCCAACCGGGGATTTCTCCGGTCGCTGCACATGCTCGCCGCGGCCGCGGCCGCCATCGGCGAGGATAGCGAGGCGGCGCGCTGCCGGGAGTTCCTGGCCGACTCCAGCCCGGCCGCCGCGGCCGCCCTGGAGAAGGCCTGACCTGAACCGGAGGCGGGCCGGAGGGCGCAGGCGGGAGGCCGGCGGTTCCGGCCGCCCGGTAGCCGCGCATTGGCCCCCGGATAGCCCGGCGTCCGGTTACCGCACATCCCGTCATCGCTGGGGTAGTCTCGATGGGTAACAGCCCCTGCGGCCATGGTGTCGTGTCCTGACCATGCAGCGCCGCCAGGGGCTTCGCGGTGTCTTATCCAGGAGGGACCAGCCCGTGCCGGCCATCGTGCTCGTCGGCGCCCAGTGGGGCGACGAAGGCAAGGGCAAGGCGACCGATCTGCTCGGCGACCGCGTCCACTATGTCGTCCGATACCAGGGCGGGAACAACGCGGGCCACACGGTGGTCGTCGGCGAGGAAAGCTACGCCCTGCACATGCTGCCCTCCGGGGTGCTCTCGCCCGACGTGGTGCCGGTCATCGGCAACGGCGTGGTGGTCGATCCCCGGGTGCTGCTGGAGGAGATCGACGGGCTGCAGGCCCGCGGGGTGTCCTGCGCGAAGCTGCTGGTCTCGGCGAACGCGCACCTGATCATGCCGTACCACCGCGCCCTGGACCGGGTGACCGAACGCTACCTGGGCAGCGCGCGGATCGGCACCACCGGCCGCGGCATCGGCCCCACCTATGGCGACAAGATCGCCCGGGTCGGGATCCGGGTCCAGGACCTGTTCGACCCGGGCATCTTCCGCCAGAAACTGGAACTGGTACTGCGGGAGAAGAACCAGATGCTGACCAAGGTCTACAACCGGCGCGGCATCGACCCGGCCACGATCGCGGACACCTACATCGGCTACGGCGAACGGCTGCGCGGCTACGTCGCGGACACCGGCCTGGTCCTCGGGCGGGGGCTGGACGCGGGCCGCGTCGTGCTGCTGGAAGGCGCGCAGGCGACGATGCTGGACGTCGACCACGGCACCTACCCGTTCGTCACGTCGTCCTCGCCGGCCGCCGGCGGCGCGTGCGCCGGGTCGGGTATCGGGCCGACCCGGATCACCAAGGTCATCGGGGTCGTCAAGGCGTACACGACGCGGGTCGGGGCGGGCCCGTTCCCGACCGAGCTGACCGACGAGCAGGGTGAGTGGCTGCGGGAGACCGGCGGCGAGTACGGGGTCACCACCGGGCGGCCGCGCCGCACGGGCTGGTTCGACACCGTCGTGGCCCGGTATTCCACCCGGGTGAACGGCATCACGGACTACTTCCTCACCAAGCTGGACGTGCTGTCCAGCCTGGACAAGGTGCCGGTGTGCGTAGCGTACGAGATCGACGGCCAGCGCCACGACGAGCTGCCGATGACGCAGACCGAGTTCCACCATGCGCGCCCGATGTATGAGTACCTGGACGGCTGGTGGGAGGACATCTCGCAGGCGCGGTCGTTCGCTGACCTGCCGCCGAACGCCCAGCGCTACGTGCAGGCCGTCGAGGAGATGATCGGTGCCCCGGTGTGCGCGGTCGGCGTCGGCCCCCGGCGCGACCAGACCCTCCAGATCCGCGACCTGATCTGATGGAACCGTCCCAGCCGGAAATTAGCCGGTAGGCTCGCCGGCGTGCGCGTTCTAGTCATCGGTTCAGGGGGCCGGGAGCACGCCATCGTCCGCGCCCTGGCGCGAGATCCGGCCGTATCCGCCCTGCACGCCGCGCCCGGCAACCCCGGGATCGCGGCTCTGGCGGACGTCCATCAGGTCGCCGTCTCAGACCCGGCGGACATCGCCGCGCTGGCCGGGAAACTGGCCCCCGGCCTGGTCGTGATCGGGCCTGAGACGCCGCTGGTGGCCGGCGCCGCCGACGCGGTGCGCGAGGCCGGCATCCCGTGCTTCGGGCCCGGCGCCGCGCCGGCCATGATCGAGGGGTCGAAGTCGTTCGCCAAGGAGGTCATGGCCGAAGCCGGCATCCCGACGGCCGCCTCCCTGACGTGCACGACGGCCGCCGAGGCGGACGCGGCGCTGGCCCGCTTCGGGCCGCCGTACGTGGTGAAGGATGACGCGCTGGCGGCCGGGAAGGGCGTGCTGGTGACCACGGATCGCGGCGCGGCGCGCACGCACGCCCGGTCCGCCGGGACGGTCGTCATCGAGGAGTTCCTGGACGGCCCGGAGGTGTCGCTGTTCGCGCTCTGCGACGGGAGCACCGCGGTGCCGCTGATCCCGGCGCAGGACTTCAAGCGCGCCCGGGACGGTGACCTCGGCCCGAACACCGGCGGCATGGGCGCCTACACCCCGCTGCCGTGGGCTCCGGCCGGCCTGACCGGCGAGGTGATGGACACGGTCGTGCAGCCGGCGGTGGACGCGATGCGCCGCCGCGGCACGCCGTTCGCCGGGCTGCTGTACGCGGGCCTGTGCCTCACCCAAGCCGGCGTGCGGGTGGTCGAGTTCAACGCCCGGTTCGGGGACCCGGAGACGCAGGTGGTCCTGGACCGGCTGGATACGCCGCTGGCCGGGCTGCTGCACGCCGCGGCCACCGGGGAACTGCCCGGACGGGAACCGCTGCGCTGGCGGCCCGGCGCGGCGGTGACGGTCGTCATCGCCGCCGAGGGTTACCCGGGGCGGCCGGCCACCGGGGACGCGATCAGCGGCCTGGACCAATCCGCGCGCGTTCCCGGCGCGTATGTGCTGCAGGCCGGCACGGCCACCGGGCCGGACGGGGTACTGCGGTCCAGCGGCGGCCGGGTCCTTAACGTCGTCGGCACCGGCGGAAATATCGACGCGGCCCGTGTCGCTGCTTACCAGGCGGCAGCGGGGGTCCGGATGCGCGGAGCCTGGTGGCGCGGGGACATCGCCGCGGCCGCGGCGCGGGACGCCAGGGCCGCGGCAGGCGGCACCCAGACGGGAGGCGGAGGCGCGTCGTGATCAGCCGGTACACGCTCCCCGAGATGGGCCAGGTCTGGAGCGAGGCGCACAAATACGAGCTCTGGTGCCGGGTGGAGACCCTCGTCCTGGAGGCCAACGCCGAGGCCGGGACCGTTCCGGCGGACAGCGTCGGCCCGGTGCGCGCGGCGCCGCCGCCCACGCCGGAGGCGGTCGCCGCCGTCGAGGCCGTCACCGACCACGACGTGATCGCGTTCCTGACCGCGTGGGCGGACAACACGTCCCCGCGCAGCGCCGCGGCTTACGCGCACTTCGGGATGACGTCGTCTGACCTGGTAGATACGGCGCTGGCGGTGCAGCTCAGCGAGGCGACCGACATCCTGCTGGCCAAGGCGGACCGTCTCGTGGCCGCGCTGCGCGACCACGCGCTGGCGCACCGCGGCACGCTGCGGCCCGGCCGCACGCACGGCGTGCACGCGGAGCCCGACGTCTGGGGCCACCGCGTCGCGGACTTCGCCTTCGCCGCGGCCCGCGCGCGCGACCGGATCCGCCGGGCGCGCGACGCGGTGGCAGTCGGCAAGCTGTCCGGCCCGGTAGGCAACTACTCCAACATCGCCCCGGAGATCGAAGCGGCGGTCATGCCGGCCCTCGGCCTGCGGCCCGCGGACGTGGCCACCCAGGTCGTCATGCGGGACGGGATCGCGGAGTGGGTGAGCGCGCTGGCCCTGGCGGCCACGGTGTGCGAGGCCGTGGCGCTGGAGGTGCGGCACGGCCAGCGCACCGAGGTGCGCGAGCTGTCCGAGCCTTTCGGCCGGGGCCAGAAGGGCTCGTCGGCGATGCCGCATAAGAAGAACCCCATCCGCGCCGAGCGGATCTGCGGGCTGGCGCGGCTGGTACGCGGGTATGTCACGCCGGTGATGGAAGGCGTGCCGCTGTGGCACGAACGCGACATCTCGCATTCCAGTGTGGAACGGGTCGCGCTGCCCGACGCCGCGATCACCGTCGACTACCTGCTGCACCTCACCACCGGGCTGATCAGCGGCCTGGTGGTCGACACCAGGAGGATGCGGGCCAACCTGGATGCGACCGGCGGGCTGCTGTACTCGTCCGCCGCGCTGCTGGAGCTGGTCGCCTCCGGCGTGGCCAGAGAGGACGCGTATGCCCTGGTCCAGGCGGCGGCGATGGAGACCTGGAATGCGGGTATCCCGTTCCGGGAGGCACTGCGCAAGGAAGCCGCTGCCCGCGGCCAGGCGATCGACGAGGCACGGATGGACGAAGCGTGCCGCCCCGAACGCTACGTGACCCGGCTGGGGCCGGCGTTCGCCAGGCTGGAGGGGCTGACGTGACGGCAAATCGTGTCAAGCCCCCGCTCTCCGGCGGGCCGGATGGAATACTGGGCAACGCATTTGCGCGGGGAGCCCGCTGCGGTTCCGGCCGGCCCCAGCGTCCCCGCGCCGCCGGGACGGCTTCGCGGGCCGCCCGGCCTGCACCCGGCCACGTGCCGGATTCAATGTCACCACCCCTCGACAGGAGTTGCATCCACATGACGATGGGCACTGAGACCCGTTACCGCGTACGGGGCGGAGCGCCGCTGCACGGCACCGTGTTCGTCCAGGGCGCGAAGAACGCCGCGCTCAAGATGATCGCGGCCTCGCTTCTCGCCTCCAAGGGCCGGACGGTCCTGCGGAACGTGCCGCCCATCGAGGATGTGCGCCGCGCGGTCGAGCTGGCCCAGGCGGTCGGGGCCATCGTGGAGTTCCACGAGTCCGAGCGGACGCTGGTGGTGGATGCGTCACGGCTCAGCAGCCCGGTGCTGCCCGCCGAGATCGCCCGCCGGTTCCGCAGCTCCGTGCTGTTCGTGCCGGCCCTCCTGCACCGGCTGGGCGAAGCCGTCATCGAGGGTGTCGGCGGCTGCAACCTGGGGAACCGCAACCTCGACTTCCACTACCGCGGCTTCGCGCGGCTCGGCGCCATCGTCGACGAGGACGAATCGGTCATCCACATCAAGGCCGGCGCGAGCGGCCTGCGGGGATCCCACCTGTACCTGGACACCCCCTCCCACACCGGCACCGAAAACCTGATCATGGCCGCGTCGCTCGCCCCGGGCACCACGATCATCGACAACACGGCGCTCGAGCCGGAGGTGCTCGACGTCATCAGCTTCCTCACCAAGATGGGCGCGCGGATCACCGGCGGCGGCACCGGATTCGTGACCGTGGAGGGCGTCGGCGAGCTGGCCGCGGTCGAGCACACGGTGATGCCGGACCGGATCGATGCGGGCGTCTTCGCCATGGCCGCGGCGATCACCGGCGGCGAGCTGAACCTGGTCGGCGGCTCGCTCGAGCATTTCGGCGTCGTCCGCTGGAAGCTGGAGCAGATGGGCGTGGAATTCTCCACCCAGGGCGCGGTTCTTCAGGTCCGCCGGACCGGCCCGCTGCGGCCGATCAACGTCATCACCAGCCCTTACCCGGGATTCGCCACCGACCTGCAGTCGCCCATCATGGCGCTCGCCTGCCTGGCCGAGGGGTCGAGTTACATTCGGGAAACCATCTTCGACGGCCGTTACACGCTCGTGGGCGAGCTGAACAAGATGGCCGGGAAAGTCGAAGTGGACGGGAGCGTGGTTATCGTCCACGGCCCGAACACCTTGCGCGGGGCCGAGGTGGTGGCGCATGACCTGCGCACCGGCATCGCGCTCATCCTGGCCGGCCTGATCGCCGAGGGCGAAACTGTCGTTGCCCCGGGTTACCTGATTGACCGCGGTCACGCGTCGATCGCCCAGCGGCTCACAACGCTCGGCGCCGACATCACCGAGGAGCCGACGACCGCGGTTTAGCGCCCAGGACCGGGCAGGATCGTCGCCTACGGGACACACGTGTCCCGTAGGCCGTCCTGGTCCCGACGATAAACCGGTTTTGGATCACCTACGGCATGAATTTTTTGGCCTCGTGCGCCTCTTCACAAAATGAGCCGGATGAGTTACGAAAAGTACTGACCGGCGTCTACCCGGGGTGACGAGGTGGCGGTGTTGTGCGGAATATGGCTGGCGGTTGGTTACCGAATGCGGATGAGGTGAACGTTGAGCGTGCGCGTCAGCAGCGGCCTAGCGGCCTGCCGAGGGTTAACGGTCTACGGGGGAAAAGGCCGATGACCGCGAGGAGGCACCTGCCCAGCGAGCTCATAATCGGCGTTGTCGGGCCTTATGACCTCGTCGAGCGGATCATGCTGTCCGGGGCGGCGGCCCGCGATGAGGCGTTCGGCGTGGTCCCGGCGCCGCCGGGACCGGGCGGCGCGGCCGCGGCGCCGTCGCGGGCGGATACGGCGGGGCCATCCCGGCCGGAAGCGGCCGAGCCCTCCGCGGAGCAGGGCCCGCCGGGCCCCGCGGCCCCAGGCGGCTCCGGGACGTCCCCGTGGCCGCGTGAGGAGCCGCGCGGCCTGCTCGGCGGCACGCTGCCACGGCGGCTGATCGCAGCCGCCTACCGGCGGGAGCGGGAGGCGCCGGAGAAGGTTGCCCGGCTCGGCGCCGCCATCGACGTCTGCCTGTTCGCCAGCCCGGTGCCGTACGAGTACGCGCGCCGGGCCGGGGTGATCTCGGTTCCCTCCACCTACGTGCGGCTCGACGGCGGGGCGTTCTACGCGGCGCTGCTGCGGGCCAGCCGGGTCCAGGGCCACGACATCGAGCGGATCAGCGTGGACGTGCTGGCCCGCGGCTCGGTGGAAGAGGCCTACGCGGAGCTGGGCCTGTCCCCGGACGGCGTCCGGCTGCGCCAGGATCCGGCCAGCCCCGCCGCCCTGGCCGCCTTCCACGAGCGGCTGTGGCGGATGGGCGAAACGTCGGTCGCCCTCACCTGCCTGGACTCGGTGAGCCGGCGGCTGGCCCGGGCCGGGGTCCCGGTAATGAACATCCGGCCGACCGACGCCGCTATCCGGATGGCGGTCTGGAACGCCGTCCTGCTCGGCGGCCACCACCGGCTCGAAGCGGCCCAGCTCGCGCTCGTGGTGGTCGAGGTGCCCCGGCTGCGGGAGGGGGCCCGGCGGGCCCTGTCCCGGTACTCGCGCGACGAGCTGCGCCTGACCGTGCACCGGTTCCTGACCAGCGAGGCGCAGCGCATCCAGGCGATCGTCGTGCCCGCCGATGATCATTCCTTCCTGATCGCGGCGACGCGGGGGTCGCTCGCCGCGATGACCGGCGACTTCAGCCAGCTCCCGTTTGCCGACCGCGCCCGCGCCGAGCTCGGTATCACGATCGAGGTGGGGATCGGGATGGGGCGCAGCGCCCAGGAGGCGGAGACGTTGGCGCGATCCGCGCTCATCCGCTCCCGGTCCGGCGCGTCCGGGCCCGGCCCGGCCCTGCCGCGCGAGGGGCAGCCGCTGGTCCCCGCGCCGCGGCAGGCCACATCGCCGACGCTGCGTGCCCCCTCCCGCGGGATCGAGACGCTGTCCCGCCTGGCCGGCAGGCTGGAGGGATCCGAGACCGCGCTGGTCGTGGACGCCGAAACGGCCGGCCGCCTGCTGGGTGTCACCTCGCGGACCGCGCGCCGGCTGCTTCGCGGGCTCGTCGACGAGGGGCTGGCGTGGCCGCTGCCGCCGAGCCGGGCGGCGCAGCCGGGCCGCCCGCGCCAGTTCTACCGGCTGATCACCGAGAAGCTCGAAGAGCTGGAACCATCCCGCAGGCCCTGATCGCCCGCTCCCCCGCCGCGGCCGTCAGCCGCAGCGGGGGTAGGCGCGCGCCACGGCCAGGAAGAGGTCGTTGGCCTCTGGCTCGCCGATCGAGACCCGGGCCCCCTCGCCGCCGAACGGCCGGACGCTGACACCGGCTCGGGCGCAGGCGGCCGCGAAGCCGGCGGTCGCGTCCCCGAGCCGGAGCCAGACGAAGTTGGCCTCGGCCGACGGTACCGCCCAGCCGGCGGCCAGCAGCGCCTCGCGGACCCGGGTCCGCTCCTTGACCGTCGCCTCCACCCGCTCAAGCAGCTCGGCCTCGGCCGCCAGTGACGCGACCGCCGCGGCCTGGGCGATGCTGTTGACCGTGAACGGCAGCATCGTCTTGCGGGCGGCCTGGGCCACCGGCGGATGCGCGATCATGAATCCGGCCCGCAGCCCCGCGAGGCCGTACGCCTTGGAGAACGTGCGCAGGACGGCGACATTGGGCCGGTCCCTGTACAGGTTCAGCCCGTCGGGGACGGACTCGTCGCGGACGTATTCGCGGTAGGCCTCATCCAGCACGACCAGGCAGTCGGGCGGGACCCGGTCAAGGAACGCGGCCAGCTCACGGCCGTGCACCACCGTGCCGGTGGGGTTGTTCGGATTACAGACGAAGATGAGCCGGGTGCGGCTGGTGATCGCGTCCGCCATGGCCGGCAGGTCGTGGGTCTCGTCGCGGAGCGGGACGCGGACCGAGGTGGCGGCGGCCAGGTCGGCGAGGATCGGGTAGGCCTCGAACGACCGCCAGGCGTAGAGAACTTCGGCGCCCGGCTCGCCCACGGCCTCCAGAAGCTGCTGGGCCACCCCGACCGAACCGCAGCCGACCGCGACGTGCTCCGCCGGCACGCCGAACCGCTCGGCGATCGCGGCGGTCAGCAGCTCCGCGCCGTTGTCGGGGTACCGGTTGATCCCCAGCGCGGCATCGGCGATCACCTTCGCGACCGACGGCAGCGGCCCGAACGGGCATTCGTTGGACGAGAGCTTGAACGACCGGCCGCCGGGCCCGGCCGTCGTAACTCCCGGCTGGTAGCCGGGGAGATCCTGCAGAACGCGGCGAAACCGCGGCGATGCGTGACTCACCCGCCCAGTCTTGCATCCCGGCCGCGGCGTCAGTGCAGGGTCCCGGCCGCGTGGCCATAGGCCTGGGCGGCGAGCGACGTGACCGCGTCCGCCGAGGCGCCCGGTCCGGCGATGGTGACGACGCCGATGAAGTCCCTGCCCCGGTAGACCACCGGCCAGATGTCCAGGCTGGCCGCCCCGGCAACTGCATCGCGCGAAACGGCGGGGTTCCGCCGGCCAGGCCGGCTCATGACCCCGCGTCAGCGCACAATGATGGAGACCCGCACAAGCTGCTCGACGAGGCATTCGGCGGTCGCCGTGCCCTGGCCGGCCGGCACCGAATGGCACGGCAGCCGGACGATGAGCAGGACGGCCGTGCCTGGGTGAACGGCCGTGTACGACGCGGCGGACGGCGCGGGAGGATGCCCGCGCTGGACGGCGAGCGCGTCGCCTATCAGCCGGGGCGGCGGCAGCCCGCCGGCCGCGGCCTGCGGGCCGGACAGCAGCAGGCGGACGGTCTGCCCCGGCTGCACGCAGTAGCTCCGGCCGTTGCTGGCCGCCGTGACGAGCAGGACCGTCCCGGTGGATCCGGCGGGCCAGGGTGCGCAGCCGGCCTGCGCGCCCTGGCCCGGCGCGGCCGGCCCGGCCGTGGCTGCTGCGGAGCCAGCCGCCCCGGGCGCGGTGCCGCGGGCGCCGGCCGCCGCGCACCCCGCGATCAGCCCCAGGGCCAGCAGCCCCGCGGCGGCCCGGACCGGCGGGAAGGCCATGGCATCCCTTTCGTCGGCGGTTGCGGGTATTGGACGCCCCGGCGGGCCGACCTGGTTCCGCTTCGGCCCGTCGCCACCGGTCAGTGCGCGACGGCCAGCTCGATGATCTTCACGACGACCAGGCCGACGGCCACCACCAGGTAGCCGCGCAGCGCCAGCAGGCCGGCCCGGCGGCCCGGCGACCAGCGTGGCCGCGGGAGCTCCGCCAGCGGGGGCATCCGCCAGGTCAGCCGCTCCGCCTGCAGCACCACCCCGGTGTCCAGCTCCTGCTCCGGGTCATCGGGCAGCCCCGCGCGCCGCGCCGACCGCCACCGGGTCAGCGCCCAGGCGGCCGTCCCGGCCAGCCCCGCCGCCGCGCCGCCGGCCACCAGCGCGGCCAGCTGGCCGCCGCTGAGCGAGGGGAACAGCGTCGCCGCCGTGAGCACCAGCGACAGCAGCACCAGCACCCCGATGATGAGCCCGGCGACGGCATTCAGCCACGGCCGGTTCACCCACGGGCCGAGCACGTCCCGGTCGTTGCACAGCAGCACGAGGAACACGGCGGCGGACGGCAGCAGCACCCCGGCCAGCGCCTGGACTCCCTCGGTGATCAGCCCCAGCGGCGCCCCGGGGATGAGCACCACCGTGGCCGCGGCGGCGAGGAAGAAGGCGTAGCACCCGTAGAACACCGGAGCGTCCTTGATGCCGCGGTGCAGGGAGTGCTTGGCCCCGGCGATATCCCCCAGCGCGTAGGAGGTGGCCAGGGTGACCGCAGCGGCGCCGATCAGCGACGCGTCGAGCAGGACCAGCGCGAACAGCGCGCCGGCGTGGTGCCCGACGGCGTGGCCGAGCCCGGCCGCGACGGCGCCGGCGTCGGTGAAGTGGCCGTGGGCGGCCGTGCCGCCCAGGCCGGCCGCGGTGATGCCGATCAGCGCGGCCGCCCCAATGACGGCCACGAACGACCCGATCACCGTGTCGGCGCGCTCATAACCGATCCACCGCGGCGTGATCCGCTTGTCCACGACGTTGGACTGCTGGAAGAACAGCTGCCAGGGCGCCACCGTGGTGCCGATGATCGCGATGACGAGCAGCAGCACACCCGAGTTGAGGCCGCCGGGGAAACCGGGCACCGCGAAATCGTGCGCCATCTGCGCGGGGCGCGGGTGGGCCAGGAAGATGAGCGGCAGCATGACCACGTTGACGCCGATCAGCACGTACATCCACCGCTCCCAGCGGCGGAAGCTCCCGGTGACGGTAAAGGTCACCAGCAGCGCTGCCGCGCCGGCCACGCTGCCCCAGCGGGGAATGCCGAAGTAGCTTCCGGCCAGCGCGACACCGATGAACTCGGTCACGATCGTCAGCCCATTGACCAGGACCAGGTCGCCGATGGAGAACGCGGCCCAGAACCGGCCGAACCGTTCGTGGATGAGCCGCGCGTGGCCGATACCGGTGACCGCGCCGAGCCGGACCACCATCTCCTGGTTGACGATCAGCACGGGAATGAGGAAGGCGAGCACCCACAGCAGCCGGGTGCCGTAGTTCTGCCCGGCCTGGGCGTAGGTCGCCACACCGCCGGCGTCGTTGTCACCGACCATCACGATCAGCCCCGGGCCCATGATGGCCAGCAGATACCGGAGCCGGTGCGGCCAGCCCGGAGAGCGGTCCAGGTCCGTCGCGCGCACGGTGCCGAACGCGCCGTGAATGTCGCCTGCGCGCGCGGGATCGCGCACCGCCGTGCCCGTCGCCGTGCCCGCCTGGCGGAGCGCGGCCCGCCGCTGCGACCAGGAACCGAAGCCGAAGAAGTTAGCCATGACGCATCTCCCGATCTACCCCCGTGGGGGTATCCGGTGCGCGGATCAGGCAGCGCCGGCCGAGGTGGCCAGGCGCGCGTGCGGCCGCACGGCGCCGAGCGGCCGGAGCCGGGTTCCGTGGCGGGCAGGCGCACGGCGCCGGCAAAGCGGCGCGCCGCGCCGGGGACTACGGTGGCGCCGCGGTCAGCGCTGCGAGATCCGCGCGAATGGGTGAGGTTCGCTTGAGCTGCGGTCGCAACTATGACTGCCGTCTGGCACGGCCCTCACCCCCTCCGCTCGCCACCATCGGGACATCCGCATCGGCGGGGCCCGGCATAGGATAGCCCGCCGCCGGGCGAGCCGACAACCATGCAGAACAGCGGCTGCGTCACGGCGATTCCCTCAGTGGCCGCTGCCCACCTCCACGGCCTTAACCACGAGGAGCAGCACGGAGACGACGAGGTACCCGCGCAGCAGGAGGACGCCCGCTTTGGTGCCCGCCGACCACTCAACCGGCTTGAGGAGCGCCAGTGGGGGCATGCGCCAGGCCATCCGCTCGGCCCGGGTCATCGTCTCCCGCGGGTGCGGCTCCCGCACCGGCCGCCGGGAACGCGTGAGTACCAGCCAAATTCCGACCGCCACCGCGCCGGCCACCAGGCCAATGGTGATCCAGATGGCCGTCCGCGCCGCGTTGAGACCGGGGAACAGCGTTGTGGCCACGAGCGTGCCGGACAGCATGACGAGCACGCCGATGATGAAGGACGCCAGGACGTTCAGCCAGCGGGCGTTCATCCAGGGGCCGAGGACCTCCCGGTCGTTGCACAGCAGCAGCAGGAAGACGCTGGCGCTGGGCAGCAGGATCCCGGCGAGCGCCTGGACCGCCGTCGTGAGCAGGCCGAGGGGTGCGCCGGGGATGAGGACGATGCCGGCGGCCAGCACGATCATCCCGGTGTAGCTGGCGTAGAACGGCCGGGCGTCCTTGAAGCTGCGGTGCAGCGAGTGCTTGATGCCGAACACGTCACCGAACGCGTAACTGGTCGACAGGGTGACGGCCGCCGCGCCGATGATGCTGGCGTCAAGCAGCACGATGGCGAAAAGGGCGCCGAGCACCCGGCTGTGGTGCTGCCCCAGCGCGTCAGCCACGCCGAGCGCGCTGCTGAAATGACCGGCCAGGTTGGTGCCGCGGACCGCGAAAACGGCGGTGATCAGGACGGCTGTCGCGCCGATGATCACCACGAACGCGCCGAGCGTGGTATCGGCCCGTTCGTAGGCGATGAACCGGGGCGTGATCCGCTTGTCGATGACGTTGGACTGCTGGAAGAACAGCTGCCAGGGCGCCACGGTGGTGCCGACGATCGCGATGATGAGCAGGACTGCGTTGGACGTGACGCCACCCTGCACGCCGGGGACCACGAAGTGGTAGGCGATCTCGCCCCAGTGCGGGCCGGACAGCAGGGCGAGCGGGAACAGGACGAGGCTCACCGCGATGAAACCGAACATGGCCTGTTCCCACTTGCGGAAGCTGCCGCTCGCGGTGATCAGCACCAGCACCGCCCCGGCTATCGGTACGGAGATGTACGCGCTGACACCGAAGTAGGAAAGGGCCAGCGAGACCCCGATGAACTCGGTGACGATCGTCAGGAAGTTCAGCACGAACAGGTCACCGACGCTGAACCAGCCCCAGAACCGGCCGAACCGCTCGTTGATGAGCCGCGCGTGGCCCACTCCGGTGACCGCGCCGAGCCGGACGACCATCTCCTGGTTGACGATCAGCACGGGGATCAGCAGCAGCAGGGTCCACAGCAGGCTGTAGCCGTAGTTCTGGCCGGCCTGGGCGTAGGTGGACACGCCGCCGGCGTCGTTGTCGCCGACCATGACGATGAGGCCGGGCCCGACGATGGCCAGGAAGGTGACGAGGCGGCGGCGGACGGTGCTGCCCTGCGCGTCGTCGCCGGCCCGGATCCGGCCGAGCGCACCCTCGATGTCGCCGATATGCGCCTCGTCCAGGACGGCGCTGGCCCGGGCCGCGGGCCCCGGCTCGGTCAGCTGGCGGGAACGTGCCGCCCCCGCGACCCGCTGCGACTGCGCGGCACGGTTCCGCGCGCTCACCAGCGCGGCCGCCGGGGGCGCGCCCGGCGCCGGGCCCGGGGCGCGTTCGCCGGCCGCGGGACGCGGGGCGGGCTCCGGTGCCCGCGGGGGCTCCGGTACTCGCGGGGGCTCCGGTACTCGCGGGGGCTCCGGTACTCGCGGGGGCTCCGGTGCCGGCAGCGGCCCGGGCATGTCTGGCGGCTGCGCTGCTTCCTGTAGTTCTGACGGTTCCGGTGGCCGCGGCTGGCCCGGCGGGGAGTCTTCGCGATCGGCGGTCACTACGGCCTCCGGCTACTGGGAGTCTCCGTGATGGGCGTCCGGCGGCTCGGCCGCCTCGCGGCGCCGCCAGTCATCGGGCAGCGTCACTTCGAGCACGTCATCGACGGTGATGACGCCGACGATCCGGCCGTGATCGTCCACGACCGGGATGGTGATCAGGTTGTAGTCGGTCATCAGCACGGCCACGTCAACGACGTCGGTGCCGGCTCCCACCCGGACCGGGTCGGTGTCGCACACATCCAGCAGCCGGGCCTCCCCGTCGGCCTGGACCAGGGTGACGAGCCGCGCCACGCCCTGCAGGCAGCCATCCCCGTCGACCGCGTGCACGCTGGTCAGCGCCTCGGGCTGGAGGCTGGCGGCGGCGCGGACGGCGGCGAGTGCCTCGGCTACCGGCGTGCCGGATGGCATCGCCAGGTAGTCCACGCCCATCAGGCCGCCCGCGCTGGCGGGGTTGAAGCCCATCAGCGTCAGCACCTTGGTCCGCACGCCCGCCGGCAGCAGGTCGATGACCGGCTGCCGCCGGTTCTGCGGCAGCTCGGCGATGGCGTCGACCGCATCGTCGGCGCGCATCCGGGTCAGCACGCTGGCGATCTCGCTGTCCGTGCGCGCCCCGAGCAGCCGGGAGGCAAGGTCCTCGTCGAGCTCCTCGAAGACGTCCGCTTCCAGCTCGGGGTCGGCGTGCACCTGCCCGAGGATCTCGGTCTCCTCCTCCTTGGAGGCGTCCTCGAGCAGGTCGGCGATCTGGGCCGGCTTGAGCCTGCGGATCCGGCCGAACGGGCCACGCAGCACGGCGCTGCCGGTGTGCCCGATCAGCGGCTCGAACGCCTTCCAGTCGCGGAACCGGGTCAGGTCGTCGCCGTCGGCACCGGCCGGGCCGCCCAGGTGCAGCGCCTGGAGCAGCCGGGGCGGCCGGCGGCGGGTGTCCACGCCGGCCAGCACTCGCTCACTGTTGCGCCGTTCCAGCTGCACGTCGGCCGCCCGGACCAGGTGAGCGGTCTCCACGTCGATCAGCCGGTGGCCGAGCACATCCCGCTTCAGCAGCACCTCACCCGGCCGCCGCTCGAACCGCCGCAGGTCCAGCCGCGCGCTGGTGAGCTTCAGCACGTCGCCGTCGAGGGTGGCGACCTGCGCGATGGGCACGTAGACCTCGCGGCCGCCCACCGCGGCCACCAGCCCCGTGACGAGCGGGTAGTCGTGACCGCGGAGCCGGACGATCACATCCGACAGGCGGCCGAGGGATTCGCCGCTGCGGTCCACCAGCGGCCGTTTCAGCAGCCCGGACAGCCGCAGCGTGTCCTGCCGCGCGGCGGGCGCGGGCGCCGCGGGTGATGGTGTGGTCATGGCCGGTTCACTCTTCTGGTCGGCGGCCGGTCACCCTATGCCTACCCCCTCCGGCGGAGGCGTGTACACCCGGGGCCGCCTCCCCGCCGGCGGCCGCGCCGGACCGTCCAGGCGCTGCACCTGCGCGGGCCGGTCGGCCTCCGCGACGGCCACCCCGTCATGATCAATCCCGCCTACGAGCTGACCGGGTCAGGTGAGGGCCAGGAAACCGGCTGACCCGGCCCAACCGGGCCCAACCCGGGCTACCCCAGCAGTTCGTAGCTCGGGTTGATCATCACCGGCCTGGCTTCCCTGATGCCTACTGTGCCGTGCAGCCGGACCCGGCTGCCGCAGTCCACGCCCGGGATCTGCTTGCGCCCGTAGAACAGCGCGGTGATCGAGCCCGTCTCGTCGGAGACCTCCGCGGCCAGCACCGAGTTCTGCTCGACCGGGCGGATGGCCAGCGTGAAGACGCGTCCTTCGACCGTCGCCTTGCCGGGGCCGCGCAGCGAGCCGATCGGGGTGACGGCCGCCGGGGCCGCCCGCCCGTCGGCCGGGGTTGCCGCGCCGGCCTGGCCGGGCGAGCCGCCCAGGCCGCCCGGGGCCGCGGGTGCGGGCTGCGGCCCGGCCGGCGGTTGCCCGGCCGGCCCGGCCGGGGCCGCGGGCGCCGGTTCCGGCGGTACCGGGGCCGGATGATGCCCGGCGCCGGCCGGCGGCCGCTCGGCCTGCGCCCCGGCCACCCGCGGCCGGGCGCCATCGGCCGCGGCGGGCCGTTCCCGCGCCGCGTCCACGTCGGTGGTGCCGCTCCGGTGCGCGGTCCGGGCCTGCCGTTCCGCCAGCACCTGGACCCGGCTTTCCACGTCGAACGGGATGATCGTCGCCGCCGCGTCCGGGATCCGGCTGACCGCCGCGGCGATCTTGTCAGCGGTCCGGTCGTGCAGCAGGCGGCCCAGCAGCGGGGAGTAGCCGCGCCGCGGCAGGACCACGGTGACCTGGGTGCCGGGCTGCTCGGTCTCCCGCTGCACCAGTTCCTGCGCGGCGTGCGCGAGCCTGCGGTCCGGGGTGTCGATCATCTCGAACGGGATGTCCTGGCCGAACCGCACCCACCGCTCGCGCAGCCGGTCCGCGTGCACGCTGTCGATGACCAGGTGCACCGCGCGCAGCGTGGTCGGCCGCAGGCTCCGCGCGTACCGCAGCGCGGCCAGCGTGGCCAGGTCCATGCTGTCGACGAGCACCAGCACCACCCGGCGGGTGTAGTTCGGCTGGCGCGGCGCCACCCCCGCGGCCCGCCGGTCGCCGATGTTCTCCAGCACCGAGGCCTCGGCGCGGTATTGCCGGTTGAGCCGGATCAGCGCGAAGACCCCGATCGGGAAGATGACCAGGATCAGCCACGCGCCCGAGGTGAACTTCACCCACGCGAAGATCACCACCACGATCGATGTCATCACCCCGGCGGAGAAGTTGATGACCCGCTTGCGCCGCCAGCCCGGTTCCTTGCGCCTGGTGTGGTACCGGGCCATGCCGAACCCAGCCATGGAGAAGGCGGTGAACACGCCGATGGCGTAGAACGGGACCAGGTTGTTCACGTTGGCGCCGACGACCGCGATCAGCAACACCGACAGCACGGTGAGCACGATGATGCCGTTGGAGAAGACCAGCCGCTGGCCGCGCTTCATCATCCAGCGGGGCAGGAACGAGTCCTCGGCCACGAAGCTGGTCAGGAACGGGAAGCCGTTGAAGCTGGTGTTGCCGCCGGTGTAGAGGATCAGCGCGGTGGCTGCCTGCACCACGTAGAACATGAAGTGCCCAGCGGAGCCGAACACGATGTTCGCTTCCTGGGATATCACGGTCGGGTAGCCGAGCTTGTACGGGGCGGCGTGGGTCAGGTACGCGAGCCCGGAGATGCCGGCCACCAGCGTGCCCAGGATCAGGCCCTCCATCACCAGGACCCGGCGGGCGTTGACGCCCTCGGGCGGCTTGAACGCGCTGACCGCGTTGGAGACCGCCTCGATGCCGGTCAGCGACGAGCCGCCGTTGGCGAACGACTTCAGCAGCGCGTAGATGAGCGCGAACATCGTCCAGGCCGAGGGACCGGGGCCGATGTGGTAGAGCCCGGGTATCTGGTGCACGTCCTGCTGGTGCAGCGTGCCGGCCGCCGCCCGGATGAGCCCGACCAC
>Ga0335078_10004188_pt1 | contig 21395 bp, 21 predicted proteins | sample Lox_Sample_32_FD_206711 | JGI IMG/M metagenome (GOLD analysis project Ga0335078, IMG submission 206711) | Soil microbial communities from Loxahatchee National Wildlife Refuge, Florida, United States - Lox_Sample_3.2 | ecosystem: Environmental > Terrestrial > Soil > Wetlands | place: USA...
GGGGCGTCTTGATGTCCGCGCCCTGATCATGGCTCACCGAGCCGCCGATGAAGCGCAGCGCTCCCTAGGCGATGGAGAGGCTCTGCTTGCCCGCGCCGCTGTGGCCGTCATAAACGAAGTGGTTGACCGTCACCGCGCTGTTGGCGCCAACGCTCATCGTCGATTTGTCGGTGAAGACGATCTGCGTCTTGCCATCGGCGCCAGTCTCAATGCGCTCCTTGTCGACGACGCCCCCACCGAGCGACAGCATGTGCGCGCCGGCGCCGGGCGGGACTCCCTTGGCCGCCTGATTGACGGCGCCGACATTGCCGACGACATCGGCCAGGGCGATGCTCGGCGCGACGCCGAAAGATGCCGCGAAGACGAATTTGGCGAGGCTGTTCATTCCGCGTCTCAAAATTTCCCCGTCGGTCCGAATGTCACCGACACATCGTGCAATCTGTAGCTCGAGATGTTCGAGTCGTTTCGCAGGAACTCGAGATGCCCGGAGAAACCAAATCGCGCGTCGACGGGCGCGTCGAGCGCGAGACCGTAGGTCAAGGCGTTGTCTTGCCGCGCATGAAAGAAGTCGACGAGGGGGTTGGGGGCGTCGAAGGCGAGCTGGGTGAAGCGCGCATAAGGCGCGATCGTCCAGCGGCGGGGAATCTCGGGAAGCGGCGGATCGACCTCGAAGCGTAGCATCGCTTGCACGTCCACCTGGTTGGAGCTCTGCGACGCGACATAGAATGCGTTGGCGCGCGAAAACGCGGTGCGCCCCTCCAGCCTCACGGCGTCGAGCAACCGTAGGCTGCCGCTGAGCGAGCCGGTGAAGACGTCGCCGCTGGCGAGAGTCGCGAAGGTCTGGGCGGTAGCGGCGCCGGGAGCGCCGCCCGGATTGACCCAAAGCTGAGTCCAGTCAAAGCCGGGCTCGAGGAGGAGTCGATCGCCGAAAGTCTGGCGGAAGGTCAGCCCGGCGCTGGCCGTGTTCACATAATTCAAATCGCCGACCAGCGAGGCCGCGCCCGACACATAAGGCTTCACCGATAGACCCGGTGAAATTTCGGTCAACGCGAAACGCGGACCGACAGAAGCCGAAAACAGAGCGACGTTGTACTGGGGCAGCGCGAACTGCTGCGTCGAATAAACGAGACCGCGCGTCTCGATCACGTCTCCGCGCTGATTTTGCAGATCGTAGTCATGCGCGATCTGAGCCAGTTCGAAGCTGTTCCAATCGGATTGGCGACCGGAGGGCGAAAAGCTCTGGACGCCGCCGACCTGGTAAAGGCCTCCTAAGGGGATGTAGGCGGCGTTGGACTGCGCCCTCAGACCGAGCTGCACAGAGCCCGAGAAACGGCTGGCCTCCGTTTGCTTCTCGAACTCGGGGAGTTGCGCCTCGATTTGCGCGCGCTGCGCCGCGCTAATGTCCGATGATTTCAGAGCCTCGCGCAAATGCCGGGTGGCGAACGGATAGGCGCCGGTCTTCACATAGAGCAAGCCCAGCTCCATATGGGCGCGGCCGAGCTTGGGGTTGAACATCAAAAGCCGCTCCAAGGCGCTGATCGCCTCGTCATAGGCCTGTTGCTCGACAGCGAGCCGAACATAGTCGTAGGTCGCGTCGTAATCTGTTGGGCGGAGGCGGATCCGCTCCGCCAATTGCTCCAATTCGGGCGTGGATTGCGCTTTGGCGGCGGCGCCGCAAAGCACAGCCAACGTCGCCAAGCCCGAGACGCTGATCACCCGTTTCATCTTCGTCCATACTCAAAACATGCGCGGCGGCGCTCGTCTGCCGATCCGGCGAAGGCTGAGTTTACAACTGCGGCGCTTTTTTGACGCCCACGACCGGATTTCTATGAATCTGCAGTAAAGAAATGAGATGGATGATTGTATTGAGCCCGGAAACTCCCGTATCGCACAAGGACTGTGCGCTCTGAGCCGTGCGAAGTTTGATTGACGGAGACTATCGCCCCGCTTGGTCCGCAATTCTCGCGAGACTTTCCTCGCGGCCCAAAATCTCCAGCACCTCGAAAATCGGCGGCGACACGCCGCGCCCCGTAAGCGCCGCACGCAGGGGCTGAGCGATATCGCCAAGCTTGAGTGAAAGCTCGCTCGCTGTGCCGCGCACGGCGGCTTCCGTCGATGCGGCAGTCCATTCGGAGAGCGCCGCCAGTCGCGGGGCGAGCGCCGCCAGCCGTTCGCGTCCGGCGCCGGTAAGCAGCGACGCGGCCTTCTCGTCCGGCGCAAGCGGGCGCTCGACGAATAAGAATCCCGCTCCGTCCAAAAGCTCGTTCAAGGTTTTCGCGCGCGCCTTCAGGCCCGACATCGCCGCCAGCAGCTGCGCGCGCTTGCGCGCGTCGAGCTTGGCGAGCGCCTCGGGTCCGCCCTTGAGATAAGGCAGCGTGTCGGTCAGCGCGGCGAGGAGGTCCTCGTCGGGCGTCGCCCGCATGAAGTGGCCGTTCATGTTCTCGAGCTTGACGAAGTCGAAGCGCGCCGGCGAACGGTGCACCTGCGCGAGATCGAAGGCCTCGATCAGCTCCTCGGGCGTGAAGAATTCCTTGTCGCCCTGGCTCCAGCCCAGCCGGGCGAGGTAATTGCGCAGCGCGATCGGCAGATAGCCCATGGCGCGATAGGCGTCGACGCCGAGCGCGCCATGGCGCTTCGAGAGCTTCGCGCCGTCCTGTCCGTGGATCAGCGGAATATGCGCGAAGGCCGGAATGTGCCAGCCCATCGCCTGATAGATATGCGTCTGTCGCGCGGCGTTGGTGAAATGGTCGTCGCCGCGGATGATTTGCGTGACGCCCATGTCGTGGTCGTCGACGACGACGGCGAGCATATAGGTCGGCGTGCCGTCCGAGCGCAGCAGCACGAAATCGTCGAGATCCTTGTTGGGAAAGGCGACGCGGCCCTGCACGGCGTCCTCGACGATCGTCTCGCCCTCGCGCGGAGCCTTGAGGCGGACGACCGAGCTTGCGCCTGCGGCCGCCTCAGAAGGATCGCGGTCACGCCAACGCCCGTCATAGCGCGGCGGCCGGCCCTCGGCTCTGGCCGTCTCGCGCATCTCCTCGAGCTCCTGAGCCGTCGCGAAGCAGCGATAGGCCTTGCCGCTGGCGAGAAGCGCCTCGGCGACCTCGCGGTGGCGCGGCGCGCGCGCGAATTGATAGATCGCCTCGCCGTCCCAATCGAGCCCGAGCCAGCGCATGCCGTCGAGGATCGCGTCGATCGCCGCCTGGGTGGAGCGCTCGCGATCCGTATCCTCGATACGCAGCAGCATCTTGCCGCCGTGCTTACGCGCGTAAAGCCAGTTGAAGAGCGCCGTGCGGGCGGAGCCGATGTGCAAAAAACCCGTGGGCGAGGGCGCAAAGCGCGTGATCACTTGTGTCGGCATCCGTTCGATGGGGCTCGAGTTGGAGAAGAGAAGCGGGCGCCCCGTCTAACACGCGCGCCGCCGCAATTCGACCCGCGAGCGTCCGCCTGTAGCTTTAAACCCGACCTCGTCCTCCAAGACGCGCCCTGCAGGCGCTCCTCAGGACGAGGCTCCGGGAGCAGCTCGCCTCACCCGCGCATGGCAAGGACAGCTTCCGCTCGCCTGACGAAAAGGACCAAGACAAACCGGAACGCGCGCGCTAAGCTCCCTTGTCCCATTTTGCGGGGAGTTCGTTCCTTTGCGCGCGTTGATTGGCGAAGCGTCGGGCGCCGCCGTTTTGCGTCGCCTCCCCAATTTTTCGCTGCTGGCGTTGCGCCTGCGCCACGCCTTGCGCCTCGCGCTCGACAGAGAGATCGCGCTGCGCCGCCCGTTTCTTTGGACTCCGGTCGCGGCGGGCGCGGGCGCCCTGCTCTATTTCGCCGCCGAGCGGGAGCCGTCGCTCTGGGCCGCGCTGGCCCTGTTCCTCATCGCCGCGAGCCTCGCCTTCAAAGCCCGCGCCTATCCGCGCTTCTTCGCGTCGCTCGTCGTCTTCGCCTGTCTTTGCGGCGGCTTCTTCTCCGCCGCCTGGCGCGCGGCGCACGTCGAGGCGCCGGTGCTTGCGCGCGTCGGCGTCGGCGAGCTGACGGGCTTCGTCGAGGAGCTGGACGCAAGGCGCGAGGGCGCGCGCTTTGTCTTGGCGGTCGCGAGCGCCGAAGGCTTGGCCGGCGGCGCGCGGCCGGCGCGCATTCGCCTTACTCTGCGCGGAGAGCCGCATTTTGCGGCCGGCGATTTCGTCGCGCTGAAGGCGCGGCTCATGCCGCCGGCGCAGGCCTCGCTCCCGGCCGGCTATGACTTCGCGCGCGAAGCCTATTTTCAGCGCCTCGGCGCGGTCGGCAATGTGCTGGGGCCTGTCGAGACGATGCCGGCGCCGGATCCCGCGCCCGTCTCGCTGCGTATCTTCGCGGCGATCGATCGCTTTCGCAATGCGCTCGCCGCGCGCGTCTATGAGTCGCTGCAAGGCGACAGAGGCGCGATCGCCGCCGCGATGGTGAGCGGCAAGCGCGACTTCCTTTCCGACGACGCCAAGGAGCTCATCCGCAAGGCCGGCATCTTTCACATCGTCACGATCTCCGGAATTCAGATGAGCCTCGTCGCCGGCGTCTTTTTCGTGGGTTTGCGCCGAATTTTCGCTCTCTCGCGCACGCTGGCGCTGAATTACCCGATCAAGAAATGGGCGGCGGCGCTCGCGATCCTCGGCGCCGTCCTCTACGACCTCGCGACCGGCTCGCGCGTCGGCACGGAGCGCGCGCTCGTCATGACGATCGTCATGCTCGTCGCGATTCTCTTCGACCGGCCGGCGATGTCGATGCGCAATCTCGCCTTCGCCGCCTTCTTCGTGATCCTCTTCGAGCCCGAGGCGCTGCTCGGCGCGAGCTTCCAGCTTTCCTTCGCCGCAGTCGCCGCGCTCATCGCCGTCTATGAGACACGTTCCGACGCTCGGCTTTCCGCGCGCGAGGAGGCGCGCCCCCAAATCGGCGCGCCGAACCCTTGGGAAAGATTCATTTCCGCTTCTGGGCGCGCGGCGACGCTCGGGCCCGCGGCGGCGCTGCTTGCGACCTTTTGCGCGACGCTCGCCACCGCCTCCTTCATGGCCAACGACTTTCACGAATTGAGCCCTTATGTGCTGATCGGCAATCCGCTCACGCTCGCCATCATCGAGTTCTTCGCCCTGCCCTGCGCGCTCATCGGCGCGGCTCTTTATCCGCTCGGCCTCGACGGACCGCTCTGGATGTATCTCGGGTTCGGGATCGAGCTCGTGCTGAAGATCGCGCATCTGATCGCCGCCTCGCCCGGCGCGGGCCTGCCGGTGAAGAGCTTTGCGCCGTCGGCGATCTTCTTTCTAACGCTGGCGCTCCTCTCCGTCGTGCTGTGGCGCAGCGCCCTGATGCGCCTGACCGCCGTTCCCTTCCTGCTGATCGGGCTCTTGGGCGCCGCCGCCGAGCCTCCCTTCGATCTCGCCGTCGCGCCTTCGGGAGAAACGGCGGCGCTGCGCGTCGAGGGCGGCGAGCTCGCGCTCATCGGCAAAAGGTCCAACGACTTCGCCGCCGAGCAATGGCTGCGCGCCGACGCCGATTCGCGCGCGCCAAAGCAGGCCGGACGGGCGCTCTGCGACGATCTCGGCTGCGTCGCGAAGGCGCAGGGCGGCCAGATGGTGGCGCTGGCGACGAAACGCGAGGCGCTGATCGAGGATTGCGGCAGGGCCGACGTGCTGATCGCGCCCTTCGAGACGCCGCAAGGTTGCGGCGCGAAGATCGTGATCGACCGGCGCCGCCTGGCCGAGACGGGCGCGACGACGCTGCGCTTCACGGAAAATGGCGCGCAATGGACGACGGCGCGCGCGAGCGGCGAGGATCGCCCCTGGTCGCGGGCGCCAAGGCCGCGCCCTGCGCCGCGAGGGAGCGACGCTGCGCGGGAGGTGAGAGAAGTGGCGGCGGAGGAGTGAGGAGCGCCGTCAAATGCCAGCTAGATTCCCTATTGGCGGCGCCGGTCCTCTAATCCTGTTCATTGAGAGTTTTGACGAAACTTATGCCGTAGGGGTAGAAAACTTCCTTGCGGCCCTGTCGCCACGCCTCTTTCAGCTGCGACGTCGTAATGTCCCAGTCCGGCCGGCATTTTCTGCTCACGGCGCGGAGGTCCTGGCGCAGCTCCTCCAGGGTGGGCCGTCCGAAGAACCAGTAACCGTTGTAGATCTTGTAAACGACCAGACCGGGCTCCAGCACGATGACGTGAGGGATCATCGGGTTGTGCTCGGGATCCGTGTATTCGGCGAGGTCGAGATCTTTCTGGACGATGCGCTGCGGGTCGGAAAGGAAGGGCCAATGGGCGCCGACCCCGGTGCGATATTCATTCGTCACGGCGATATTGTCCGTGCTGATCGTCACAAGCCGGCAATAGCCAACCTCGAGCTCGCGATGGAGTTCAACAAGGCCTTCGGCCTGTCGGCGGTCCTTGGGGCAGTAGCCTCCACGGCTGAGGACGAGCACCATCGGATGCGGTCCTTGCAGCTCTGACAGCTTGCGGCGTGTCGCGGTGTGGTCGGAAAGCTCGTAATCGGGGAAGTTCGCCCCCGCGACGATATCGGATCGCATGTGAACGCCTCCGTGGCTCCGCTTTCGCTTCGATCGAATTCCGCAAAAGTTGACTTTTGCGATCAGAATACGCTCGAACTTTTTGATCTGGCGCGCTCTTCGCTTACGAAATTCCAAAGGTGCTCTTGGCGCTGCACAGATGGGATATCCCGAGCGCCCTCATTCCATCGGAGCGGTCGTCGGACGACATTCGTGGAGATAGAAGCCTTCAACAGGATCGACTTCTCCTTCCCACGGCGCGTCGGCGAGCACCCGTCGCATATCCCCATATCCGGCCGCCCAACGCGCCCGAACGCCTTTGCGGCTGAAGTCGATGTCCTTGGTGTGGTCCTCGCCTTCCAGAGGAGGGGCGATGAGCCGGACGACATGCATCCGCGTCAGGCATCCGTAGCTCGCCATCTCGCGCACGATGTCGGTTTGGCGTTCGCCCTCCGGCAGTCGCATGGCGAGCTCCGCAATGATATGCCGCAAGCGGTGAATTTGCTTCTGCCGCCGGATGTGGCTGACGGCGCGGCTCGAATACTGGACATCCTTCTGGCGGCTGAGAACATCCCTGATGGTGCACGGCTCCGGCCCGCCCGGATTCCACATATGGATCGCAAAAATAAGCGAGTTGCGGCGCGGGTTATCGTCAAACACCGCCTCTACCGGCGTGTTGGAGAGGACGCCGCCGTCCCAATATAGCTCGCCGTCGATGCGCACCGCCGGAAAGGCCGGAGGCAATGCGCCCGAGGCCATGATGTGCCGGACGGTGAGCTTTACGTCACGGCTATCAAAATACCGCATCTCGCCGGTTTGAATATTCGCTGCGCCGACGGTCAGTCGCGTGGGTCCCTCATGAATGACGGAGAAGTCGACGAGATCGGACAAAGTCCCTTCGAGCGGTAGGGTGGAATAATAGCCCGCCTCGTCAAGCGGCAATGGAAGATCGGCGCTCAGAAACGCCAGCGGATTGGGTTTGAAGAAGCCTGATATTCCACTCGTGAGCGTAACCCAATTTGACCAGAGCCGGCCGATCCCGGGGGCGCTCGCGAAAGCCTCAAAGGCGGGATTGCTTGCGACGCGGTTCCAAAACTCCTCAAGCTTCGCCAGACGCCGGTCCGGATCGTTGCCCGCAATGAGGCTCGCGTTGATGGCGCCGATCGATGTGCCGATGACCCAGTCCGGCTCAACGCCGCTTTCATGCAAAGCCTCGTACACGCCCGCCTGATAGGCTCCAAGCGCGCCGCCTCCCTGCAGGACCAGCACGATCTGGCCGCATGTGGATACGTCTTTCCGCTTAATTCTTCTCGCGGCGCTGACGGAATGAACCGGCGTCATCGTAAGACATTTAAAGGCCGGGCGAGACAATTCCACATTTGATCCTCCCACGGGCCGAGCTTACGTGGCGCGCCCCTGCTCCTACATCTTGAAATCCTCACCGAGGTAGATTCGGCGCACGTCGGGATTGGCGACGATCTCCGCGGGCAAGCCCTCGGTCAGCACATGGCCGTTGTAGATGATGTAGGCGCGGTCGGTGAGGCCCAGCGTCTCGCGCACGCTGTGATCGGTGATCAAGACGCCGATGCCGCGCTGCTTCAAATGGCGCACGAGGTCCTGGATGCCGCCGATCGCGATCGGGTCGATGCCGGCGAAAGGCTCGTCGAGCAGCATGAAGGAAGGCCGGCCGGCGATGGCGCGCGCGATTTCGCAGCGACGCCGCTCGCCGCCCGAAACCGCGATCGCCGGCGTCTTGCGCAAATGCGAGAGGCGGAACTCCTCGAGGAGCCCGTCGAGCTGTTCCTCGCGCCGTTCCTTGTTGGGCTCGACGATCTCCAGCACGGCGCGGATGTTCTCCTCGACCGTGAGCCCCCGGAACACCGACATTTCTTGCGGCAGATAGCCGACGCCGAGCCGCGCGCGGCGATACATCGGCAACGGGGTCACGTCATAGCCGTCGAGCGTGATCGTGCCCCTGTCAGGCTTCACGAGCCCGGTGATCATGTAGAAGACGGTGGTCTTGCCGGCGCCGTTGGGGCCCAAGAGCCCCACCGCCTCGCCCCGGCGCACATGCAGGCTCACATCCTCGACGACGCGGCGCGCCTTGTAGGACTTGGCGAGATTGTGGATCGCCAGCACGCCCTCGGAATCGTTCTGCGGCCCTTCGGCATATTCCATCGCCTGCTGCTCGTAGGCGTCGGGCCAGGGCTCCTCGAAATCCTGCGGCTCGGGCTCTTCGTCGTCGGGGGGGTGCTCCTGGCGCCATTCCTCCTCGGCCAATTCGTCCTGTTTCGTCGCGTGGCCGCGCCGCGCGTCCCGCGCGCGCGCGAGAAGCTCCCGCGCGTCTTTCCCGCGCGCGAGGAGGTCCCGCGCGGCGTCGAGGCCAATCGAAAAAGCTTTGGGCAGTCGCAACCGCTAAGTCCGATCAAGAGGGCCGGCTGGCGTCGGCCAGCGCCTCATTACCCGAAGGCGAGGCCGACAAAAAGCTCCCGTCTAGAGCGCGCAGCGAAAAAGTGGAAACCGGATTTTCGCGTGAAGCGTGCTCGAACGGCATTGAATCGATCACGCTTTCTGCGTTCAGGCGATTCCGCCTGAACGCAGCGTGATCTCGCGAACCGCGAAACGATCGGGACGCGCGCCCGCAGACGAAACGCCTCACGCCCAGGGGCGCGCCGCCGCCGCTTGGGCTTCGAACTCCGCGATTTTGTCGACCTTCTGCAGGGTCAGGCCGATCTCGTCCAGGCCCTCGAGCAGGCAGTGCTTGCGGAACGGGTCGATGTCGAACTTGATGACGCCGCCGTCGGGACCGCGGATTTCTTGGGCCTTGAGATCGATCGTCAGAGTGGCGTTGGCGCCGCGCGCGGCGTCGTCCATCAGCTTCTCGAGCTCAGGCTCGGAGACCTTGATCGGCAGAATGCCGTTCTTGAAGCAGTTGTTGTAAAAAATATCCGCGAAGCTCGTCGAGATGACGCAGCGCACGCCGAAATCGAGCAGCGCCCAGGGCGCGTGCTCGCGCGACGAGCCGCAGCCGAAATTGTCGCCGGCGACGATGATCTTGGCGTTTCGGTAGGCGGGCTTGTTTAAGACGAAGTCGGGGTTCTCGGAGCCGTCCTCGCGATAGCGCATCTCGGAGAAGAGGCCCTTGCCGAGCCCCGTGCGCGCGATCGTCTTCAAATATTGCTTCGGAATGATCATGTCCGTGTCGACGTTCATGATCTCGAGCGGCGCGGCGACGCCGGTCAGCATGTCGAATTTTTCCATCTTGGCCTTGGCCGTCCTTTTGGCGGTTGCTTGACCCGCGCCTTAGCAAATGGCGAGGGCCGGCGCAAAGCCGCGGCGCCAATGCGCGTTCACTGCGGCTTGTCGCTGCAGGTCGCCATTGCGTAATGGGTCGGCGCCTCGGGGGGATGCTCGCCTTTTCTCTCGAAGACCGAGCGAACGGTCTCGACGAGGGAGCCGTAGGCCGGGTTGTTCGGCCAAGTCTGCTTCAAATATTGCGCCTGGTTGTAGGCCTCTTTCAACCTACCTTGATAATAGAGCGCGAAGAACAGGCCGTTCTGGGCCTCCTCGAGCGGTTTCTCGCCCCTATTGCATTGGGCCGCGCGAAACAGCTCCTCGGCGTTCTTGGCGAGATCGGGCCGGCTGTTCACCCATAAATGCGCCAGCGCCAGGATCGCCGGGACGTCGTTGGGATCGATCTTGAGCGCCGCGGTCAGATCCGCGGTCGCTCCTTCCCAGGCGCCGGGAGAGTCGAAATTATGCCCCATGCTCTGAAGATAGCCTCGCTGATACAGCAGCTTCTCGTCCTTCGGACGGGCGGATAACGCCGCGTCGAGATCTTTCTTGAGCGCTTCGTACTGAGCTTTGACGGCGCGCGCGTCATTCTTGTCTTTTATCTCGGCCGGGTAGTGACCGATCGTCGGCTCGAGCGCGCGCAGGCGCTCCTCGAATGAGCCTGCGGCGCGCGCGTCAAAGACGATCGCGCCCGAAACGAAAAAAATGCCTGCAAGAATCGCCGCGCATCGCCGCCTCGCCATGGATGCTCTCCTTCGGTCCGCTCGCGCGCTCACGGTGCGCGCGTTTGAGCGTCTAGACAAGGCGAGAAGAGGCCGGTTCAAAACTGGTAGAACTGTGGCCTCAGGCTCGCGCCGCAAGAACGACCGGCGAATGCGGGTTGAAAATGCGGGTCTCTTTATCGTAACCCTTTTGCGAACTCGCCGCCCTTTCGCGCGCGACGCCAACGAATTCCGAGCCAGGAGCGTCTGATGATCCGCAATCGCCTGCTCGCCGCCGCGCTAGGCCTCACGACGGCGCTCGCCGCATCGGCCGCCGCCGCAGCCGGACCGACGGTCTACGTATTTACGGTCACCTGTCCCGACAAGAGCCAGATCGTCGAGCAATGGACGATCGACGGCGACGATCCGGGCAAGGAAGTCATGCGCGGCAAGACCATCGAGAAGCATCAGGGCTGCAACGCCGCCGACTACAAACCCGCGACCGACGCGAAGCTCCTCAAGAACACGCAATTCTTCAGCACGAAGCCGCCCAAGGAGAAGAGCTGGCTGCCGAGCATCGGCAATCCTCTCAGCGATTTTTGGCGGTAAGGTCCAGGCGCCGCTTCGTTTAGCGCGTTTCCCGCTCGAACGGAATCGTTCGCGCGATGGGGAATCGCGCCAAATCAAAACGTCGGAGCGAATTCCGATCGCAAAAGTCAGTCAACTTTTGCGGAATTCGCTTAGAGACGGTCGACGTCCGGGTCGAGCAATTCGTGCAGATGCACGATGAAATAGCGCATATGCGCGTTGTCGACCGTCGCTTGCGACCTGGCCTTCCAGGCGGCGAGCGCGCTGTCATTGTCGGGATAGACGCCGACGAGATCGAGCTTGGTGACGTCGCGGAAGTGGACCCCGCCCAGATCCTCGAGCTCGCCCCCGAAAACGAGATGCAGCAATTGCCTGGGCTTGGCGTGGGGCGGAACTGTCGTCGTCATGGTCCTCGTCTCGCGGCGGCTTTGGCCAGGACGATGCTTTCGCCAAGCAGCGCCTTGGGCGCGGCGACGAGCATGTCGCGGCGCGGATTGGGGCGGTTGTAGGAGAGCGCGTCCCCGTCGAGCTCGACGAGCGCGCCGCCCGCCTCGCTCAATATCACGTCGGCCGCGGCTATGTCCCAATCGCGGGAGTTGGGCTTGGCGATCGCGACGTCCGCCTCGCCCATCGCGATCTGAGCGATGCGCAAAGCGAGCGACGGCGTGCGTTTGACGAAGCGCAGCTCATGCGGGCTGTCGCCAAGATAATCTTGATATTCGGTCGGGGCCACGAAGGCCGCGCCCTGCAGGTCGGCTCGGGCCGAGACCGCGATCGCCTCGTCATTGAGAAAGGCCCCGCCGCCGGCGAGCGCGAGAAAGGTCTGGCCCAGCGCCGGCGCGTGGACGACGCCGACGACGGGCCGGCCCTTTTCGACGAGCGCCAGCGAGACGGACCAGCGCGGATCGCCGCGCAGAAAGGCGGTCGTGCCGTCGATGGGGTCGACGATGAAGAGCGCCTCGCGCTCGAGCCGCTCCGGATTGTCGGCGCTCTCCTCCGAGAGCCAGCCGGCTTGCGGCAAGATCGCGCGAGCGCCTTCATGGAGGAAGCGGTCGACGGCGATGTCGGCGTCGGTCACCGGCGAGCCGCCGCCCTTGAGCCTGATCGCGGCGCTGGTGCGCTCGCCGGGGCGGAAATCGGCCATGGCGATCGCCCCGGCCTCGCGCGCCAATTGCTCGAGGCGGCTCGCAAGCTGTCGAAGATCTGCCGGGGCGCCACGCATGCCCGTCTGGTAGGCGAGGCGCGCGCGCGCGGCAAGCGGCGATTTTGCGCATTGCGGCGCCCTTCCAAGAGAGAATGCGCGCAATTTTACGTTTCGTCTTTTCCGCCGCTTAGCCAACGGGAGCCAAATAATACTCAAAAGCAATGGTTTAAGCCGGATTCACCGAGCCTGTTAGCAAATCAGGACGCTGTTTGGCGCGAGGATGTCCCCGACGAAGCAAGCAACCCTGTTGGTTGGAGGCGAAAATGTTCGAACGGCATTCGGCGCAGGAGCGCCACAGCGTTGGCCAGATCCAGCAGGACCCGCGCGCCGACGGCGGACGGCGCATGGTGCGCGTGACGCGCAACGGGGTGCTGATCGAGCGCCGCCTGAAGGGCGTATCGATGACGATCGGCGTGCCCTTCGCCGCCTATCGCGGCGTCGCGCTCTCGGTCGAGCCGGAGCCCGCTTCGGGCGCCGCCGCCTACCGCCTCCGGCTTTCCCACGCCGATCCGGACCTCGAGGTCCTGCTTTGCGAGACAAAGGACAGCAGCGCGGCCGCGGCCGACTGGAAATATTGGTCTTTCTCTCTCGATCTGCCGCGGCTCGCTTCTGAAAACGGCGAGGTCGCGCCGGTCTCCGGGGCGACAGGCAAGCGGAGCTTCCTGCGCCGCCGCGCCAACGCGACCGTCGCCAAGCGCCGCCCGCGTTTTCTGGCGCGCCGCAAGAGTGGCGAAACCGCTCGCGCCGCGGAGGCGTTCCATGGCGAGCGCGAAATCATTTGCTACGAGTGAGATAGGCGCGCGAGGCTCTCGGCCAGGAGGCCGAGAAACAGCAGGAGACCGGCGTCGCGATTGGCGCAAAAGAGCGCGAGCGCGCGACGGGTCTCGAGGCCCGGCCGCAGCGGCAAGGTCTGCCATAGGAGATGCGCCGCGTAGGCCGCGACGCCGAGATAGGCGCAAATCCCGAGCTCCGCCGTCCTGCAGGCGGCGAGCGTGAAGGCCGCGGAGAGCGCATAGAGCGCGCCGACGGCGAGACGCACATTCGCCCCGAAAAGCCGCGCCGTGGAGCGCACGCCGGCTTTGGCGTCGTCCTCCGTGTCCTGCAGCGCGTAAATCGTGTCATAGCCGATCGTCCAGAAGATCGAGCCGGCGTAAAGCAGCACGGCGGGAAGGCCCAGCGCGCCGAGCCTCGCCGTCCAGCCGAGCAGCGCCCCATAGGCGAAGGCCGCGCCGAGAATCGCCTGCGGCCAGGACGTGAAGCGCTTGGCGAAGGGATAGAGGAGCACGATCAGCGGCGAGAGGAGCGCCAGCCCGATCGTCGGCAGATTGAACGACACGAGCACATAGAGCCCGACGAGACATTGCGCGAAAAAAAAGAGCTTCGCGGCGCGGAGCGAAACGCGCCCGCTCGCCAGCGGCCGCTCGCGGGTGCGCGCGACCTTGGCGTCGATCTCGCGGTCGACGATGTCGTTATAAGTCGAGCCCGCGCCGCGCATCGCCACGGCGCCGACGAAGAAGAGCGCGAGCTGGCCGAGATCGGGCTGGAGGCCGAAGGCCGCAGCGGCGAGCGCGCTGCTCTGCCAGCAGGGCAGCAGCAGAAGCTGCCAGCCGACCGGACGGTCGAGTCTCGCGAGCTGCAGAAAGGGCTTCGCGCACTCTGGAGCAAGCCGCAGCAGCCAATGGCCCGCGACGGCGTCGGGGAGCATTGCGACGCTCGACGGCGGTTTGGCGTCGCGCGTGTCGTTGTGAGCGATTCGTTTCACGCGCGGCGTTTCTTCCACGTCGTCGCAGCGCGCTCTAGTCTTAAAGCGGACCGGCAGGCAGGCGCGGCGGGCCCATGCCGCCATTGGCGGCGGCGCGCTGCTGATCCTGCATCTTCTTGAAATTCGCAGCCGCTTCGCAGGCCTTCGACGCGAAAGTCTCGTCGCGGCCATGCGCCTCTTTCAGCTGCGCGATATATTGATCGGGAATTTGGCACCAATCCTTGTTCTTGTTCATATAGGCGAGCAGCTGGCTCTCGGAGGCGACGAGCGCCTTGGCCACCGGACAGGCCGCCATGGGGTCGATCTTGCCCTTGCCCGCCTTGCCGATCGCATTGAGCTTTTCGATCTGCGACATGCGCTGCTGCATCATCTTCGGCAAATCCGCCTGGCAGTCGTCCGCCGCCCGCGACGGCGTCGCCGCGCCGAGCGTCAGCAGCGCCAGAGCGAAAGCCGCAAGCCGCAGCGAGATTTTCGTCAGTCGTGCGATCATCGGTTCTTCCGTAATAAAACCCGCGAAACGTCCGTCTCGCCCTCCGCCGGCACTCTGGCCCCAACAAAGCGGCGGCTTGATGGCGAAGCTTTTGGGCAGTTTCTTCGACAAAAGCAGGAGAAGCTACCCCCCGTTCGCCAACGCCTCTCTAAGCACCAGAGCCACGTGCCGCGCCTTTCGACCCGCGCCGTGCTCGATCTGATGGCGGCAGGAGAAGCCGTTTGCGATGAGCGGCGCCTCGGGGGCGGCGCGCACCGCGGGGAGAAGTGAAAGCTCCGCCATGCGCATCGAGGTCTCGTAATGTTCGGCTTCGAGCCCGAAGCTGCCGGCCATGCCGCAACAACTCGATTCGACGACCTCGAAGGAAAAGCCCGGAATCCAGCCCAGAACCTTGCGCAGCGCCTTCATCGCGCCGAACGCTTTTTGGTGGCAGTGGCCGTGGACCAGAGCGCGCTGCGCTTCGAGCGCCTTCAGCCTCATGCGCAAGCCGTTGTTCTGATGCTCGCGCGCCAGAAACTCCTCCAGAAGATAAAGCTGCTTGCCAAGCTCGCCGACCTGCGGCCCGAGCCCGAGACTGTAAAGCTCGTCGCGCAGCGACAGCAGGCAGGAGGGCTCCAGGCCGACGATCGGCGTCTTCGCGGCGATCTCGTCTTGAAAAGCGGCGAGCACGCGCTTGGCTTCCCCGCGCGCCTTCTCGACGAGGCCCGTCGTGAGATAGGTGCGCCCGCAGCAAAGCGGGCGCTCGGGCTCAGGGTCGCTGGGCACTGGGCGCGCGATCCGCACCGCATAGCCGGCATGTTCGAGGACGGCGACGGCGGCTTCGGCGATCTCGGGCTCGAAGTGCTGGCAGAAAGTGTCGACGAAGAGCACGACCGCGCCGCGCTCTCCCCTGGTAGTCGCGCCGTCCGCTTTGGCTGCAAAAGGCCTTGCCGTTGGCTCGGGCACGGGGCGGCGCGCCGTGACGCCGAGCCAATGTTCGACGAGCCGGGCGAGCGGCGGCAGGCGATTATGCGCCTTGATCGCGAGCCGCAACAGGGACCCGTAGCGCGCGAGCCAGACCGGCGCGCCGCCGAAGAGGCGCAGCCGCAGAGACGGCGGCTGGATTTCGTGGCGCTGCGCCAGATATTCCGTCTTGATCAGCGTCATATCGACGGCGCTGGGGCATTCCTTCTTGCAGGCCTTGCAGGAGACGCAGAGCTCCATCGCCGCGTCGAGGCGCGGGTCAGCAAAGGCCTCGGCGCCCTTGCCTTCGTTCAGCGCCGCCTTGAAGGCCGCGACGCGCGCCTCGGTCGAATGTTTGGCGTCGCCCGTGACGCGAAAGCTCGGACACATGACGCCCTTGGCGGTCTTCTGGCAGTCACGGCTATGCATGCAGACGGCGACGGCCTTGGCGTAATCGCCGCCGGTCGCGGGAATGCCGGAATAGGCGTCGCCGACGCCGTAAGTGTCGTAGGCCGACCAGTCGAGAAAGGTTTTCATGAGGCCCCCGCGTCGAGGCGAGGAAGCAACATTCGTTCCCAGCCTGAAAGGCGAGGGCTTCATGGCCATAATGGCGCAAATATTGCTTGTGCTGCATCACCTAATCGCCAAAGCGACGCGAGGCGGGCGATGGAGCAACAAGCCACGAGCCGCGTAGAAGTTGACGGCAAGACGGTCGAGCTTCCGATCAAGAAAGCGACGCTCGGCGGCTACGTTATCGATATACGCACGCTGCAAGCGCAAACGGGACTGTGGAGCTTCGATCCGGGCTTCATATCGACGGCGAGCTGCGAAACCAAGATCACTTATATCGACGGCGACGCCAGCGTGTTGCTCCATTGCGGGTACCCGATCGATCAGCTCGCCGAGCATTCGGATTATCTGGAGGTCTGCTATCTGCTGCTCTATGGCCAACTGCCAAGCGCGGAGCAAAAGCAGGATTTCGTTTATCGCGTCACGCACCACACCATGGTGCATGAGCAGATGGCGCGCTTCTTCCAGGGCTTTCGGCGCGACGCGCATCCGATGTCGATCATGGTCGCATCCGTCGGCGCGCTCTCGGCTTTCTATCACGACTCGACCGACATCCTTGACCCGCATCAGCGCATGATCGCGTCGATGCGGCTCATCGCCAAGGCGCCGACTCTCGCTGCGATGGCCTATAAATACTCCATTGGTCAGCCGTTCAACTATCCGAGGAACGATCTCGGCTACGCCGCAAACTTTCTGCACATGTGCTTCGCCGTGCCGGCCGAGCCTTATGCGCAGAACCCGGTCGTCGCGCGCGCGCTCGACCGCATCTTCATCTTGCACGCCGACCTCGCGCAGGTCGCTTCGACCTCGACGGTGCGGCTCGCGGGCTCATCGGGCGCCGACCCCTTCGCCTGCATCGCCGCGGGCATCGCCTCGCTCTGGGGACCGTCGCATGGCGGCGCGAATGAAGCGGTGCTGCGCATGCTGGTGGAGATCGGCACGCCCGACCGCATTCCGCATTTTCTGGCGCGCGCCAAGGACAAGTCCGACCCGTTCCGCCTCATGGGTTTCGGGCATCGCATCTTCAAGAACTACGATCCGCGTGCGAAGATCATGCAGCGCACGGCGCGCGAGGTGCTGGCGGCGTTGGACGCCAAGGATCCCTTGTTCGACGTCGCGCTGGAGCTCGAGCGCATCGCGCTCTCCGACGATTATTTCGTCTCGCGCAAGCTCTTCCCGAACATCGACTTTTATTCTGGCGTCATCCTCAAGGCCATGGGCTTTCCAACGATGATGTTCCCCGTGCTCTTCGCAGTCGCGCGCACGGTCGGCTGGATTGCGCAGTGGAAAGAGATGATCGAGGATCCCAAGCTCCGCATGGGACACCCGAGTCAGCTCTACGTCGGTGAGCCGCAGCGCGACTATAAGCCAATGGACAGGCGATGAGGGGCCATCGTCCAGCAGAGGCTTGCCGACGCATGCGCGATTGGCTCGTTCCTTGCGTTCAGAAGTCATTGGATAGGGGCAATCGGACGAAAAAGGCCATCACATGAGCGGCAAGCCTCTCACGATCGCCGACCTCCAGTCGCAAGGCTTCATCGGCTTCTATGTGAGTTGCACCGACCCCATGTGCCGGTACTCGACGCCCATTCGATTCGATTCCCTAGGGCTCGATCCATCGACCCCCTATTCGGCGATCGGAAAAATGCGTCGCCTCGAGTGCGCGGCATGTGGGTTGCCGGACGTTTCGATAATGCCGGAGCCACGAGAATACGCAGTGTCTTGAAGAGCGGACATCGCTCTGCTTTTCAGCAACTCGAGCCGCCGCGAAGTTGCCTGGCCTCCGGCTCCCGAGGGGAGAAGTTGCGCAGCTCTACGCCGATCTGGGCGAAGCCTTTCGCGCCCGCGCCGTTGTTCTGCGCCGCCTTGAAGGCCGCGACGCGCGCCTCGGTCGAATGTCCGGCGTCGCCCGTGACGCGGAAGTTCGGGCGCATGGCGCCCTTGGCCGTCTGCTGGCGGTCGTTCCGAGCACTGGCTTTGGCGCCGCGGCGGGGCGCGGACTCTCGCGATCTCTGCGGATCGCCAGTTCTCAGGCCGAAGAAGCGCTTGGAATTCCATAGGCCTTTAGAAAAGCAGCAATTCCCGCCTCCATGATCCTCTCGGCTTCCGCTTCGCCGCGCAACTCGAGGCCGAGCGCGACGCGCAGCGGAAGATCGGCCACCGCGAGATTCAATAATTGCTCGGCGGCGATATTCGGGTCGTCGAAGGAAAGCAGGCCCTTATCCCTCGCTTGCGCCAGATAGGCGGCGACGAAGTCGAGCACAGTCTTTTTGCCGCTATTGAAATAGAGATGACAAAGCTCGGGGAAGCGGTAGCGCTCATTGGAGATGGTCTGGAAGAACGCAGCCGAGTCCCGCGAGAGAAAAAAGTCGACGAAGTGGCGACACAAGACGTTAAGGGCGGGAGCCAACCCGCGATCGAGATCCGGCGAAGGGATGGCGCCGCATTTGTCCTTGCACTCGGCTTCGATCAAATGCGTGAACAAGGCCTCCTTGCTCGGGAAGTACGCGTAAAGAGTGGCCTTCGAAACCCCCGCCGACCGCGCGATCGCGTCCATGCTCGTCCCGGCAAACCCATGCTGAAGAAACTCCTGGCGCGCCGCGGCGAGAACCTGGCATTCCTTGCGCCCGGAAACGCGCTCCCCCGTCGCCTCTGGCGTAGCTGATGGTGTGTTCATCGCGGTCGACCCAATCGCAAATGTCCGCCTTAGGCCAAAAATCTCCGCCGCGCCACGTGAGAGCGAATTGCCGCAAGAGTTGACAGGCTCTTGCGATCAGAATTCTCGCCACCTTCTTGATCCAACACGCTTTTCTTATCACTCGAACGATTTCGTTCGAGGGACGAGCGCGTTCGCGGCAAACGGTGAACTGAACCGTTCAGTCTGGCGTTGACTTGACCTGGGCGCGACGGTATAAGCCTAAAATGAACTGAACCGTTCAGTTCATTGCGAGGCCTCTTATACACGTGTCTTCGACCCGCAACAACTTGCAGCGAGACGCGGGCTCAACCGCGACGGCGACCGGCCCGGCTTCCGAGCTGCGGCGCTATCGCTGGAGGGCGCGGCTTGGAGCCGTCGCCTTGGCTCTGGCGGTTTTGCCTTTGCCCGGCTGCGCGGTCGGCCCCAACTTCGTCAGCCCCGAAGCGCCTCAAGAGGCGGGCTATTCGGCGGGAAAGGACCCGGGCGCCACGCAATCGGCGCCCGTGGCGGGCGGCGCCTCGCAAAGGCTCGCCCTGGGACGCGACATTCCGGGAGAATGGTGGAGGCTCTTTCGTTCGAAGCAGATTTCCGCGCTGGTCGCTGAGGCCGTTCAAAACCATCCCGATATCGACGCCGCCGAAGCGGCGCTGCGGCAGGCGCGCGAGATCGCGGAGGCCGATGCGGCCTCTTTCCTGCCCCAGGCGTCAGCGTCGATCGGCGCGACGCGCCAGCAAATATCGACTGCGCAATTTGGCGGGTTTTCGACGTCTTCGTCGGCGACGAGCGCGTCGAGCGAGGCGCTGCGCTTTTCGCTTTACAACACCAATGTCGGAGTCTCTTTCACGCCCGACGTCTTCGGCAAGACCGCGCGCACGGTGGAAGGCGATTTGGCCGCCGCCGAGCAGCGGCGTTTCCAGCTCGAGGCGACTTATCTGACGCTGACCGCCAATGTCGTCTCCGCAGCGATCGCCGACGCTTCCTATGCTTCGCAGATCAAGGTCACGCGCGATCTCATCGCCGCCTATCAAGCCCAGCTCGACCTGCTTCAGAAGCGCTTCGAGCTCGGCGCCGTGGCGCTGGCCGACGTGGTCTCCGAGCGCGCGCTGCTCGCCCAGGCGCAAGCGACCTTGCCGCCGCTTGAAAAAGCCCGTGCGCAGATGCGCGACCAGCTCATGGCCTATCTCGGCCGCTTCCCGAACGCCGATAGAGGGGAGGCCGTGGATCTTGAAGGCCTGCATCTGCCAAGAGAGCTGCCGCTCAGTCTTCCCTCGAATCTTGTCCGTCAACGTCCCGACATCCGCTCGGCGGAAAGCCAGCTGCATCAAGCGAGCGCCAATGTCGGCGTCGCCACGGCGAATATGTTGCCGCAGCTCACCTTGTCGGCGTCGGGCGGCAGCCAGGCCCCTTCGTTCGCCCAGCTCATCACGCCGCAAACCGCGGTCTATAACCTTGGCGCGTCGGTCGCCGGCCAGGCCTTCGACGGCGGCGCGCTGTTTCATAAGCGCGAGGCGAATATCGCCTCGCTCGAGCAGGCGACCGCGCAATATCGTTCGACCGTCATCAACGCGTTCCAGAACGTGGCGGACGCCCTGAAAGCCGTCAAGCACGACGCTGAGACGCTACGCGCCCAGGTCGCCGCGGAAAAAGCGGCGGCGGAAAGCCTAGCGATCGTGCAGAATCAATATAGCGGGGGCTCCACGACCTACGCGACCGTGCTCAACGCCGAGCAGACGCTTCTCAACGCCCGCATAAACCGGGTGAGAGCGCAGGCGGCGCGATTTTCCGATTCGACGGCGCTGCTGCAGGCGCTCGGCGGCGGCTGGTGGAATCGCGTCGACGAAACGCCCGCCTCGCAGCCAAAACCTACGGATCTCATCGCGACGTCGCCGATCGCGGCGGGCTTGCGCGCAGTGATGGAGGACGCTGAAAATGCTCGTTAAGGCTGCTCTGCAGAACCGCCTCGGACCGATGTTCAAGCCCATGATGATCATGCTGGCTTGCGTCGGCGTCGTGTTCGGCGGCCTTTATGGCTTCGTCGGCTTTCGCTCGATGATGATCAAGCAGGCGCTCGCGTCGCTCGCCAATCCGCCGCAGACCGTTTCCGTCACGACCGCGGCTTTTCAGGAGTGGAGGCCGAAGCTCACGGCGATCGGGGCTTTCCGCGCCGTCAATGGAGCAGACCTCGCGCTCGAAGCCTCTGGCGTCGTCGAAAGAATCCAGTTCCAATCCGGAGAAGACGTCGCCGCCGGACAGCCGCTCCTGGAGCTGCGCAAGGACACCGACAACGCGAAGCTCGAATCCCTGAAAGCCACCGCCGAGCTCAATGCGATCAACCTGCGCCGCGATCAGTCGCAGTTGAAGATTCACGCCGCCAGCCAGGCGACCGTCGATACGGACGTCGCCAGTCTCAAAAGTGCGAACGCCGAGCTCGCGCAGCAGGAGGCGGTGATCGCGCAAAAGACCTTGAGCGCGCCTTTCGCCGGACGACTGGGCATTCGCGCCGTCGACCTTGGGCAATATATCGGCGCCGGCACGGTCATCGTGACGCTGCAGGCGCTCGACCCGATCTATCTCGATTTCATGCTGCCGCAGCAGGCGTTGAACGGCGTCGCGGTTGGACAAAGGATCACGACGACCGT
>Ga0335078_10004189_pt1 | contig 21394 bp, 14 predicted proteins | sample Lox_Sample_32_FD_206711 | JGI IMG/M metagenome (GOLD analysis project Ga0335078, IMG submission 206711) | Soil microbial communities from Loxahatchee National Wildlife Refuge, Florida, United States - Lox_Sample_3.2 | ecosystem: Environmental > Terrestrial > Soil > Wetlands | place: USA...
CAGGCGATCAACAGCGTCGCCGCCGTGCTGCAAGGGCTGCAGAAGGAACTGGCGCGGCTTATCGAGGCTTCCAAGGAAGGGCAGCTCAGCGACCGCGGCAGGCCGGAGCAGTTCCAGGGCGCGTATGCGGAGATCGTGCGAGGCGTCAACAACATGCTGGACGCCATCCTGCTGCCCATCAGTGAGGGCAACCGTATTCTGGCCCAAATCTCGAGCGGCAAGATCGACGAGCTGATCGCCCAGGCTTACAAGGGCGACCACGAGAAGATGAAGCAGGCGGTCAACAATGTCGCCGTGGTGCTGCAAGGGCTGCAGAAGGAAATGTTGCGCCTCACCGAGGCCTCGAAGGAAGGGCAGCTCAGCGAGCGCGGCAAGCCGGAGCAGTTCCAGGGGGCCTACGCGGAGGTTGTGCGCGGCGTCAACACCATGCTGGATGCCATCCTGCTGCCGATTGGGGAAGGCAACCGCATCCTGGCGCAAATCTCGAACGGCAAGATCGACGAACTGATCGCCCAGACTTACAAAGGCGACCACGAGAAGATGAAGCAGGCGATCAATAACGTGGCCGTGGTGCTGCAAGGGCTGCAAAAGGAACTGGTGCGGCTCACCGACGCCTCCAAGCAGGGCCAACTCTCCGAGCGGGGAAAGTCCGAGCAGTTCCAAGGCGCTTATGCCGAGATCGTACGCGGGGTGAACGGAATTCTTGACGCCGTAATTACGCCGCTCAAGGTTTCCGCACAGTATGTAGACGACATTTCAAGGGGATCCATTCCTTCCAGGATTACGGACACTTACAACGGCGATTTCAACACGATCAAGAACAACCTGAATACTCTCATCGGGGCGATGAACGACGTAACCGAGGCCGCGCAGCAAATTGCGAATGGCAATCTGACCGTCACCATCAAGGAGCGATCGGCCGAGGACAAGCTCATGCAAGCGCTTAGCGCCATGGTGGCCGGCCTTACCCGCACCGTGTCAGACATTCGCACCATAGCCGGTGAAGTGTCGTCTGCCAGTCAGGCCATAAGCACCGCGTCGGTGCAGGTTTCGAACGGAGCGAGCGCCCAGGCCGCCTCGGCGGAGGAAGCTTCCTCCTCCATGGAAGAGATGGTCTCCAACATCAAGCAGAACGCCGATAACGCCCAGCAGACCGACAAGATTGCGAACAAGTCGGCGAAGGATGCGCAGGAAAGCGGCAAGTCGGTGGCGGAAGCGATGACGGCGATGAAAGAGATTGCCAGCAAGATCTCGATCATCGAGGAAATCGCCCGCCAGACCAACCTGCTGGCGCTCAACGCGGCCATCGAAGCGGCCCGCGCCGGGGAGCACGGGAAGGGTTTTGCGGTGGTGGCGGCGGAAGTGCGCAAGCTGGCGGAGCGCAGTCAAAAGGCGGCGGGGGAGATCAACCAGCTCTCCGGCACCACGGTGAAGGTTTCGGAGAAGGCCGGGGAGATGCTGGAGAAACTGGTGCCGGACATCCAGAAGACGGCGGAGCTGGTGCAGGAGATCAGCGCTGCCAGCAAGGAGCAGGATACCGGCGCCGAGCAGATCAACAAGGCGCTCCAGCAGCTTGAAAGGGTCATTCAACAAAACGCTTCGGCGGCCGAAGAGATGGCGTCGACCACCGAAGAACTGAGCGGGCAGTCCGATCAGCTCGTCAGCGCGCTGGGGTTCTTCCACATCGGCGACGAGAGGCAGCCTGCGGCGGCGCGACCCGCCGGTCCGAAGCCTGCCAGGCGGGTCGAAGCCGCGTCCGCCAAGCCTTCCAAGCCCAACGGCCAGGGCGCCTTGAAGGCTGCCAGTAAGGCCGGGGTGGCCCTCAGTCTCAATGAAAAAGGCGATGACCTTGACAAGGAATTCGAGCGTTACTGACGGGATCCGGCGCGGACTGCCGCCAGTCCGCGCCGGCCTGCGGAATGCGAAAGGAGCTGATTATGAGCGTTAGCGAAATAACGGAGACACGGCAGTATCTTACCTTCAAGCTGGGCAACGAGGTTTTCGCCACGGACGTCGCGAAGGTGAGAGAGGTTCTCGATTTCACAAACATCACGGCCATTCCCAGGACGCCCGAATTCATGAGCGGGGTCATCAACCTGCGGGGCAGCGTAGTTCCGGTGGTGGATTTTCGCCTCTGTTTCGGGATGTCGAAAACCGAGCGGACCCGGAACACCTGTATCGTCGTCGTGGAAGTAGTACTCGACAACGAATCGACAGTGATCGGCGCGCTCGCCGACTCCGTGGAGGAGGTGATTGATCTTGAACCCGACCAGATTCAGCCGGCGCCGAGGATCGGGACTCAGATTCGCACCGACTTCATCAAGGGGATGGGAAAGCGCGACACTCAGTTCATTATGATCCTGGATATCGATCGGGTCTTCTCGACCGAAGAGCTGGCGGCGGTGCGGACGCCGGACGCCGGTAAATCGCTTGTTGAGGCCGCTGCCTGACGGAGGGGGGCGGAGAGGAATCCGCCCCGTCCATCTGATGAGCCATCGCGAGGAGACAATCTCGAACGCGGACTTTGGCCGGCTTCGCCGCTTGATCTACCAAGTGTCGGGTATCAACCTGAATTCTGATAAGAAGACAATGCTCGAGCTTCGCATCAAGCGGCGAATGCGAAGCCTGAATTTCGCCTCCTGCACTGAGTATTGCGAGTTTCTGTTCGGGAGGCGCGGGCAAAAAGAGGAGGTCGTCCACTTAATCGACGTTGTCACGACCAATAAGACCGACTTTTTTCGCGAGGCGGCGCATTTTGATCTATTGGTGCAAAGAGTCATTCCGGAGATCTGCGCGGGGCGCGAGAGCGCCGGACAAATGTTGGTTTGGAGCGCGGCCTGCTCGACCGGGGAGGAACCTTACACGCTCGCGATGGTGCTCAGTGAGTATGCGGCGGGGCATGCCGGATTTCGTTTCCGGATTCGGGCGACGGACGTTTCCACTACGGTGCTGGCAAAGGCCAAGCTGGGAATCTACAGCCTGGACGCGGTGCGGCCCGTTCCGCGCATCCTGCAGCACAAGTACTTCATGCGCAGCCGCGATCCCGACTCCGAGTCGGTGCGAGTAGTTCCGGAACTGCGGCAAAGGGTCGAGTTCCGACGCCTCAATTTCATGGATGAGGACTTCGGCCTGGCGGAGAAGGCCGACGTAATCTTCTGCCGGAATGTACTCATCTACTTCGACCGGCCGACCCAGGAGAAGATCCTGCAGAAGCTGACGAAATACCTGCTGCCTACCGGATACGTCTTCGTGGGTCACGCGGAAACTTTGCACGAAATGAATATTCCGCTGGTGCCCGTTGCGCCGACCCTTTACAGGAAAGCCGATGTCAGAGAGTGAAAACGAAGTGACGGAGGTCTATCTGCAACCCGGGGAAGCTTTTCTCGCCCGGAAGCCGACCATTATCCGGACGATCTTGGGCTCCTGCGTGGGGGTCACGTTCTGGAGCCCGAGGCTCGGCTGCGGAGCGCTTTGCCACGCACTGCTCCCCAAATGCCCCAAGAATCCGCGCTCCGGCTTCACTCTTGCGGACGGCTATCGATTCGTCGATTTCTCGATTCGTGAAATCGCGCGGCGGTTCGACGAACTCGGGGCGCAGCGCGGGGAGGTGCAAGTTAAGCTGTTTGGCGGCTCCGATGTTCTTCCCATCGGCGGCGGAGTGACACGGCCGGCGACGGTGGGCAGACAGAATTGTGATGTCGCGGTAGAACTGGTAGAGGCCGAAGGGTTTCGGCTGGCGGCCTCGAGCTTGGGCGGTGTTCGCGGCCGCCATATTGAATTCAACACCAGGACCGGCGAAGTGCGGCTCCGGTGGCTAGCGGAGGCGGTCCTGGAGCGGAGTTGTAGGTAATGACGCTGTCGCATGCCTGGATAGAGATTCCCCGCAGCCTGGGGAGGCGCGGCTACGGGTCAGTGCCGCAAGGATTGCGGTGTGGTGAGCGCTGCCGAGCACGCGTGGCGGCGAAAGTGCTTGCACGCTTGAGCGCGCCAAGAGACGCTGCTCGCAGGACGGGGCAGCCGGACATACTTTATGGACAGACGTAGAATTCGCGTCCTCATCGTGGATGATTCCGCAGTGGTTCGTCAGACCCTGGGCGAGATTCTGGCGAGCGACCCGGATATCGAGGTTATGGCTACCGCGTCCGACCCCTTTGTGGCGGCGGAGCGCCTGCGCGAAGAGGTGCCGGACGTGATTACGCTGGACATTGAAATGCCGCGCATGGACGGGCTGACGTTCCTGCAGAAGATCATGACCCAGCACCCCATTCCGGTCGTGATTTGCTCAAGTCTTGCCGAAGAAGGAGCACAAAGCACGCTGAAGGCGCTCGAGTACGGCGCGGTTGAAATCATTACCAAACCTCGGCTGGGCAGCAAAAAGTTCCTGGAGGAAACGCGCGCCGAGCTCTGCCAGACCGTTAAAGCGGCGGCCGCGTCGCGGTTGCGTCCACTGGCGGCAAGCCGTAAGGTAGAGCCCAAGTTGAGCGCGGACGCCGTACTGGGTCCCGGCACCCATGCCATGTCCGAGACGACGGAGAAGGTGGTGGCCATCGGAGCCTCGACGGGAGGGACGGAAGCGCTCAGGAGCCTGCTGGAGGTTCTTCCCCCCGATGCGCCGGGAATCGTCATCGTGCAGCATATGCCGGAGCTGTTCACGCGCGCTTTCGCCAACCGATTGGACAGTCTTTGCAACATCAGCGTGAAGGAAGCGGAGTCGAACGACACGGTTATCCGCGGGCGCGCCCTGATCGCGCCGGGCAATCACCACATGCTCCTCAAGCGGAGCGGGGCGCGTTACTACGTGGAAATCAAGGATGGTCCCCTGGTCTGCCGTCATCGCCCCTCCGTCGACGTGTTGTTCCGGTCGGCGGCGCGCTACGCCGGCCAGAACGCGGTAGGCGTGATCCTGACAGGAATGGGCGACGACGGAGCGAACGGCATGCTGGAGATGAAGCAGGCGGGAGCAGTGACCATCGCCCAAGACGAGGCGACCTGCGTGGTCTTCGGAATGCCCAAAGAGGCCATAAAGCGTTCGGCGGTTAGCAAGGTTTTGCCCCTGGATGCGGTGGCCGGGGCTATCCTCGCCCACGCCCACTGAGGAGGGGTGACAGGCGTGGAGCTGCCTGGAAAAAGCGGCCGCTTAATGGAGCTTTGAGATAATACGCGGGCCGTATACTGACTCGAAAGCAGCGCCAGCCGGAACCTGTCGAGGCGCCAGAGGTCGGCAGTTGCCCGACAGGTCGGGGAGTTGCGGCGCGAGTAACGATAGCACCTGGGCGCGGAGCCAGTGCCGATGAATGGGGACCGTAGAACCGAGGTCATGGAAGTTCTGAGGAGCGCTCAAGATGAGCTTGCGGCGCTGGGGCGCACGACTGCCACTGAGATCGATTCGATGGTGAAAGCGTTCGAAAGCATTGCCGGCCATGCGGAGAAAATTCTGAGTTTAGCCGGGGCCATTGTGGGCTGTGTGGAAGGCGAGAGTGTAAGTTCGGTCCTGCCCAAAGTGGAGACCTTGGGTGCTACTGCCAAACGCTGCATCGGTGACCGTCTTCAGGCAACCGCCAGGATTCTGGAAACGGTGTCGACGGAAGTCCGGGTTCTGAGACAACTCTCGGAAGTCACTCGCGGCCAGGAGGGAATCGCCCTCGAGACCAGGGCTCTGAGCATTCTCACCAACATCGAAGTGGCCCGGCTAGGAGAGGGTGGGGAGGGTTTCGAATACTTGGCGCGCGAGTTGGCCGGTTTTGCGAAATCGGTGACGGAGGATACCTACGAAATCGCCTACCACAGGGACGCGCACGCCGTAGCCGTTGAAGAAACGCGCCGCGTCCTGACGGCTGAGCTTCCGCGCCTGCGCAAAGAGTTCTCCAGCATGGAAGAGGCTTTGGGCGCGGCACTTGAGGCGGTAACTTCCGGCCTGGCACAGCTTTCCAGGACGCCGCTGCAGTTCCGGGACTGCGTTAAGGACGTCGCCCGCGAGATCGGCGGCGTGGTGACGGCCGTGCAAGCCCACGACATCACCCGCCAGCAGATCGAGCATGTGCAGGAATCGCTGGCGATCATCGCCAGCCGTATAAGCCGGAGCGGAGACAACCAAGACGCGGCGGCCATGGAACTGGGCCTTGCCCACGCCGGGCTGACCATCCAGGCCTATCAGTTGCAATCCATCAAAGAGACCGTGGCCAGTTGGGCGGCGCAAATCCGCACTTGCATCGAAGGAATCCTGAAGGTGAGCGCATCCGAGGTCGTCGGGATTGGGCCCGCTGTCCTGGACGGGGAACGGAACGTCTCCGCCGAGCTCTCGCACATTGAAAGGCTGGAACGCGAAAGCATGGCCCATAGCGAGAAAATCCAGCACACCTTCGGCGGGCTCGCCAGCCTCGTGCAACTGGTAAGTGACCACCTCAAACGGTCAAAGTCGATTCGCGATCACCTGCAATTACTCACTTTCAACTCGATCATCGAGGCCAATCGCTTGGGCAGGCGGGCCGCCGCGATTCTGGCGATCGCCAAAAGTATTAAAGGCATCTCGGCCGGATGGGCCCAGGTGACCTCGAAGTCCGAACACTCCATGCAAGAGGTCAGGAACCTGGAGCAGGGAACGCGGGAATCAATGGAAGCCTTTTCTGCCGCCCGCGATGCCCAGCTGAGGGCAGCCGAAAAGGAAACGGGGACAGGCCTTGAAGCCTTACGGGTGGCGGCGGAGTTCGCGGCCCGACAGGCGCAGGAAACCCAAGGCTCCACGGAGAAGATGCAGGCCAAGACCTCCGAGGTCGAACGGAGTGTGGCCCTTTTGGATGCATGTTTCGGCCGCATCGATGCCGTCGTGCGCCAGATCGAAGGCGTTCGGCGGGAGTGGGAAACGGACCAATCCGAGGTGAAATGGTCTCCCGCCGCGGGACAAGTGGAAGAGTTATTTGGCGCCTTCTACACGACGGAGACGGAGCGCGCGATTCTACGCGCCGCTCTTGCCGGCGAGCCCCTGCCGGCGGCGAAGTCATTGTTCGAGGGGAACAGCGTCGAGCTGTTTTGAGCCGCGCCTGGCTTTCGAGTCAAGGTTTTTTCGCGCCGCTCTTGACGAGCCAGGGCGCGCACTCGGACGGCCCGGGAGGCTCGGCGCCATAAGGGTTGAAGGTTAACGATGAAACGAATCTTATCCGTGGACGATTCCAGCAGCGTCCGGCAGATGGTCAGCTTTACGCTGTGCCAGGCCGGATATGAGGTGACAGGCGCGGTCGATGGCCGGGATGCCCTCGGCCAGATCGGGAAAGCTAAGTTTGATCTGATCATTACCGATCTTAATATGCCTAATGTAGATGGTATTCAACTCATTACAGAAGTCCGCAAGTTGCCCGGATGCTCTTTCGTGCCCATCCTTATGCTGACCACGGAGTCCCAGGCGGAGAAGAAAGCCGCCGGACGCAAAGCCGGGGCGACCGGATGGATCGTGAAGCCGTTCAATGCCGAGCAGTTGGTTGCCACGGTCAGGAAACTCGTGGGCTAGGGAAGGGAGAGGACTCGAGGGACGAGGGCCCGCGGTCATTTTCTAATCCGCGGCTTGCGGCGCTTCCGCGCGGGCGAACGGGTGACGGTCGGAGCCGTCATGAATCCCTAGGCCACGCCCAGCAGGTCCCGCAAGAGGCCGGCATGGAGGCGCGAAAGCCGGCCCAGAACCTCGTTGTAGTCAATGTAATGGTCCGTCACGTAGTACACATCGGGGGCTGCTGCCAGCAACTCGGCGCGGTCGCCGAAATTCACGCGAAGCACGATCGAACCAGGTTCGGCCGAGGGATCGGCCGGCACACACGCCAGCAGTTGTCCACCGGCCTTGAGCGCCGGAAGCCCGTAGGCAATGCCGTCTTCGGCGCCGGGCAACCCAAGTCCGATATGACGTACCGTGTCAAAGCCGATCTCTTGTTTGGACATCGCTCACTCCTGCCGCCCCGCTGAGCCCGGCGAACCGTAATCCTTCTAGCCGACTATTAGTCACTATTCCGGTTCCGCCTTCCAGCTTTCAAGTTCCCACTTCGTCTTGCGCGAACTCGAAGTTTCTGCTCCCTTGAACACGAAATTTGTGCAAACTCGCGCCCGAAATATGCGCAATTTGAGTGATTCAACAAAGTGATACACTTTGTTTTCAAGTACTTCTTAGCTTTGTTCCCACTATTTTTCATTTTGCTAATTCCCAGCTCTGCTCTTCTCGATAGAACTACTCTGCCCACCCTGGCACCTCCCGGGTCTCCGGAGGCTGCCTGCGACAATGTGTCCACACAATGACCACAGTGATAGGCTACCATTTGCCGCTGAGTTTGTCAAGCAGCAAACACCAAGAAAAGTTTCCTCAATTTTCCAGCGGGTGAGATAGATTTGCACGATCCGCAAGAGCGATTCTGAGTCCTGGGCTCGAGCCACGAAACCGGTGATCAGCATCAAGAGATGGAAGTCCAAGGCCGGCGCGGCGAGATTGCGCGACAAACGATCTTCGGTTTTGAGGAGCGACACCGGGGCAAAAAAGGGGACTTAACGGGTGCGGTCCGGGGCGGGTGTGTCCTGAAGTTTGGTCAGAGCGGCTTGGCATCGAGTCAATGCCTGCGACACTTGTTTCGAATCTCCCCATGCAAGTCCGTCAGGACTCACTAGGGCGGGGTGCGGAATCTCGCCCCAGGCAGCTAAGCTGCGTTCGTACCAAGACTTCGTGTCGGCCAGCGCAGCAAGCCGCTGCGGAGCGTACTGGTTTTGCGCCGCGCGAGCGTAGCTAAGCTCACCCAGGCCAAAATAGGCATCAGCTGAAACATACCTGGGCTCCAGCCTGCTGTGGTCGGCTGCAAGAACTTCTTCCGAGATGGTCAAGGCTCGGCGATAGCTTTCCGCAGCTGGACCGGGCTTATGGCGCCGGCGAAAGAAGTCCCCCATTTTCGCGTAGGTCCCCGCCGAAGTTTCTCGCCAGTAAGTGTTTGAAGGATCCCGCAAGGCCAATTGCTGCTGGATCAGCAGAGCTTTGCGGTACTCCTCGAGAGCCGCGACCGGATCGGACAGGTTCGAAAGCACGGACCCCTGCCAGACATACGCTCCGGCCAGATCATAGTTTGCGCCGTGGTTCTTTGGATCGCTGGCCACAGCCTTTTCAAAGACATCTGTAGACCGGCGGAGATACTTAAGCGCCTTTTTGGAATTCCCAAGCATGGCCAAGGCGGTCCCGACATTGAGGGCAGCCTCGCCGGCGGAAAGGGGGGCCTCCTGGTCGTGAGCGTCCGCCATGCTGATGCGCTCCCATTCTCTGAGCGCCTCCTGGTAATTCGCGAGCGCTTTAGCCGGCGCCCCACCCATCAGCAGGGCATCTCCAAGGTTGTTGTGCACACGAGCCAGGTCGCGGTGGGCCTGGCCATTGTTAACGTCGGCGGCCAGTCTCTGGCTGATGGCGAGAGCTTTCTGGTACTCCGGTATCGCGAGCGTGTCGAATCCGGTGTAGAGAAGGTGCCTCGCGATAAAGAGTTCGTCGCTCTCTACCCGCCGCATTTGATGCGGATCGCCCGAGGTGGCGGCGAGCTGTAGGTCGATCTCGAGCGCCTTCTGGTAGTTTGCTTCAAAATCGGTGTTGGCGAGATTTGCCCCGGTGTCTGCCAGGATACCGTCGAACGCGATGTAATCGCGCGCCAACTCCTCGAGAAGCTCCCGGTTAGCAGCATTGTCTTTGAGCAACGGCTGGTTGACCGCTATCGACTCCCGGACGGTTTTGACAGCTCCGACAGCATCGCTGAGCCAATACTCAAGATTGGCCAAGGAGCGGCAGTTGGCGGCATACTTGACACGGTCCGAAACGGAGCCCGCAGCTGCGAGGGTTTTACGAATGGCATGCGCCCTCTCATAGCTGCGAAGAGCGCCGGCCGTGTCGCCCAGGCTGGCGTACTGAGGATTACCCTGGACGTCGCCTACCCTTTCGTAAGCGTCGGCAAGCTCGCGCTGGAGAGAAACATCGCCGTGCGACTGTTGAGCCAAGCTGTCCAGGTATTCGAGTGCACGCTGGACGATAAGCTTTCTCGCCTCCGTGGATCCCGGCAAATCGCGAATGGAATCGTGAATATCGTAGATGAGAGAGTTGGCGAGGCGGCGCACATCATTGAATCGGCGCTCCGCATTCGCTCGCTGGACGCGGGCAATGTGGGCTTCGCGAAGTGCAACTGCCAGGCCCGAAATCAGGCTCAGGACCATTAGGCTAGCTGCCGCCAGGCCTAACTTGTGCCGCTTAACGAATTTACTGAGGTGGTAATGAAGGGTGTCTGGCGCGGCGTCCAGCGGCTGACCGCTCAGGTAGTGATCGATATCCCGAGCCAGCGCCTCGACCGATGGGTACCGCGCCGCGGCATCCTTGTGCATGGCTTTGAGACACAATACGTCCAGGTCGTTCCACGCCGCTTTGCTGAGCGCCAAGGCATCTGCGCCCCCGCCTGCTCCCGGGCTTGACCGGCGAGCCGCCACGGACGGCTTCTCAGGCTCAGCGGCGTCTCGCGCGTCACCTTGCTGCGGCGGGGCGAACGGGAGCCGCCCGGTTAGCATCTCGTAGAGAATCACGCCCAGGGAATAGACATCAGTGTAGAAACCAAACCTGCCGTCGCGAATCCACTCCGGCGCGGCGTAGTCCGGCGAGACAAAGCGCAAGGCCGGCAGTGTGCGATCGTCGGGTGCACGCAGGTTGTGCAGCTCTCGGGCAATCCCGAAATCGAGCAAGCGCGGCGTGCCGTCGTGCTCCACCAGGATATTCGAAGGCTTCAAATCGCGATGAATGATTTCCTGGCTGTGCGCGTACTCGACTGCCTCACACAGGGAGCGGAAAATACGCAGCCGCTCGTCCACAGTCCGCTCCGCAGCGCGGCAATACTCCAGGAAGGGCACGCCGTCCACGTATTCCATAACGAACCAAGGCGTGCCGTCCCCGAGCGCGCCTGCGTCGTAGAGCCGCGCGATAAAGCGATGGCGAAGCATCGCCAGGGTCTTGATCTCCCGCCCAAAACGCTCCCGGCGGGCGGGGGTCAGACTGGCGTGGGGCAGAAACTTGATCGCCACCCGGTTCCCCGCGTCTCGGCGCTCCGCGAGCCACACCACGCCCATGCCGCCTTCTCCCAGAATCTTGAGGAGCCGGTAGGGACCGAATTCCGAAGCCAGATCGAGCGGCGTGCCCACCGCTTGATAGGCGACACCCGCGAGACCGCGATCCAGTAACGACGTGCTCCGCCGATCCGCCTTCAGCATGGTAAGGACCTCGGCCAGCAGTTCTCGATCTCCGTGGCAGGCAGTTTCCAGGAACGCCGGACGCTCCGGCTCAGGGAGTTCCAGAGCTTCGTGGAAGAGAGACTGAGCTTGTTCCCAGCGAGGAGTATCCATCGCAGGCTAGTCCTTCCGGGGGCGAATTCTGCCCGCCAGCCATGCCTTCGCCGCCCGCCAATCGCGATCGATGACGGATTCCGAAACACCAAGTTGCTGGGAGATTTCGAGAGCGGTGAGTCCCCCGAAAAATCGCTTCTCGACCATCTGGGCTTGGCGCGGACTCAGGCGCGCAAGTTCTTCCATGGCCGCATTCAGGGCAAGCAGTTCCTCGTCGCAGGAAGCCATGTTTTCCGCAAAGTCGTTTAAGCTGACGAAAGTTGCCTCTCCGGCGCCGCCTCGCTTGCGGGCGCTCCTGCGGCGCGCCCCGTCCACAAGCACCTCTCGCATGGCGTGCGCGGCGATGGCCCGGAAGTGAGGAAGGGACTTCGAAGCCAAAGCCGGAGAGTCCCTGAGCTTGAGCCAGGCTTCGTGCACCAGTGCCGTGGAGTTAAGAGTGGCGTTGGGATCGCTTCGCCGGACGAGCGAAGCCAGGCGGCGCAATTCCTCGTAGATCAAGCTGTATAGATCGTCTAAGGCGCGCCGCTCTTCCGCCTTCGAGCCGCTTTCGCCCAAACCGGACCAGTCTGATGCTAAAAACTCGTGGTCCATGATGCTTTCCGTACGTGGTTTACGAAGTTATAAGTGAGAGCCAATATCGGGGCGCTGCATAAACAACTTGAACACCACACTTGGTTTTTGCCCGTACTGAGATGTTACCAAGCGAAAAGGCGAATTACAAGAAGGATCAATAACTATCGCGGCACGTGGTCCTCAAAAAAGGGCAAGATATAAGCTGCCTGCCCGGAGGCAGCCTCTTTAGAAGGGAATCCGGACAAAGTCCGGGATGACAGAGGAGGCAGTATGAGCATCTTGGCGTCGTGCGAAACACTGAGCACCACTAGAATAGGTCGCGTCCGATTGGCGGCATCTCCCGTCCCGCTCCCCCCTGGTCTGCTGCCACTGAATCTGGTCCTTGTTCTGCTGCTTTTACCTGCGATGGCTCAAGCCCAGAATTCTCAAACTGTCGTCAAAGCACAAGATGCCGCACTGCAGGACCGCAAAGTGCAAAACGCCCTGGCGTTGCTCCAGAAAGTTGCCGAGGCAGAGCCGACAACGCTGCGTGTAACGGATAGAGGAATTACCAGGAATCCTTCGGAAGCTGAAATGAATGTCTACAACCATGGATTAACCACGCCCAAGCAAGACCAGATAGGTATCGCGACATTTACAACAGGCCATGAGAGAAGTTCCAGAGAGCATGTGACGCTTAGGCTATGGTACTACCCGTCAGCGAATGGTTCGGTTTGGAATAACGACAAAACCGGAAAAACCAGGAACAATGAGGAATTTTCGATATCCGGGCCTGTTGGCGATACGTTCGTTATTATTTCGGCAGTTAGGAACAGCGACCATATCAGCTATGACGAAGGCCTCGCAGGCGCTTCCGGTCTCGGCGCCAGTAGGCTCAGGGACGATGTCAAAGGCGGCGTAGGTCATGTGAAAAACATTTTTAGCAGATCCGGATCAAACCAATCCAGTGACTCAGCCCCGCCGGCCGTCCAAGGTAGACAAATATATGCGGCTGTGGTCGTCAACGAATTCTACAAGCAGTTTCAATATTATATGGATCTCTTTAAAGCAAATGGGCTCGACAAGGATGCACCACCCGTACGTGGTGATGCATATAAAAGGGTACCGCGTACTCCCGAAACACCTGGGCAGAAATAAACAGAACATATTCCTATTTCCTGCACAGCGACCAGCATAAGGACAAGTATCGCCTTCGCGGGCTGGGGCAGAGCGAAGCTCTGCGATCCTCTGCAACTGCGACTCCGCCGATCGCAGAGCTGCGCACTGATGCGCCAGCCGCGAGTTTGAGACTGATATTGAGACAGGGAGGCCTGTTGGCCTGAACAGGCTGCGGAAGAAGTTTATCTACCCTGCTGAGCGGAGCGGAACAACTGCAGTATCTCCTTGAAAACAAGCAAATGCAGATCCTTCGCTCCGCTCGGGATGACAGCCAAGAGGATTTTTTCCGCAGCCTGCTGAAGCCGACTTTTCGAAATCCGAATGTCAAAGTCGCGAGAGCGACAAAGGAGGACGTATGAGCAAGCTCGATTCGTGGGAAACAATCATTCTCGTGTGTGTATTCTGCGCGCTGGAGGCGATTGCCTCGCCTGCGCAGACCTTCAACAACCTTCTGAGTTTCAACGGCACCGACGGCGAAGCCCCATATTATGGGTCTCTCGTTCAGGGCCTCGACGCAGACCTCTACGGCACAACTCTCGGAGGCGGCGAGTACGGACGCGGGACGATCTTCAAAGCTACCGCCGCGGGCAAACTGACCACGCTTTACAGCTTCTGCGCAGAGAAGAGCTGCCTTGACGGCTCGACGCCTGTCGCCGGGCTGCTTCTAGCCAACAACGGGAATTTCTACGGCACAACAACCGCCGGCGGAGCTTACAACAATGGCACGGTCTTCAAAACTACCTCGACAGGTACGCTCACCGTCCTTTACAGCTTTTGCCACGCAACCACCTGCCCTGACGGCGAAGCGCCTTTCGCGGGACTGATTCAGGGCAGCAACGGAAACCTGTACGGTACCACGGAGTACGGCGGCGCCCACGCGGATGGCGGCCAGGGTGGCACCGTATTTGAAATCACGCCCGGGGGCATCCTGACAACGCTTTACAGCTTTTGCGCAGAAAAAAACTGCCTTGACGGCTCCCGGCCTTTCGGGGAACTGATTCAAGCCGCCAACGGTAACTTCTACGGAACAACGTACCGGGGCGGAACCAACAACCTCGGCACGGTCTTCGAGATTACCCCCGCAGGCACGCTGACCACCGTGCACAGCTTCGACGGCACTGATGGCGAGCTGCCGGTGGCGGGACTGGTTCAAGCCGCGAACGGAAACTTCTACGGGACCACTATGGAAGGCGGCGCTGACGCTAAAGGCACGGTCTTCGAGATTACCCCGGCAGGCGCACTGACTACGCTCCACAGCTTCGACATCACGGACGGCGGATATCCTTACGCTCCGCTGATCCAAGCCACCGACGGAAACTTCTACGGGACAACCTACAGTTACGGCAACGCACCCAACGCAGAGGGCACGGTCTTCAAGATTACTCCCGCGGGCACGCTGACCACACTGCACAACTTCCTCGGAACCGATGGCGATCACCCTTACGCGGGGCTGCTCCAAGCTACCAACGGAACCTTCTACGGAACAGCTTCCGCAGGCGGGGCCGACAACGACGGCACGGTCTTCAGTCTCTCGGTGGGGCTTAGCCCCTTCGTCAAGACGTTGCCGGCCTCCGGCGCTGTGGGGACACCCGTCACCATCCTGGGAAGTAATCTGACTGGGGCTACCAGCGTCACCTTCAACGGCACAGCGGCGACGTTCAAGATAGTCTCGAGTACCGAGATCACCAGCACCGTGCCCAAAGGTGCGACCACTGGCCCAATGAAAGTTAAAACTCCGAGCGGCACGTTGACCAGCAATGCGAACTTCCAGGTACCGTAACGACGCCGGCGGCATTCGACTGTGAGCGTTAGCTGATTAGTCCGCAGATGAAGCCCTGCTTTTCGAAATCCGAATGTCAAGGTCGCGAGAGCGACAAAGGAGGAAGTATGAACAAGCTCAGTTCGTGGAAAACAATCTTTTTCGTGTGTGTATTCTACGCGCTGGAGGCGATAAGCTCGCCCGCGCAAACCCTGACCACCCTGACGATTTTCGACGAAGCCAACGGAGCTAACCCCACCCTTATGTCTCTCGTTCAAGGCACCGACGGAAACTTCTACGGGACAACGTACTCTGGCGGAGCCAGCGGTTATGGCACCGTGTTCAAAATGACCTCCGCAGGCGTGCTCACGGACCTGTACAACTTTGAAACCGGCGCCCACGGTTGTCATCCCAACGCAGGGCTGGTCCTTGCCAACAGCGGAAACTTCTACGGGACGACAACCTACTGTGGAGCTAACGGCGCCGGCACAGTCTTCGAAATTACCCCCGCGGGCAAGTTGACAACGCTGCACAGCTTCTCAGGCTTGGACACGAATGGCTCTTTGCCTACCGCGCCGCTAGTCCAAGCCACCAACGGGAACCTCTATGGGACAACCAGCAACGGCGGAAGCTACGGCCACGGCACGGTCTTTGAGATCACGACCGGCGGCAACTTCAGCACGGTTTACAGGTTCTGCCCCGAAACGGGGTGCATTGATGGTTCCCAACCTGCGGCGGGATTGATTCAAGCCAGTAACGGAAATTTCTACGGTACAACCCAATTGGACGGGGCCTACGACGAGGGCGCGGTCTTCGAACTCACGCCTGGGGGCAAGCTGACCACGCTTTACAGCTTTTGCAAGGAAAAGAATTGCACCGACGGCCGCTTGCCCGAGGCGGGGCTGGTTCAGGGCAGAGACGGGAATTTCTATGGCACGACATATTCTGGCGGTACCGCTTACGATGGCACAATCTTCAAAATCACCGCCGCAGGCGAGTTGACCGTTCTCCACAGCTTCTGTTCCCAGACGGGCTGCGCTGACGGTTATTGGCCTTACGACCGGCTGGTACAGGCCGCCAACGGAAGCTTCTACGGCACGACGTACACTGGCGGGGCCCACAACGAGGGCACCGTTTTCGCAATTACACCGACGGGCAAATTGACCACAGTACACAGCTTCGATTTTAACGACGGGGGGCTTCCTGAGGGTGGCCTTGTTCAATCCACGAATGGAGATTTTTATGGGGCAACCACATTCGGCGGGTACGCAGCCAACGGCAGGAATAACCTAGGCACCCTCTTCAGCCTGGCTGTTGGCCTGGGGCCGTTCGTGCAGACATTACCCGCGTCGGGAAGCGTGGGAACGGCCGTCACTATTTTGGGACATAATTTGACGGGCGCCAGCAACCTAACTTTCAACGGCACAGCGGCCACGTTCAAGATAGTCTCGGGTACCGAAATCACAACCACCGTGCCCAAAGGTGCGACCACTGGCCCGGTGAAAGTAAAAACTCCGAGCGGCACGTTGACCAGCAATGGGAACTTCCAGGTACCGTAGCAAGTGGCGAGGACCGCCGCCTTGGCGGTACGAGTCTCTTGTCGTGAGGGGGACTGTGTGGTGGCGGTCAAAGCCGGGTGCGGGGATCAGGGGGGATTCTCACCCGGTCGATGATCAAAGGGCATCGTTGCCGTGGTTCGTCAGGGGAGGGGCCCGCATGCTCGAGGAAGCTTGACCATCGCCAATCCAGAGGGTGGACTACCATCCCCGCCCCACCGGATTCAGCGAACGAAAAGACGCGGACCGCAGAATCGGCGGTCCACGCTACAATTTGGGAACAAGCCACTCCACACTGCCAGGGCGCACATCCGCCGGCGGGCACGAGCGACTGCCATGTACCGGCCTGCACCACGACAAATTGTCGTTCCATGCAGCCTCGACATGGTATAGTTTTCGAGCGGGCAGCAGCGAGCCTTGGGAGGGCAATGTGCGGCGAAGATGCTGGGCGGGGGTAGGCTATTTGTTTCTGGTTCTTGTTGCTTCGTGGATGGTTCTGCGCGAGCCCACCAAATCTTCTTCAAGAAATCGGTTGTTGCCACAGGCGAGTGTGCTAGCCCAGGCGCAACTCAAGCAGAGTTACGGGCAAATTCCCCTCGGCTTTGAGGTTCATCAGGCGCAGGGCGATAGTCAGGTAGGATATCTCGCGCATGGACGCGGCTACACTCTATTCCTCACAGCGAACGAGGCGGTGCTTGCCTTGCGGACTGGAGGCAGGGAGCCGAATGCCGCAGGGCGAAAGCTCAGAATCGCCCGGCGAGAATCGGCGGCCAATCTGTTTGCGTCAAGCGGCCACCGGCTGCCATTTGCAAAGCCCGGAGCCGCCTTGCCCGAGCCGTTTTTCCGTCCTGTGGAGGCTTCGACGGAAACGCTCCGCCTGAGGCTAGTGGGCGCGAATCCGCAGGCCGAAGCGAGCGGGCTGAATGAGTTGCAGGGAAAGAGCAATTACTTCATCGGCAATGACCCCAAAACATGGCGGACCAACGTCGCCAACTATGCCAAGGTGAAATTTGCCAACGTCTACCCCGGGGTGGACATGGTTTACTACGGCAACCATCAGCAACTGGAATACGATTTTGTGGTTCACCCCGGCGGCGGTCCGAAGGCCATCGCGCTCATCGTGGGGTGGGACGGTGTCCGTCCGGCGCTGGTTGAGCGCCGCTCGCCCCCACATCTCGATGCGGAAGGAAACCTGGTGATTGCCGCTGGTGGCGGCGAGGTTGTCTTTCACAAGCCGGTCGTGTATCAGCCAGCCACGGACGGTGGCCAACTCCCCAGACGCCCCGTCGAAGGGAAGTACATCATCAACGACGGCAACCGAATAACCTTCGAGGTAGGCAGCTATGACACGACAAGACCGCTGGTGATCGACCCCAGTCTCGCCTATTCCAGCTATCTCGGAGGGAGTGCGGCGGCAAGTGCTTCGGGCGTTGCGGTCGACGCCATGGGGAACGCCTACGTGGCGGGCTACACCACCTCCGCCGATTTCCCTGTCACCGCGAAAGCCTTCCAGGCCGGGTACGGCGGTGGCTCCGCCTTTGGCGACGCCTTCGTCACGAAGCTGAACCCCAGTGGCACGGCGCTCGTTTACTCCACCTTTCTGGGCGGCAGTGCCGATGACATGGCGAATGGCATAGCCGTCGATGCCGAGGGTAACGCTTATATCACTGGGTCTACGGCGTCCGGCGATTTCCCCACCACCCAAGGCGCCTTCCAAACCACGTTTGGCGGCGGAACAGCCGATGCTTTTGTCAGTAAACTGGACGCGTCCGGCTCGGCTCTTGTCTATTCCACCTACCTGGGGGGCAATGGCTACGACTTTGCCCGGCGCATCGCGGTCGACGCCGCGGGCGATGCTGTTGTCATCGGCAGTACTGAGTCCGACGATTACCCGGCGACCCCGGAGACTTCTCAACCTTGCGGGCCATCTGGTACGGGAGGTGTCAATATCGCAGATGCCATGATCACGAAGCTGAACCCCGCCGGCTCGTCCCTTATCTACTCGAATTGCCTGAACACCCCGTCCTTTCCGCAGCAAACCTTCGACCTCTCCGGACTCGCGCTGGATGCCACCGGCAACGCCTACGTCGCCGGGGCGGCGGGCCTGGCGTTCAGTGACGCAAGTTTTACGCCGCTCGGCGCTGTGGTCGGTACAATGAACGGCTCTGGCTCAGCCTTCAATTTTGTGATCCCCGAGCAGATTCCCCCGGGCAACGCCATAGCGCTTGATGCATCAGGCAACATCTATATAACTGGCAGTGCCGGCATCGAATTGCCAACTACCTCCGGCGCTTTTCAGACTGCCTTTGGGGGAGGCCCGGACGACCAACCGTGGGATGCCTTTGTGCTTAAGATGAGTCCGTCCTTCAATTTTGTGTACTGCACGTACCTGGGTGGAAGCGGGACCGAGTCTGGGGACGCCATCGCAGTCGACGCGTCCGGTGATGCCTACGTTTCAGGCGAAACTGGCTCTTCCAACTTCCCCATTTCCCCTGACGCCGCACAAACGGCGTACCGTGGAGACATCGATGCTTTTGTCGCTAAGCTGAACCCCGCCGGCTCGGCTTTGTTGTATTCCACCTACCTGGGTGGCAGCAGCTACGACGAAGCGCAGAGCCTTGCAATCGATCCTCTGGGAAATTTGTACGTGGCGGGGGTTACAAGTTCGGCGGATTTCCTGACCACCCTCGGCGCCTTCCAGACGCAATACACCGGCAATGGGGACGCCTTCGTCAGCAAGTTCAGCTTCGGCATACCGTTCTCGAGTTTCGAGGGCAAACTGGAGGTAGGCCGCGACCACCGTTCCTTTGACCTCGAAGCCCGGTTCACGCTGGGCGCCGGTGGCAGCATCGATCCCTCCACTCAGCCCGTGACTCTCACCATCGGCGATTACACGGCTACGATTCCGGCCGGCTCGTTCGTCGAGCACGGACCGACGTACGAGTTCAGAGGCGTAATCAATGGCGCATTCCTGGAGTTCACCATCGTCTCCGGCCGAACATCGGGCAGCTATATTCTGCGGGCGCAAGGAAGGCGCATCGACCTCACAAGCGTTGCCAACCCCGTAACGGTGACGCTCGCTATCGGCAACAACCTGGGCGCCACCCAGATCGCCACGGGAAGTGAAAGGACGGGCGAGAGGGAATTCCATTTCGGCGAGCAGAGATAGCGACCGTCAGGCTCCCACCACTCCGGACAGTTTGATGAGGCGGCGTCGCGAATGAGCGCAAGCAGCGTCTCACCTGGTTGCTGCTTCCTTGCAACCTTCTGTTTTGCTTCGCTGCACGATGGAATCGGCGATGGCGGCGATGAACGGCAAGACTTCATGCTTGCTGAACCCTGTGACCAGATCGTCGTCAGTGACGACAGCCGGATCCCGATCCATGACGATCTCGGCCCCGCAGTTGAGGATATCCGCCATGACCACCGCGTGACAGATCACCCGGCGTCCATGCAGCAACTCGGGGCTGGGCGTCAAGATCCACAGCCCGTGACAAAGCGCTCCTTTTACGATGCACTTGTCGCGCATCGCTTCTGCGAAAAACCGTACCAGAGGAGCCGACTGCACGTAGGCCCGCGGGTCGCCAAACGGTTTGGGTATGTTCTCCCATCGCAGGCGCACGCTGGTGTAGTTGGCGGACATGATCACGGCCGAGTAGTCGCCTGGCTTGGTCTGACTCACGTCGCGCGTGACCGTCAACAAGTGCGGCGATTCCCATGGCTGGCTGTCGTTTGGATCGACGTCGCTGTAAAAAGCGGCGGACTGCGGCTGGTGGTCGCCCCACCAGATGCGGGAGAGGAGTTCCACCTCGGCCCCCAGCACCGGGAAGACGGATTGGTATGCTGCAATTTCTTCGGGAATGAACTTATTCTCGACGATAACCGCAATCTTCTTCCCGGCTAAAGGTCGTTCGATCATGGCTTCTCCTCCGGCTGCCCCCTGCTCCCCTTGCCCGGCCGCCGAGTGGCCGCTTTAGGTTTCAGCCGAGTGTGTCGCCGCCGGTCTCCGGACCCCATGGAGGTTGACATCGCCGCCGGTCTGCGGACCGCGCGGAAATTGACGTCGACGTTGCAGCCCAAGTCCGCCTCACTCAGTTCGACTTGGAAGTAGTTTGGATCGGAGTGTTGGCGGGGCACGCCATTGATCGTGACCCGCTCGACCTGTACGCTGCCTGGCGGCATGAAGTCCGGCAAAACGTTGATCGACCGCGCTCCGGAATTTTTGTGAGGCTTGAAGTGGAGGCAGAACGCGGCGTCGGTGCCGTTCACCGGTGCGACGTAGGCGCGATTGTAAATGTGGGCCAGATAGTTAAGTTCGAAACAATGATAGCCGGAAGCGTCGGAGTGCCCGCCCCGCACCTCATAACCCCCCTGCACGACCGGCAGGCCATTGTCCGTGACGCGGAAGTACATGCCGCGATGCTCGCGGTCGAGGAAGAAGATGTTCCAGAAGGCCTCGGTTCTTCGAGCCATCTTCAGGCACTGCGGGTTGCCTGTGTGACCAAACAGGATCAGATAGGCAAGGATCGCCTGCTCCTGTTGCCAAAAGTCCTTGGTGTTGCCCCACGTGAACTCGACCGGCATTCCGTTGGACGGCTTTCGCTCCACGGCATCAAAACACCCGCCGCGAATGGCGTCGATCCCGACTTCCGTCATCGCTTGGCCGAGGCGATTCGCGAGTTCCATCGAGCGATCCGCGGTACGCTGGTATTCCGCCGCAAGCGCAGGGTCCGCGTGAGTGGAGCCCAGGCGCGGTTGGCGGCGCAGCGAGTCAGCCAGCGTCTTATAGTAGTTGGCCACGCGCGTCAGATTCCAGGCGATTTTGAAGTTGTGACCCACCACCGCCCGGTTCTTCTGCCAACTGTAAGAGTGATCGGGCGTCCAGTTTGCCTCAAAGCGCTCGTTGACATACGGCACGCCGGGATCGCGGTCAGGGAACTTCTCAATAATGAGGTTCGTCACCCGTTCCAAC
>Ga0335078_10004190_pt1 | contig 21393 bp, 20 predicted proteins | sample Lox_Sample_32_FD_206711 | JGI IMG/M metagenome (GOLD analysis project Ga0335078, IMG submission 206711) | Soil microbial communities from Loxahatchee National Wildlife Refuge, Florida, United States - Lox_Sample_3.2 | ecosystem: Environmental > Terrestrial > Soil > Wetlands | place: USA...
GTCGTCCGACTGCCGCAATTGGAGAAGTTCACGCTGACGAGCGAGGCCCTGGCGGCGAATACCTATGCCGGCATCCTGAGGGGCCGCGATCTGGATTTGATCGAAAAGGCCGGCTGGGATTCACGCATCGGACTGCCGGTGGTGGGGATTCCGACTCCCGTGCCGGGAGACGCCACGCGGCAAACGCTGCGAATTGCAGTCCCGTGGCCCTCGCCCGCACCGCACGCACCGCTCTACATCTGGCTGCGAGGCGAGCAGGCGGGGCGGCGGACCACGGTTTCGGATTGACCTGCTTATCCCCTGCTCCGCGATTCATGTCTAATGAAAGTTCATGTTCTCCTCCAGGTTTCACTGGGACCTGCGTCCAAACCGTCTGACGCAACTACTGCAGGAGCGGCGCCGGGCGGGCGCGCGCATTCTCGATCTGACGGAGAGCAATCCGACGCAGGCCGGATTCTCTTATCCGGCTGCGATTCGCGAAGCCCTGGCCGGTCCGCAGATGCTGAAGTACGATCCATCGCCGGCCGGATCGATGTCCGCGCGCGAAGCCGTCGCACGATACTACGGCGCCCGGCAGCAAGCCGTAGACCCGCGGCAGATTCTGCTCACGGCGAGCACGAGCGAGGCCTACGCGTACATTTTCAAACTCCTGACCAATCCGGGTGACCAGGTGCTGGTCCCGCGGCCCTCCTATCCGCTGTTCGAGTTCCTCGCCGATATGGAGTCGGTCGAGATTCGCCAATATCCGCTGGCGTATCACGCCGGCTGGTCAATCGATCTGGACGCGCTGGCTGCCGCGATTACCGATCGGACGCGCGGCATCATCCTGGTCAATCCGAACAATCCCACCGGGTCGTTTGTCAAGCGGGCGGAGATGGCCGCGCTCACGCGCCTGGCCGCACCGCGGGGTTTAGCGCTGATTTCCGACGAGGTATTCGCCGACTATGCCTTCGGCTCTGACTGCGACCGGGTGGCGATGATCGCCGCCCAGTCCGAATGCCTGGCATTCTCCATGGGAGGCTTATCCAAGGCCGCCGGGCTGCCGCAGCTCAAGCTGGGTTGGCTGGTGTGCGGAGGACCGGAAATGCAACGCCAGGAGGCATTCGAGAAGCTCGAATGGATCGCGGATACATACCTTTCCGTCGGCACGCCGGTGCAATGCGCCGCGCCGCGCCTGCTGGAGATCGGCCAGGATGTACAGCGGCAAATTCGCGAGCGGATCGGCGCCAACCTGGAATTCGCGCGAGGCAAACTGCGGGAATCGGCCGCGACTTTGCTGGAAGTGGAAGGCGGCTGGTACCTCACGCTGCGAATGCCGCGCATCCGCGGCGAAGAGGAGTGGTCCCTGGATCTGCTCGCAAGTTGCGGCGTACTGGTGCAACCCGGATACTTCTACGATTTCGAATCCGAAGCTTTTCTGGTCGTCAGCCTGCTCACCGCTCCCGGAGTATTTCAGGAAGGGGTGAGCAGGCTGGCCGGGTTTGTTCTGGCTTCCTGCTCGTGATCAGTTGCCGCCGCCGCGCGCGCCGCGTCCGCGGCCGTTCCCCTGGGGAGCCGGCAAGTCCTTGCGCGGCAGTTTATCCGGCCGGGTAGCGGCGTTGTACACGAAGACGGCCTCGATCACCGCCATCTGCTCCATGTCCTGCTGCTGGATGCGCTCGAAAACGTCCATGTTGGAGTGATGCGTGCGGGTGTCGTAGTCCATCGGGTCCTGTATGAACTGGAAGCCCGGCAGGCCGACGGCGTCGAACGACTGGTGGTCGGTCCCGCCGGTGTTGCGAATGGTGATCACGCCGGGAGTGATGTCCTTCAGCGCGGCGAACCATTGCTCGAAGATCGGCCGGCACATTTCGTTCTCCTGGAGGTAAATGCCGCGGATGCGGCCGGTGCCGTTATCGACGTTGAAATAGCCGGCGAGACCATCATGCTCCGGCTTCAGTTTCATGTCGGCGGGATTGGCGAAGTGATCGTTGACGTAGGCGCGCGATCCGAGTAGTCCTTCTTCTTCGCCGCCCCACAGGGCCATGCGCACGGTGCGATCCATCTTGAGGTTTTGCGTCTTCAGCAGGCGCATTACTTCCATGGCGATCGTGGCGCCGGCGCCGTTATCGGTGGCGCCCGTCCCCATGTGCCAGGAATCGAAATGGCCGCCGACCATCACCAGTTCGTTCGGCTTGGTGGCGCCGGGGATTTCCGCGACCACGTTAAACGAATCGGTCTGCGCCATGTCGAACTCGGTCTTGACATCGAAGCTCAGCTTGACCGGGACGTTATGTTCGAGAAGCCGCACGATGCGGTTGTAGTTCTCGGCGGTGATGGCGAGCGAAGCCAGATTCTTGGTGGGATCGCCGGTGCGGGGGCTGCCGTTGCTCGCGAATACGATGCCGCTCTGCCCTCGCGCCGATGCGGTAATGGTGGCGAGCACGCCTTCATCCTTCCAATAACTGGCCTGCTTCTCCATGAACGCCTGGCGCTCTTCGGGAGTCATGTTGGCCATCGCGTTGGGACCGCGTCCGCCGCGGCCGCCGCGACCCGCGGCATTGCCGCCCGGAATGATGTCCGGGACCATTTCCGCCAGCTCCTCGTCGGTATAGCGATGGCCCATGGGCGTGGTGGGGAAAGGCAGATCGAGAGCCGACGCGTTGGCATCGGCGCCGCCGGCGATCAGCACGAACTTCCCTTGCAGTTTGCCGTGATACTTGTCCATTTCTTCTTTCGTGCTGTCCTGAGCGATGATGGCGTCGCCGGTCACCGCGCCGTTGGTGCTACCGCTGAAAGCCTGCGGATAGCCGATGATGGGCATGTACGTCGGTTCGGTCATGGCGCCGAAATAGTACTTCATCTCCCAACTGGGAATCGCGCCGCCGCGGCCGCCGGCGGTAGACCATTTCTCCAGATGGACGTTGCTGAGGCCCCACTCTTTGAGCTGGCTGACGGCCCAATCGCCGGCCCGGCGGAATTGCGGAGAATTGGTCAGCCGCGGGCCATAATGGTCGGTGAGCTCGTACATGGTGGTCATAACCGGCGCCATACGCGGCGCGCCGCCGCCTCCGCCGCGGCCACCGCCTCCGCCGAATTCGGCGACTTTGATTTTGTGGATCACGTTCAGGTCGATCTTCTCTGGCTGCTGAGCGAGCAACAGCAGCGGAATCACGAGGGCGAAAATCGCCAGGACGATCAGGGTTTTCCGTAGCATATGCGTGATGTAGAGCATATCAAACCGCAAGCGGAATTGTGGGATGCGCAAACCTGATTCCAGGACTTGTACATCTCTGAATCGACGCTCCGATTCAGGCAGCCTCCCGATGGGAGGGGTTGAACTCCGCCACCACCACCGTAATATCATCCGACTGTGTGGCCCCCTGGGTGAACGCGGTGACGGCTCCCTGGATGGCATCGTGTATATCGCCGCTGGAGCCGGCGGCATGCTGGACCACGATTTCCCGCAGGCGCTTCCTGCCGAAAAACTCGCCCCTGGTATTCTGCGCCTCGGTCACTCCGTCGGTATAGATCACGATTTTGTCGCCGGATTGCAGGCGGTCCTCCGACACTTCAAACGATGCCGGCTCCAGCAATCCGACAGGCATACCGGTAGCCGCCAGCTCGCGCACAATGGCGCCGCCGCGGACCAGCATCGGAGGACAATGCGCGGCGTTGACGTAGCTGAAGAGACCGTCCTCTTCCACCAGGGAGTAAAAGATCGTGGCGTACTTCTCGCCCCCGGTGCGGTTATTCAAGAACTGGTTGAGCCGCTCCATCCGCCGTCCCAGCACGCGCGCGTGTTCGCTCGAGGTGATCAGCGCGCCCTGCAACAGCGCCGCCAGCAGCGCCGAGCCCACCCCCTTGCCGGAAACATCGGCCACCACCAACGACCAGCAATGCGGCCCCACGGGGCTGACATCGTAATAGTCGCCGCCGACCTCGTGCGATGAGACGCTGCTTCCACGCACGCGCATCCAGCCTTCGGTGGGCAGCTTGCCGGGCAGGAGGCTCTGCTGGATGGTCCGCGCCACCCGCAGCTCTTCCTCCATGTACTGCTTGGCCTGCTCCTCTTCCAACAGCCGGGCGTTCTCGAGGACGGTGGAGGCCTCGATGGCCAGGGTCTGCAGCAGCTCCCGATTCCCGCCCGCGAGATCGGCCGCGGCGACGCGCGAATCCATGTAGAGCACACCCACCGTCTCGTTGCCGGTCGAGAGGACGCTGGTGGCATCGCCCAATCCGGTGCGGATGCGGACCAGCGGGATGCAGATCACGCTGCGCAGGTCGAGATCGGAGATGCTGTTCTGCGGACGCGCTTCCGGGTTGGCGACCGGGTCGAAGGTCATCGACAGCATCTCGCGGCGGTGGCGCAGCGCGCGATGGATTACTTCGCGTGGAACGCGAAGATCGCTCTCCTTCAGCTTATGGCCGCTTTTGTGGCGCGCGACGCGGGTCTCGAGTTCGCTGCCCTGCCGCAGCAGCAGGAAGCCGCGCTCGGCGCCGGTGATGGTCAGCGCCGTGTCGACCACCGACGCCAGAACATCTTCGACGGAAAATGAGCTCTGTACCGTGCGAGCCAGGTCCAGAATGGCGCGCAGCTTGGCCAGGTTGCCGCCGATCGCCTGCGGATGCGCGCCGGAATCGCCGCCGCCCACCTGTTCCAGCAAGCGCTTGAGCTCGGCGCCATCGAGCGCGAAAACCAGCTGGTAGGAATCCTGGGTGCCGAATTCGATCTTGTCGGAATTGCACAGCGCGTGACGGGTAATCCGCTTGCCGTTGACGAACGTGCCGTGGGTGCTGCCGCAATCTTCCAGCACGTACCGCTCATCCTCGGTCACGATGCGGGAGTGGTTGCGCGAGACCCGGCTGTCGCGAATCACCAGGTGGTTGTCGCTCTGCCGTCCGATCTGAAACGGCACGGGCTCGATGGCCACACGGGACCGGTGTCCGTTAGGGTCGATAACGATCAAAGATGCCGGGGCAGCGGCCGCAGAACTCGCCGGTTTCGGTTCCATGGCAGCCGTCCAGTTATTCCCGGCGTTTCCGGCTTCCCGCGGGCCGGGTTCTGCCGGCGCCGGAACCGATGGGCTCGACCGGCTGGCTGCGGATCTCCTCGACTTCGCGCGCGCGCAACGTCTGGCAATGGGCGCAATAGCCGCCGACCTCGGTCCGGGCCAGAAGGACCTGAAATCCAAAATGGCTCTCGATCTGCTTGCGCAGGCGCTGCAAGGGCTCTCCGAAGAACTCCTCCACCTTGCCGCAGCGCAGACAGATGACGTGGGCGTGCTCCTGCTTGAGACGCGTTTCGTAATAATGCTGGTCGCCGCCGTAATGCATCAGGTCGAGTTCGTCGACCAGGCCGCCTTCCTTAAGCATCTTCAACGTGCGGTAAACTGTGACGCGATTCAGCTTCGGATCCTTCTCCTTGGCGAGTTGAAAGAGCCGTTCGGCATCCAGGTGCTGCCCGGTCTTATCGATCAATTCCAGGAGGATCTGACGCTGGCGCGTCAGGCGGACGCCTCGCTCCTTCAGCGAGCCTTCAATCGAGTCAAGGGCCATATTCGGCTTTTTAATTCTACCAAGCGCGGCCGGGAGGGCGGGATTGCGCCCATGTTGGGAGGGCGGCTCCGAACGCCGCGAAGGAAAATGACGGAACGAACCCATCCGGAGGCTTGATTGGCCGGTAAAGCAATGGAGACACGGAGGTTGTGCTCGCACACGGAGGTGACGAAACGAAGCCAACTGGAGCCGCAAACGAAGCCAATTCCAAGGCGCGGAGAATTTGACGAAACGAAGCCAATTCCGGCGTACGACCGTCCTGCGCCCGATTGGAGTGTAGCACGCGAGAATTGGCTGCCTGTGGAAAACCGGGCGTGATTGGTGATTGGGTCGTCCTCTGTCCCTTATCTTGCCGACGGGTCCACGTAGCGATGGAGGGTCGTGATGGTGTAAGGGGACGTGTCCCAGCTTGTTCCGACGGCATTGTCCAGGAGCAGCGTGCGCGGATCCCGCATGGACCATCGGAAGCGCAGGATTTGGTCCCATGGCGTGGTGCGTCCGTTGGCCGTCTCCGACTCCATGTGGAGAATCAGGAGATCTCCCTGCACGGAATAGTGGCCGGCGGCAATCGGCGCGCCGGTGAGGAGTCCGGTGGCGATGACGCGGTGGCGGTAGGCGCCGTCCTGCCCGAACCAATAGGTCTCGGAGGTATCGGCGGCCCGCTGGAACGATCCGGCCGAGCTGACGACGTCACCGTAAGGCGAATCGGTGACCCACGTGCCGATGATCATCGAAGGCTCGGCCGGAATGCCCGGCGCCAGCGACCCCGCGCCGCGGGAGAGCGTGGTGGCGATCTCTCTGAGGAGCGCGAGCCCTCGCTGGCGGTCGAAGCTAGCGGCCGGCGCACAGTAGGAAAGCCATCCCACGATGGAATTTTTTTTGACCACGTAGGCCAGGCCCGGCATGGTGGATCCCTGGAACAGGAAACTGAAATCCACAGTCGCGGTTTCGCCATCGGCCGTGGAGCTGGAGATTGTCAGTCCCGGCGTCCCGCTCCAGAGCATCTCGAACACGCCTCGAGCGAACTCCGGGGGGCTCTTTGCGGGATCGGGCGGATACGCGGCGAGGAGCATTTCCTCAGCCGTGGAAACATTCCGCATATCCACAAACACATTTCCCTCGACCGCGCTCCAGCCCGCCGGATAATGCATGGAAAAGGCGCTGGTCCGGGAAACGAACTTATTCCATGTTATGTTCTGTGCTTCGACCATTGCCATGTCACGACCTTTCTGCCTCAGACCGTGTTCCGTCCGGGACGCGGGCTGAATGCACCGTCTTTCTTTATAGGCTTGTGTCGGGCTCCTGCCAATAGTACTTATGTTCAATATCTTAAGGTCTGAATCTCACACATTTCACATCTGAATTCGGTACTAGAGAAATCGCTCGTTGTGGGGCAGATCCCGACGGGGCGGATTGCCAATCGGCCGCAGGTTGCCAGCCTGCACTACATGGTCCTGTTACAATTTCCTTCGTGTTCCGAAAGGTTCTGATCGCCAATCGAGGCGAGATCGCGGTTCGCGTGATGCGCACGCTTCGCGAAATGGGCATCGCGACGGTAGCGGTTTACTCCGATGCCGACCGCACGTCGCTGCACGTCCGGATGGCGGACGAAGCCGTGCACGTGGGTCCGTCGCCATCCGCGGAAAGTTATCTGCGCCTCGACCGTATTCTCGACGCCGCGCGCCAGACCGGCTCCGAAGCGATCCATCCGGGCTACGGTTTCCTGAGCGAGAACGCGGAGTTCGCCGCCGCATGCGAAGAAGCCGGAATTATGTTCATCGGCCCGTCCGCAAGGTCGATCGAGGCGATGGGATCGAAAACAGCGGCACGGAAGGCGGCCATCGCCGCGGGAACGCCGGTGGTCCCGGGGACCGCCCATGACATCGACTTGCCCCAGGCGAGGCAATTCGGGCACGAGCACGGTTACCCGATTCTCTTGAAAGCGGTGGCCGGGGGCGGCGGCAAGGGAATGCGGCGCGTGGATCGCGAGGACGATCTGGAATCGGCGCTGCGCGATGCCGCCAGCGAAGCCGAACGGTCGTTTCGTAATGCCGAGGTCTACATCGAGAAGCTGATCGACCGGCCGCGGCACATCGAAATCCAGCTTTTGGGCGATCGCCACGGCAACATGGTTCACCTGGGCGAGCGCGAGTGCTCCATCCAGCGGCGGCATCAGAAGGTGATGGAAGAATGCCCGTCGCCGCTGGTCGCCCTGCATCCGGAGATGCGCGCCGCAATGGGTGAAGCCGCGATTCGCGCCGCGCGCGCCGCCGGCTACTACAACGCCGGGACAGTCGAGTTCCTGGTGGATGAAGAGCGTCGCTTTTACTTTCTCGAGATGAATACGCGGCTGCAGGTGGAGCACCCGGTCACCGAACTGGTCACCGGACTCGACCTGGTGCGCCTGCAGGTGGAGATTGCGGCGGGCGGGCGGCTGCCCTTCTCGCAGGAGGAGATTACGTGGCGCGGCTCGGCGATCGAGTGCCGGATTTATGCCGAGGATCCGTATAACAATTTTCTGCCGTACCCGGGAAAACTGACGCGGCTGACGCGTCCTCTCGGTCCGGGCATCCGCCTGGATGGATGCGTGTACGACGGTTGGACGGTGCCGATGGAATACGATCCGCTGCTGGCGAAGCTCGCGGTATGGGCCGCCGACCGTCAGCAGGCGATCGAACGGATGATTCGCGCGCTACGGGAGTACGACGTGGGCGGCATTCGCACCAACGTCGGTTTCTTCCGGCAGATTCTGGAAGACGAGCATTATCGCGACGGCAAACTCCACACCGGATTTATCGAGGAATTCTTCGAACGGCAAGGGCCGCCGACAGAGCCGGAGGAAATGCGGGCTGTGGCGGCGCTGGCGGCGGTGTTGCACACAGCAGGGCGCAACGGCCACACCGGCGAGGCAGCCCAAGCCGCGTCGAGCGCCTGGTTGACGGCGGGAAGGGACGCGCTGTTGCGATGAAGATCACCGGCAAAAAGCGCCGGGATGAGTCCCGGCAAGGCAAGCACGAGTGCCCACGCCACGGAGGGACTCGGCTGCGATGAAGCTCGAACTTACGATCAACGGCACAGCGAACTCGTTCGAGATGGTAAATCCCGCCCCCGATTGCCGCTTCCGGCTGGCTGATGGCCCGGAGACGGCGGCGCAGGTGGAGATGCCGGAGCCGGGTGTCTATTCCGTCCTGGTGGGCGGCCGAAGCTACGACGCTCGCGTCGAGGAGACGCCTGGCGGGCTGGTCGTGGTGATCGACGGCCACCGCTTCGAGATCGACGTGCGCGATCCGCGGCGGCGGAGCCGGAAAGCGGCCGGCCGGCGCGGCGAAGGCGCTCAGGAAATAACGGCGCCGATGCCCGGGAAAGTGATTCGCGTGCTGGTGCAGGCGGGCGACCCGGTGAAGGCGGGCCAGGGCCTGGTGGTTGTGGAAGCGATGAAGATGCAGAACGAATTGAAGGCCCAGCGGGACGGCGCGGTTGTGCGAATCACGGCACGCGAAGGCGCTACGGTGGCCGCGGGCGAAGTGCTGGCGACGATCGAGTAGGCGCCGCGCCGGGATGCCTTGGCCGGCAATATTTACTCTGTCGAACCTTCTTAAGTGTAAGATTTATTTACGATCCGTATAACGTTATCCATCCGGCGACTTCCTTTCATTGCCCATCCTTGCCTCCGGTTTTGACGATAGAAATGACTTGGTGACTCGATTGCGATCCGATCGCGCGGTAACACAATTGGAGCAAATCGTCACTGCCGGACCTTCCGACATGCCCACAGGAGAGAACATGCCACGCACCCGAATTCGACGCGTCGAAGTACTCGACATCCTCCGGTCTTTGCGCGCCGACCGCCGACTCGTCGCAATCGTCAGGACCCTGACCAAGGAAATAGAGCGACTCGACGAAGATAACGCCCAACTTCATGCGTCGGTCCAAATCTACAAAGAAATCATCCGCCGCGGCACCGGGGGACCTGCGCTGGTACAGACCGCACGGCCGGCTCGGGATGCTGCATAACTGCTATCACCGAAAGCCGATGGCTTCGAGGACGATGCCCAAATCGCGAGCGTCGGGCGGAGCGCGGAAGGTCTTGTCGACGATGATCTCGGCGATGGCGCCTTGCACGGAATCCGAGGATTGCAGCGTGTAGCGGCCCGGCGAGGTATAGGAAGCCGCGGCGACTTCACGGCCATCCAGGAGCAGGCGCACCTGGCGGGCGGCGGCCTGTTCGGGGATGAAGAACTCCGCGCGAAGCGGCGCCGGTTCAGCCGGGCTCTTCAAGGCGACGATGGCGCGCCCCGCCATCCAGCGGTAGCGATTGTCCTCGAGGCCATAGATGCCGCCGACGATCTGCGCGGCGGCTTCCGGCGCATTCATCGGTAGGTACTCGAGTGCCGGATGGCGCTGGCCGACGGCCGCTGCCGTCACCCGATCGACTACGCCCGTTGAGATGCCGAACGGCCAATAGCCGCGCGAAACAGTCGACCATGCCGAACGCGTGTCAAGGCCAATGAGGCGGAGCGGAATCGAGGGGCGGATATCGATAGCGGCGACCGGAACAAGCGGGGCTGTCACGTCGACGGCACGAGCCAGTTCGCTCGAGACCACGACGTCACCTTCGCGCAGCTTCTGGCTATGCAGCAGCGGCAGTGCTCCGCGCCGCTCCAGGTAATACCGCAGCCCCCATTCCCCATCCACCCAGACGCGGTTTTTAGCCGGCCACGCGAGGTCCTGCGCGAAGCGGCGATACGCGTCCCAATGCTGCCAATTCGCGGCGGCCAAACCGAGGCCCAGGACGAGATTGGCGGCCACACCGAAAGCCAGCCATCGCGGACGCAATCGTGACGCGAGCAATGCGGCCGGCGCGGCGATGGGAAGCAGATAGCGCGCCGCGCCGGCGAAAAAAATGATCAATGCCCCGGCGAAAAAGATCGCAATCCAGGCGAGCAGGAATTGCAGGGAGCGGTCGCGGCGCGCCCGCCAGGCCGCAACGGCGGCTGCCGGGACGAGAATCGGGCAGACCAGGAACCAGGAATGAATCGTGAGAGCGATGGCGTTGGACAGCTTGGCGTGCGCGGTTTCCAGCACCGACAGATATCCGGCCAGAACCGCGGCGGGGAAGGCTCCCGTCGTCACGCGCTCGAAAATCTGCCACGCGATGAGGACCAGCGGCGCGGTGAAGATGGCCAGCCATCGAAGGCGCGGGACTCGGCCGCGATCGGGACGCAGCCATAACCAGGCGGCCAGGACCGGTGTCAGCAGGATGGATTGATAGGCGCCCAGAGCCGCCGGCGCCATCATCAGAACCGACACTGCGATGCGATCGGCGCAGAACAATGCGATGGAGGCCATCCAGAACGCCAGAAACGGCAGGTCCGATTCGAGCGACGTGCCGTTCACGAGGAAGACCGGAGTGGCGACAAAAAGCAGCGCCGCCCAAAGCGGCTGCGGCGAGAAGCGGCGCGCCAGGGACCACATGGAGGCGACGGCAATCAGCGAGAACAGGATGTAAGCCGCATGGAATGGAACTTCCCGCACGTCGCCCATCACCGCGAGCAGGCCGGCGAGGATCCAGCCGTTCAGCGGGGGGTGCGGCTGGCCGCGAAGATCGACCAGCTCGCCGCGAAAGACATACGGCGTGTGTTTGGGATGGAGCGGATCGATTTGCGCGTGGGCGGCTTCGGTGAGGTAAATATGATCGTCGCCCTGGATGGCTTCGGTGACAAAGGGCAGGCGGAGCGCGACGGTGAGGGCGAGAAGCAGCAGGAGGGCGCGAGTGGGCCGGCTGCCAGCCTGCCCTATATCGGCTTCCATCGCAGGACGGGCTTGCGAGCGGCGGAGACTTCATCGACGCGGCTGGTGCGCGTGCCATGCGGCGCGGTCTTCACGGTCTGCGGATCGGTTTCGGCTTCGTGGGCGATCGAGATCATGGCCTCGACGAACTGGTCGATCTCGAGCTTGCCTTCGGTCTCGGTGGGCTCGATCATCAGGGCGCCGTGGACGATCAGCGGAAAACTCACGGTGTAGGGGTGGAATCCGTAATCGATGAGGCGCTTCGCCAGGTCGCCGGTATGAAGGCCGTGCGCCTCCTGACGCTTGTCGCTGAAGACCACTTCGTGCATGTTGGGCGACGGGTACGGCAGGTCGTAGTACGGCTCGAGCTTCTTGCGGATATAGACGGCGTTGAGCACGGCATCGACGGTGGCGTTGCGAAGTCCGGGACCGCCGTGCGCCAGGATGTACGCCAGTGCGCGCACGAGCACGCCGAAATTGCCGTAGAAAGCCCGCACCCGGCCGATGGAGTATTTCAACTTGTAGTCGTAGATCAGTTTCTTGGCGGCGCGGCGAATGCGGGGAATCGGCAGGAAGGGCTCAAACTGCTTTTTTACAGCGACCGGCCCGGCCCCCGGACCACCACCGCCGTGGGGCGTCGAAAACGTCTTGTGCAGGTTCAAATGCATCACGTCGACGCCGAAATCGCCGGGGCGCGCGATTCCGACCAGGGCATTCATATTGGCGCCATCCATGTAGAGCAGGGCGCCTTTGCGATGGAGAATCTCGGACGCTTGAATGATATTGTGCTCGAAGACGCCCAGGGTGTTGGGATTGGTCACCATGAGGGCGGCCACGTCTTCGGTAACGAGCTGCTCGAGCGCATTCACGTCGAGCGCGCCGTTCTCACCGGACTTGATATTTTCGACGGCATAGCCGGCAATGGCGGCGGTAGCCGGATTGGTGCCGTGCGCCGAATCCGGAATGAGGATTTTCTTGCGCGGATTGCCGCGCCGCTCGAGCAGCGCGCGGATGAGCAGAATGCCGGTGAGCTCGCCGTGGGCGCCGGCGGCCGGCTGAAGCGTGACGGCGTCCATACCGGTGATTTCGGCCAATGCCGATTCCACCCTGGCCATGACTTCCATGCAGCCTTGCGACAACGCTTCGGGCTGATAGGGATGGGCCCACGCCAGACCGTCGATCCGCGCCACCAGCTCATTGATGCGCGGATTGTATTTCATGGTGCACGATCCCAGCGGGTACATGCCGTAATCGATGGCGTAATTCCAGGTGGAAAGGCGCGTGAAGTGGCGGATGGCTTCCACTTCGCTCACTTCGGGGAAGCCTTCGATTCCGGAGCGGACGTTGGCGGCGCCGAGCAGGGCGCCCGCGTCGACTTCCGGCACGTCGAGCCGGGGAAGCTGGTAGGCGCGTTTTCCCGGCGAACTGCGCTCGAAGAGGAGCGCCTCGTTCTGCGAGATATGCGGGCGGACTTTGTTGATCATGCCTGCACCTCCACCGGCTTCTTCGAGGCAAGCGCGGTTGCCACCAGGTCCATGCTTTCGCGCGGGGTCATTTCGGTCGAGCAGAGCAGCACGCAATCGGAGAGCTCGGGGTAATGTTTGGCCAGGGGAAGACCGCCGATGATCCTGGTTTTCAGCAGCGCTTTGTTCAGCTCGTCGGGGGACTGGCCTTCCACGCGCGCCACAAATTCATTGAAGCAAGGCGCGGTGAAGCGCCGCTGCGATTTGTCGGCGAGGTAATTGGCTTTGGCGAGATTCTGCAGCGCCAGCTCGCGCAAGCCCTGTTTGCCGTAAACCGTCATGAAGACCGTGGCCATGAGCGCGATGAGGGCCTGGTTGGTGCAGATATTGGAAGTGGCTTTTTCGCGGCGAATGTGCTGTTCGCGGGTGGAGAGCGTGAGGCAGAACGCGCGATTGCCGCGCGAATCGACGGTCTGCCCGACCAGCCGGCCAGGCAACTGCCGCATAAATTTCTCTTTGGTGGCGATGACTCCGGCGAATGGGCCGCCGTAGCAGGGGGAAATGGCGAACGATTGCAGCTCGCCGGCGACGATATCGGCGTCGGCGGGCGGTTCGAGAATTCCCAGCGAGACCGCTTCGGTGAACACCATGATCAGCAGCGCGCCGTGCTTGTGGGCGACCTCGGCGGCCGCTTTCACCTGATCGATTACTCCGAAGAAATTCGGCGACTGGACGATGACCGCGGCGGTGAGCGGGTCGATGTGGCGTTCCAGATCCTCGAGATCCACCGCACCGGTCTCCGCGACATAGCCGAATTCCACCACCGGCATTCCCTGGTGGCGGGCATAGGTGCGCAGCACTTCGCGATATTCGGGGTGCACGTTGCGAGCCACCAGCACGCGTCCTTTGCCGGTGGCGCGCACCGCCATCATGGCGGCTTCCGGAAGGGCGGTGGAACCGTCGTACATGGAGGCGTTGGCCACATCCATGCCGGTGAGCTGGCACATCATGGTCTGGAATTCGAAGATGGTGGTGAGCGTGCCCTGGGCGATTTCGGCCTGGTAGGGAGTGTAGGAAGTGAGGAATTCGCCGCGCGAGACTACCGCATCCACCAGCACCGGACGGTAATGGTGATAAACGCCGGCGCCGAGAAAGCTGGTATAGCCGTTGGCGTTATGAGCGGCGCGTTTCTTGAAGTAATCGACAATCTCGTATTCGGATATGCCGGGATCGAGAGCCAGCGGGCGGTTGAGCCGGGCGGCTTCGGGAAGGTGCGCGAACAACTCTTCGGCTGACGCAACGCCGCAGGCGTCCAGCATCTCGCGGCGCTCGGAATCGGACTTCGGAAGGTATCGCAACTACTTTTCGGCTCCTACATAAGCGGCGTAGTCGGACGCCGTCATTAATGATTCGATTTCGCCCGGGTTCGAGAGCTTCACTTTCACGAGCCAGGCGGCGCCGTGGGGATCCTGGTTGAGGGATTCCGGCTTATCGGCGAGGGCGCCGTTGATCTCGATGACTTCGCCCGACAGGGGTGAATAGACATCGGAAACGGCCTTTACCGATTCCACCGAGCCAAGGCTCTTGCCCTGAGCAAGCTGGGCCCCGACCTTGGGCAGATCGACGTAGACGATATCGCCGAGCTCCTCTTGCGCGTGGTGGGTGATGCCGATTGTCGCGGAATCGCCGGCCACCATGACCCACTCATGTTCCTTGGTATATCGAAAATTGTCTGGATACATTCGTTATTTCGCTCGTTTGTAAAACGGTGTTTCCACTGTGACGGCCTCCACGGGCTGGTTGCGAACCAGGATCTCGATCACCAGCCCAGGTTTCGCCTGCTCGACCGGGAGGTAGCAGAGGCCGATGTTCTTGTTGAGGGTAGGTGAAGGCGATCCGCTGGTGACCCATCCCGCCGGGTTTCCGGCGACGCGCACTTCGTAGCCGTCGCGGGCGATGCCGCGGCCGCGCATTTCAAAACCCACGACCTTGCGCCGCACCCCGCTGGCCTGCTGTTTGAGAAGCGCGTCGCGGCCGACGAACTCGCCCTTGTCGAGCTTGACGATCCAGGCGAGGTCGGCCTCGAGCGGCGAGATGGTGGCATCGATTTCGTGGCCGTACAACGCCATTTTGGCTTCCAGGCGCAGGGTATTGCGCGCTCCCAGTCCGACGGGTTTGGCGCCGGCGGAGAGCAGTTCGTTCCAGATGCGCGCGGCCTCGGCGGGGGGAATGTAGATCTCGAAACCATCTTCGCCGGTGTAGCCGGTATGGGCGATCATGGCATCGACGCCCAAGACATCGCCGCGCGTGAACCAATAATATTTGATGGCGGAGAGATCGACCGGCGTGAGTTTCTGCAGGAGCGCCCGCGCCCGCGGACCTTGAATGGCGAGCTGGGCGTAGCGGTGGCCGTTATTCTCCACGACGGCATCGAAGCGGTTGTGGGCGCGGATGTGCTCGAAATCCTTGTCCTGGTTGGACGCGTTGACGCACAGAAAGAAATGGTCGCTCGCGATTTTGTGGACCAGGATATCGTCGACGAAACCGCCATGCTCGTAGAGCAGGCCGGAATAATGGGCCTGCCCGAGCTGGAGCTTGCCGACCGCGTTGGTGGTCACAAAATCGGTGAGCCGGGCGGCTTCCGGTCCGCGGATTTCGATTTCTCCCATGTGGGAGACATCGAAGATGCCGACCGAAGTGCGGACTGTATTGTGCTCGTCGATGATGCCGGTGTACTGTACCGGCATATCCCAGCCGCCGAAATCCACCATTCTGGCGCCAAGCGCCCTGTGCACGGAGTTTAATGGCGTAGCACGCAGCGGCTGGGCGTCAGGCATGAAAACTCAGGCTAACAGGCATGAAACAGGGGTGTCAAACCGCTCCCGATGCCGGGAGACGCTATTCGGCGACTATTCGTGGAATGCCGGTAAATGGCCCGATTTGGCCATTTTTCGCAAAGTCCTTCACGGCACGCTTAAAAGAGTTGCACCTCCCGCATGGACTGTGATAGTTTCACCACCTTACAGTAATGAATCCGATGCCGCCGTACCTGCCGGGAGGGAATCTGGGATGCTGCTTGCGCCGATCATTTGGGCTCTAGCTGTCGCCATCGTCTATTTCTTTATCGCCAAAACCTGGTGGTTTCCACCGCCAATCTCACAGCACGGACTCGATTACGACGCCCAGTTCAACCGTACCCTGGTGGTCGTCGGGGTGATTTTCTTCCTCGCCCAGTTCATTCTCGGCTACGTCATCCTGAAATACCGCAACGACGGCGGACGCGCCAGCTATACCCACGGCAACAACAAAATGGAAACCCTGTGGACCAGCGCCACGGCGGTGCTGTTCCTCAGCCTCGTTCTGATGGGCACGAAAATCTGGGCGGGTGTGCATTTCGACGAAGCGCCGCCGGATGCCATTCCCATCGAAGTCATGGCCAAGCAGTTCGCCTGGAGCTTCCGCTATACGGGTCCGGACGGAAAATTCGGCCACACCGACCTCAAATACATTAACGATTCCGCCGGCAATCCCTTCGGCATCGACGATCGCGACCCCGCCGGCAAGGACGATGTCACCAGCGGATCGCTGAAGATTCCCGCCGGCAAACCCATCAAGCTGATTCTGCATTCGCGCGACGTGATCCACAATTTCTTCGTGCGCGAGCTGCGGATGAAGCAGGATATCGTCCCCGGAATGGAAATTCCGCTGCATTTTCAGACCGACCCCGGAACGGTCGGCATCTACGAAGTTCCCTGCTCCGAGCTCTGCGGGCTCGGCCACTTCCAGATGCGCACCACCATGCAGGTGATGAGTCCGGCGGATTTCGACAAATGGTTGCAGGACCAGGCCCAGAAATGATCCCTCTGCAGACTTCTGTCTCCTGACTCCTTTCTTAGGTGATTCTATGGATTCCCCACACGAACATGCGCATCAGGCGCCAACAGGATTTGTCAGAAAGTACATTTTCAGCGTCGATCACAAGGTGATCGGCATTCAGTACTACTTTCTGGGGCTCTTCTCGGTGCTCCTGGGAATGAGCCTGTCGCTGCTGATGCGGTATCACATGGTCAATCCCAACGTTTCGGTGGGATGGTTCGGCAAGCTCTGGCCGACCGCCGCGGCGGGCGGGGTGATGACTCCCGAGCTGTATCTCTCGCTGATGACCATGCACGGCACGATCATGGTGTTTTTCGTGCTTACCACGGTGCCGCAAAGCGGATTCGGCAACTACTTCCTGCCCATCCAGATCGGCGCTGAAGACATGGCTTTCCCGGTGCTGAACATGTTGTCCTTCTGGACCACGTTCGTGGCGCTGGTGGTGATGGTGGCGGCGTTCTTCGTGCAAGGGGGCGCTCCGCTTTCGGGTTGGACGGCCTATCCGCCGCTTTCCGCCGCCGGGCGCATTACCGGTCCAGGGGAAGGCACGGGGCAGACGCTATGGATCCTGAGCATAGCGATCTTCTGCGGGGCGTCGCTGATGGGAGCCATCAATTTCATCGCCACGCTGGTGGATCTGCGCTGCAAGGGTATGACGCTCATGCGCATGCCGCTGACCTGCTGGACGTGGCTGGTCACCGCAATCCTGGGGCTTCTGGGGTTCGCCGTGCTGCTGGCCGCGGGGGTTTTGCTGATCCTGGACCGCACCGTGGGCACGAGTTTCTTCCTGCCGGGCGGCCTGTACATCGGCGACAGGATCATCGCCGGCCACAATGGCGGATCGCCGCTGTTGTGGCAGCACCTGTTCTGGTTCTTCGGGCATCCGGAAGTTTATATCGCCATTCTGCCGGGCATGGGCGTGGCGTCGCAGTTGCTGTCCACGTTTTCGCGCAAGCCGATCTTCGGCTACAAGGCGATGGTCTACGCGATTCTGGCGATCGGCTTCCTGGGCTTCCTGGTCTGGGGCCATCACATGTTCATGAGCGGCATGAATCCCTACTCGGCGATGGCGTTCGCCACGCTCACGATGTGCATCGGAGTGCCTTCGGCCATCAAGACATTCAATTGGCTGGGGACATTGTGGGGCGGCAAGATTCACTTCACGACCGCCATGATGTTCGCCCTGGGGTTCGTATCGCTGTTCGTCACCGGCGGCGTGAGCGGCATCTTCCTCGGCCAGCCGGCGCTCGATCTCTACTTTCACGACACGTATTTCGTGGTGGGCCACTTCCACATGATCATGGGCGTGGCGGCGATCTTCGGCATGTTCGCCGGGACCTTCTACTGGTTCCCCAAGATGTTCGGCCGCATGATGAACGAGACGCTGGGCAAGATCCACTTCTACATGACGTTTATCGGCGTCTACGCCATCTTCACGCCGATGCACATGCTGGGAATCGTGGGCAACCCGCGGCGCTACGCCGATTTCACGAACGTCGAGTACCTCGGCGGGGTCATCAGCGTGCACCAGTTCATGACGTACGCGGCGTATTTCACCGCAGCCGCCCAACTGGTGTTCCTATTCAACCTTTTCTGGAGCTTGAGGAAAGGCGCTCCGGCCACGGTTAACCCCTGGAACGCCACCACCCTGGAATGGACTATACCTTCACCACCGCCCTTCGACAATTTCGGCGGACACCATCCGGTGGTGCATCATGGGGCGTACGAATACAGTCTGCCGGGGATGCAGGAGGACTTCGTGATGCAGAACGACCCTCGGCCGGTCCCCGCGGAGGCGTAGCATGCAGATCCTTATGCGGGACAGGCGGGCAGCCTGCGGCGGGTGGGTAACCCGCCCCCGGTTCGGTAATCTTTGTTTCGGCCAATACCGGCCGATCCGTACGATCCTATGAGTATGCCTGGGTCACTCACACACGAATCGGTTCAAGGTCCGCCGCCTCCGCCCATCGATTGGGGATGGGGCCGCGGAGACGGCGGCGGCGGCGAAGGCCGCGGCGCCGACCGGCGCGCGCGCTTCACCGCGCTTTTCGTTCTTCTGGCCGCGAGTACCATGGTCTTCGCCGCCTTCACCAGCGCCTTCATCGTCCGGCGCGGTCTTTCCGACGATTGGCAGGCCATGCACAAGCCGCCAATTCTCTGGCTGAACACGGCGATCCTGCTGGCGTCCAGTTTGGTGCTCGATCTCTCGCGCCGCGCGCTCAAGGCCGGCAATCGCAGCCGCTTCAACCTGTGGTGGAGCGCCGGAACCGGATTGGGCCTGTTGTTTCTGATCGGCCAGGGCGTGGCGTGGCACCAGTTGCGGGAGGCGGGCATCTATGTCGCGACCAATCCGAGCAGCTCCTTTTTCTATGTATTGACCGCGTCGCACGCGTTCCATCTGATCGGCGGCGTGATCGCGCTCCTGTACGTCGATGTGCAGGCGCTGCGGCTGAGGCTGGGTCCGGTCAAGCGAACGGCCATCGACGTGACCGCGGTTTTCTGGCATTTTCTGGATGGTCTGTGGTTGTACCTGATGGTTCTATTTTACGTTTGGGGGTAAGGGATGTCGTCCGAAGCTAGCGCCGTCGTACCGGCATCGGTGTGGGATGGCGGAAGGTCGCCGTATGCCACCAACTCGAAGAAATTCGGGATGTGGCTGTTCATCATTTCCGATTCGCTCACCTTCTCCGCGCTGCTGTTTGCGTATACGTATAGCCGGGTTTCCAACCCGAACTGGCCGACTCCGTTCCACTTCTCTCCCAGCATCATCTTTTCCACCATCATGACGTTCTGCCTGCTCTCCAGCAGCCTGACCATGGTGATGGCGGTGCATTCCATGAATCACGGCAAGCGCAAGGCCGCCGGCGGATGGATCCTGGCGACCATGGCCGGCGGCGGGGCCTTCGTGGTGCTGCACCTCAGCGAGTGGTTGAACCTCATCAACAACGAGCACGTGACGGCGTTCAACAATCCGTGGGGCGTGCCTCTGTTCGGCGGCACGTTTTTCGCGCTGACCGGGCTGCACATGACCCACGTCGTGCTGGGACTGATTTATCTTGCGATCATCTGCCAGGGCATCCTGCGCGGCAAATTCAAAGCCGAAGATGTGGAAGTCTCGGGCCTCTACTGGCACTTCGTCGACCTGGTGTGGATGTTCATTTTCCCGCTGGTCTACCTGATGTCGGCAAGAATCTGAGGAGCCATTCATGAGCACGCATAGCGAAGAAGCGGTCCATGTGGGGGCGACCACCCTCACGTTCGCCAAGGTCTGGATTGCGCTCCTGGCGATCACCCTGGGCGAAGTACTCCTGGCCTACGAGCAGGTGCCGACGATGATCATGCTGACGGTGCTGCTCGGCCTGTCCATTATCAAGGCGGCGCTCATCATCGCCTACTTCATGCACCTGAAGTTCGAGCGGTTGAGCCTGTTTCTAACGCTGTTTCCCATGCTGATTTTCTGCATCGTGCTGATGCTGATCTTCCTGGGCGACGCCGCACGACTTCCGCATATGAGGCCGCCGGTATGAAACGTCTGCTAGCCGTTGCCGCTCTTTCTGTGGGGCTCATGGCGCCGGTTTCGGCGCAGTGCGTGATGTGCTATCGCACCGCCAGGGCGCAGAATGCCGCGCGTGCGCGCGTCTTAGACATCGGGATCGTAGCCTTGGGCGCCCCGCCGTTTCTGATCCTGGCCGGGTTCATAGCCTTCGTCTTCACGCGCGGGAATAAGTGCGCGGAAGAAGAACAGGCCGCTCCGCGGTCGCACGAGAACGACTGACTTTCTTGCGTGCCTGGCAGGAGGCAATCCTGCCCCACGGCTACCACAAGAGCTTCAGGCTGAACTGGATCTGACGCGAGGTGGTTGACGTGCCGGTAATCACGCCGGCCGTCGGCGACACACCCGTGGGCGTGAAAACTACGGCATTCGGCGTATTGAAATTCGCGCGGTTCAGCACATTGAAGAACTCAGCGCGAAACTGCAGATTCAGCCCTTCGCGAAGGCGCGTATCCTTCAGCGCGGAGAGGTCCCAGGTGGCCAGTCCCGGACCGGGCAAGGTATCGCGGCCCAGATTGCCGAAGAATCCGCTGTTATTCGGGGGAGCCAGAAACGCGGCCGGATTGAACCACTGACTCGGATTGCCGAGAATCACCGGTCCGCTGAAGGCCGGATTGACATACGGCCGCACGGGATTGCGCGAGTCGCCGGTATTCGAGGGATTGTAGCTGAGCTGCGGCGTGAACGGGAAACCGCCCTGCAACGTCACGATGGAGTTCAGAGTCCAGCCGCCGGCCGCCGAGCGCTTTGCGAACGGCAGGGCGTAGCTGGCGCTCACAACTCCGACATTGCGGACGTCGAAGCTGGCCAGGCCGCGGTCGGCGCGCAAGTCGAATGGATTCGACGCCAGGGCCGGCTCTCCCCCCGACGTGGTGGCGTTCAGAGAGTCGCCATCGTCGATGGTTTTGGACCACGTGTAAACGCCGCGCAGCAGCAATCCGCCGCTGAGACGGCGCGTCAGATCGACTTGCAGCGCCTGGTAGGAGCTATCGGCCTCCGAAAATTAGGTCCAGGTATTGTTGATGGAGGCATTGGGCTTGGTAGCGGCCGGCTCGTAGTATGTTCCGGCGGGGATCGGCGAGCCCGCCAGCGGCGCGGGAAATGTGCTTGGATAAACCGCCGGGCAGGGAGCGGCCGGACAAATCACCGGGAACGGCTCGTTGGCGTCGATGC
>Ga0335078_10004191_pt1 | contig 21390 bp, 21 predicted proteins | sample Lox_Sample_32_FD_206711 | JGI IMG/M metagenome (GOLD analysis project Ga0335078, IMG submission 206711) | Soil microbial communities from Loxahatchee National Wildlife Refuge, Florida, United States - Lox_Sample_3.2 | ecosystem: Environmental > Terrestrial > Soil > Wetlands | place: USA...
GTTTTGTAGTATCGAAACGCACAACCTCGAATCCCGGCTCCCAGGCGGACTACGCTGCCAGCCGTGACAAGTTCACCTAAGACGCGATCCATAGTTCTCCTGGGCTGCCCGGTAGCTTGCGCCAACTCCAGCGCAGTCATGGCCTGCGACTCCAACGCTGGCAGGGCGACGAGGAGTCTGGCTTCCGAGGCTTCGAGCGATACCGCGGCAGTGTCATGCAGCCGGTAGCCGTCCGGGGTCAGTTCTAGAATCGACTCGGCAGGTGTCTCCGCGAACCGGCTGAGAGTTTCCAGCTTGCGGTAGTTCGGGGCGTGTGAACTACCAAGCCGCCTCAGCCTGAGTAACACGTCAACCGCGCCTGCGAATGCACTTGAACCGCGGCCAGCGTCCGAAATCTCGCTTTCCCCTTTCCGCTCGTGGCGGATCAGCACTACTGCAATGCCCCTGTCCTGTGCGGTCTGCAAGGGTTTCAGGACTTCCAGCGCAGCGCCGCTGTTGTTCTCCGTGTCCCCGCCTAGCTGCGCGAACTGCCCGAGCGTGTCCACCACGATCAGCTTGGACGCGACCCGTTCTGCTTTCTCAATAGCTGCCCGGGCAAGATCAGGCCATGCCGTTCCCAGAGCCTTATGCCAGCGCAGCAGATGCAGGTCGCTGGAATCCAGCAATCGCGCCGTTTGCAGCGCTTCCCGCAGTGACGTTTCCGGCTGCTCCGTGAGATAGACCACAGGTGATTGGGTGCAGCGCTGATCTAGAAAAAGTCCGCCATTCACAACGGCATATGTCATGGACAAGGCCAAAGTGGACTTGCCACACTTGATTTTTGCGACTAACTCTGTCATGCCGGTGGCCGGTATCCATGGCGGTGCGATCCACAGTGTTGTTGTCGGAGCCTTTGCTGCGAACTCAGCCGCGGTTTCAAACAGGGTTGAGGACTGCGACAAGGGTCGCGGGAGAATCAACGTCGGTTGTGGCGGCGCGGGATCGTACCTTGCAATGCTCTCGGCGATCCCGGAGACTTCCCCCTCGTCCAAGGGCGGATCACAGGCAAGCCGGTTCTCGGCCTGCAACGCAGCGTCTATGGCCGTTTCCGACAGCCCCTTATTCCGCATAACTCCGGCGAGACTGGCCAGCGTGGAATTGCGCCGACCTGCCGGGATCGTTCGCTTTCCGTTGCCGCTGCGCTTTGGTGTATCTGACGGCTGACTATTGCGGATAAGTTCTAAGAGCCACGCCGGGGCTGGGGCTAGGCGCTGACTCGGGTCAGTTCGCCATACATAGGCAGTTCCGGTTTCGTGTACGGATGGCGGGATCAATCCGTACCCGCCCTGTCCTCGAATATCCACTCCTGCGGCGATCTTCGCCGTGGAGTTGCGGATTACGACCCCCGCTGGCCATTTGAAGTGATAGTGGACGCCCCTAGCGGTTGCGACCTGCTGTGTGTTTGTCCATTCAACGCCGCGGGTTTCAATTTGCTTTTCTAGCCATTTTTCCCCACCGGGGCCGTCGATATCTACGATGAACCGTCCGCCCTCCGCACTAGCGAGTCCCCAATTGCAACCGGGGAACTCCGCAGTCCAACCGGCGATTACGGCAGGATCGTTGCTGGCCTGCTCCGGCCAGCCGCATATCAGCGGCTCCTTGCCGCGGCTCTTGACCGGGAATACCTTTCCGCCTTGCCGGATGATTTCTTGCAGTTCAGCCGAGTTTGGGTTATGTTCGCTCATCACTAGGATGTTTCGCGCTTCCACAGGGCAACCGATTCACGGCGGTTGCCTTTGTCTTTTAGGCGCTCCGGCCAAACGCCGCGGCCATCAGGCGCAAGAACAGTGGGATATCCAAAGCTTGGATTGCCTTGTCCAGTAAACTGCTTTCGTCACTGGTAAAGAACTCCGAGAACAGGTCTGCGGTTTCGCGCATGGCCTCGGTCAAGGTGCCGTTGTGCTGGTAGCTCTTTTTCAACGCACTAAAAGCCTTCTCGCAGTCGGAACCATGGCTCTTTGCGAACTGGCTTAGGTCAGTCAGCGAGGCGAGAGAAGCCCGTTGCAATGCGGCTTTGAGGCTAGGCTTCCGCGGTTGGTCAAGGTCGCTTTCCTCTAAGCCAACAATTCCTGCGATCTCGGACTTGGCCAGCGGTTGCGTGCGAGTCGCGCCAACCTCGATTTCCAGTTTCTCGAAAAACTCATCAATCGCGGCATCTACCCGGGTAGCATTTCTGGCAGTGTCCGCGGCGCGGCGGTCGCGGGAAAGGTTATCCGAATAAATATCCAGCAAAAAATCATCAACGCCCATTTCAAAAACCTCCTCCAGAGAAATTGTGGGGGCAGCTTTTTTTTCGGGAATCGTAACTTGAGGGAGAGTTACGCTTCCCGCGGAGTCCGTGGGCTGCCCCCCGTGTCCACGTGCGAGACATAGTGACGGTATTGAAGCTTTGACCCCCGCCTACCGCCACCGGCGCTCACTCGCCGTATGAGAATTGCGGGGCAAACTTTTTACTTGCCAACCCAGCCGCTTGGCTCAAGGACGTAGAGCGTTGTCCCCGCGCCGCCGTCAATACGCAGGTACAGCGATCCAATGCTGGCCACGGCTACGGTCGGGTCAGTACTGACCGCGGGGCTTCCGACGCCGCGGAAAACGTAAACCTGCGACACCTGCCCCGGCTGCCCGGGCGCTCCGAGCGAAATTCCATTAATCACTTGCGCCATTCTGGGTTGCCTCCTTCACACCTGCGTATTCCCGCAAGCGTTGGTAAAAATCCTGTTGAGCTTTCCATTGATCGTGAACAAGATCACGTAGCTTGACTTTCAGAGCGTCGCGTTCGGGATAGCTAGGCGCTGCGCAGAACGTGATGCGCCCGAGCGAGTCCATGGCAAGCCCATACTGATCTTGCATTTTCTTGTAACGCTTGTTGATTTCCAGCAGAACGGCCCGGGAGTCATTGACCGCACGCTCCGCCAGTTCCAGCGCGCTAGGCTCCGGGATCGGCGCAGGGGGTGCGGTTGGCAGTTTCAGTTTGAGGTTGAATTTCACTGCCGTGGCTCCTGTGGCGGAATCACAAACGACTGTGCCGCGGGATACGTTGGCGGCGGGTAGTAGGCCGGAGCCGGTTGTGGTTGATACGTTGGTGGCGGCGGTGCCGGTGGTAATACCTCATTGATTCTTGACCAAGCTCCTAGCCCGTTCTTGGTCGGCACCAAGACCACTACCAACCGTACCGGTGCCCCGATGAATCGCTCCAACTCGACGGTCTGCGGTATAGGCTGACCGTTCATAAACACGCTTACCACGGGATGCAAGTTCGCTTTCGGATGCAGGCTTTTCGTGTACCTGCGGGTGAGGCGCTTGCCGTTGTCGAGCAGAAACTCAAGCTCCACCATGTCGCGTGGGCCATATGCGGTTGCGGTGAGACCTTTATCAGTTACGGCTGATAGCCGTGCGGGGTATGTCCCCGGTGGGACAGAGTCGAAGACTTTCTGGGTCACGGTAGTCATGTTTTCGCGCTCTCTTTTCTATGCCAGCCTCTTAGTTCTCTCCCTTGGCCAAGGCGTTGACGGCTTCCGCCGGGATCAACCGGCGTCCGCGTATCTTGCGGATCGGCAGCGTACCGTCGGAAACCATGCGCCATAAGGTGCGCGTGGAAACGTTCAGCAATACGGCGGTTTGCTTGAAGTCGTACAGCAGTGGCTCTGGGTGTCTAACAGGGACTGTCATGGGCAGAGTCTCGCGCAGGGGGGCGGAAAGGTCACGGGCACAAAGAGATTTCTTTTTTGTTTTTTGTGGCTGGCGATCTAGGACGCCAGAGGCAGGCGCTCGTTCAACCGGAGTAGAGCCTTGGACACATTCTCCGCATCAACAGGGCGTCGCCCTGTCCGATAGGCTTTGTCGGCGGCGTTGATGATGATGGCCACAACATCATCCTTGATCTTCAACTGCTCTTTGATCCCGCGGACTGCCGTCCAATCACGATCCCGGCCAAGCTGCTTGGCGGGTAGGGCCAGCGGCGGCTTGCAGTACCGGAGTACGTTCAATGCCTTGCGCAAGTCGGCACGTATCCCCGGTTGATCGTCTACCAAAGTGAAAAATCGGATGGCAGCTTCGACGCCGGGCACAGCTTCTTTCAGCAGGGATTGTCTGGTGTGGACGTAGCGGCGACTCAATTGAATAAGATCGGGGGCCTTAACATAATGCCAAGCCAGCGCCGCGCCTAGTTCCCGGCGCTGCTCGTCCTTTAGAAGTTTACGCACGTCTGTATCGGCGTCCTGCTGCTTTAGCTCCGCAAGAAAGGCAGCTTGGAATGCTGCCTTTGTAACCTTAGCCATCACTGCCTCCCGGGTTGCAGGTTGGGCCATCACCGGGAGGCCCTTTTCCTGCGTTATCGTGGCTGGATCAGAGCCACTGATCTGGTTATAACATCAATTCCCGGCGCTATGGCAACCGTGAATCGCGGGGGGCGGCCCGGATCAAAAGCTATGGTGTAGAACCGCTCCCATGGTGGGATTTCATTTGGATTTAGTTTCTTGCGGATTGTTGCCAGACCCCTTGCAAGAAATGAATCGTGAGTTTCTTGCAATGCTTGCCACGCCTTAAGGCGTGCAAGCAAAGAAAACGGGGAGTTTGCAGGATACGATTGTGGCGCAGCCCTTGGCCACAATCGTATCCCGCATTCGGAGCCGTTGATAAGGGCCGGGAGCAGGGGCTTGGGAGCTAGCTCCCGCCCGGGGCACCTCAACCATGGTCGCAACAAATCCTCCTTGGTTTCGTTGTCAGAAGTTCAAAGCCGTGGTACTGAATGAAAGTAAGTTATGAAATCGACATTGGCCAACCAACTCACTGTGCTGACTGATGACCCACTGCTCAAGCTGTCGGACGCTCTGCCCCTGTTGGGCATCAAGCATCGCAGCACGGCCCTTATGTGGCACAGGCGAGGGAAGTTGGCCTTGATCCGTATTGGTCGTGAATATCGAATCCGAGCCAGCGAACTGCTGCGCGTGAGCAAAGGAGGCATGTGCCTAGAACCTGCACCATCTGTGGCGACCAACTCCGCGTCATGATCGAAGCGGCCTATGCACAGGGCGAGGCTATCGCCGTAATCGCAAGGCGGACGGGCCTAGGGGAAGATGCGCTCCGGCGACACCTAAAGAAACACGTCAAGCCGCTGGCGACAGATGCCGCGGGGTTTGAGGCACAGCTAGATCAATGGCTCTCACGTATCAACCAACTGTTCCTAACCGCCAGCGCAAACGGCGAATTGCGCGTACAGGTGGAAGCCGCTAGGAGCGCCATGGCCATCTTGACTCAGAAGCAGGAACTCGCGGACGAAAGAGCCAAGCGCGAGTCCGCAGTGAAGCAGGCAGCCAGTCAGGGGCTTTCGCTCAACGATCTTGACAAGCTGGTCAGAACAGCCCAGGCGCACTTAGATTTCTCGCGCACGTGCTCAGGGTGCGGTCGGTTAGGTGTTCCCCACGCCGTTGTGTGACGCGGACAGTTGGCGGATAGACCCTCACAAATCCCTTGTTGCCCGCTCGTTTCCGAACGAACGTCGGGTGAGCAACCCAACGTGCCCCACTGGTTTTCGAGAAAACATAGCTCCGCATACGGCTGTGCTGTCCGGTTTTTCCGCAGGGCTGATGGTCGTACTCCGCACGCGGCGGAGCGTGTTACGCAGTGCGCCGTACACGCAAGCGCCCGCAACCGTGGCCTTGAGCCGAGCCGTTATCGGAATGCGCGAGTTGTCAAAGAACCAAGCTAACAATAGCATAAATAAAGACCAATAAACCATTTATTTTCAATAGCTTACAGTGATACTCGCTAAACTTTCCGGGAGGTGTCAGGCGGGGTTTCGCGGGGGAAGTGTTGCCAGTTGAAGCCTCACCTTGGGCTGACGAATCTAATCCAACTGGAGAGGCGGAAAGGACAGCGAGAGATTATGAACAGAGACTACAGCTGCATCAATTGCGCCAAGACTTTCGTAGTTCGGAATGAGGCCCCTCCCGTGCCGAGAGCGGCAGAAGGGCATCTGACTGTAGAGTGTCCCTATTGTGGAACCAAGAATGAGACCACTTGGCCGCAGGGCGCGAAATACATTGTCAGTCCAAAGTGATGCTATGCCTGACCGTCACGATCCCATCCTCGCCAGATGTCCCAGGTGCGAGAAGCTGTTCCAGCCCGACAAGCCTATGAGGGCCACACTTACGGCTTATGCAGCGGAAGCAATACTAGAGGGTAAATGTCCTAACCACCCGTGGCCCGAGGTCATCGAGGACGGCCTTCAATGTCGAGGAAGTGATTCGGTAACCCCGCCGGTCGTCCCGCCCTAGTCTTTCGGCTGGGTTGCTCCGCTGATGAAGTCTAGAATTGCATCAGCGATTTTCTTATCCAGATCAGCCTGTACCCGCGCCGGGTCTGACGCAGCCTCCCTTGCCTCCGCTTCCTCCAAGGCTTTTCGCGCTCGTTGCACTTCTTGCACCCGGCGGCTAAATTCAGCCTTCTGTTCCGGCGTTGTCAGAAATTTACGCATATAATCCTTAAACTCTTTAACGGCTTGGTCGAAATCATTTTGTTCTTTTTTCCCCACTTTCAGCCTCCAAAAAGTCGGCGCAAAAACCCGCGCACACGAGATCAGATCACCCCGTCCAGCGTTAGTGACATTTCCAGAATTTTCTGAACTTCCTCAACCGTACGTCCGGGGTATTGGTCGAGTTCGAACTCCTCGTCCATCTGAGAGGGATCGTCAAGTTGCTTTCCTAAAACCATGCCATCAGCTTGCCGCCATGCAACGATAGCCCATATTCCGTCGAGGTCTTCGCGGTCTGAGTACAGATGCCACTCAATCCAGCCTGCCCGAACAGCCGGAATCTCGATCCTTTCCCACCGGATCATGTTCTCAGTTCCCTCTGAAATTCAGCACACAAACCCGCGCACGCTTTCGAGCTTTCCGTATTCTATCCGCGAACGACCGTGAGAATCGGGGAAAATGGCCTCACGGTCGTTGCGGGTTTTGCGTTTGGATTGTTGGTTTTAGTTGTTCTGGCTTGCAGGCTCTAGAGAACACAAATCGGCTCATAACCCAAAGGTCGGTGGTTCAAATCCACCCCCCGCAACCAAACCTCTGGGCAGAATTCGTTTTCCCTGTTTTCTCGTCGCTTTTCCGAATGACCCCCACCCTCAACTGGGTTACTTTTTACCTCGGCTTCCGAAAGGGGACCCATTTCGCATAGTCTCAACCTAATGGTTAGGCACGGCAGAAAACGAACCTGGAACCCTCGCATTTGCGAACTCCATTTTCTACGAGCTGCGTAGCCTCTTCCAATTGACAAGAGGCCCGCCTTTTGTCATATTTCAAAGCGGTTAGACGGCAGGATCCCGAAGGGCATCGCTGCCGTCGGAGCGTTGCGGGCCTATGAACGAAGCTGATTTCCTGGTGCATTCTCGGATTCTACCTTCAGAAGGCACCGGTGAGCTTCTGTGCCTGCCCCGTGAGCAGGCCAAGTGGGAGTGGATGAGTTTCTTCGTCCGACGCTTACCGCCCGGGAACACCTACCGGATGCACTCGAATCATGAGGAGACGGCATTCGTAATTCTGGGCGGAACCTGCCATGCCGACTGGGGACAGGGGAGGCAGCACATCGGCAAACGGAAGAACGTCTTCGACGGTTTTCCGTACACGTTGTATCTGCCACCGGGCGCTGAAGTGACCTTCCGCGCGGAAACGCCGTGTGAGATTGCCGAATGCCGCGTCCCTTCGAAGTCAAAGCACGCACCGAAGCTGATTACCCCCCAGGAGGTGTCCAGCAATCTGCGTGGGGGCGGCAATGTGTCGCGCCAGATCGTGGACATCATGACTCCGTCGTTTCCCGCCGATAAGTTGATGGTGATCGAGGTTTACACGCCTGGCGGAAACTGGTCCAGCTATCCACCCCACAAACATGACGTGCACAACCCTCCCGTCGAAGTGGATCTCGATGAAATCTACTATTACCGCATCCAGCAAGAAGGGGGATTTGCGTTTCAGCATCTCTACTCTGGAGAGAATCGCGATGAGCGGCCATTGAAGGCGAAAGACGGGGACGTCGTTTTGGTGCGCAGCGGCTTTCATCCGGTGGTGGCCGGACCGGGATACGATGTGTATTATCTGAATTGTCTGGCAGGATCGGCAAGAGCGCTGAACGTCACCGAAGACTCGCGGCATGTTTGGGTCCGCTCTACCTGGAAGGAAACCGATCCTCGTCTGCCCATGGTTCGCGAATGACGTCCCTGGAATCGACACCCGGGCAGCTCTCTGCTAATCGCTTAGAAAACTTCATAAGATTCTGTCCCCAGAAAGATGTTTACAATGCGCAAGTCCGCTGATCCCACCCGGAGGAAGAGCTCTTGACCAAGCGCTTAACCATGGCGCAAGCCATCGTCTCGTTTCTGAAGAATCAATACACCGAGCGCGATGGGAAGAAGCAGCGCTTCTTTGAGGGCTGCCTGGGCATCTTCGGACATGGAAACGTGGCCGGGATCGGCCAGGCGCTCGAGCAGGACCCCGAACTACGCTACTACCTCTTCCGCAATGAACAGGCGATGGTGCATACTGCCGCCGCCTTCGCCCGCCAGAGCAATCGGCTGAGGACGCTGGTTTGCACCAGTTCAATCGGCCCGGGGGCGACCAATATGGTCACCGGGGCGGCGGGGGCGACAATCAACCGTTTGCCGGTTCTGCTGTTGCCGGGTGACATCTTTGGCCGACGCAATGTTGCTCCGGTGCTGCAGCAACTGGAGTCCGGCGCCAGCCAGGACATTTCCGTCAATGACTGCTTTAAGCCGGTTGCCCGTTACTGGGACCGCCTTAACCGGCCGGAGCAGATTTTGACCGCTCTCCCTGCGGCGATGCGAGTTCTAACCTCGGCGGCAGACACGGGCGCGGTTGTGCTCGGTTTGCCACAAGACGTGCAGGCTGAGGCCTTCGACTATCCCGGGCACTTCTTCCAAGAGCGGGTGTGGACGATCCCGCGGACCCGGTGTGACAGCGAACTCCTGGCGAAAGCCGCAACCTGGATTCGGTCGTCCAAGCAGCCCCTGATCGTGGCAGGTGGTGGGGTGATCTATTCCGAGGCGACCCGGGCCCTGGCAGAATTCGCCTCACAAACGGGGATTGCTGTGGTCGAGTCGCAGGCGGGCAAGGGCTCTTTGCCCTTCGATCACCCGCAAGAGTTAGGCGCCGTCGGGGTCACCGGGACACCGGGGGCGAATTGCCTGGCTCGTGAAGCGGACATCATCATCGGGGTTGGCACCCGCTACTCCGATTTCACGAGCGCATCCCAAACCGCCTTCCAGAATCCTGCCCTCCGCTTTGTAAATATCAATGTCAGCGAGTTCGACGCCTTCAAACAGGCGGCTTTGCCGCTGGTCGGCGACGCGCGCGTGACCCTGGAGGAGTTAGCGAAGGCGTTGCCAGGCTACAAAGTTTCGCAAGCCTACGCGACCCGGCTGCAGACCTTCCGTGAAGCTTGGGAAAACACCGTGGATCAGATCTACAAGCTCGCCTGGGGCCCTCCGATTAGCCAAGGGGAGGTCATCGGCGTAGTCAACGAGGTTGCCGAGGCGCAAGATGTCTTGGTGTGCGCCGCCGGCAGCCTGCCCGGCGATCTCCACAAACTCTGGCGGACGCGGGATCCCAAGGGCTATCACGTCGAATACGGTTACTCTTGCATGGGGTACGAAATTGGCGGGGGCTTGGGGGTGAAGATGGCTGCGCCTGATCGTGAAGTGTACATCATGGTTGGAGACGGTTCGTACCTGATGATGGCACAAGAGATCACGACTTCCCTGCAGGAAGGTTACAAGCTAAATATCGTGGTGCTCGACAACCACGGGTTTTCCAGCATTGGCGGCCTGAGCCGGGCGTGCGGCAACCATGGTATGGGCACCGAGTATCGTTATCGCAAAGACAGGAAACTGCAAGGCGATCCTATTCCAGTCGATTTTGTTGCCAACGCAAAAAGCCTGGGAGCTCATGCAGTTCGCGCCAGAACTCGCGAGGAACTTCGCCAGGCATTGTTCGAGACCAGAAAGAGCAAACAGACTTCGGTAGTGGTGATCGAGACCGACTACGGCCAGCGGGTGCCGGGTTACGAATCCTGGTGGGATGTACCTATTGCAGAGGTGTCCGAGGTTGAATCCGTGCGGGCGGCGCGGGCAAAATACGTCGAGGCAAGGAAGAAAGAGAAGATTTTCTAGCAGCTACGGAGCATCTCACAAATCACAGGGGTTTTCTGTGCAACCAATCAGCGATGCGGCCGCCGCAACACCCCGTCTGAAGCGGGTTCTGGGGCTCTGGGATCTCATCTATTACGGCATCATCCTGATCTCGCCCATCGCGGCCGTGCCCATGTTTGGCGAGGCGCAGGTTCTTTCCAAGGGACACGCCGTCACCACTCTCCTCGCTGCCATGGTCGCGATGATGGCCACAGCGGTCAGTTTCGGACGAATGGCCACTGTCTATCCCTCGGCTGGGTCGGTTTATACCTACGTGAGCCGAGGCTTCAACCCTCACATCGGCTTCATCGTCGGCTGGGCCATGTTCCTTGAGTACCTCATTCAGCCCATGCAGAACAGCCTTTACGCGGCGTTGACCATCCAGCGACTGATGCCGGCGATCCCGCTGGCTGTTCTGTCGGCGGGCGCGGTGGGACTCATGACCTGGCTATGCTGGCTGGGCATCCGCACCACCGCGCGGACCAACCAGATTCTGCTGGCATTTATGTCGGTGATCATGGCGGTCTTTCTTTTGGATGCCTTTTACTACGTTCTTGTGCATCAGCACTGGCAGGGATTGATTTCGGCTCAGCCGCTTTATGATTCGCGAACGTTCAGCGTGCGTGCGATCGCCGCTGGAACGGCGCTCGCGGCGACCACCTATATCGGTTTCGATGGCGTCAGTATCCTCGCGGAAGAAGTTCACAATCCCCGGCGAAACGTGCTGCTGGCATCGGTTCTGGTCTGTTTGTTCACCGGACTCTTTGCCGGTCTGCAGGTTTATCTTGCCCAGCGGGTCTGGCCGGACTATCGCACACTCACTAACCCAGAGACGGCTTTCATGGATGTGGCAAAAGTGGTTGGCGGCTACCATCTGTTCGTCGCATTCGGGGCTGTTCTCCTGGTGTCGAGTCTGGCTTGCGGGCTTGCAGGACACTTGGGCGCCGCTCGCCTGCTCTTTGGCATGGGCCGCGACAACCTGCTACCCCGCAAAGTGTTCGGCTACCTCGATGCCGAAAGAGGCAACCCGACTTACAACGTGGCCATTGTCGGTGTGCTGGCCTACGCTGGAACTCTGACGTTGGGCTGGGAGCGCGCGGTCGAAATCCTGAACTTCGGTGCTCTGCTGGCCTTCATGGCAGTGAACCTGGCCGCGCTTCATCACTTCGGATTGGAACACCACCCCGGACACAAACGGCATCTGCTTCTCGACGTGGCGTCGCCGATCCTGGGCTTCCTTTTCTGCCTGGTGATCTTTCTCGGCCTGCAAGGCTCGACACTGGCGGTCGGCGCAGGGTGGCTGGTGGCAGGCGGAGTGTACGTGGTGCTAAAGACCCGAGGCTTGAGCGGCGAAGCGGTGGTGATCGATTTCAGCGAGTCCTAGCCCGACTTTTCATTCTGCAACTTGCCTCCTCAGCGAGCGTGAACTCGAAGCCGCCCGCTGCTCGTTCGAGACGTGCATGGCGAATCCGCAGGACTCGCGGATGCGCAACTCCGTCGGCAGTTTTTTCACACTTGGCTTAGCTGCGCTGCCAGTGATCCGCCGAATGAGCAATTCGGCGGCCTCGCTGCCCAATTGGTGCTTGGGCAGTTCCACAGTAGTCAGCCGCGGATGAAAGATCCCGAGCCACGGGTAGTCATCAAAACTGACCAGACCGAAATCCTCGGGACAGCGCAGGCCCATCTCCTCCGCTGCTTTCAGCAGTCCGATGGTCATCAGGTAGTTCGCCACATAAACGCCATCAGGACGGCGTGAGAGCAGGGAATGCCCGGCACGGAAGCCGGATTCGATGCGGTAATCACCTTCGATCACAAGATCGGGCTCGTAGGTCAAGCCTTCGGCCTTCAAGGCGTCATGGAAACCCTGCCAGCGCGCCATGGCATTGCTGACTTTCAGCGGGCCGCTGATCAGGCCGATGCGCTTCCGTCCCGCGCGGGCCAGATGGCGGACGGCGTCGTACGCGCCCTGCCAATCGTCGGTCACTACTGCATCTTTGGTCAGCTTAGGGCAGGTGCGCATCACCAGCACAAATGGAATGTTCACTTCCTTGACCATTTTGCGCAGGGCGGGCGGAAAATCACCAGCCGCCTTGGTGAGCAGAATTCCATCGACTCTCTTCGAGAGCAGCAACTCGACGGCACTCTGTTCTTTATCAACGCGGTCGTCGCTATTGCACAAAAGCAGGTTGTAGCCATGTTGCTGTGCGGCATCCTCGGCGCCACGGACCACCATCGGAAAAAACGGGTTGACGATGTCGGGAACAATCATGCCAATGGTATGGGTACGCTGCTTCGCCAAGCTGCGCGCAATAAGATTGGGCCGATAGTTGAGTTTGCGGATGACCGCTTCGACTCTATCGCGCAGTTTCTTGCGGACGTGGCTCTTGTTGTTGACGACCGCCGATACGGTGAAGACAGACACGCCCGATTCGCGGGCGACATCGTAAATGCTGGCCGCCTTCGAGGTCTTGTTCCGAGGATTTTTTCGCGAGGGCATATTTCACTTTGTCAGCCGGCACGTGATCGCGTCAGTGAATCGTCATATCGTATCGCGATTGGGCGCTGGTCCTGCGCCGACTGATAGATCGCACGGAGAATGATCATATCTCGGTGGCCCTGCGCCCCGTCGGCGGCCACCCTCTTCCCTCCCTGAATCGCGGCCGAGAAAGCATCGATCTCCGGAGCAAATTCATCCAGGAGCTTGAAGGTCCGCTGCAGCGGGCGTCCCGCGACCTTGCCCCAGACGCGACGCTCCTCATCGAAGGGAAACGCGGGCGTTAGCGAGATCCAACCCTTCGATCCTTGCACATAAACGAAAGACGACGGAGCGGCGGCGTAGGTCGACGCGCCCTGCACAAACATCCCGCTGGGAAAACGGAGACGGAAGGCGATGCCTTCTTCGACTTCAGTGAAACGCACAGCATGGTGGCGCCAGGCGTGCGCGGTGGCCTCCACCGGGTCTTCATCGACGAGGAAGCGACTGGTGTTGACGCAGTAAATTCCGAGATCCATGAGGGGACCACCTCCGGCCAATCGCTTGTCCAGCAGCCATACCGGCATGGCCGGAGGCTTCGGGAGTTCGCTAAACGAGGTGTGAATAAAGTCGATGCGCCCCAAGCCGCCGTTGGTGATTAGTTTCTTGAGATACAGCGTGCTGGGTTCAAAGTGCTTGCGATATGCGGTCATAAGCAGCACTCCAGCCCGGCGGCAGGCCTCGACCATCTGCAGCGATTGCTCGGGCGTGGCGGCCAGTGGCTTTTCGCAGAGAACGTGCTTGCCGGCACGGGCAGCGCGCTCTGTCCATTCCAGATGGTCTCCTGGGGGCGTAGCGATATAGAGTGCGGCAACGTCAGGGTTCGCGAGGCAGGCAGCGAACTCGTCGTTGGCGTAGAAAGCGTTTGCGCCGAACTTCCTGGCCAGCTTTGCCGCCTTGTTCCTGTCCCGGCTCACTAATGCGACGAGCTTCGCCCGGTTGGTGTGGCCGAAGGCAGGCAACACCGAGCTCTGAGCAATCGCGCCCAGACCCACCACGGCGTACCCGACCTTCTTTGCCCTGCTCACCATCGGAGCCTCCAGCGATGCAGTTCAGCTTTCGCGGTCGGCGCGGCTCAATCCCTGGTTGCGGATCGCTTTGTGCTCGAACCCGCGCAGTTCTTCGATGTTTTCGAGCACCTTGTGGATGGCATCAGCAATCGCATCGGTGTCTTTATTGCCACCGAGGAACAACTGATGTGGAAACCACACCGCTTCCTGATAGGCCGCGCGCTCCGCCTCTGGGCAGGAATACATACTGCGCAGGTCGAGCGGCTTTTCCCGTCCCCAACTCAGCGCAGGAAAATCGGCGGGATCGACTGGGAACAGCGAACTCTTGTACACCGGCTCATAAAAAAGGCCGTCGCAGGGAACACCCTCCAGTTGCAAAGCCGCCACAAACATAGCGCGAGGAATGCTGTTCGCCTTGTCTGCGAAATACTTGAGAACATAACCGTAAGGCGCGAGCCGCGTGATTCGCGGTTCCGGCGGCAGAAATCCAATCGCCGGCGTACCCTTCACTTTGCTTTCCAGCCGCTTCATATTCTTCTCGCGGACCTTGCCTTGTTTCCGCAGCCGATCAACCTGGGCGCTCAGCACAGCAGCCTGGAATTCGCCCAGCCGATAGTTAAACCCGATAATCCGGTGATGATACTGGTCGGTGATGCTGGCGCGTCCAGCGTTGATGTAGCTCTGCACCAGTTCCATGTACTCGAGATTGTTCGTGATGACCGCCCCGCCTTCGCCGGATGTGATCAGTTTGCTCGATTGAAAGCTGAACGCTCCAAGGTCACCCATCGATCCCGCACCTTTGCCCTTCCACATGCCGCCGTGGGCGTGCGCGCAATCTTCGACGACTTTGAGGTTGTGCTTAGCGGCGATTCGCAGAATCTCATCCATGTCGGCGAAGCGCATTCCCAGGTGCACGGGAAGAATCGCTTTCGTGCGCGGGGTGATGGCCTGCTCGATCTTCCTCCAGTCCATGCAATAAGTGTTGGGATCGACGTCCACGAAAACTGGAATCGCGTTGAGCAGGAGCACCGGGCCGACAGTTCCTTCCCACGTGTAGGCGGGCGCGAGGACTTCATCGCCCGGGCGGATGCCAATCGCCTTCAGCGCCGCCTGGATCGCGACCGTGCCGGTGTTCACGCACTGGCCGTATTTCGCGGTGTGCATCTTGGCAAACTTGGTGGCAAACTTCACCGCGTATTTGCCGGGGAACGGCTGCCCCCCCCATTTGGTGCTGGTAAGCACGTCTCTCAGCGCGGCGGCTTCCTGCTTCATCCCCATCGGCCACTGAGTAAACGGAGCCTTACGGAGCGGCTTACCGCCGGTAATCGCGAGTTTTCCCACACGTGCCTCCAGTCAGAAATATGAAATCAGTTTTGGAACGCTGCTCCGTGACTCAGGGTGCGGTGTCGGGGTTGGGAAGCATGAAATCCCGTACCACGGCATCCAGATCGTGGCAGGCGACGATGAACTGCCGCAGCGTCCGCCGGGTCGGACCGAAAAAGTCAAATTCTTCGGGCAAGATGCCACCCTCGGTATAGGCGCGGCGGAAATCGGCAAGCTTCCTTGACAATTCCTCCACGATCTTCGGATCGACCGGATGATCGATCCGCCGACGAACTTCGATGTCGCTGGCATTCAAGCGAACCTGCCAGGAATATGGTGGCGAGATGACGATGTCGCCGCCAATCAACTCGCTCCAATGCATAGGGTTGCGAAAGGCCGCCGACAGCAGGCGTATCCGGTAACTCCGCTTGCGGAAGAGATCGTAGGTTTTCTTGAAGACCGCGACGCCAGCCCACTCGAGGTAACCGGGATCGATCGCAATATTGTCTCTTTCGACCAGGACCTTGAGCCAGTCGTCGAGACGGCCGACCATGATGGTGCAGACCGGCCACATGGTCGCGATGTCTTTGCCCTCGCGCTCGCGGCGCTTGAGCCCGCGCTCGACCGCCTCAGCTACCGCAACACACTGCGGCAAGGTGAAACAAACAGTCGCATTAATTGTGACGCCGCGATAGGTCGCCTCTTCGATTGCGGCAATTCCCGCCCGCGTGACAGGAATCTTTATGATCATGTTGGGCGCAATCCGGCTGAAATCGTCGGCCTGCCGCACGATGGCCGGGCTGTCACGATAAAACCGCGGATCCGTCTGGATTGACAGCCGGCCGTTTCTTCCCTTGTGCGCATCAAAAACCGGTTTGAGCAGCGCAGCCGCGTTGGCCGAGATTTCGCGCACAAGTTGCCAGGCAATCTCCTCCTCGGTGGCGGTCGGGAGCTCTTCGATCAGCGCATGGATGCGGTTTTTCCAGACACTCATCTCTTTCTTGAGTACGCCCAGCACGATCACGGGATTGCAGGTTGCCCCCACGGCGCCATGCTCGATGGAATAGGTCAGTTCCTGGATGGATGCCGAATCGTTCCACAGGCAGGTAGGCGTGGTTTGGGTCATTTCGTGGAGCGGACTCTTGTAAGCCGTCGCCGTTGCCATAGCTCCTCCAAGATCACACAGCTTTGGTCGTGACTTCTGCGAGACCGGGACTGACCGTGCGAGAGCCGGATTGCAGTACGACCTCGCAAGGCCTGCCTCGCAGGTGTGAATTCTCAGCCGCCACCGCGATGGCGAGAGCTTTCAGGCCATCATCCCTAGTTACGCGGGGCGGGTGGTCGTTTAGCATGTTGTGCACAAAATCGCGCAGCTCGAGCAGGTACGCGTCTGCGAACCGGGTGAGGAAGTGGTCGGCAAGAACACGATTGCCGCCGGCCGAGGACAGGAATGTCGCGGGAGTTTGCGCCAGGCTGCCCACAAAGACGGAGCCCTTCGAGCCCACGACCTCGGTGCGGACGTCATAGGCGTAAATTGCCTGCACGTAGGATTCGATATTGCCGATGGCGCCGTGAGCATATTTCAGGTTCACTACACTGGCCACAACGTCGTTGTAGCGTGCAATCTCGGGGCGGATGGCAACAGTCGTATAGGCCTGGACCTCGGTGACCTCGTCGCGCATCATCCAGCGTGCGAGATCAAAATCGTGGATAGTGTTGTTGTAAAACAGCATGCCGTTGACGTTCGCTTCGTACGCGGCTAGCGGAGGGACGTCCTTATCACGGCCAACAGACTTGAAAACCACCGGATCGCCGATCTCGCCGGCTTCAATGCGCTTCATCGCTGCAACGTAAGCCGGATCATAGCGGCGCATGAATCCGATCTGCAGGCGAACTCCGGCTTTGGCGACCGCATCCAATGCGGCGTATGCGTCTGGCATGTTCGTCGCGAGCGGTTTCTCGCAGAGAATGTCCTTGCCGGAAGCGGCGGCAACGCAAATCGCCTTGGCATGAAACTTGTCCGGCGTTGCGATCACCACGGCCTGGAGGTCGCGATCCCCCAGCATGTCTTCGAGGCTGGCGTAAGACTTTTCGATTTCAAGCTCAGACGCGACCTGGCGAGCCCGGTCTCCAGCGACATCTGCGATGGCGACGAGCCGGGCTTCGGGCACCAGTCGACGCAGGTTCTCGGCGTGGCGCTTGCCCATCTCTCCTACCCCCAGCACGCCAATTCCGAGCTTGCGCATTGCGAAAACCCTCTCCTTAAGCGGTGGCCTTCTTGCCCTCTGCAACGCCGTTTCGAAGCCAAGTCCCACGGACCATGATGCATTGTATCAGGGAAATAAGCGCTTAGAAATGCTCAGTTCCCAGGTGTCAAAAAGTCCCTTCCGGCTCCAATGCCGGGCTCGCCCCGGGGGGCACGTCCGGCAGAAAGGGCCACTCTCGCTTGCGCCAGGCCAGCACCAGGTAGGCGGCGAACCCTAGCCCGATGGTTCCGAACGCATACGCCATATATTGCCATCCTCCTGGCTGCAGGGCCGGGGTCACGAACACGCCCAGCCATCCAACCAGGGCAAATAATGCCGGCAGGGGATACAACCACATCCGGAAGGGCCGCGGCGCTGCCGGCCGGACCTTGCGGTGAATCAGCAGACCGATGATCTGCGCTACGAACATCGAGAGGATTCTGGCCAGCATGAGGGCGGTAATGATTTGCACCAGGTCGAAGAAACAGGAAACGATGACTAGCGATCCGACCAGCAAAAGCGAACGGTGGGGGAAGCGCTTGGTGGGATGCACTTCGCCGAACCAGCGGAAGAACACGCCGTCGAGCGCCGCTGCATACGGGATTCGCGAATAGCCCAGCATCATAGCGTAGGTTGCCGCGAATGCCGTGACCTCGACCATGATCGTCATCAGCACTGACGCCCAATGCCCATGAATTCTCTGCATGTACACCGAACCGATGGCATCGAACGCCAGCGATCCCGGCTGAGTCATTTCCCGCCACGGAACGACTCCGACGAAGCCGACCGAAATAAAAAAATCGATCAGCGTCACGATCAGGATGGAAAAAATTACCCCGAACGGGACAACGCGCTCGGGGCGCTTGACCTCGTCACCCAGATAGCAGATCTGGTAGTAGCCCAGAAAATTGAACATCACCAGCATCGTGCCGTTGCCCAGGCCCAGCATGAAAGGCAGGCCGATGTGCCAGGCGTTGGGCGGAAAATCGAGCAACAGCCTGGGATTCATGTGGGTCATACCGGTGAAGATGACCCAGGCTGCCGTGATCAGCATGCCGATCCAGAGAATGAGCATCAGGCGGGCGATGTCTTTGATCTTGCGGTAGAGTGCCAGCATCGCCAAGGCGGTAATGCCGGCCGCAAGCAACTTCACGCCCCAACGATACGCCACGAGTTGTGGCCAGAGGAATCCGGTGTACTCCGCCATGCCGATGCTGCTGGTGGCGATCTCCAGCGTGCCGCTGAATAGAAACTGCCAGACGAAAATCCAGGCCATCATGTGGCCCCAGCGGTGACGACCCAGGCATTCGCGCAAGAAAATATAGGAGCCCCCGGAGGCCGGGATTGCCGAACCCAGTTCGGCGAACACCAGGCCATCCGCGATGGCCAACAGGGCTCCCACGCCCCAAGCAATCAACGACTGCGGACCTCCCATGGTCGCGACGATGGCTGGAACCGTGATGAACGGGCCGGTCCCTACCATGTTCGACATGTTGATGGAAACCGCATTCAGCAGCCCGAGCTGCCGTGCTAACGGCACGTGCGCATGAGGCGCGTGGGCAGTCGCGGTTTCGGTTTCAATCCTCAAGGGAATCCAATTCTATTTGCTTGCGGAAAGTCCGTTAACCACTCCCCGCAGATACTGCAAGCTGGCGGCTATGCTTTCGGCCGGAGGGATCGTAGTCGCTCCGAACTTCACATCCTGTTCCACCACCATCCACCCCGAATAATTGTTCTTTACCAGCAGGCGGAAAAATGCCGGAAAATCGATCGAGCCCTTGCCGATGATGGTGAAAGCCTTCTCCTCAATAGCCTGTTCGAAGGTCATTTTCTTGCGGCGGGCAACCTCCAGGCTTTTATTGTCGATGTCCTTGATGTGAATGAAGCGCAGCACACTCTTGAACTTGTCCGCTTCAACCACCGAATCGCCGCCGCCGTAAACGCAGTGGCCGGTGTCGAGGCACAATCCCACGCCAGTGTGCGAAGTGACATCAAAAAAGCGCTCGCATTCTTTGGGAGTTTCGACGTAGGTGGCGACGTGGGGATGAAACACCAGGTCCAGACCGTATTCTTTCGCGACTTTAGCGGCCTCCTCAACCACCTTGGCGACATTTTTCCACTGCGCCGGCGTGAGCGAGGCGCTGTCGTCATCGGGCACGCGACCGGAGATACGATCCCGGGCTTCCGATTGCGCGTCAGCCAAGACGAGAAAAGGCGCCTTCAAAGTGGAAAGCAAAGTTCCGACCTTGCGGATATGTTCGACGGCAACGCCGGCCGAGGCCGGATCGCTCAGCACCACGGGAACGAACGAACCGAGCAGCTTCAGTTTTCGCTTGTCGAGTTGTGGCTTGAGAACTGCCGGATCGGTAGGGAAAAAACCGTACGGCCCCAGCTCCGAACCGGTATAGCCCGCTGCCACCATCTCATCGAGCATCTTCTCGTAGGATTGGTTCCAGGACGGCCCCGGATAGTCGAGCACTCCCCAGCTGTCCGGTGCCGATGCGAAATGAAAACGCGATGCCAAGTCGATCATGTAGAACTCCGGATGAGATTTGCAAATCTGCTTCCAACCGCTTCACGACCACGGATCGATCACTACCTTCATCGAGTCCGGAGCCATGGACTGCTTCATCGCCGCATCCACCTGTCTCAGGCCGAAGCGGTGAGTCACAAAATCCTTTAGGGGGTAGTGGCGCATGTAGCGCACCATCTGCCGCATGCTGGGCCCATAGGCCGCGGGCTCTTCTCCGCCGACACCGAGAATCCGAACATTCTTGGCGCACAAATGACGGTGAGGACTGATACTGATCTCTCCCATATCCGAGAAGTTGCCGGCTTCAACCAGTAACCCGCCCAGGCGCAACATCTCCAGCGACTCGCGCACCGCGCCCGGCACGCCGGCGCACTCCACCACTACATCCGCTCCCCGCCCGTGGGTGAGCTCGCGAATTTTGGCCAGGCGATCCACTTCGGACGTCCTTCCCGCGTTGATCACCTCGTCGGCACCAAGTTTGGCCGCAAATTGCAAACGGTAGTCAGAGAGGTCGATGGCAATGATCGTTCCCGCGCCGAGCATCCTTGCCTTCATTACAAAACACATTCCCAGCGGTCCTGTGCCCAGTACAACCACCGTGTCATCGAAGCGGAACGACTCGTTGGGAAAAGCGGAGATCTGCTTGGCACGGTCGAGGCCAACCGTCACCGCCATGATTTCGGTGAGCACTGCGATTTCAGAAGGCAGATCGTCCGGCACTTTCACGACAAAGCTGCCGGGGATCACATAAAGGTACTGCGACCAGCCCCCAAACAGATGCGGCGGATTCCTGGAGCTGATGTTGTTTCCGTAATCGACGGTGTTTTCACAGCAGTAATAAGGAAAGCCGTGGCGGCAGTAATAGCAGTTTCCGCAGCTGACATTGGGACCGACAATCACACGGTCGCCGACCTTCAGCGTAAGGCCCTCGAAATCCGTATATTCGCGATTGCCGCCGATGACAGCGACCGTCCCGACATTCTCATGGCCCTGAATGATGGGAAACGGCACTGGCCTGGCTGTGCCTGTGCCGCCGTACTGCCCGGTGAATCCCTGGTAGGTGTGCTTATCCGTCCCGCAGATGCCGGAGACTTCCATCTTCACCAGCAAGCATCCCGGATCGGCCTCCGGCAGCGGATACTCCTGCAGCTTGTACAGTCCGGGTTCGACCAGGGTCGCGGCGAGTACGCTTGGGGCAGGCATAAACCGTATGCAGTGGCCGAGTTCCTTCGCTCCGTCGGGGCAGCCGGGGCTGTTTTGAGCAAGAATCCCGGAGAACCCTGCGTTCTCCGGGATCCGGTTTCGTCTAGGTCCGCGTTCTTTAGAAGCTCAGCTTTAACGCGAACTGACCGATGCGCGGCGGCGCAGTTTGCGAGACTTGACCAAACGACGCAGTGGTCGCCGCTCCCGTCCCGATATCGAAACCGGTGATGCCACCCGGATTCAGGAACTGAGCGTGGTTGAAGATGTTAAAGAGTTCAGCCCGGAATTGCAGATTGACGCTTTCCG
>Ga0335078_10004192_pt1 | contig 21388 bp, 18 predicted proteins | sample Lox_Sample_32_FD_206711 | JGI IMG/M metagenome (GOLD analysis project Ga0335078, IMG submission 206711) | Soil microbial communities from Loxahatchee National Wildlife Refuge, Florida, United States - Lox_Sample_3.2 | ecosystem: Environmental > Terrestrial > Soil > Wetlands | place: USA...
CAGGTGCAGGTGAACTTCACGCTCTCTGGGGGCTAGACTCCCGGGCGTGATGTGATCTTAGAGTTGTGCGTGGAAGTGTGTGTAGGCCCTCCCTTTCCCACCGAATCGCGGTGGCCGGGAGCGGCTTTGAGCCGGGCTGGGCCGCCGTACCGCTAGCGTTCCTCAACGGGTATGGACTGGCTGGTGCCGGCTGTGGCGAATGCCGCACGCTGCAGGCATTTCAACTTTTTTGTCTGCGCCGGGCACTGTAAGACGCATCGAAGTGTCTTAACAAGTAGAAAGTTCCGAGGAGGGAAAGCAACTCATGTTAGCAGCTCATGTAGGAGTTATTCTCAGTCACATTCCGGCCGCAGCCACCTGGGTCATCCAGGAAGGCGGCGGCATGCCTACGGACCCGCTCGGCCTGTGGAAACAGATGGGCTGGGTTGCGCGGACCGTTGTCGTGATTCTATTCATCATGTCGGGATGGTCGATCGGCGTGATGATTGACCGCTGGATGGCGTATAGCGCCGCGCGCAAACAATCGCGCCAGTTTGCTCCGGCCGTAGCGGGCGCTCTGCGCGATGGTCGCATCGATGAGGCCATCAAGGTTGCCGAGCGCAACAAGAAGAGCCATCTGGCCAAGGTTGTCACTGCCGGCCTCATGGAGTTTAAGGCCCACCAGGATAGCCCGGGCGCAATCCCTGGCGAAACCATTGAGGCCTCCAAGCGCGCCCTGGAGCGCACCGAAGCCATCGTCCACGCCGAACTCAAGCGCGGATTGGGCGGCCTCGCCACCATCGGTTCTACCGCTCCCTTCGTGGGACTTTTCGGAACGGTGATGGGCATTCTGAATGCGTTCACTGGCATCGCCAACACGAAGGCCACCGGTTTGGCCGCAGTCGCCGGCGGTATCGCGGAAGCACTGGTCACGACGGCCATCGGGCTGCTGGTCGCAATCCCGGCCGTAATGATGTTTAACTATCTGACTGGCCGCGTGGAAGCGTTCGACGTCGAGATGGACAACTCGTCGAGCGAACTGATCGACTACTTCCTGAAGAAGCGCGGCGACGTTCGCCGATAGGCCGTCCGCTCGGCCTGGTTCTGCAGTGAGTTGCTAGTCCGGCGCTGGAGCTCTCCGGCGCCGGACCTTCCCAACTGGACGCGGAGCGCCGGCCCTTCGGTTAGTCGCGGTGAAGAACGGGAGATTTCAGTTATGGCAATTTCGAAGCGAGACGAAGGATCCAAGATCAGTTCCGACATCAACGTCACGCCGATGGTGGACGTGATGTTGGTGCTGCTGATCATCTTCATGGTGGTCACGCCCATGTTGCAAAAAGGCGTAAGCGTGGACATGGCCAAGGTCACCAACCCGACGCCGATGGAAGACGCCGACAAAGAAGACGCGATGCTGGTCTCCATCACGCGGGACGGCCACGTTTATTTCGGCAGCGACCAGATCGGGATCGACGCCCTCACCACCAAAGTGAAAGACCGCCTTGCCACCAACTCCCAGAACAAGCAGGTGTACGTCAAAGCCGACATGCGGGCGCGCTTTGGCGCCGTCGTGGAGGTGGTTGACGCTGTCCGGGCGGCTGGTGTGGACGACCTCGGCCTGCTGACCGATCAGAGAAAAACAACTCCAAGCGCTCCGCCAGCTCCGGCTGCGCAAGGGCAATAGAGGAGAACGACCATGGGAATGGCAGTTGGCCCGAGCGGAGGCCAGAGTGCAAACATCAACGTCACACCGCTCATTGACGTGCTGCTGGTGTTGCTGATCATCTTCATGGTGATCTCGCCCGTGACGCCGAAAGGATTGGATGCGCTTGTGCCACAGCCGCCTCCGCCGAACGCGCCGAAGAATAACACTCCCGACCGCACCATCGTCGTGCAGTTGATCGACCGTGGCGCCGGCCAGGATCCGGGCTTGAAGATTAACAACGAAGACGCAACCTGGGACAATCTGGAAGGGCGCCTGACCGATATTTACAAGCAACGCGCTGAGAAGGTCATGTTCGTCAAGGGAGACGACGCAGTCCCCTTTGCCAACGTGGCCAATGTAATTGATATTGCCCACGCTGCCGGCGTGGACAAGGTCGGTCTGATCACCGCGAAGATCGAAGCAGGCGGCTAGAGCCGGTTTCCGCTCACCCTGCGAGTTTCGCGCTTTGCGCACGGGGGCCTGCCGGCTCCCGTGTTGTGTGCCTCGCGCTTGTCAAATTGTTGTCTCTAGGCCTAGGATGCTGTGGCGAGGGAGACTTATACCGCAATGAATAAGAATCTAAGGTTGCTTACGCTGGCGGTGGTTGCGCTGGCGCTTTTCTCAGCTGTGGGCTGTAACAAATTACGCGCCCGCGATCAACTCAACAAGGGTGTCGAAGCTTACAAGAACTCTCATTACGAGCAAGCCATCGATCATTTCCAGCAAGCTGTTCAACTGGATCCTACCCTCATCAACGCTCGTATGTATCTGGCTACCGCCTTCGTTTCGCAATACATTCCCGGCGTCGATTCCCCTGACAACCTCCGTGCGGCCCAGCAGGCCATCGACGAATACCAGAAGGTGATCGATGCCAATCCCGCGCGTGATCAGAAGGTCAACAGCGCCAAGGGCATCGCTTATCTCTACCTGAACATGAAAAAGTGGGACGAAGCGAAAAAGTATTACCGCATGGCCTCCGACGTCGATCCCAACGATCCCGAGCCTTACTACTCCGTCGGCGTCATTGATTGGACCGCCTGCTACCAGCCGCGCATGGAAGAACGCGCCAAGCTGGGCCTGAAGCCCGAAGAGAATCTGAATCCCAAGAACAAGGATCAGAAAAAAGCCTGCGACGAGCTGAAAGTGAAGAATTCTCCCGCCATTCAGGAAGGGATCGACAGCCTGAACAAAGCCATTCAGCTTCGGCCGGACTATGACGACGCCATGGCTTACATGAACCTGATGTATCGTGAACGAGCCGACGTGGAATGCGACGATCTCGCGGCCCGCGCCGAGGACCTGAAGACCGCCGATCACTGGGTCGATGAAACCCTGCGCGTCAAGAAGGCCAAAGCGGAACAGGCAGCGCAGAAGGCCGCGGGTGGAATCACGATGGATCAACCAAAATGAGATCAACCAAAATGAGATCAACCAAAAGTAAGATCAACCAAAAGTAAGATCAACCAAAAGTAAGATCAGACAAGACTGAAATCAAATCAAGCCTCCTTCGCCGTTGCGCAGGAGGCTGTTTCATTTGCCCGGTCGTCTTCCCAGCTACTCTTTCCGATAGAGCCTCACTTCTACCCTTGCAAACTGCCATCGCTGCACTCTGGGGAACGATTCCGCCAGCACTCTCGTCAGCATCACTGTCGTCGGATCCGGAGTCCCCGGAGGGCCGTTGTTCATCAGCATGACCCAGAGTCTCGCATGACTCAGCGCGGCGGAGCGCAGCAACTCCGGCGTAGGCTTGCCCGTGAAGTCGCGATAGCCGAAACCGGGAGAATTATGCGGGAATAGAATTTCCGGCCCAAGCGACGAGGTGAAGTCGGCGCTTGCCGTGTTTACTCCGGCCCGCTCGGAACGGAAGAATTCGTACGGCACTCGCGTCTCGGCAATGTGGAAGATGATTCCGTCTCCCGCCTGGGTGTGCTCGAGAACGAAGTTACTCGCGGCTTTCGACTCATCCCGCTCCTTATCAAAGTCGTGACCGTAAACAAACCAGACTCCTCCGCCGGAAAACAGCAGCATTCCGCTGAGTGCTGCAGCCAGCAGCCAGGTTTGGCGAAGTCTCGCCAGCCCAGCAGCCGCCAGTATGATCAGCGCCGGCAAACAGAAAATCATATAGCGAGCCAGGAACACCGGACGAGCAAACGACAGCAAGATCGTCAGCACTACCGGAAACAGCAGCCACACCAGCAGAAACTCGCATCGCCACGTCTCCCAATCCTGATCGCGTGCCAACAATCGCTTTCCAAACGGAGCTAATGCAGCAAAGCACGCCATCGCATAAATGACCGCCAGCGGCCAATGATCGCTTCCGGCCAGATGTTCCGCAAACTCGAAAATGTCGTGAAGGCTTGGCCGATGAATCCACTTGATCGGACCCGCGCCCGTCTTGGCCACGAAAATCAAGAGCGGCAGCACCGCAAGCCCAATCGTCCTGAAGGCCCGCCGCGATTGCGCAGAAAATTCGTCCGTCTTGTTTACTGCTTGATCGGGCCGGCCCAACCAGCGCAACGCCACCCAATGTGCGGCCACAAGAAGGATCGCGTAGAAATGCGCGTAGACCGCGAGAATGCTCGCCAGCACATATCCAGTTCGCCGACTCCGCACCGGTTCACGTAACCAGCGGATCAGGAAGCCCGACGAAAGGGTCGCCAGCAGCACGAACAGCGAGTAGCTGCGGGCTTCCTGCGCATAACGTACGCTGTAGGCGTTGAATGCGAATAACGCCGCCGCTATGAACGCAACGCGGCGGTCATAAAGCGCACGTGCCAGCCAGTAAATCGCCGGCAACGTGGACGCAGAAATCAGGACCGACAAACTGCGGATGAAGAATTCGCTGTGCCCGGCGCGCAGATCAAAACTCAGCCACACTCGCAGCAGCAAGTAATAGAGCGACATGTTGGCTTCGCGCCACCAGAGCAGGTGCAGAAAGTTGCCCCAGCCGATACGCGCGATCTCCGCGCTGAAACACTCATCAAACCAGAAGGGTTTGCAGGCGAGGCATATGAGACGGACAACGCCTCCTGCGACGAACAGGAACAGCAATATCAGCCGGTGCGCTACTCGGCCTTCATTCGCCAGTGCAGCGTTCACCGTGCCTCGGATGATAGCGGTGATAGCATAGGCCGTTGCGTGCAGCGTTGTAATCGGGCCGTTTTCAGATGATACTATGCTAAAGAACCCTTCAATTTGCGGGCATTATTGAGCGGAGCCTCGAGTGTGACGTCACCGGGAATGGCGTTGTTGGAAAATCCGTCTACGAGCAAAGATCGCTGGAAGGGATGCGTGTCGGTGATCGTACCGGTCTACAACGAAGCGGCACATGTCGACGAACTCTTGCACGCGATTCATGCCTCCCCGGTAAGGAAGGAAATCATCATCGTCGACGACGGTTCGACCGACGGCACCCGCGAGAAGCTGCAGGCTCTGCCGCCGATTGATGATGTCACCATCGTTTTTCATGAAAAGAATTTCGGCAAGGGCGCTGCGATCCGCACCGCCCTGGCCTATGCCCGCGGGGAATACGTGCTGATCCAGGACTCCGATCTGGAATACGATCCGCAGGATTATCCGGCATTGCTGCGCCCGCTCGAGGAGGGCAAGGCGAACGTTGTCTACGGTGTGCGTCCCGACCGTCCCGAACGTGGTCTGCGCTTCTTTCTCGGCGCCAAACTGCTCACCCATCTCACCAACCTGCTCTATGGTGCCGGCATTCACGACGAGGCGACGTGCTACAAGGTCATTCGCCGTTCACTGCTGTCCAACGTGGAACTGGAGTGTCATCGCTTCGAATTCTGCCCCGAGGTGACCGCCAAGCTATGCCGCATGGGGGAAAGGATCGCCGAAGTTCCGATCTCTTACAACCCGCGCTCTGCCGTGGAAGGAAAGAAAATACGCCACTCAGATGGCTGGCAGGCGATCTGGACCCTCATCCGCTACCGCTTCGTGCCTCGCCGCCGCTGGCGCCGCCCCGCCGAGGAGGTTACCGGGAGAAAGCCGCCACTGCCCTTCGCAGTGGGTTTTTGCCGCGTTCCTCGAGATTAAGGGCGAGCGCAGTTTCCAGTAGTGACGGCGCAAACATGGAATCTCCGGTAGAATCTTGAGTTCTCCGAGCGCGTTGCCGCTCCAGAAAAATGTTCAAGAAGATTCTCATCGCCAACCGCGGCGAGATTGCAGTGCGCGTTATTCGCGCCTGCCACGAGATGGATATTGCTGCGGTCGCCGTCTACTCCGACGTCGATCGCGCCTCGCTGCACGTCCGCAAGGCCGACGAAGCCTATCCCATCGGCGCTCCGACAGCGTCCGAGTCGTATCTCAACATTCCCAAAATTCTCGACGTGGCCGCCCGTTCCGCCGCCGATGCCATTCATCCCGGTTACGGATTTCTCTCCGAGAACGCAAAGTTCGCCCGTGCCTGTGCCGACGCGGGCGTTAAGTTCATCGGCCCGACGGCTGCCGCAATGGATGCCATGGGATCGAAGACTCGTGCCCGCCAAGCCATGGAGCGCGCTGGCGTCCCCTTCGTTCCTGGCACTTCGCGCGGCCTGGAGTCGTTCGAGCAAGCCGAGCAGGTAGCCGCGCGCATTGGCTATCCCATCATGCTGAAAGCCGCGGCGGGAGGCGGCGGCAAAGGCATGCGGTTGGTGCATGCGCCCGAAGAACTGAAGTCGGCCCTCGATGGCGCGCGCAGCGAGGCCGAGCGCTCCTTTGGGGATAGCGAAGTCTACGTCGAGAAGGCGATCGTCAATCCGCGACATATCGAAATGCAGATCCTCGCCGATGAGCATGGCAACACGGTCTATCTCGGCGAGCGGGAATGCTCTCTGCAGCGCCGGCATCAGAAGGTCATCGAAGAAGCGCCCTCGCCGATCGTTGATCCCGACATGCGCCGCAGGATGGGCGAAGTCGCGGTGCGCGTGGCGCGGGCCGCCGGATACACGAACGCCGGAACCGTCGAATTCCTGGTGGACCAGCAAAAGAATTTCTATTTCCTCGAGATGAACACGCGTCTGCAGGTCGAACACCCGGTCACGGAACTGGTCACCGGACTCGACCTCGTGCATCTGCAGATCCGCATTGCGGCAGGTGAGCAACTGCCCTTCACGCAAGAGGAAATCACGATTCGCGGCCACGCCATCGAGTGCCGGATCTACGCGGAAGATCCCGACAACAATTATTTCCCTAGCCCGGGCAGGATCACGCTGCTGCTGCTGCCCTCGGGACCGGGTATTCGGCGCGACAGCGGCATGTACGAGGGCTGGACTGTCCCGATGGACTACGATCCGCTGCTTGCCAAATTGATCGGCTACGGCACCGACCGCGACCAGGCGATCAGCCGGCTTACACGCGCGCTCGGCGAATACTTTGTGGGCGGGATCAAGACCAATATCTCCCTCTTCCGCCGCATCCTGCGCGATCCCGATTTTCGCGCCGCCAAGCTCGACACCGGATTCCTTGACCGTCTGCTGAAGCGCAAGGAGGCGGTTCCCATCGATTCGCAAACCGACCCGAAAGCCGTGGAAGTCGCTGTCATCGCCGCCGGCATGTTTGCCGCGCTCGGTCCGGCTGCGGCCACGGCGGGCGAGCGCGCCCTGGCGGATGGCTCCGCTGCCCGGCATTCGAAAGCTGCGTCGAACTGGAAGAATGCGGCTCAGCGCGAGGCGTGCTCTTGACTTACGACATCGCCATCGACGGCAAAAACTACCGGCTCGATCTTGGCCGCGCCGACGGCCGCTGGTCGTGCCGTCTCGATGGCCGCGAGGTTGAAGTGGACGCCGTGCTCGCGCGCCCCGACGTCCTCTCGCTCCGCATCGGAAACAAGGCCTACGAGGTGAAGTGCGAACGCGTTGGCAGCGATCTGCATCTCTGGGTGGGGAGTGTTCGCTATGCCGCCGAAGTCCGCGATCCGCGCTCGCTACGCAGCCGTGCCCGCGCGACCGACGATCATGGTCCCAAGAAACTAACCGCTCCTATGCCGGGCAAAGTCGTTCGTGTGCTGGTGAGCGCAGGTGCCGCAGTCGACGCGGGAGGTGGAGTGCTGGTTGTCGAAGCGATGAAGATGCAGAACGAAATCAAATCACCCAAGAAAGGGATGGTCCAGAAAATCCTTGTCAGCGAAGGCGCTGCCGTGAACGCCGGCGACGTTCTCGCAATCGTCGAGTAAGTTCTGACTGGAACTTCCGTCGGCTATTTCTCGATTCCATTCCTGTCGAGGATCTCTCTCGCATAGTAATTCTCAACTTTGGCGGAGTCGCGCAAGACCTCATAATAGGCGGCTTTCAGCAGTTGTTCGCGCCGGTCGTGAAGCTCTGAGCGGATCGCCTGCTGCACTCGCGGATCCGACAATTCCCGTTGTCCCGCCGGTTCTTTCGCCACCAGTTTCACGATACGGAAACCGAGCGCCTGCTTGGTCGCCGGGTTCACTACCGTGATGATTGGGCTGTATTGGCCGGGTTTGAGCTTCATTACCGCATCGCGTGTAGACGGGTCGGTATTGCGTAGGGAAGACTCAGGAACGGTACCCAGATCGCCACCGTTGCCGGAGGTTTCCGGGTCCTCGGAATACTTCATGGCAAGCGTGGCAAAATCGTCGCCGCTATCGAGTCGATTCCCGATCATCTGAATTTTCTTGCGCGCTTCGGCGTCGTTCTGCGCCTTGTCGTTCTGGTTGTGGGCTTGCGGATTAGGCACCGGCGTGACCATGATCTGCGCCAGGTGATATTGCGGCTCAATCAGATTGAACTCGCCTTTATGCGCGTTGTAGTAGTCGGTAATGTCCTGATCGGTGACATTGATCTTGGAAGAGACTTCCTTGTTCATCACCTTGTCGACGGTGATGGAGCGACGGATGTCCCGTTTGAAATCGGCCAGCGTGATCTTCTTATCTTTCAGCCGCTGGTCGAATTCTTCCTGCGTGAACGGAGACTTGATTTCGTTGAATCTCCGGTCCACTTCCTCATCGGTAGCCAGCAGGCCAAGTTTTTCTGCGCGCCGCATCAGAATTTCGTCTTCGATCATCTGGTGCAGAATGTTGAGCCGCAGCGCCGTAGCCTGCTCGCCCGAGGGCACTTGCTGTGACGAGGCCACATTGTTGTCGTAATACTTATCGACATCGGAGCGGAAAATCTTGCGGCCGTCCACCGTGGCCATTACGTCTCCGCCCACCTGCGACTTGCAGCCCATCAAAGCTGCGAGCAGAACTGCGACTGCGAGTGCCGCGGCGATCCGGACAAAGCGCACATTTTTTCTCAAGAGAATTTCTCCCTCTCTGACCACAACTTCGCCATAAAGAAACTTGACTCGGCGAGGGCTGAAGGCCCGTCGTGCCAGGCGCTTACCTGGAAACTGGCGCCGGAGCCGATGCCGAGTGGTCCGGCACGGCTTGCCCTGCATCTTTCAGCGCGCTGTCCAACGCGGCGCGCAGGTCGCTGATTGGGACTGCACCATCAATTTTTCGTCCGTTGATGAACAAGGTCGGCGTGGCCTCCACGCCAATTCCGTCACCCTCTTTCATCGACGCCCGCACCGCGTCTTCATTCTGTGCCTTGACGCACGCCTGCAGTTTTGCTTCGTCCAGGTTGTGCTTTTGGCCCTGCAGCATCGTCAGTTTATCGAGAGCCTCGAAGCGTGCTCCCGGCGTCTTCTCGTTGTCGACTTCGCGCTTATTGGCATGGATGTAGTCCGCGAAGTCCCAGAAAGCATCGCCATTTTGCGCTGCCAGGCAATTGGCGTCCACCGCTGCATGAATCGCCCACGGATGAATCTCCGCCAGCGGGTAATCCTTGTAAACGAATGTGACCCGGTCGCCGTATTCCTTGAAAAGCTCCGGAAACAACGTCTGATGCATGCGCGAGCAGAACGGACACTCGAAGTCGTCGAAGTTTACCACTACGACTTTCGCTCCCTTTGCTCCCCGCGTTGGCCGGCCCGTCAAGTCGATCTTGCTCATCACCTCGGTAAAAGGATCTTTGGTCAGGTCGAATTTCGTCAGCCGCAACATCGTGTTGCGGTCCTTGGAGATCAGAAATTGGTAGTCTTTCTGCTTCTCCTTGCTGTCGCCGCCGCCGATAGTCACCGCCACCGCGTCGTAGCCCGGCAAATCGTTGCTGGCAGTGATCGCGCCGACTGCGACCCTTACCTCTGCGGGAATGTTGTAAAACGAGCGCACCTGATGTTCGATTTTTCGCGCTATCTCTGGAGGCGCCGACTGCGCCACACAGCCAAGACAAATGAGCAGCAGGACGAGCAACGAACGTCGGATTATCGTCAACAGAAACCGCCTCAACATTGAGGATTAACCAACTGATTATCTCACAGCATCAAGCGCGCGAGTCATGCGCGGGGGTCGGGTGCAGCGCTAGCCGGCGCGGCGGAGTTGTTCGGCCGGGAGCAGCGAATTCATCGATCCAGAGCGGAATCCCTCCAGGTCGAGGGTGACAAACTGGAACCCGAGAGCCTTAAAGATCGCCGTGAACCGGGCTGCCATGGCGGGATTCAGGGCGCGGTCGAGTTCGTCGCGAGCGATCTCGAGGCGGACCATCTCACCGTGATGGCGCACTCGGAATTGCCGGAAACCGAGAGCGCGAATCGCTTCCTCGCCCCGTTCCACCACCTCAAGCGCCCCGCGGGTCACCGGGCGTCCGTATTCGATGCGCGAAGAAAGACACGCCGACGCCGGCTTGTCCCAGATGCGCAGCCCGGCTTGCCGCGCAAGCTCGCGGATTTCCTGCTTCGTAAGCCCCGCCTCGAGCAGCGGCGCCGCGACATGATGTTGCTTCGCAGCCTGTTGTCCGGGACGGAAGTCGCCCTGGTCGTCGAGGTTTACTCCGTAGGCAATGCCGCTGAAGCTATACCTGGCGCGGAGCTCCTCCATCACCGCGAACAGTTCATCCTTGCAATGAAAACAGCGCTGCCCGTCGTTTCGCACATATTCGGGACGATCAAGTTCCGAAGTAGCGATGACCTCGAGTGGAATGCCTTGCTCATTCGCAAACGCAACCGCGTCGGCAAGGTGCGCTCGGGCCAGGCTGGGAGAGTCGGCAATTACCGCCAGCATGTTATCGCCGAGAACGCGATGAGCGGCCCACGCGAGATAGGCAGAATCGACGCCGCCTGAATAAGCCACCATGACGCGGCCCAGTTGGCGCAGATGCACCTCTAACCGCGAGGCTTTCGCTGCGATGCCGGATTCCGTAGGGTGCATCTCCAATATGGTACCAGCCTTCGCTCAGATGCGAGGCTCGGCTAGTACAGGCGTTCCTGCCGCCTGAGGTTTCCGAACGAGCCGATGTTTGCCAGGTTGAAGGTGAAACGATAGAGATTCTCGTTGCGCACATTCGCAATGGCGTAGCGGCGATATTCCAGCGTCAAGCCGCAGCAATTCCAGTTGTACGTCGTCTGGGCCGTGGCAAATTGCAGCTGCCCGGTGTCTGCGTCGATGCCGAAGCTGCTGGCCGCGCTCAAGCCGTGACGGGCGAGACCTCCATACCCCAGCGCGACGCGAAACTGTTGAAACTTGCAGCTTGGCAGAGCACTCGCTCCCGTGGTTGCCGTACATGCGCCTTCGCTCTGCAAAAAGGAAGTGTTGCTCGGCTGTGGAATCTGTAGAAACGCGTCGCCGCCTCCGATCGTAAAAGGGCCGAGATTATAGTTGACCAGCAGAGTACTCGCGTTGATGCGCCCCAACTGAAAATCGTAATCCAGATCCCACTCGGTATCGGTATGGGCGCTGGTCGCAACTTTCAAGCGCGACACCGCCGGAGAAAGATGCCGCGGCTGAGTGAGGAATGCAATTCCCGTCAGATCCTCGGTCGTAGTAAAGACGTTCCGCTGTCCGCTCACCAGCGCTCCGCCGAATGTCGGATCGAGGAAATATTTCTGAAAGAGTTCCCAGGTCACAACTTCTTTCACTTCTGGCTCCGGCGCACAGGGCTGACTTTCCAGATTGCTGACGTGACCCCAGGGAACCGTTTGCTCCGGAGCGGCAGCGCCAACCGCCAGGCCTGTCATGTTTGCGTCGCACTCCTTGGCTCGCGATTCTGCGTTTTGCGGCGAGGTGCGCTTCCCGTACAGACGCGTCACGAATCCATACTCGACCTCGTGCGTATTGCTCAGAATGTCGCGCTCGTCAAAGTGCAGCACATTGGCGAAGTCGTTCACTCCCGTTACCAGCCGGTAAGTAACCTGCGGCTCGATCACGTGTTTCCACTTCCGGCCGAGAAACTCCCCGCCGAAGACCTTCTCCAGCGCCGGAGGCCGAATTTCCACCGATGCCTCCAGCGCCTGCCGATTGGTCGGGTCATCGGTAGCTACGCTGCCTACGAAACGTTCGGTGTAGTAGGTTTCATGCGCCGTCAAAGCCGGCCGCAACGACCATCCATGAAATTGCAGCGGCAGCGAAATTTCGGGATTGAAATCGAATCGCCCGAGCAGGCTGCTGGTATGAAAGCCGGGCTCGCTGCGGGATAGGCCGGCTGCCGATGCATCAAAGGACCAGAAAAACGGAGATCGACCCAGCTTTCGCTCCACGCTCGAGGCGTCGATGCTGGGTGTATGCCAGATCTGGACCGCATCAAAGACGGGCGGGCTCGAGAGCGTTCCCTCAGAGTCGATGGTGGTCTGAAAAAAATTCTGGTAGCGCTCGACCATGCTGCTCAGCGAGAACCCGTCCGAGGACTTCGCAAGAAAAACCTGCGATTTTACTTCCGAGTTCACGGCCTGCGTAAAAATGTCGTTGAAAGCCAGCCGGAACAAAAACGAACTCAGATAGTCGACATTCGAGACAGCGCGGAAACCAAAGGCGTTCCCTTCCGCGGTCAACCGCGCTTCCTGCCCGCCTTCGCGCAAAACCACCGGCACGCCGTTATTGTTGTCCGTCAGAATTCCCCGATCGATCACGCCGAAAAAAGTCAGGTCGATGTACGATGTGTCGCTCGGGCGAACTCGAAATTCTCCCCGTTGCGACCAGCCGCGCTTCGAAAAGTATTCTCCTCCCACCATCAAGTCGAGGCTCCGGTTAATGTCCCAGTAAAAAGCGTCGCCGATCTCATTGCCGTTCGTGGAAGATCGGCCCGCCGTCGGAATCAGAAAGCCAGTCTGTCTGGCCTCGCGGTCCACGGGATGCGTCGCATAAGGAAAGTAAAGGATTGGAAGCCCATGCAGCCAGAAGGTGCTGTGATAGATCTGCGCGTTACCGCCCACATCCACGACAATCTTGTGAGCGTCAAACTGCCAGTTCGGATGCGGCAGTTCGCAGGTCGTGATGGTGCCGTCAAAGACCAGGTAATGGTCTGGAGTGGTTTTCTCCACAACTTTTCCCGAGAAGGCGAATGGTGCCGTCGAGGTGAGGATCACGGCCTTGCCCTTGAATCGCAATCCGGTCGTTGCGGTGACATCGTAAAAGGTTCCCGTTTCGGCGGTCAGGTTGTAGGTGCCATGACTGGCCTTGATGTGGTCGTCGTTGGGGCCGCCGTCGAGTGTCAGGTGCCCTGAAGCCGCCGCTTGGCCGCTGTCGGAGTCATACGTGACTTCGTCGGCGCGCAAAATGTAATTCCGATAGTGAATCTCGGCATTTCCGTGCAGTTTGTAAACGTTGCCGATCTTTTCCTGCTCCGTGGCGCAGATGATCGCCGAATCTGCGTCTCCTGCGGCAGTCTGTTTGGGGCAGGGGGTGGCCGGACTCGCGTCCGCCGTGTATTGGGCGGGTACACTCGTCGTCGAGGCCTTGTTCTCGTCAGAATTTCCCGCAAGCAACTGGCTGGTTACTAGCGCAGAAGCCAGAAGCTGGTGACAAAGAAACAGCGCCGTGATAAGGAATCTAGTGCGACGCGTCATCGGAAGAAAACGTTCATCGGAAGAAAATCGGCTCGGGGAGATCGCTCAGCGCAAGCGTACCTTTCCCTTTGGGTGTTTTGTCGCGGCATGGTGAAGTTAGCACGGAGCCAGCTGTCCGGCAAAGTGGCGAAAAAGGCTAGGATTCCCGTCAGTCGGCTTCCGGTTGTACGTTCCGCGGCGTCCACAGAAATTTCGAAGACTGGCTTTCATGAATTGTCCGCTTTGTGGTGAAGTTTGCCGGTGCCATTCGGAGCCCCCTCCCACCCATGTCCCACGGTGGCTGCCTGATTCCGAGAGCGCCTCGGTGCGGTCGGCCGGGTCTCGGCCAACCGCCGAGCCAATCTCCCTCGCGGAGTCGCAGCCGTCGTCCGCGCCGCCAGCCGATGATTTGCCCATCGGTGACTCTCAACCCGGCGCTGCCCAAACCGATGATTCGCTGCCAGACGCCTCGACAGCCCCCGCTGGTCCTGAGGAGTCGGATACTTCCGCGTGGCGGAACGAGCTTTCCGCCCGGCTGAATCGATATCGGGCTCGTCGCAAGGTGCCTGCGCCGCGCTATCCATCGCTTCGTCTCCAGTTTGAGCACGTCGAACCGGCGAGTCTAACCGCCTCGAATGGGTCCTCTCTTCGCTCCTTTGAGCCGGTCTCAAATCATGCCCTCGCGCTGGACGGCATGCAGGAAACTCCCCCATTTGCCACAGACGTCGAAGCGCCGATGCCCGCTACCGGGCTGTTGCAGACCGGCGGCCAGCCCGCCGCATCGTCAATCGCGAAGATTATTGAATTTCCGCGGTCTGCCTGGGCGCCGCCTCCGCCTCCGCCTGATCAACTTGCCGAACCCGTTGGGGTCCGCCCGCGCATTCTTGAGGTCCCCGAGGTCGCGCCGCCGGCTCCTGCGCTCGGCGGCATCACCATCGAGGTGGCGGAGCGCGAAGAAGCTGAGAAGCGCCCTGGCATCGATATTCCCCTGCAAAGTGCATCGCTGGCGCGCCGCATCGTGGCCTGCGCCGTGGACGGATTGCTGATCGCCGTCGCGTCTGCTCTCTTTGGGTTTATTTTCTGGAAGGTGACCGCGTTCCGTCCGCCAAAGATTCAACTTCTGGGCCTCGCGGCGGGAATTCCGTGCCTCTTCTGGGGCTCGTACCAGTATCTGCTGACGGTCTATTCCGCCAGCACACCCGGCTTGCGAGCCGCCGGTCTCGAACTGGCGCGCTTCGACGGTACTTCGACCACACGTTCGCTGCGTCGCTGGCGCGTGCTGGCGTCCTATCTCTCCGCCGCTTCGCTCGGCATGGGGTACGCCTGGGTTTTCCTCGACGAAGACGTTCTCTGCTGGCACGATCGCATCACTCATACCTACCTCGCTCCGAGAAGGCCGCAGCCCAAATCCGACGGTCTCCCGAAGACGTAAGTTTCCGCGGCTGGATCGTGCCGATTTGGTCTGATACGCTAGTCATCCTATGCGCACTCCCCTGATCGCCGTGCTTTTACTCGCTACCGCCGCTTCCGTCTTTGGCCAAGGAACCAAGCCTGTCGCCGAACGCCTGGCGGTGCAGAATGCGCTCTTCGACGAGCAGTACGAATCCGATCTGCGCAACTTTCCGGAGCGCGCGACCGCGTTCGGCGATTACCGCTACAATGACCAGCTCGCCGACTACTCCCTCGATGCGATCCAGCGCCGCCATCAGACTGACGAGGCCTTCCTGCAGCGCCTCCAGGCCATCGAAACCACCGATTTCTCCGACCAGGACCAGCTCTCCCACGATCTGCTGATTCGCGTCCTGCAGCAGCGCATTACCGACTTCGGCCTGAAGGAATACGAGATGCCGATCAACCAGCAGGGCGGCATCCACACCAATCTGGCCGACATGCCGCTCGCGGTCCCGTTTGATTCCGTCAAGCACTACGAAGACTACATTTCGCGCCTGCACCAGATTCCCCGTGCCCTCAGCCAGGTCACGGAAGTTCTCCGAGCCGGGATCAAGGACAAGCTCATGCCGGTGCGTTTTCTGGCAGAAAAAATTCCGGTACAGTGCCAGGGCATCATCGATGCCGATCCCTTCCTGCGGCCGACAAAGAAATACCCGGCAAATATTTCGCCGGAAGATCAGAAGCGCCTGACCCAGCAGATCACCGAGGCCATAAACACCGACGTGCTTCCGGCCTACAAAACGTTCGCCGCTTTCATTCAGACGGAATACGCCCCACAAGGCCGCACCACGCTCTCCATCACCTCGCTTCCTGACGGCCAGAAGCGCTACGAAAACGACATTTACGCCCGGACCACGACGCACATGACCGCAGATGAAATACACGAGCTCGGTCTGCGGGAGATGGATCGCATCGAGGGCGAAATGACGGCGATCGCCAAGAAAGAAGGTTTTGCCGACCTCGCATCATTCCGGGCCTCGCTGAAAACGAACCCCAAGTACATTCCTACGTCGGCCGAGCAGATCCTCGATGATTTTCGCCATTACATCGCGCAGATGGAGCCGAAACTTCCGCAGCTCTTCACTTTGCTTCCCAAATCGCCGGTTACGGTGGAAGCGATACCTGAATTTCAGGCCGCCGCCGCGACTCATTACGTGACTGGAACGCCGGATGGCAAGCGGCCGGGCCGCGTCGTCGTGGCAACGTCCCACTTCGCCGAACGCTCGCTGATCGACGACGAGGCCATCGCCTATCACGAAGGTATCCCCGGGCATCACATGCAGCTTTCCGTGCAGCAGCAGCTCCAGGGTTTGCCGAAGTTCCGACTGCACGGTCTGGGCTTCAACGCCTATATCGAAGGATGGGCTCTCTACGCCGAGCAACTGGGCAAGGAGGTCGGCTTCTACCAGGATCCGGTCTCGGATTACGGGCGGCTTTCTTCCGAACTTTTCCGGGCCGTCCGTTTGGTGGTCGATACCGGAATTCACGCCAAAGGATGGAGCCGCGATCAGGTGGTGGAGTTCTTCCGCAAATCCGGCGCGGTCGATGAGCCCACGATTCAATCTGAAACCGACCGCTACATCTCATGGCCAGCGCAGGCGCTCAGTTACAAGCTCGGCCAACTCAAATTCCGCGAGCTCCGCGATCGCGCCCAGAAAGAGTTGGGGCCGAAGTTCGATATCCGCAAGTTCCATGATGAGATGCTCGATGGCGGTACACTGCCCCTCGATATGCTTGAAGCTCGCACCAATAAATGGATCGCGCAACAGAAAGCGAAGTGACCTCATTCGACCACGAAGAACACCAGGTATGACGAAGGAAATTCTTGCCGTGGACGTTTCCTTCGGGTGACTTACCGTCCTTGGTGGTTGAAATCTAAGCTTGCCGTTAGGACATGACTACGGCCGGGCGACTAAACCCTCCCTGTGCTATCTTCAATGCTTTAACGTTTCATGGCAGTTTCCGCCATTCGTTGGAAGCATGGCTAGCGCCCCTGAAAGCACAAAACCGGCGGTAAAGGTCTTCGTCGCCACCACGGTGATGCTGACCTTCATCTCCTTCTGGCGCGCCTCCGCGATCGTTCTCTCTGATCTCGCTTCCTCCGCCTATTACGCGGGCGGCGATGCTGAAAAAGTCATCGGCAAGAGCGCTCCCTGGTTCATCCTCGCAGTCATGCTTTTCAGCTACGCCGTGCGGGCTCTCTACATCGAGTCCAGCAGCATGTTCGTACGGGGCGGCGTTTATCGCGTGGTCAAGGAAGCCATGGGCGGAACTCTCGCCAAGTTTTCCGTCTCAGCCCTGCTTTTCGACTACGTTCTTACCGGCCCGATCAGCGCCGTGTCGGCCGGTCAATATCTCGCAGGCTTTATTAAAGACATCGGAGTCTATCTCCATCGCCCGCTGCATTTCTCCGACGATCATTTTGCCGCCGGCTTGGCCGTCATGATCGTCATCTACTTCTGGTGGAAGAATACGCAGGGCATCCACGAATCCAGCCAGAAGGCGCTGCAGATCATGATCGTCACTACCGTGATGGTCGTGATTCTGATCCTCTGGTGCGGTATCACTGTTTTACGCGCGCCCGTGCAACTGCCTCCCAGCCCGTTGCACCCGGGCGTCATTCCCCTGAACAAGGACTCTCTCGGCTGGCTCAACATCTCCTGGTTCGGCCACATCACCTGGATCATCCTCTTCGTCGGCTTCGGTCACTCCGTGCTCGCCATGAGCGGCGAAGAGACGCTGGCCCAGGTCAACCGCGAAATCGAACATCCCAAGCTGAAGAATCTGGAAAAAACCGGTCTGGTGATCTTCATCTACAGCCTGCTTTTCACCTCCCTGGTTTCGTTCTTCGCCGTGATGATCATTCCTGACAACGTCCGGCCCGACTACTTTGCCAACCTCATCGGTGGCATTGCCATGTATCTGGTCGGACCGATGAGTCTGAGGTTGCTGTTCCACGGTTTCGTTGTTCTGGTCGGCGTGCTGATCCTCGCCGGCGCGCAGAATACTTCGATCGTCGGCGCGAATGGCGTGCTCAACCGCGTGGCCGAAGACGGAGTCCTGACCAGCTGGTTCCAGAAGCCGCATCACCGATTTGGCACGAGCTATCGCATCATCAATCTGATTGTCTGCATGCAATTGCTGACGATCTTCCTCAGCCTCGGCAACGTCTACGTTCTGGCCGCGCTCTATGCTTTCGGCGTGATCTGGAGCTTCGCCATGAAGTCGCTGGCGGTGCTGGTTCTGCGCTTCACAGAGCCCGGCAACCGCGAATGGAAGGTTCCCGGCAACCTGCACATCGGAAAGACCGAGGTTCCAATCGGCCTGCTTCTTATCTCCGCCGTTTTGCTCATTACCGCCGTCGTCAATCTCTTCACCAAGTATCAAGCGACCATCGCCGGCGTGATCTTCAGCGGTGTGTTTTTCACGATCTTCACCCTCTCCGAGCGCCACGTCTCCAAAGAACGCCACGGCAAGCCGGAACAGCTCGACGAGTTCCGGGTCTACGGCAATCAGGAACTGGGCTCCGGTGCCATGGGAGTGCGTCCGGGCAACGTCCTGGTCGCCGTGCGCGATCCGCGCAATCTTTATTACCTGCGGCACGTGCTCGGACATACCCACACCAGCAAGCAGGATGTCGTCGTCATGAGCGCCCGCCTTTATCATCGCGAACACAGTTTCGGCGGGAGCGCGGTCTTTGAAGCGAACCAGGTTTTCGACCACTACGAACAGGAACTTTTTACTGCGGCCGTCGCCGTGGCTGAAAAAGAGGGCAAGCCCATCTCTCTGCTCGTGGTTCCCGCCACCGACGTCTTCGACGCCATCATGGTGACCGCCCAGCGGCTTGATTCCAGCCGCGTGGTCTGTGGGCTTTCCAACAAGCTCACATCGGACGAACAGGCCAAGCTCACCGGCGACGCCTGGGAGCGCCTGCCCGAGCCGCGTCCGCGGCTGGCTCTCGAGGTCTGCGCTCCCGATGGCACCGTTCGTGAGTACGCTCTCGGCCCGCACACGCCGCGCATGCGCGCGCAGGACGTCGAACTCATGCACAAGCTTTGGCTCAACATCACCTGCGACCCCAAGTTCGCCGCTGCCCACCACTACCACATCGTCGCCCTGGCGCTGCAGGAATTGCAGCGCGAGCTCAGCACCGAGCAGCGCGCCGAACTTCTTCAAAAGCTGCAAGACGAAATGAACCGCCCCAACCCGCAGTAAATCGAATAAACAGCTATGGCATGACTTCAGTCGTGTCGTACAATCGCCGCATCGTCTCGGTTTTGGCCGCTGAGAGATGAACGCCGGTCTCAATTTTAGGGAGGAATCATGGCTCGCATCCCTGGTGCTCCCAGCAATCAGGGCGGCCCGATTCGCCGCTTGTTTGTGGGGCTCGTCTATTCTCTGACCCGGCGCAGGCTCGGCCGCGTCATCATGCCCCTCCAGGTCACCGCGCATCATCCCAAAATCTTCTGGGGATATCTCCAGATGGAGCGATCCCAGATGGGCAGCAAGCGGGTGGATTACAAGCTCAAGGACTTGGCCGAGCTCCGGGTCGCGACACTCGTAGGGTGTCCTTTTTGAATCGATATCGGCTCTGCCGTGGGCAGGGCGCACGGCATCTCGTCCGAGCAAATCGCCAATCTGAACAACTATCGCCGCGATTTCAATTTCTCGGAACTGGAAAGACTCGTTCTGGAGTATGCCGACGCCATGACCGAGACTCCGGTGGACGTCTCGGATGCCCTCTTCACACGTCTACGCGAGCGGTTCAGCGAAGCTGAACTGGTCGAACTGACATCTGCGATCGCGTGGGAGAATTACCGCGCCCGCTTCGATCACGCGCTCGGAATTGAGGGAGAGAATTTTAGCGAGGGAGCTTTCTGCGCCCTGCCCGTGCGAGCCACCAATCACAAAACCTAACGTGAATGTGGATTTTTTGGCAGCCACAGGAAACGCCCCAGCCACGTGTTGTGGCCGGGGCGGGATGATGGCCTAAGTTAGCTTTGAGCCGTCGCGCGATGGCAGCACGATTTCGCTGCTTTTTCTGCTTTTGACGAGCAGCAACCGTTCCCGCAGTCCTTGCCACCGTTTCTGCCGCAGCATCCGGCCGCGGTCTTGTATTTGTCACTTCTGCAGCTATCTTTGCAGCAGCTGGCGGCTTTGCCTTCGCCACGCCGCGTGCAGGACTTCGCGTCCTTGCCCCCGCAACAGGAAGCCGTCTCCTTGGCATCGCCGCTGTTTTGTCCGTGACGCGCACAGCAGGCGGGTGCTTCTTTCGTGTCTGCCGCGGCCATGTTATCGCAGCATGCACACTTCGCTTTCTCGGCGTGTGCGCTGTTCTGTTGCGGGGCGGAAGGCGCTGGCTGGGTGGCAGTTTGAGCCCACGACAGAACGGTCAGGGCCAGAGCAAGGACGAGCATCTTCTGCTTCATGATTCAATCCTCGGTTACTGCCCGTCAGCTTGTCAGGAGTCACATTATGCGGTATGTGATCCGAATCACAGGAAGGCGTGATACACCGGGCTAGCGCTTCAGCAAGTTTTCCAGGGACGCCCGTAAATCACTGAATCGAAATGGATATCCGCTGCCTACCAGCTGCGCCGGTTCTACTTTCTGGCTTCCCAGCAGAACTGTCTCTCCCATTTCGCCGAAGGCCAGTTTCACAATAGAAGCCGGCATGGGGAAGAGGGTGGGCCGCCCCAGTACGCTGCCGAGCGTTTTCGTAAATTCGGCATTCGTGACCGGCCGGGGCGCGACCAGGTTCACCGGACCTCGCAGCAGATCGCTCTTGAGGATGTGATGGATCGCTCCCACCATGTCTTGCACGTCGATCCAACTCATCCACTGATGGCCATCTCCAACGCGGCCACCCACTCCGAGCTTGAATGGAGTCAGCATTTTTCCAAGTGCGCCGCCCCGCGGGCTGAGCACAACGCCGGTGCGGATCTGCACCGTCCGAATGCCCGCATCGGTCGCACTCCGTGTAGCAGCCTCCCACTCGCCGCAGACGTCCGCAAGAAATCCGGTTCCCGGGGCACTTCCTTCCTTCAGGACTTCATCGCCGCGGTTGCCGTAGTAGCCAATCGCCGAACTGCAGACGAAGACCTGCGGCTTTTCTTTGGCGCGCGCCAGGGCCTCGGCAAGATTTTTCGTTCCCACGACCCGGCTATCGCGAATTTTCGCCTTCTTCGCGGCGCTCCAGCGTCCAACGATGCTCTCGCCCGCCAGATGCACCACGGCGTCGAAACCGGATACCCTTTCGGGCGCAATCGGTTTCAACGGATCCCAGGGTATCTGATCTTCGCCGATCGCAGCCCCGCGCATCAGGCGCACTACGTCGAATTCACGAGCTTTGAAGGATGGAAGAAGTACCGTACCGATCGGCCCGGAAACTCCGCTGACAAGAATTTTCGAGATCATGGCTGGCAAGCTGCCACTCTAC
>Ga0335078_10004193_pt1 | contig 21388 bp, 20 predicted proteins | sample Lox_Sample_32_FD_206711 | JGI IMG/M metagenome (GOLD analysis project Ga0335078, IMG submission 206711) | Soil microbial communities from Loxahatchee National Wildlife Refuge, Florida, United States - Lox_Sample_3.2 | ecosystem: Environmental > Terrestrial > Soil > Wetlands | place: USA...
GCTGCTCGAGCTCGTCGCCGCGGGGATGTCGAGGGAGGATGCCTACTCCCTGGTGCAGTCGGCCGCGATGGACACCTGGCAGACACGCTCGCCGTTCCGGGAGACGCTGCGCAAGCACGCGGCGGGACGGGGCGTCGCGCTCGACGAGGCGCGCCTGGACGAGGTCTGCGCGCCGGAACGCTACGTGCGGCGGCTCGGGCCAGTCTTTGACCGGCTCGAGAAGCTTGCTTGACCGTCCGCCGGGCACGGCCATTACCAACTGCAATTGCAAGCGGAAGAGAGTATCACCACGTCACGGCGGGTCTAGTGCTGGCAGCCCCCATACATCACGCTATGCAGGCGCGCGAGTACGTTACGTAACACTGTCGTCATGGTCTGGGGGGGTCAGCAGCGGTGGAATACTTGACGTCACGCGACGGGGCCGGCCAGGTGCTTGCCGAGGCTCCGCCCGCCTGGCCGGAAGTACCGGCAATGCGCATGGTCGGCCAGGGAGCCAACGGTATGGCGCAGCTAGCTGACAGGAGTTCCATCGAGATGACAGCAGGCCCGCAGACCCGCTATCTCGTCCGCGGCGGCAACCCGCTGCAGGGGACTGTGTTCGTCCAGGGGGCCAAGAACGCGGCGCTCAAGATGATCGCCGCCTCGCTGATGGCGGCCAGGGGCCGCACCGTCCTCCGCAACGTCCCGGTGATCGAGGACGTCCGGCGCGCGGTGGAGCTGGCGCAGGCGGTCGGAGCCGTCTGCAAGTTCCACGAGGCAGAGCACACGCTTGTCATCGACGCCTCGGAACTGACCAGCTCGGTGCTGCCCGAGGAGATCGCGCAGCGGTTCCGCGCCTCGGTGCTGTTCGTCCCGCCGCTGCTGCACCGGCTCGGCGAGGCCACCATCGAGGGCATCGGGGGCTGCAACCTGGGCAGTCGCCTGCTGGACTTCCACTACCGCGGCTTCGCCCGGCTCGGCGCCGTGGTCGACGAGCGCGAGACGCAGATCCACATCAAGGCGGACCGGCTCCGCGGCGCGCACCTGTACCTGGACACGCCGTCGCACACGGGCACCGAGAACCTGATCATGGCGGCCTCGCTGGCCCCCGGCACGACGATCATCGACAACACGGCGCTCGAGCCCGAGGTGCTCGACGTCATCGCGTTCCTGACGAAGATGGGCGCCAGGATCTCCGGCGGCGGGACCGGCTTCGTCACGGTCGAGGGCGTCAGCGAGCTGACCGCCGTCGAGCACACGGTCATGCCCGACCGGATCGACGCGGCGGTGTTCGCGATGGCGGCCGCCATCACCGGCGGCGAGCTCAGCCTCGTGGGCGCCACTCTCGATCACTTCGGCGTCGCGCGCTGGAAGCTCGAGCAGATGGGCGTCGAGTTCGCCACGCACGGCGCGGTCCTGCAGGTGCGGCGCGACAAGCAGCTGCGGCCGATCAACGTGATTACCGACACATATCCCGGCTTCGCGACCGACCTGCAGTCGCCGATCATGGCGCTGAGCTGTCTCGCGGACGGGACGAGCTACATCCGCGAGACCATCTTCGACGGCAGGTACAACCTTGTCGGCGAGCTCAACAAGATGGGCGCGAAGGTCGAGGTGGCCGGCAACGCGGCGCTCGTGCACGGCCCCACGCCGCTGCACGGCACCGAGGTCATCGCGCACGACCTGCGCAGCGGCATCGCGCTGATCCTCGCCGGGCTGGCCGCCGAGGGCGAGACGATCGTCGCGCCCGGCTACCACATCGACCGCGGGCACGCGGCGATCGCCAGCCGGTTCGCCACGCTCGGCGCCGACATCAGCGCCGAGGTCATCGCCTAGGTCATCGCCCAGGTCATCGCCTGGCCTGGCCGCGGTCGCCGGCCGCCACGGGCAGCCCCGCCGAAATCGGGGGCGGCAGACCCTTTCCGATCGCCCGACTCTGAGTTACGAAGGAGTGAGGGGCTAGATCACCGGCTCGGGAGGGCCAGGGGACTGAGTTCATGGCATGGCCGGCATGAGCGCGCACGGACGGATTGAGCGCGAGGTCCGGGTCGGCATTGTCGGGCCGCGCGAGCTGGTCGAGCGGGCGATGCTGTCCGGGCTGCCCGGTGCGAGCGCGGCGGCCGCCCTCCAGCCGGCCGAGGCCGAGCTCGGGCTGCAGCGGCGGCTGGTGATGGCGCCGTACGTCAGCGAGCACGAGGCCGCAGAAAAGGTCGCCAGGCTCGGCGGCAGCGTCAGCGCATTACTGTTCGCGAGCCGGGTCCCGCTCGACTACGCCCGCCGCGCCGGCGTGATCGGCTGCCCGGCCACCTGCATTCAGCTCGGCGGCACGCCGCTGTATGCCGCCCTGCAGCGGGCTCGCCTGGACGGCAGGCAGCCGGGCGAGGCCAGCTTCGACGGGCTCGGCCGTGCCGAGCTGGACACCGCGCTCCGCGACACGGGCCTGACGACCGGCGGCGCGCACCTGCACGAGCAGACCGCGAGCGCGTCGGCGATCACCTCCTTTCACGACCGGCTGTGGCGACTGGGCCAGACGACCGTGGCGTTCACCTGCATGGAACAGGTAGCAGCCCGGCTGCTCGCGGCCGGAGTGCCGGTGGTCCGGCTGCGGCCGACCGACCGGTCGATCCGGTCGGCGCTGCAGGTAGCGACGCTGCTGGCCAGCCACCAGGTGCTGAGTGAGTCGCAGCTTGTCGTCGCCGTCGTCGAGGTACCCGCGCTCCGGCACAGCACCCGGCGGCCGACGCCGCGGCACACCAGGGAGGAACTGCAGCTCACCGTGCACCGGTTCCTCGTCCGGGAGGCCCAGCGAGTGCAGGCGACGGTCAGCCGCGTGGGTGAGCACGCGTTCCTGATCCTGACCACGAGGCGCTCGCTCGCGGCGGCTGGTGATCCGCCGTTCGCGGCTGCAGCCAGGGCCTCGCTGGGGGTCGATATCCACGTCGGCGTCGGCACCGGCCGTTCCGAGCATGAGGCGGAGGCACACGCGAGGCTGGCCCTCAGCCGGTCGGCGCAGGCCGAGCTGCCGGGGATGGCGGAGTTCACCCGCCAGCTCCAGGAGGGGGGCATTCCCGCTGCACCGCGCCCGGGGACCGACAGCCTCAGCCGGATCCGGGCCCTGGAGACCCTGTCCAGGCTCGCCAAGCTCACCGCGGACGCCGCCCCGGTGGTGGACGCCGAGCTGACGGGCAGGCTGCTCTCGGTCACGCCGCGGACCGCCCGCAGGCAGCTTCGCGCGCTGGTTGACGAGGGCCTGGCCCTTCCGCTGCCGCCCGCCCGGCAGCAGCATCCCGGCCGGCCCCGGCTCGCCTACCGGCTGATCGTGGAGAAGCTAGAGCGCCGGGCGGCCCCCTGAGCGCGCGCGGAGTCTGCGGGACCGCGCAGGTCCGCAAGTCTCCGCGACCTCGCGCCGCGCCCGCCTCCTGCTCGCCTCCGGCCCGGCCCCGGCCGGGCGGGTCTCAGCCCGCGGATCGTGCCCGGCGGACGTTTCCGCGGAAACGTCTCCGCAGCGGCGGGCTACCGCTGCAGCAGCGTGAACCCGTCCGCCGGCGGCTCGGGCCCGGGACCGTCCAGGCAGCCGGCGAGCCTCGGCGCGGCTCTCGAGCCGGCCCGCGCCGAGGCCCCGGCCGCCCTGGTTGTGCCTGGCGATGAAAGGAACGGCAGGTACACGCCCGCGGCGGCCCGGCCGCCAGGCCGACGGCCGCGTCGCGCAGCAGCCGCGCGGATCACGTAGAGCTTGATCCGGGCACAGTCATCCGAGCCTGAGTTTCATGCCCTCGTGCGACGCCACGAAGCCGAGCCGCTCGTAGAAGCGGTGCGCGCCTGTCCTCGACTTGTCGGACGTGAGCTGCACGAGCCCGCAGCCGCGCCGGCCGGCCTCCTCGATTGCCCAGCGCATCATGGCGGCGCCGAGCCCGCTGCCGCGCGCGCCGCCGGCGACCCGGACGGCCTCGATCTGCGCGCGCATGGCGCCGCGCCTGGCCAGCCCCGGCAGGAACGACAGCTGCATCGTGCCCACGACGGCCCCGCCGGACTCCGCGACCAGCAGCAGGTGGGCCGGGTCGGCGTCGATCGCGCGGAACGCCTCCTCGTAGGCCTGCAGGTCGGCGGCATCGTGCACACCGTCCCGCCCGGCGCCGAGCTGGTCGGCGGCGAGCAGGCCGACGATAGCGGGCACGTCGTCGCGCCGGGCGAGGCGCAGCAGCACGGGCGACGGCTCGGTGGCGAGCATGGCGAGGGAGTGCGGCACGCGCTACCGCCCGGCCGCAAATGCGCCCGCCGCCGCGAGGAAGGCGTCGTTGGCTTCCGGATCGCCGATGGTGATCCGGACCCCGTCCGGTGCGTACGGCCGGACCGAGACACCCGCCTCGTCGCAGGCGGCGGCGAACTCCGCCGCACGCTCGCCGAGCGGGAGCCAGACGAAGTTCGCCTCGGTGGGCGGCACGGCCCAGCCCTGCCCGAGCAGCTCGCTGCGGACCCGGTCGCGCTCCTTCACCACGGTCTCGACCCGCTCCATCAGCTCGGCCTCCGCCGCCAGCGACGCGACCGCGGCGGCCTGAGCCAGCGAGTTCACCGTGAAGGGCAGCATGGTCTTGCGCACGGCCGCAGCCACCGGCTCGTGCCCGATCAGGAACCCGACGCGCAGGCCCGCCAGGCCGTAAGCCTTGGAGAACGTCCGCAGCACGGCCACGTTCGGCCGGTCCCGGTACAGCTCGATGCCGTCGGGGACGTCCGGGTCCCGTACGTACTGGACGTAGGCCTCGTCCAGGACCACCAGGCAGTCCGCCGGGACGTGGCGCAGGAACTCCGCCAGCTCCGCCCGGCGCACAACGGTGCCGGTGGGGTTGTTCGGGTTGCAGACGAAGATGAGCCGGGTGCGCCCGGTGATCGCCGCGGCCATCGCGGCCAGGTCATGGGCGTGGTCAGCCAGCGGCACGGTCACTGCCTCGGCGTTCGCCAGCTGGGTCAGGTACGGGTAGGCCTCGAACGAGCGCCACGCGTACAGCACCTCGGCGCCAGGCTCGCCCACCGCCTCCAGCAGCTGCTGTGCGATCCCGACCGAGCCGCAGCCCACCGCCACGTGCTCGGGGGGCACCGCGAACCGCGCGGCTACCGCGTCGGTGAGCCGCGCCGCGGTGTTGTCCGGGTACAGGTTGACGTGCGCGGCGGCGTTCGCGAGTACCGCCTGCACCGACGGCAGCGGGTCGTAGGGCGACTCGTTGGCGGACAGCTTGAAGGTCCTGCCGCCGGCCGCGGCGGGCGCCATGCCCGGCTTATAGCCAGCGAACTGGTCGAGAACCTGCCGGAACCGTGGTGACTCGTCGGACAACGCTGTCCTCCCTGCGCTCGCTCGCCGCAAATCACCATGCGGCGGACCTTGCCGTCCTCCCAGGCTATCGGGGGCGCAGCATGGGCGGATGCAGCAGCACCGCGGTCCCGCGCCGGTACAGCTGAGCCGGGCGGCCGCCGCCCGAGGAGCTCACCGACCCTGTCTCCACCAGGAACCGCTCGGCACCGGTCACCTTCCGGTGAAAATTGCGCGGATCGAGCCCCGTGCCCCAGACGATCTCGTATACGTGCCGCAGCTCGGCGACGGTGAACTCGTCCCGGCAGAAGGCCGCCGCCAGGGACGTGTACTCCAGCTTGGACCTGGCCCGCTCGATGCCGTCACGCAGGATCCGCTCGTGGTCGAACGCCATCTGCGTGAGCGCGCTCACCGGCTGCCAGCTCATCTGCGGCTGGTCGGGCGGCGGCAGGTCGGGCGCGAGCGCCAGGTAGGCGACGGACACCGCGCGCCTGGTCGGGTCCCGGTCCGGGTAGCCGTACGTGCGCAGCTGCTCCAGGTGCGCGGCGGTCCCCGGCAGCCCCGCCCGCTCGGCGAGCACCCTGGCCGCCGCCTCCGGCAGGTCCTCGTCCAGCCGGACGAAGCCGCCGGGCAGGGCCACCATGTCCGCGTACGGCTCGGAGTCGCGTCGCCAGACCAGGGTGCTCAGCTGGTCGCCGCGGATCGTCAGGATCACCAGGTCGACGCTGACGCCTATCCGCGGGACGCTCACACAGAGCACGCTAGCGCGACCGTCCGCCGCCACGCCGCGCACTGGCCGCGCCTGCGGGTACCAGACCTGCCCGCGCGATAGCTTTGGCCGGTGGGCGCGCTGTCATCGGTGGAGATCTGCGCCGGCGCTGGCGGCCAGGCGATCGGCCTCGAGCAGGCGGGGTTCGGTCACGAGGCCGTGGTCGAGCTCGACCGCGACGCGTGCGAGACGCTGCGGCTCAACCGGGGCGCCGACTGGAAGGTCATCGAGGCCGACGTCGCGGACGTGGACGGCCGCGCTTTCGGACGGCCTGACCTGTTCGCGGGCGGAGTGCCCTGCCCGCCATTCTCCATCGCGGGCAGGCAACTCGGCGCCGATGACGAGCGCGATCTCTTCCCGCAGGCGCTGCGGCTGATCGGGGAGTGCGAGCCGCGCGCGGTCCTGCTGGAGAACGTGCGCGGGCTGGCGACGCCCCGGTTCGACGGCTATCGCGCGCAGGTCCTGGACCGGCTGCGCCAGCTCGGCTACCGGACGTGGTGGGACCTGGTGCACGCCAGCGAGCACGGCGTGCCTCAGCTCCGCCCGCGGTTCGTGCTCGTCGCGATCGCCGAGCCGTGGGCCGCGGCCTTCCGCTGGCCAGAGCCCGCGCCAGCCTCCGCGCCCGCGGTCGGGGCCGTGCTCGCCGACCTGATGGCCGCGGGGGGCTGGCCGGGAGCGTCAGGCTGGTCACGCCGTGCGGCCGGGATCGCGCCGACGATCGTGGGCGGCAGCCGCAAGCACGGCGGCCCCGACCTGGGGCCGACGAGGGCACGCGCGGCCTGGCGGCAGCTCGGGGTCGACGGCCTCGGGATAGCCGACGCCCCGCCGGGCCCGGAGTTCGCGCCGGACGGCCTGCCCAGGCTGACCTCGCGGATGGTGGCGCGGCTGCAGGGCTTCCCCGACGACTGGGAGTTCGCCGGCCGCAAGACGGCGGCCTACCGCCAGGTGGGCAACGCCTTCCCGCCGCCGGTCGCCAGGGCCCTCGGGTCGGCCATCGCGGCGGCCCTGAGCAACTGAGGGCACATCCGGGGCGTACCCGCGGGCGCACGTGCCGCTACTGCCCTGCTCGGTCAGATTCGTACCAGGTTACAATTGCGGCGTGAACCGTCTCGGCGAGCTTGAGCGTGCCATCATGGACGTGCTCTGGGAGGCCGCCACCCCGCTGAGCGTCCGTGCGGTGAGCGGCCTGCTGACCGATAGGGATCTAGCTCATACGACGGTAATGACCGTGCTCGACCGCCTCGCCAAGAAGGGCTTCGCCCGGCGGGAGCGGAGCGGCCGCGCCTGGCATTACCGGGCGGCGGAGAGCAGGGAAGCGTACGTGACCGAGCTCATGCTGAGCGCACTGGATCAGACGGCCGACCGCCAGGCGGCCCTCGCCAGGTTCGCTCGCAGCGTCAGTGGCACTGAGGCGGAGGCGCTGCTGCGCGCCCTCGGCGCACTCGGTGAGGCCGCCGGGGGCTAGCTGTGTCCGCCGCTGTCGTCATCCTCGCCGCGGTCGCAACTGGTTGCGTTCTTTCTGCCAGCGCACTCGCGCACGCGCGCTGGCCGCGCCGCTCGCCTGCCGCCGCCATCCTGCTGTGGCAGGGCATCGGCCTCGGCTGGGGGCTCGCCGCGGTCGGCACGCTACTCGGGATCGGCGCCGCCGGGTACGGCCCGGGGGTCGCCACCGCGACGCTGAGCCGGGTAGCGGGAATCGCGGCGCACTGGCCGATGCGCCCGGAGCTGAGCCTCATGGCGGCGTTGCGGCTGCTTTGCCTGGCGGCCGGCCTGGCGCTGCTGCTCGTGCTGTGCTGGATCCTCGTCGCCGCATCCGCGACGGTGCTGCGGGCCAGGCAGCGGCAGCGCATGCTGCTGGACCTGCTCGCCCACGGCGACCCGAAGGTGCCGGGTGCGCTCGTCGTGGACCACCCGGCCGCCGCGGCTTACTGCCTGCCGGGGCTGCGCTCGGCGATCGTCGTCAGCGCCGGCGCGCTGGCGCTGCTGGACGACCACGAGCTGGCGGCCGTCCTAGCGCACGAGCGCGCGCACCTGCGGGAGCGGCACGACCTCGTGCTGCTGCCGTTCGCCGCGCTGCTGCGGGCGTTCCGCTGGGCTGCCGTCGCCAGGATGGCGCAGCGGGCGGTCGCGCTCCTGATCGAGATGCATGCCGACGACCGCGCGCTACGCAGCCGGCCGGCCCGCGAGCTGGCCACCGCGCTGCTGCGGGTGGGCGCGGCCGGCGGCGGCGTGCCCTCCGGGGCACTCGCGGCCGCGGACGTGACGGCCGACGGTGACGTCACCGCCCGCGTCATCCGGATCCTGCGGCCCGCGCCCGGCCTCTGCCCGGCTGCCCGCGTCCTGGCCGGCCTCACGGCCACGGGCGCCGTGGCGATCCCGGTCCTGCTGCTGGTCCTGCCACTGCGGTGACGGGCCGCCCGGGCCGGCCGACGCGGCTGGCCGGGGCTGGCGCACTGCCTCGGCGGCCGGGTCAGGCTCAGCCGCGCCCGGCGCATGCCGGCGCAGGCTCAGTCGACGATCCTGATGCGCAGGCGGCGGAAGCCGCGGCCCTTGTTCTCGATCTTGACGACTTCGATCTTGCCGATCTGGCTGGTACTCGCGACGTGCGTGCCGCCGTCGGCCTGCTGGTCCAGCCCCACGATGTCGATGATCCGGACCTCGCTGACGTCCTGCGGAACCAGGTTGGTCGCGGTCCTGATGATGTCGGGCAGCGCGAACGCCTCCGCCCGCGGCAGCACCCGGACGTCGATCCGGCGGTCGGCGCTGACCTCGGTGTTGCACGCGGCCTCGACGGCCTCTCTGAAGCCCGCCGGCAGCTCGGGCAGGTCGAAATCCATCCGCGCGGTCAGCGGCTCCATGTTCCCGCCGGTCACGAGCGCGCCGTAGTCGCGGAACACCACGCCGCACAGCACGTGCAGGCCGGAGTGGGTCCGCATCAGCGCGGTGCGGCGGTCGTCCTCAAGCGCGCCGCGGACGCTGCTACCCGGCGGTGGCAGCGGCTCGCCCTCGGCCGGGATCAGGTAGAGGTCGTCGCCCTTGCGGACCCCGGCTATCCGGGTCTGCACGCCGCCCCAGAGGAGCACGCCCGCGTCCGGCGGCTGGCCGCCGCCGCCGGGGTAGAACGCCGAGCGGTCGAGGACGATCCCTTCCCCGGTGGCCGCCAGGACCGTGGCGTCCCACTCCCTGAGGGTCTGGTCGTCAAGCTCGAGCCGGTGCGTGCGCCACTGCGTCTCGGTCATGCGCCCGAGCCTAGCGGGGAAAGCCGGGCGGCCGCCCGGCGCGCACCGGCATTACCAGGGGCCGTACGGACCCTGCCGGGTACCCGGCCTGGCCCTGGCGCCCCGGACCTTGGGCCGGACGTCGACCAGGTAGATCGAGGACGCGACGAAGGCGACGATCGGCAGCGCCAGCAGGCTGTTGAAAAGCCCGATCTGCTGGGTAACGCCGCCGATGCCGATGAGCAGGGCCACCCCCAGGATGATCAGCCAGATCGGCTTGGTCTGCTTGGAAGCGGCCACGTAGGCGCCGGCCGGGTGCCGGATGGCGTCGATGAATGCCCACGCCTCGATCACGAACGCCGCGACCATGAGGGCGTAGAAAAAGTAATCAACCGGGGTGTAGCCCGAGAAACTGAACACGGCCCTACGCTACCCGCTGGCCGGCGGCGACGGGAACGGATGGACGGTAGCGCCGGGCCCGTCTTCCGGCTGGTCACCGGGCTCCGACCGGATTCCTGCCGGTCCGCGCCGGCCGGCGGTACCGGTACCGGTACCGGGGCCTGGCGCGTCGCGAGCCGGCCGGCGCAGGCCCGCGTCGTCCGCGCCGCGGGCGCGCTCCGCGCCTCCCGGCGGGGCTGCCGTGGCCGTGGCGGCCCACGGTCCCGCTTCCGGAGCCGGGCCGTAGTCCTCGTCCAGCCCGTCGCCCGCGGTCCAGGACCAGGCATCGCGCGGATCGTCCTCGTCCGCCGCGCCGGCCTGCGCGGTCAGGGCCAGCCGCGGCCGGCCCGCGATCGCCGCCGGGCTGCGGTCCTGCGGCCACGTGAGGCCCGCCTCGTCCGGCTCGAGCCCGGTCTGGTCGTCGATGACGGCGGCCGTTCCCGCCCTGCTCATCAGCGTCTCCTTGCGGAACGACTCGTAGATCTCGATCAGCATCTGCTTCTGCCGCTCGGTGAGCTCCTGGTCGGTCAGCACCGCTTCCCGTACGACCGAGCCGGGCGGCCGGTCCTCCAGCAGGCCCGCCTGCACGTAGAGCGCCTCCGCGGAGATCCGCAGCCCCTTGGCGATCTGCTGCAGGATGTCGGCGCTCGGCCTGCGCAGGCCGCGCTCGATCTGACTCAGGTACGGGTTGGAGATGCCGGCGGACTGAGCGAGCTGGCGGAGCGAGATCTTCGCCTGCTCGCGCTGCTCGCGGATGTAGGCGCCGATGGCACCGACGTTGACCGGGCTCATACGGGCCAGTCTCGCACCAGGTGCTTGCAGTTGCAAACACCCAGCTAGCACCGGGATCTCAGGCAGGCGCCAGGGTGGCCCGGATCTCGCCGACGACCCGGCCGCCGCCGTGTACCGGGGTGCTGGCGAGCTCCGCCAGCTTCGCGGTGTCGGCGCCCGGGTCGCTCGCCGCGCCGAGCGCGCGCAGCAGCGCGACTGTCACCGGCATCCGGCCGCGCGCGGCGCCGTCCTCGATCTTCACCGCGCCGGCCCGGCCGTCTGCGAGCGCGAACCCGTCGACACCCTCGGCTCCGCCCTTGAGCAGCAGTCCCGGCACCGCTTCCATCAGCTCCCGCTCGGCCCGCCTGGTGCCGGAAGTCCACTCGGGGTACGCCCGCATGGCGTCGGCCACCAGCCGCTCAGGCGTCCCCTCGGGCGCGAGTACCACCGCGCGGAACCCCCTGGCCAGCCCGAGTACGGAGATCGCCAGCAGCGGAGCGCCGCAGCCATCGACACCGACGGCCGCGACCGGCTCCCCGGCCAGCTCCGCGACGACGTTCCTGATATAAACCTGAAGCGGATGGCCGGGGTCGGTGTAGGTCTGGGCCGGCCAGCCATTGACGACGCAGGTCGCGAGCATCGCCGCGTGCTTCCCGCTGCAGTTCATGTGCACGCGGTCGGCAGCGCCCCCGGTCAGGATGTGCGCCCGGCGGGCATCCTCGTCTAGCGGCAGGTCCGGCGGGCAGTGCAGAGCCTCCTCGGTCAGCCCGGCGCCGGCCAGTATCTCCCGCACGCCCGCGACGTGGAAGTTCTCGCCTGAGTGGCTCGCGGCGGCCAGCGCGAGCAGCCTGCCCTCGAGCGCAAGGCCGCACCGCAGCATCGCGGCCGCCTGCATCGGCTTGTTGGACGAGCGCGGGAACACCGGCACGTCCGCGGCCCCGGCGGTCAGCAGCACGCTGCCGTCGGCCGCGATGGCGGCGGCCGTGCCGCGGTGCCGCGACTCGGTGAAACCGGACCTGATGACCTCGGCCAGCACCGGGTTGTCAGCGGTGATCGGGCACCCCCAGCAGGACCCGCGCGGCGGCCGGGGCCATCGGCGGGCGCTGCGCGAGGCCGGCCAGGGCGGCTGCGCGCTCGACCAGCTCGGCGTTGCCGCGCACCGGCCGGCCGCGGGAGAACGTGACGGTGTCCTCCATGCCGACCCGCAGGTGCCCGCCCGCCGACAGCGCGGCCAGCATGACCGGCAGCGTGGTCCGGCCGATCCCGGTCGCCGACCAGGTCGCGCCGGCGGGCAGCGCGGACACGGCCTGGACGAGCGTCGCGGCGTCCCCCGGCATCCCGCCCGGCACCCCCATCACGAGGTCGCAGTGCACGTGCCCGCCCGCCGGCGGCCCCAGCTCCGCCAGCAGCCGGTGCAGCGCGGCCACGTGCCCGAGGTCGAAGAGCTCGAACTCGGGCACGACCCCGTACGCCTGCGTCTTGGCGTACAGCTCCGTCATGAAACCCCACGGGTTCATGAACACGTCGTCGCCGAAGTTGACGGTCCCGCAGGTCAGCGAGCACGCGTCCGGGTGCGCGTCGAGCACGGCGAGCCGGCTCTCGTACGGATCCGTCACCGCGCCGCCGGTGGACAGCTGCACGATCAGGTCCGTGGCCTCGCGCACCGCGTGCACCGTGTCCCGGAGCCGGCCGAGGTCGAGCGTCGGCTTCGCGTCCGCGTCGCGGATATGGATATGGATGACGGCCGCGCCCGCCGCCGCGCACTCCTTGGCCGTGATGACGAGCTCGTCGAGCGTCACCGGCAGGGCTGGAACGTCGGCTTTTACGGATTCGGCCCCGGTCGGCGCGACCGTGATCAGGGTGGCGGGCCCGGCCGCCTTCCCGGCTCGCGCGCTGTCGGCTGTCATGACCGGACTACCTGCCCTTCCTCGGCAATGCGGGAGCAGCGGACGCGGGCCGCGGCCGGCCGCCGCGCTGCGCCGCGATAGCTACCGCAGTCTACGTCGCTGCCGCGCGCCCGCAGCTGGCCAGGTCAGGCCAGGCCGCTGCGGCCATGCGAGAATGCGCTCTCGTGCGAGCCGTGGTCCAGCGTGCCAGTTCCGCCAGCGTCACCGTGGCCGGCCAGGTAGTGGGCGAGCTGCCGTCGCCCGGCCTACTCGTCCTCGTCGGCGTGACGCACAGCGACACGCGGCAGACGGCCGCCGCGCTCGCGCGCAAGGTCTATTTCCTGCGGATCCTGGCCGGCGAGCTGTCCTGCGCCGACACCGGCGCGCCGCTGCTCGTGGTCAGCCAGTTCACGCTGTACGCGGACACCGCCAAGGGGCGCAGGCCGAGCTGGTCCGCGGCCGCGCCGGGGCCGGTGGCCGAGCCGCTCGTGACCGCGTTCGCCGAGGCCGTCCGCGCACTCGGCGGTCGCGTTCAGACCGGGGTATTCGGCGCGGACATGCAGGTGGCGCTCGTCAACGACGGCCCCGTCACGCTGATCCTGGCGCAGGACTAGCGGGCGCGGGGCTGGCCGGCTCCGCGCCCGCCAGGTGCCTGCGGGCGAACTCCAGCGACTCCGCCAGGTCCGCCTGACGGTCGCCGAGCGTCGGCGCCCGGTGCGTGCTGACCTCGAGCACCACGGTGCCGTCGTAGCCGGACGAGGCCAGCCAGCCCAGCAACTCGGCGCATGGCTGGGTGCCCCGGCCGGGCACCAGGTGCTCGTCGGGCAGGCCCGGCTTGGTTCCGTCGCCGAGGTGCACGTGCGAGAGCCGGCTGCCCAGCTGCTTAGCCATCGCGAGCACGTCGGAGTCGGATACGGCGGCGTGCGAGACGTCGAGCGTGGCGTGCGGGACGTCCATTTCCACCGGGTTCCAGTGCGGCGCGTACGCCCCGACCTCGGTCTCGCCGCGCAGCAGCGGGTACAGGTTCTCCACCGCGAACGCGACATCGCCCTGCGGTGTCAGCCGGGCGATCCCGGCCTCGAACTCGCGGGCGTACTCACGCTGCCAGCGGAACGGCGGGTGCACGACCACGATTTTCGCGCCCAGCGCCTCCGCGAGCTCGCGCGAGCGCTCCAGCTTGCCCCACGGATCCCGGCCCCAGACCCGCTGGGTGATCAGCAGGTTCGGGGCGTGCACGGCGACGACGGGAATGCCGTGATACTCCGACAGGCGCGTCAGCACGCCGGCATCCTGACTCACCGGATCGGCGGTCACCATGACCTCGATCGCGTCGTAGCCAAGGCGCGCGGCGGTCTCGAAGGCGTCCGGTGCCCGCTCCGGGAACACCGACGCCGTCGACAGCGCCACCCGGATCGCCGTCACGTCCGTGACCTGCGCAATCGTGGCTCCTTCTGGCTGGTCGTACTGCCAGAATATGCCGGCCGGGTTGCTGGCTCGTGTCGGACGGCCGACTGTCGGCGGCGGCCGGTACCGTGCGGGCATGGCAAAGACGGCTGTAGCCCTCTACGAGTGCGCGGAATGCGGCTGGCGGACCAGCAAATGGGCGGGCCGCTGCGGCGGATGCGAGGCCTGGGGCACGGTCGCGGAGGTGCCCCGCGCCGACGCCGCGCCACGGCCCGGCGCGCGTGCCCAGCTGAGGGCAGTAGCTCCGGTCGCGGCGGCGGTGCCCATCGCCAGGGTCGACGCGGCGGCCGCCAGGGCTCGGCCGACGGGCATGGACGAGCTGGACCGGGTGCTGGGCGGCGGCCTGGTACCGGGCGCGGTGGTCCTGCTGGCCGGGGAGCCGGGAGTCGGCAAGTCCACGCTGCTGCTGGAGGCGGGGGCACTCGCCGCCGCGCACGGCCGCGTGCTGTACGTGACGGGCGAGGAGTCCGCGGCACAGGTCAGGCTGCGGGCCGACCGGATCGGCGCGGTCAGCGACGCGCTGTTCCTCGCCGCGGAGACCGACTTCAGCGCGCTGCTCGGCCATGTGCAGGCGGTCGAGCCGGACCTGCTGATCGTCGACTCGGTTCAGACGATCAGCGCGGCGGCCGTGGACGGCGTGCCCGGCGGCGTTACCCAGGTGCGGGAGATCACCGCGGCCCTCACGGCACTGGCCAAGCAGCGGAGCCTGACCACCGTGCTCGTCGGGCACGTCACCAAGGATGGCTCCGTGGCCGGGCCACGGACGCTCGAGCACCTGGTCGACGTCGTGCTGCACTTCGAGGGCGACTCACGCGGCCAGCTGCGGATGGTCCGCGCCGTCAAGAACAGGTTCGGCCCCACCGACGAGGTCGGCTGCTTCGAGCTTGGCGAGTTCGGCCTGATCGGGCTGCCGGATCCGAGCGGGCTGTTCCTGTCCCAGCGGCATGACCCCGTGCCGGGCACGTGCGTCACGGTGACGCTGGAGGGCCGCAGGCCGCTGGTCGCCGAGGTGCAGACACTGGTCTGCGAGGTCCAGTCCGAGCCGCGGCGGGTCACGTCGGGCCTGGACTCCGCCCGCGTCGGCATGCTCATCGCGGTGCTGCAGCGACGCGCGAACGTCTGCATCGGCAGGCACGACGTGTACGCTGCGACCGTCGGCGGGGTACGGCTGACCGAGCCGTCCGTCGATCTCGCAGTGGGGCTGGCCATAGCCAGCGCGCGCAGCAACATGAACATCCCCGGTGACCTCGTGGCCATCGGCGAGGTCGGGCTGGCGGGCGAGATCCGGCGCGTCACCGGCGTCCAGCGGCGCGTCGCCGAGGCCGAGCGGATGGGCTTCCGGCGCGCGATCGTGCCTGCGGGCTCGGACCTGATGGCGCCGGCCAGCGGCCGCGAGCCGGGGTCTCAGCTCGAGGTCCGGCAGGCGGCCGACATCCGCGCGGCGATGGCTGCCGCCATGGGCGGCTGACCGGCAAGCGCTCCTGACGGCAGTTAGACTCGCAATCCGGGGCAACGTGCGGTAGGCAGGTGCTTGCGGTGAGCAACGTACGAGACGAGCGAAGGCGATCCGCGCTGGCGGAGGTCGCGCCCGGCACCGAGCTGCGCGACGGCCTGGAGCGGATCGTGCGCGGCAACACCGGCGCGCTGATCGTGCTCGGCTTCGACGACGTCGTGCGCGGCATCTGCTCCGGCGGGTTCGAGCTGAGCGCCGCGTTCTCCGCGACCCGGCTGCGCGAGCTGGCCAAGATGGACGGCGCGATAGTGCTGGACGGGGACGGCGCGACGATCGTACGGGCGGGCGTGCAGCTCGTCCCCGACCCGGCCCTGCCGACGCAGGAGTCGGGCACCAGGCACCGCACCGCCGAGCGGGTGGCCAGGCAGTCCGGCTTCCCTGTCATCACCGTCAGCAAGTCCATGCGCGTGATCGCCGTGTACGCCGACGGCGAGCGGTACGTCCTCGAGGACTCCGCCGAGTTGCTGACTCGCGCTCATCAGGCGCTCGGGACGCTCGAGCGGTACAAGTGGCGGCAGGATCAGTCAACCGCTGCACTGTCCGCGCTGGAGATCGAGGACAGGGCGACCCTGCGCGACGTCGCCGCGGTAGCCCAGCGGCTGGAGATGGCCAGCCGCATCGCGGACGAGATCGCGGGATACATGATCGAGCTCGGCACCGACGGCGGCCTGCTCGGCCTGCAGCTCGACGAGCTGACCGCGGGCAGCAGCCAGGAGCGGGAACTGCTGCTGCGTGATTATGCGCCTGGCGGTCCTGGCCGTGTCGCGGAGCCCGGCGGCAGCGCGGGACCCGGCGGCAGCGCGGGACCCGGCGGCAGCGCGGGACCCGGCGGCAGCGCGGGACCCGGCGGCAGCGCGGGACCCGGCGGCAGCGCGAGGGCCTCCGGCGCCGCGGGCGCGGGCCAGTGCGCCGACCGTCTGGCCGGCCTGTCCGCGGACGAGCTGCTGGACATGCAGGCCGTGGCGGCGGCGGTCAGGCCCGGCTGTGCCGACGACCTTGATCAGCTGGTGAGCCCGCGCGGTTACCGGCTCCTCGGCCGGGTCCCGAGGCTTCCCGCCGCGGCGATCGACAGCCTCGTCGACCGCTTCGGCGGCCTGCAGAAGCTGCTGTCGGCCAGCGTCCAGGATCTGCGCGACACGCCTGGTATCGACGCTGGCCTGGCCTCCAGAGTCCGGGAGGGGCTGTCCAGGCTGGCGGAGTCGGCGCTGCTGGATAGCTATCCGTAGCCGCCGCCTGCCGCCGCCGTCTCAGCCCAGCCGGAATACCAGCGGGCTGCTGCTGACGGGGCCGTCGGACGCCACGGCCGTGTAACTGCCAGCAGCCGCACGGGTGCCCGGGCCAGGACAGCCCGGCCCGGAAATCTGGCCGTTCCAGCCCATGGGGACGACGGTGGGCACACCTCGCTTCAGCTTCGTGACCAGCGAGGCCTCACCTTCGGCGCATTCAGCCGAGCTCCAGATCCGGACCGGACCGGCTGTGATCTGAAGCCAGACGTGCCGTGCCCCGATGTCGAGGGTGCAGGTCTGGGCAGCCACGGATACCACGTCAACGTTGAATTCCGGGGACTGTCGGACCGAGTAGCTAGCCCGGCTGGAGAAGACGCTCAGCACGATGGCCGAGGGCGGGCAGGGGCGCAGCGAGCCGGCGCCGGCCGCCGAGCCGTGATGACGCCGCGGGCTGCCTGCGCCGTTCCGCTGCGCGCTGCCGCTGGTGCGCGGGGCCGGGCTCGGCAGGGTGCCGTGCACTGACTTGGTGGCGGCGCTGTTGACGGCAGGCGAGGAGCCGCCCATGGCGTCGGACAATGCCCAGGTGACCAGCGCCAGGACCGATAGTCCGATCACCAGCGCGGCAAACCGCCGGCGCCAGTAAATGGATGCAGTGGGTCGCTCGGGCGCGGTCTTACTAAGAGTAGTCGTGCCCATACGTTGAGTATGCAAGACTGCGGGCGACGACTGCGGCCAAGACCCGCCGGCCCGCCTGAACTGCACAGATGCTGTCGGCCGTCTGGTCGTGGTTGATGCGACGATGCGACAATCCCGCCATTTGCCAGCGCCGTCTCGGTTCATGTCGAGGCATGCCGATGAGACGATCAGGCAGTCATGATCTCCCCCTACCTCGCGCCGGTGCGGCAGTGGTACGCCGCCAATGCCAGAGAGCTGCCATGGCGTGACCCGGCGGCATCCGCCTGGTCGGTGCTAGTCAGCGAGGTCATGCTGCAGCAGACGCCGGTCAGCAGGGTCCTGCCCGCGCACGCTGCCTGGGTCGCCCGCTGGCCAGTTCCCGCCGCGCTGGCGGCCGCCAGCACCGCGGACGCGGTGCGGCAGTGGGACAGGCTGGGCTACCCGCGCCGGGCCGTTCGACTGCACGCTGGCTCGCAGCTGATCGTGCAGCGGCACGACGGGCGCGTGCCCGACTCGGTCGCCGAGCTGCGCGCGCTGCCGGGCGTCGGCTCCTACACCGCGGCGGCCGTCGCCAGCTTCGCGTTCGGCCAGCGGCACGCGGTGCTGGATGTCAACGTCCGGCGGGTACTCGGCCGCCTCGTGGCGGGGCGCAGCCAGCCGCGGCCGGCCCAGTCCGTCGCGGAGGTGGCACTGGCGGAGTCGCTGCTGCCCGCTGACGGGCGGGAGGCGGCTCGCTGGTCCGTCGGCGTCATGGAGCTGGGAGCGCTGGTCTGCACGGCTGCCAGGCCCGCCTGCGCGCGGTGCCCGCTGGCTGACCAGTGCGCGTGGCTGCGGCTCGGCCGGCCTGCCGGGCCGCCAGCCAGGGCCGTGCCCGCCTATCAGGGCAGCGACAGGCAGTGCCGCGGCGCCCTGCTGGCCGTGCTGCGCGACGCCAGCGGTCCGGTGCCAGCCGCCGGGCTGGCGGACGCCTGGCACGACTCAGGGCAGCGAGCTCGGTCGCTCGCTGCCCTGATAGCCGACGGGCTCGTCACCCGGCGCGCGGACGGATCGCTCGCGCTGCCCGGTGACGCCGCGTCCTAGTCGGAGGCGGTCGCGGTCGCACCGCCCGAGCCGGCGGCGCTGGCCCCGGCCTTGGACTCGACCGCAACCGGCGGCGGGGCGTCGGGCACCTCCTCCGGCTTGTTGATGCCGCGGAAGACGAACTTCGCCTCCTCGCCCTCGCCCTCGGCGTCGACGATGACGATCTGGCCGGCCTTGAGCTCACCGAAGAGGATCTTCTCCGACAGGTGATCCTCGATCTCCCGCTGGATGGTCCGCCGCAGCGGCCGCGCGCCAAGGACCGGGTCGTAGCCCTTCTGCGCCAGCAGCTTCTTGGCCGCGGGCCGGATCTCGATGCCCATGTCCCGGTCACGCAGCCGCTCGTCCACCTTGCTGATCATGAGGTCGACGATCTCGAAGATCTCCTCCTGGCTGAGCTGGTGGAAGACGATCACGTCGTCGACGCGGTTCAGGAACTCGGGCCGGAAGTGCTGCTTCAGCTCCTCGCCGACCTTCGCCTTCATCCGGTCGTAGGAGCCCTTCGACTCGCTCGCCGCGCCGAAGCCGACGGTGACGCCCTTGGAGATGTCCTTGGTGCCGAGGTTCGTGGTCATGATGATCACGGTGTTCTTGAAGTCCACCACCCGGCCCTGGGCGTCGGTCAGGCGACCGTCTTCCAGGATCTGCAGCAGGGAGTTGAAGATGTCGCCGTGCGCCTTCTCGATCTCGTCGAACAGCACGACCGAGAACGGCTTGCGCCTGACCTTCTCGGTCAGCTGGCCGCCTTCCTCGTAGCCCACGTAACCAGGCGGCGAGCCGAATAGCCGGGAGACGGTGTGCTTCTCCATGTACTCGCTCATGTCCAGCTGGATCAGCGAGTCCTCGTCCCCGAACAGGAACTCGGCGAGCGTCCTCGACAGCTCGGTCTTGCCGACGCCCGAGGGACCGGCGAAGATGAACGACCCGCCGGGGCGCTTGGGATCCTTCAGCCCGGCCCTGGTCCGCCGGATCGCCTGCGACAGCGCCTTGACGGCGTCGTTCTGGCCGATCACGCGGCGGTGCAGCTCGTCCTCCATCCGGAGCAGCCGCTGCGACTCCTCCTCGGTGAGCTTGAACACCGGGATGCCGGTGGCGGTCGCGAGGACCTCGGCGATGAGCTCCTCGTTCACCTCGGCCGGCGTGTCCATGTCGCCGGCCTTCCACTCCTTCTCCCGCTGGTCCTTCTTGTCGATCAGCTGCTTCTCGGTGTCCCGCAGCGAGGCAGCCTTCTCGAAGTCCTGGGAGTCGATCGCCGACTCCTTCTCCCGGCGCACGTCGGCGATCCGCTCGTCGAAGTCGCGCAGGTCCGGCGGCGCGGTCATCCTGCGGATGCGCATCCGGGACCCTGCCTCGTCGATGAGGTCGATCGCCTTGTCGGGCAGGAACCGGTCGCTGATGTAGCGGTCAGCGAGCTGCGCGGCCGCGACCAGCGCGTCGTCGGTGATCGTGACCCGGTGGTGCGCCTCGTACCGGTCCCGGAGGCCCTTCAGGATCTCGATCGTGTGCGAGATCGTCGGCTCGGCGACCTGGATGGGCTGGAACCGCCGCTCCAGCGCGGCGTCCTTCTCCAGGTGCTTGCGGTACTCGTCCAGCGTGCTCGCGCCGATGGTCTGCAGCTCGCCGCGGGCCAGCATCGGCTTGAGGATCGATGCCGCGTCGATTGCGCCCTCGGCCGCGCCAGCGCCGACCAGCGTGTGGATCTCGTCGATGAACAGGATGATGTCGCCGCGGGTCCGGATCTCCTTCAGGACCTTCTTGAGCCGCTCTTCGAAGTCACCGCGGTACCTGGATCCCGCCACCAGCGCGCCGAGGTCCAGCGTGTAGAGCTGCTTCTCCTTGAGGGTCTCGGGCACCTCGCCCTTGACGATCTTCTGCGCCAGGCCCTCGACGACCGCAGTCTTGCCGACGCCGGGCTCACCGACGAGCACCGGGTTGTTCTTGGTGCGCCGGGACAGCACCTGCATGACCCGCTCGATTTCCTTGTCCCGGCCGATGACCGGGTCAAGTTTGCCCTCACGGGCGGCGGCGGTGAGATTCCGGCCGAACTGGTCCAGCACGAGCGACGTCGACGGTGCGCTCTCGGATGGCGCACCCGCGGCCGCCGGCTCCTTGCCCTGGTAGCCGTGCAGCAGCTGGATGACCTGCTGGCGCACCCGGTTCAGGTCGGCGCCGAGCCGGACCAGGACCTGCGCCGCCACACCCTCGCCCTCACGGATGAGCCCGAGCAGGATGTGCTCCGTGCCGATGTAGTTGTGGCCAAGCTGCAGCGCCTCGCGCAGCGAAAGCTCAAGGACCTTCTTCGCTCGCGGCGTGAACGGGATGTGCCCGGACGGTGCCTGCTGGCCCTGGCCGATGATCTCCTCAACCTGCTGCCGCACGGCCTCGAGGCTTATCCCCAGCGACTCAAGTGCCTTCGCTGCGACACCCTCACCCTCATGGATGAGACCGAGCAGGATGTGCTCGGTGCCGATGTAGTTGTGGTTCAGCATCCTGGCCTCTTCCTGAGCCAGGACCACAACTCGCCGCGCCCTGTCGGTAAACCTCTCGAACATCTCGTCGCTCCTCACAGAGCGGTAGGTGAGGCACTAGCTTGCCTCGTCCCTTCCGCATGTTAGCCCGTGCGCCGGGCGACGCCTTGCCGCGCGACATGCCGCACTACTCAAAACGTTCCCAGCCAGAAGGGCGTTCATCCCATCCAACCTAGGCCGAAGAGGCTGTGTTCCCAGCTACGCCGCAAGCGAAAGCCATCCGGACGCGGCTTCGCTCGCAGCGAACGCGGGCCCGGCTCCCAGCGCGCCGGCCGTGTGTCGTCAGGCGGCTGCGAGGCGTGATCAGCGATGCCCGCCTTAGGCCTATATAGGGTGAAAGCGGAGCGGGCTGGCTTCGCGGTCCGCGGGCGGCCTTGCCACGGCGGAATTCCCGAGGGCGGACCGGCACCCCCAGCGGGCGGCCTGGTGCTGGGAGAGCCACGCCCGGGCAGTCCCCGGTGCTGCCGGGGCACCGATGGCGCATCTGCTGCCCTTCCGCCCGACCCGATGGGGCACCAGAGGGCAGTTCGAGGCCCTTAGAG
>Ga0335078_10004194_pt1 | contig 21388 bp, 23 predicted proteins | sample Lox_Sample_32_FD_206711 | JGI IMG/M metagenome (GOLD analysis project Ga0335078, IMG submission 206711) | Soil microbial communities from Loxahatchee National Wildlife Refuge, Florida, United States - Lox_Sample_3.2 | ecosystem: Environmental > Terrestrial > Soil > Wetlands | place: USA...
CACCACAATGGTGGCGCCGAGGCACGCGAGGACGCGCGCCGCCGGAGCCGTCGGGCGGATGGCCGCGGGGGCCGCGCTTAGCGGCGGACCTGGAATTTTCGACTCTTTGGACGGGGTAGAACCGGGCACTTCGGGCTGCGTTTCCTTAGTCCACATAGTCCCTCCACATTCCACTCAAAATTCGATTCGGCCGCAACGGACCAATCTAGGGATCACTGTAGGAGGATGCGCGCAGCGAGGCTATGGGAAATTGGCACAGCTATACCTTCTTCACAACCTGTCCTTTCGTACAGGTCGAGGCGGAGCCTTGTTTTCGGGACGAATCAGGCCGATGCGGCTTTGCCAAGCACTGGAACCTTCTTGCCGAGTCCAACCTTCAAGAGCTTGATGTCCAACACGCCGTTGCTGACCGTCGCGACCGCCTGGTCTGGATCGATTTCCGATGGCAACTCGATGGCGCGGAAGATCTGGTTCGAGCGCCGTTCGGCATAGATTGTCTTTTCGTCAGTCTGTTCCGTGGTTTCCTCGCGCTTGCCGGTGATGCATACCGAGCGGGGCGCAACCCGTACTTCCAAATCTCTTTCCGTAAATCCCGGCACGTCCGCGCGCACCGTCAGGCCGGATTCCGTCTCCAGAATATCCACGGCGACGTTCAGCAAAACGTCCGACATGGCCTGGAGCCAATCCTCGCGATCGTAGCCATCCACGGATCCTCGAAGCGTGTACAATTCATAGGCGCGGCGAGTGATTTGATCCGTGAATTCCTGCGCGATCTCGAAGAACGCATCGCCCGGGCCAGGCAACCGTCTTTCGGGTGCGAGGGAACGCTCCAAATCGGATTCAACTTTCATCTTTATTTTCTCCTTTTTGAGAATTTCTCTCCTCGAGGGGTTTTCGATTTGTAACGAGGACACATTGGGCGTGGGCCACGGAACCTCTGGCGGAGACCCTAGAACAAGTTAGCTGTGAATATCAAGTCGCAAGTCGCGACAAAAAGAAGCGGTTCCCCCGCGCCGGCGGGGCGCCGGCGCTACCGAATATTCTTGCATCATGGTTTCGGAGCCGCGATTTTCGGGCCTTCGATTCGCTTGGGGACGTGGCCCTTCTTGTAAATCATTACGGTTCGCTTGAATTCAATCACCACGGTTCCCTCTTGCGTGAATCCCGTGGTTTTAAAGCGCACGATCCCCACGTTCGGCCTGGATTTGGATTCGCGCTTCTCGAGAACTTCGCTTTGCGAATAAAGCGTGTCTCCCTCGAAGAGCGGATTCGGCAGCCGCACTTCGTCCCAGCCTAAATTGGCCATCGCATTCTGAGAAATGTCAGCGACCGATTGGCCCGTGACCACCGCCAGCGTGAAGGTCGAATCGACAAGCGTCCGGCCGAATTCCGTTTTGGCCGCGTAGGCATGATCGAAGTGGATGGGATTGGTGTTCATAGTCAGCAACGTAAACCAAATATTGTCGGTCGCGAGAACCGTGCGTCCCAGGCCGTGGCGATAAATATCCCCGACCTCGAAATCTTCGAACACTCGTCCAGTCCAACTCTCTTTGATCGCCATCGTCGCAGTCCTTCCGCAGGAAATTTAGATCACTTTTTCGCGTCGCCAGCTCGCAATCGTCTCCGCGTCAAAGCCCAATTCGCCGAGGACCGCGTCGCTATGCTGCCCCAAAGCCGGCACTTCCTTCATCACCGTTTCCACATTTTCCATGGTGACGGGCGGAAGAAGCGCCGGCAGCGGGCCGACGGGCGAACCCACCTCGCTCCATCGCTCCCGGGCTTTCAATTGCGGATGCGCCACGAATTCCTGCACGGTATTCATCCTGGCATTGGCGATTTGCGCGTTTTCCAGTCGCTCGATGATTTCGGCGGCCGTCAGCTTTTGGAAAATTTCCTGCATCGCCTGATCGAGCTGCGAGCGATTCTGGACGCGTTTCGTATTGGAATCGAAGCGAGGATCGGCGAACAGCTCCGGCCTCCGCAAAACCGATTCGCAAAACTTCTTCCACTCGCGCTCATTCTGAAGGCCGATATATACCATTTGATGATCGCCGCTGCGCACCGGCCCGTAGGGCGCGATGGTGGCGTGATTCGGCCCGGAGCGCCGCGGCGCCGATCCCCCGAACGTGTAGTACGCGGGGTAGCTCATCCACTCCCCCAGCGCATCGAGAAGGGATGTTTCCAGCGCGACGCCCTGGCCCGTTTTCATTCTCACCAGCAGCGCCGTCAAGATGCCCGAATAGGCATACATCCCGCAGGCGATGTCCGCCGCGGAAATGCCAACCTTGCACGGTGTTTCTTCCGTCCCGGTAATGGAAATCAAGCCGGTCTCTGCCTGGATGAGCATATCGTATGCTTTCTTGTCGCGGTACGGTCCCGTGGATCCGTAGCCGGAAAGATTGCAGAGGATCAGCCGCGGATATTTTCTGCGCAGTTCTTGCGTGCCGAAGCCGAGCCGCTCGATGGCCCCGGGCGCCAGATTCTGCACGAAAACATCCGCTTTCTCGACCAGGCGATGCAGGATCAGCTTGGCTTCCGCGCGTTTCAAATCCAGCGTCATGGATTCCTTCGAGCGATTGAGCCACACGAAGTGGCTGGACAGCCCGCGCACCGCCGCATCGTAGCCGCGCGCAAAATCTCCGCCGTCGGGACGCTCGACCTTGATCACGCGCGCGCCCAAGTCCGCCAGTTGCCGCGTGGCGAACGGCGCGGCGACGGCCTGCTCCAGCGAAACCACCGTGATTCCCTCGAGCGGCAGCATCAATACGACCTGGGCAAGCCCAGAACGTGCTCCGCCAAATAACTCAGAATTAAATTGGTGGAAATGGGCGCCACTTGATACAGCCGCGTCTCGCGGAATTTTCGCTCGATGTCGTACTCTTCGGCAAAACCGAATCCGCCGTACGTTTGCACTGCCACGTTCGCCAGTTCCCAGGAAACGTCGGCCGCCAGCAGCTTGGCCATATTCGCTTCCGGCCCGCACGCTTTGCCGCCATCGAAAAGGCTCGCCGCGCGCGCGACCATCAGCCGCGCCGCCTCCAGGTTGGCGTAGGCGCGGGCGATCGGGAATTGGACGCCCTGATTTTTCCCAATCGGCCTGGCGAAGACTACGCGCTCGTTCGCGTAGCGGCACGTGCGTTCCAAAAACCAGCGCGCGTCCCCGATGCATTCCGAAGCAATCAGAATTCGTTCTGCGTTCAAACTGTCCAGCAAATAGCGGAATCCATGGCCTTCCTCGCCCACCAAATTTTCGGCGGGGACTTCCAGATTGTCGAAAAATAATTCGGTGGTGGAATGGTTCATCATGGTGCGGATGGGCCGAATCCTCAATCCATGTCCCACGGCTTGGCGCATATCCACCAAGATCGTGGAGAGGCCCTCGGTGCGTTTCTTCACCTGATCCACGGGCGTGGTGCGGGCCAGCAGCAGCAGCAAGTCGGAATGCTCGGCGCGCGAAATCCAAATTTTTTGCCCGTTGATCACGTAGCGGTCCCCGATTTTAACCGCCATGGTTTTCAGCTGCGTGGTATCGGTGCCTGTATTCGGTTCGCTCACTCCGAAGGCTTGCAATCGCAGTGAGCCGTCGGCGATCTTGGGAAGATATTTTCGCTTGTGCTCTTCCGAGCCGTGTCGCAAAAGCGTGCCCATGATGTACATCTGCGCGTGGCACGCTGCGGCGTTTCCGCCTGAGTGATGGATCTCTTCGAGGATGGCGCTGGCTTCCGTGACGCCCAGGCCCGCGCCGCCGTACTCCTCGGGAATCAGCGTGGCCATGTATCCCGCCTGCGTCAAGGCTTGCACGAAGGACTCGGGGTAGGCGCGCTTCTCATCCAGCTCGCGCCAATACGTGTCCGGAAAATCCCGGCACAATTCGCGCACGGCGGATTTCAGTTCCTGGTGCGAATCTTCCACAAAACGGTTCGCTGGATTCAAGGGAAAGCCTCGTCGAACGGCGAGCGCTAGCGTAAACTTTGTGACGACGGATACGCAAGGCCTTCCGCCCGTTTTTGAGGAGGGGCAAATGATTTCCGGCGCTCACGTCATCGTCTTCAGCAAAGACGCCGAGGCGGACCGCGCGTTTTTTCGCGAAGTCCTCGGATTCAAATCCGTGGACGCGGGTCAGGGCTGGCTGATTTTCGCCCTGCCTCCGGCGGAAGCGGCGTTCCACCCAGGCGAGGAGAATAACGTCCACGAACTCTATTTCATGTGCGACGATTTGAAGGCCGAGATGGCTTCCCTCACGAAGAAGCACGTGAAGTGCTCGGAAGTTCAGGAAGCCGAGTGGGGTTCGATCACGAAAATGCGGCTTCCCGGCGGCGGCCTGATCCATCTTTATCAACCGAAGCATCCCACGGCTCTCGCCCTGGGATCGAAATGAATCGCCCGCGAATTCACGAGGCGCGCGAAAAACAGAATTGCAACCGCGGCGAATTTTGGCGCACGCGGGCACTCTGCGGGACGGAGAGATCATGGAACCCATAACTCGCAACCTAGTTTTTTTCTCTCACGCGCTCCACGCCAAGGACCTGCCCGCCGAAGTCGTCGAGCGCGTCAAATATTTGCTGCTCGACTATCTTGGCGTGGCCACTGCGGGCTCGCTCTCGGAATCCTCGCAGCCGATTTATCGCATGCTGGCGCATTCGCCGTCCCCGGGACCCTGCACGGTCATCGGCACCACGCGGCAAAGCTCCGCGGAATCCGCGGCGCTGGCCAATGGCGCCGCAGCTCACAGCCTGGAGCTGGATGACACGCACCAGGCCGGCTCCATCCACCTGGGCGTCGTCATCTTTTCAGCGGCCATCGCGCTGAGCGAAATTCAATCGGACATTTCCGCCGATCAATTCGTGGCCGCCGTGGTCGCCGGATACGAAGTGGCCGCCCGCCTGGCCATGGCCGTGCAACCCAAATTTCATTACGAATTGGGCTTTCATCCAACTTCCACCTGCGGCGTATTCGGCGCCGCCGTAACCGCCGCCAAACTGCTGCGCCTCAGCGAAGAACAGATGCTCTCCGCCGTCGGCATCGCCGGCAGCATGGCCGCGGGCTCTCTCGAATTCCTGGCCGATGGCGCATGGACCAAGCGCCTGCATCCGGGCCTCGCCGCGCAAAACGGCATCCAGGCCGCCAAGCTGGCCGCGGAAGGTTTTCACGGCCCCGCCACGATCCTCGAAGGACGCGATGGATTTCTTTCCTCGTACTCGCGCAAACCCGTGCCGGAACTCGTCACCGAAAATTTGGGACAAAATTTTGAAATCATGCGCACCAGCATCAAGCCCTATGCTTGCTGCCGGTACATGCAAGCCCCGATCGACGGCCTGATCGGCCTTGCCGCCGAGCACGATATTTTTCCCGAGCAGATCGAGCGCATCGAAGTCGCCGTCCTCGAAGCCGGATGGCCGCTGGTGTGCGAGCCGCGAAAACGAAAGTACGCGCCGGCCAATGTGGTAGACGCGCAATTTTCCATGCCCTATGGCGCCGCCGTCGCGCTGACCGATCGAGCCGCCGGCCTCGATCAATTCAGCAGCGAAAGCATCCATTCGCCGCAAATCAAAAACCTGATGGGCAAGGTCGTCCTGGAAAAAGACATGCGCATCGAAAAAAACTTTCCCGCGGAGTGGCCGGCCCTGGTGTCGATACAACTGAAAAGCGGCCCGCGGTTTGAAAAATATGTGCGCTATCCGAAAGGCGATCCGGAAAATCCGCTAAGCTGGCTGGAATTGTCAGCGAAATTCCACGCGCTGGCGGCGCGCGTTATCCCGGGCGCGCGCGCCAACCAGATAATCGATGCGGTCCGGGATATGAATTCCTCGACGGACCTGCGCGCCATTTGGAAATTGACGGCTCGCTCGGACTCGCTTTCTCTGCCGGCCGATTGATTCTCGCTCGATTCTCTCCAAGGAAGGAGAAAGCCGTATGCCAGGCCGCCTGCACGGCAAAGTGGCGATCATCACGGGAGGCAACAGCGGAATCGGCGAAGCCGCCGCGCGCCTCTTTTCGCGCGAAGGCGCAAAAGTGGCCATTTTGGCCCGCCGCGAAACAGAAGGACGCGCGGTCGAAGAGGCGATCCGCGCCGAGGGCGGCGAAGCCGCGTTTTTCCCGTGCGACGTCACCGACCGAAAAGCGGTGGAAGCGGCGGTGGCGCAAACGGTCTCTACGTACGGCGGCTTGCACGTGCTCGTCAACAACGCCGGCGGAGGCGCCCGCGAAATGTTTCCCGCTGAATCGGATGAAACTTGGGACCGCGTGATGCGAATCAATTTGACCGCCTGCTTCCTCACCTGCCGCGCCGCCTGGCCGCATCTGATCGAGGCCGGCAGCGGCGCCATCGTCAACGTGTCTTCCTTGTCGGCGGTGTATGGAATAAGCGAAGCCGTGCTGGAACGCTTTCCTACTCTTCCTTCCTCCTCTTACATCGCCGCGAAGGCCGGTCTGGAAGGTTTCACTCGCTACATCGCCAGCTTGGGCGCGCCTCACAAGATCCGCGCCAACTGCGTTCGCCCCGGCCAAATCCTCACGCGGCGCCTCACCAACGCCGCCGGGGAACACGTCTTCGCGCGCCACTTCGATATTTGGCAATTGCTGAAAGGCCCGGGCTATGCGGAAGACGTAGCCGCCGCGATGCTGTTCCTCGCTTCCGACGAATCGCGCTTCATTACCGCGGAAGTCGTCAACGTCGACGGCGGAGCGGCGGCGAAGTTGTAAGACGCGTCCGCGAAAAAATTCTTCCAGTTCAAGCCGGCCGCGCGGGTGTAAAATGCCTGCACTTGTGAATGCGCCAAACGAACGTTGGAGTTCAGGGAGAGCGAAATGAAAAAAGCATGGATCGGTGCGCTGGCGGCGGTTGCGATGTGGATGGCTTTTCCGGGATCGGCGCGCGCGCAATCGGCGCAAGCCCTGCCCATCCCCAGCGTCGACGCAGCCATCGATTTTCCCAACGAACACGAGATGCCCGATCCAAACCTGACCTACAAAATCGTGTTCGATATCGCCAAAGCGGCCCCGAAAATCGATGACGTGAATCCCGGCCTGATCGCCGTCGCGCGGTATTACAACACGCTCGCCAAAGGCGGCGTCCCCGCCGATCGCAGAAAGTTCGTCGTGGTCTTTCACCAGGAGGGCACCGAACTGGCCCTCACGAACGCCGCCTACAAAGCCCTCAAGGACGGCCACGACAATCCCAACATCGGCTTGATTCGCAGCATGAAGCAGGCCGGAGTCGACTTCCGCGTTTGCGGCCAGGGCGTTTTGAGCAGGAAGATCGACATGTCCACCATCCAGCCCGAAATCCAGATCGATCAGTGGGCCATGACCACGATCACCACTCTCCAACTTCGCGGCTACATCCGCGTGGCCATGTAACTCCCCCAAACGCCAGCGCAACCCAAGGCCCGGGTGCCGCACCTTTGTGACTTTCAAGGGTGCGGTTTTTCGGCCAGCTTCACCCTGCATGTCCCGCCGTCGCAACATCTAAAAAAACCCCGCAACCATTGAAACCCGCAAAGGGTGCGGCACCCGACGTGTGCTGGAAATGTGGATGAAATGGGAAGAAAGAACGCGAGGCCAAGCGTCACGCAATAACCAAAACAAGTTTCATGCAATAAGTGGTAAGCTCTCTCCAGGCCCATTCTTTACATCACTGGAGTCCAAACATGGAACAGTACCGAGGCAGCGCAGCAATTCATATCCTTGTCTCTCTCGCTGGCGCGGCTGCGGTGGCCATCATGTTCTGGGCGCTGCTAAGCGGCGTCGGCTGGCGTTGGGATTTGTGGTGAACCATTCGGCCGACCGGCGCGCGCACTCACCCATGCGCTATGAGGCCAAGTTGACGAGCGCCGGCGCGCTCTCTGCAAGCTACTTCAAGTGCCTGACCAGATACAGTTCCAAAGCGTGATTGCCATACGTATAGGCGTAAGATTGCCCGTCCGGCGTAATCACCAAGCCCTCATATTTCACCGGCCTTGTTTCAGGCGGCAACGAAACGCGTTTCCACAGCGAGCGGCGCCCTGAGGCGATCTCAAAACGATCGATGGTTATAGGCGTGTCCAATGTTCGAACAATATAAAGAAACTTGCCGTCCGGAGTCCAAGCGCTGGGCGCCTCCCCTTGTTCGAACTGGAACTCTTTCTCGGGCTTTTCGCTGGACTGGGAACGGTACAAAAGCGCCCGTGAGTCCTCGGTGAACGCCAAAATGCGTCCTTCTGGCGACACAGCGTTTTCATTTTTCATCCGATGAAGCACTCATAGGCGTGCGAGCAGCCGCCACGTTCAACGCGTTTCTGCGGGCCATGCGCTTCCCTTCGGCGCTTTACAGTTCGTCATGCCTGTCCTTGAACTGTACCAAAGCTCAGTAGGCGCTTGCTGGCGAAGGGCGTAAAACATTCTCGCGACAAGGCCACGAAATCGTTCCTTAAAAAAGAGACCGAAAACCAACCAAGGCTTGCTTAGCAGCGCTTGAAAACCGGTGCAAATCCGGTGGAAAAACTACAGTTTCTGCGAGGAGGACGGCGATGGGTGTCCGGCTCATTTCAGCGAGAGGTAACCTGCGAGAGGCTCTTCCAAATCTGCGAGGTATTGCGGCGCTTCTTGGCCTGGCGATTTCATTCGCGGCCTTCGCCGCGCCCCTGTCGGCTCAGAGGGCTGTGGAAGTGCCCCGATCGACGGCCGAACTTCCCGGCGATCGAGGCCTCCGCGCACACTCCAATCACCTGATCCTTTTGCGCCCCGAGCGCATTCGCGAAGCTCGCTCCGAGGCTCCCGTGGGGGAGACGCCGGGATCGCTGGCCTGTGTCTATCAGGTTTCGACGGCAAGCCTCAGCACGGGATGCCCCATCACCGGAAATCTGGCCAGTGGCAACGACGGCCTGCCCAATCCCACCGGAGGCTCCGAAACGATCGCCATCGTGGACGCGTACGACTATCCGACGGCCGCCAATGACATCGCCGTCTTTTCGAACGAATTCGGCCTTCCTGCGCCTTGCTCCGCTACGGTGACCACGAATTGCTTTACGTTTGAGCAAGTCTACGCTTCCGGGACCAAACCCGCCGCCAATTCCAGCTGGGCGCTCGAGGAGTCCCTGGACATCGAGTGGGCTCACGCCATGGCGCCCCATGCAAAGATCGTTTTGGTGGAAGCCTCTTCCAGCAGTTTCGCGGCCTTGTTTCAAGCCGTGACGGTGGCGAGCCAGCAGGTCACCCAAAACGGCGGCACCGGTGAAGTGTCCATGAGCTGGGGCGGCAGCGAATTCTCGACAGAGGCTTCCTACGATACCTATTTCCAGACCGCGGGCGTGGTCTACATTGCGTCTGCCGGCGATACGGGCGGTGAAACCATCTATCCCAGCGTCTCGCCCTTCGTCGTTTCGGCCGGCGGCACATCCGTGAATCGCACTTCCGCCGGCGATTTCTCGAGTGAGACCACTTGGACCGGCGGTGGCGGCGGGCCCAGTTTCTATGAACCGGCGCCGTCGTATCAAAAGCCTGCCGTTGAGAATCTCGTCGGCGCCAAGCGCGGCACGCCGGATCTTTCCTTTGACGCGAACCCAAATACCGGCGTGTTTATTTATGACTCGACGCCTTACGACGGTTCCGCGGGGTGGTGGATCATCGGCGGCACCAGCGTGGCTTCTCCTTCCCTGGCGGGCATCTTGAATTCGGCTGCCACTTTTTACCATTCCTTCGAGTCCGGCAGCGCCGCGGAACTCGCGCACATCTACAGCATCTGCGGCAGCGGCCCTTCCACAGCCTGCTTGAACTCGTCCGAATTCCGTGACATTACCTCCGGCACTGCGGGACGTTACAGGGCCGCGACAGGTTGGGATTTTGCGACAGGAGTGGGAAGCGTTCAGGGGCTGGCGGGGAAATAGTCCGGCTGCACGAGTCGAAAAGAATTTAACACAGAGAGCACGGAGAAAAGACAAGAGAAACCAACCTCTTCATGAGCAAGAGGTCTCTCTTCTTTTCTCTGTGTTCTCTGTGCCCTCTGTGTTAAGGATTTGTCTTTCCGCGGCTGCCCATCCACCGCGGAAATCTCTATTGAGCAAGCCCGCGCCGCACGTCCTCGCTCAACACGATGGCCTCGGATACTTCCTTCATCGACTTGCGCCGTTGCCGGCTCTGCCTCTGAATAGTAAGGTAAGCTTCCTCTTCGGTAATCTTCAATTCGCGCTGCAAGATCCCCTTGGCCCGCTCGACCAGTTTCCGCGTTTCCAGTTTCTCCGAAAGATGCAGATTTTCGCTCTCCAGGCGCGCCATCTCGATTTCCGCTCCCACCAGAAATCCGATGGTCGAGACCAGCATGATTTCGCGTTCCGTGTATTCATGCGGCTCGCGATTCTGCAAATTGATCACGCCCACGATCCGCCCGCGGCAAAGCACCGGCACGGACAAGAACGCCTCGAACCGGTCCTCGGGCAAATCCTTGAACAATTGAAAGCGCGGGTCCTGTGACGCGTTGATCGCCACCGCGACAGGCTTTCCGTGTTCCGCCACCCACCCCGTGATGCCCTGGCCCAGCCGCAGCTTGAGCCGGTCCACCACGTCGGGGTGCGCGTTCTTCGAGGAGCGCAAAATTAATTCCCCATCTTCCAGCGCGTACAGAAAGCAGGAGTCGCAACTCACCACGGAAGCGGCAAAATCTACGATCTGCGCGAGCACTTCGTGAAGCGGATCGGCCGCGGCCATCCGGCTGGCCATTTTGTGGATAAAATCAAATTCAGGATTGTCAGTCATGACTAATTTGGACAGTTCTGTATTCACAATTCAAGGCTAAGCGCGAGCGCCAGCACTGTCCAATTCGTCCTATGGATGCGAACCATCAGCCTTTGCTTGCGGTAACGCCCCATTCACAATGGACGAAGATGCAGCCAACAACCGCGAGCACGATTCTAAATTTCGAATTCCCGGCCCTGAATTTTCAGTCTCGAATCTCCGATCTTGAACTGAAGGTTTTGAACTGAAGGTCTTGAACTTAAGGGTTTTGAACTTGCGGTTTTGAATTTGGGGTTTTGAACTTCGGGTGCCGCACCCTTGTGGGGTTCAAGGGTGCGGGTTTTCCGATCTCTCGCTTCGTCGTTCCCGTTTGCCGATTCCCACCCCAGAAAAATTCGTCGACTGCTTTCCAGGGTCGTTCACCCTGCAGAAAACCCGCACCCTTCACGAAAGACGTGAAGGGTGCGGCACCCGGGACCTGGGTGCGTGAAACCTAGAGTGTGAAATTGACAATTGGGGCGCTATCCGGCGGGAGGACGTTTCCGGCGCAATAATCCCGCGCTGCGCTGCGCCGCTTCGCTGACGAGGTATCCCATCTTCGGGTGCTCCGGCTCGAGATCCGGAGCGATCCCGTATTCGCGCAGCCTCTCGCTGGTCGTTGGACCGATGGACGCGACGACCATCCGGGAAAGCGCCTCGCGCAAGGCGCGCTCCTCGTTCATTTCCTTGGCAATTTGCAGGAGGTGGTCGGCTTGCGTTGCCGTCGTAAACAGGATCACGTCCATTTCCTTGCGCGCCACCGCGGCAATCGCGGAACGCAGCGGCCCGGTGTCCTCGGGCAAAGCCCATTCATACACGGGAACGGAAGTGACTTTACCGCCGCGCTCCTCAAGTCCCGCCAGCAACTCTCGATTCGACACGCCATATTCCTGCACCGCGACCCGCCGCCCCTTCAGCGGCACGGACGCGGCATTTTCATCCAGCGCCCGCAAAAGTTCTCGCCAAGTATTCGGTTCGGGCGCGGTCATGGCGATCGGGACATTCCATTCCCGCAGGACCGCCACCGGCTTCGGCCCGCGTGCCACCACCGCCATCTTGCGCAATTCAGCCAAGTACTGTTCCAGCGGATAAATCGTCTCGACCACCCGAGCGAGCGCGCGCGTCCCGACCCCGGTCAAGAAAATAACGATGTCGAATCCGCCGGCAACGAGGGAACGGCCAAACGCCAGCGCCTCCGTATTGCTTTCCAAGGGAATCTCGCGCATCGACGGCGCCACTGTGGCCTCGCCGCCATAGCTCGCAATGAGTTTCGCCATCTCGGGCCCCCGCCTGCTTTCGAGCGAAAGCACGCGCAGTCCCGCGAAATTTTTCTTTGGCTCGCCGCTTTCCATTGCCACGGTCATGCTGTAAGGGTGCGTTTCCCCGCAAATTCTGGAAAAATTCTTATCCCAGCGCAGCGCGCAGACGCGCTGCATTGAAAAGTTTTGCCTTCTCGTCAGTCGGCGACCACAGCGGCGGGCAAGCGGCGCCCTCTCACGCGCAACACTTTGCGCTGATTGGCTTCCAAAATTTCAAAGCGCAACCCTCCGTATTCCAGATGCTCTCCCGCGACGGGCACGTGGCCGGCGATATGATTGAGCAGGCCGCCGATGGTCGTCGCGGATTCCTCTCCGCTGACGTCCCACTCCACTCCAAACAGTTCCTGCACTTTATCGACGGAGACGCTGCCGCGCAGGATCAGGCTGCCGTCCGGCTCGCGCACGGCGTCCGGAGAAGGGACGCGGTCGTCCTCGCCGATTTCGCCGATGATTTCCTCGACCAAATCCTCGACCGTGACGATGCCGCCGACGGAACCGTACTCGTCCACGACGATGGCCATTTGCTGGTTGCGCCGGCGCATTTCTTTCAGCAAGTCGGAGCCGTGCTTGGTTTCGGGAACGAAGAAAGCGGGGTGCGCGAGTTCCCGCACGGTGCGCGTGGCGGCTTCGCTCTCGGGAATCTGAAACAAATCGCGCGCGAACGCGATGCCGGTAATATCGTCCAGCGTGTCTTCGTAAACCGGAATGCGCGAAAATTTGGTGTTGATGAGAACTTTGCGCAGGTCAGCCACCGTGGCGCTCGCCGGGATCGCGATCACTTCGGGGCGCGGCGTCATGAATTCCAAAACGCGCTTGTCGCTGAACTCGACGACCTGCTCGATCATTTCCGCCTCGCCCGGATTGAGAATTCCCTCTTGTTCCGCGGCGTCCACGAGCGCCCCGATTCCCTCTTCCGGCGCGGGCGAGCCGTCGGCGTGTTGATCGTCAGAGATGCGCGACAAGGAAGCCGCGAGTTCGAGAACCACGCGGAACGGCCAAACAATCCACAAAAACGCGCGGATGACGAACGCCAAGCGTATCAGCCAGCGGCCCTTGGTCCGCGCCAGCAAAAAATCCGGAAGAAACTGGGAGAGCAAGAGCACTTCGACGAGCACGTAGACGAGCGCTTGCAACAACGCGTCCCACGTGCCCGGCACAAAAACGATCACGCCGCGCGCCGTCTCCGCCGTGACCAGCACCAGCCACAGATTGGCCAACAAGCGGAATCCGGTGGTGGCGCGCGCGCGCTCCAGGCCGAAGTGAGGCTCGATCGCGGTCTCAAAATATTCCAGATGCTCGCGGACGCGGCCTTTGTTCACGCGGCCCAACTCGCGGTAGATCCGGTCCAGATACGAAAAGATGACCAGGCCCACGCCGAGAGCCAAGACGGCCAGCACGTAGAGAAACGTCATCATCTGCCGGAGACTCCCAACCGTTTTCGCAGGCGGCGTTCGAGGCGGTCCATTTCTCCGTGGTCGGATTCGTGGTCGAACCCGGCAAGGTGAATCATGCCGTGAAGGATCAGAATGCGCATTTCCACAGGCAGAGAACGCGAAAAGCGGCGCGCGTTGCGGCGCGCGGTTTCCGGCGAGATGGCGATGTCGCCGATATATTCGCCCCCTCGGCGCGGGCGCGCGCCATTTGCGGGAAAGGAAAGCACGTCCGTGGGGCCTCGCTTATGGCGATACGTTTCGTTCAGGCGCGCCATATTTTCATCGCTGATCAGCTGAATGGTCACGGAATCGGGCGCGAAGCCGAGCTCCCGCCGCACGCGTTCGTGAAATTGCTGCAAGGGACGGATGGCCACAGGAACGCGGCGCTGGCGGTTAACGATCATCGGAATGTAACGCAAACCATTCAGCACATAGCGTAAAGCATAGAGATCGCAAAGAACGCCCAAGCCAACAAGATAGCGAAGCCAGCTAAAGCGCTAAAGAATTCGATTTTGCCAGTACCCTCGCCGAGTCTGAACGAATCACCAGTCACTAGTCACCGGTCACCAGTCACGCATTAGGCGTTTCCGCCTTCCCATTCTCCCCGCCAACGTTCCTCTTCGCCTCGCCCCCTCCAAACTCCTCATAGGCTTTAATAATTTGCTGCACCAGGCTGTGGCGAACCACGTCGCGTTCGTCAAACTTGATAAAGGCAATGCCCTCGATGCGCCCCGTGACTTCCAGCGCTTCGACCAAACCCGACTTCCGTCCGGCCGGCAAATCGACTTGCGTGACGTCGCCGGTGACCACCGCCTTCGAGTTAAATCCCAGGCGCGTGAGAAACATTTTCATCTGCTCGCTGGTGGTGTTCTGCGCTTCGTCCAGGATGACGAAGGAATCGTTCAGCGTGCGCCCGCGCATAAAAGCGAGCGGGGCGACTTCCACGATGCCCTTTTCGAGGAACCGCTCCAGTTTATCGGCGTCGAGCATGTCGTACAGCGCGTCATAGAGCGGGCGCATGTACGGATCGATTTTTTGTTGCAGCGTGCCGGGAAGAAATCCGAGGCGCTCGCCCGCTTCGACGGCGGGGCGCGCCAGGATGATGCGATCCACTTGCTTGGTGAGCAGCGCCGAAACGGCCATGGCCACGGCCAGATACGTTTTCCCGGTGCCGCCCGGGCCGACGGCGAACGTCATATCGTGCTTCTCGATCGCTTCCATGTACTCGCGCTGATTGGGGCTTTTCGGCGTTACATTCTTTTTGCCGAAAATGCGCGGGCGCGACGGGGCGCCCGGTTCGAGCACTTGTCGCAGCGTGGTCTTGGAATCTTGCGTGGCTACTTTGATCATGGCCTTCACGTCGCCATGGCTCATGCGGCGGCCCTCGCGGATTAGCTGATTATATTCCGTGACAAGGCGGACGGCGCGATCGACCTGGCTGGGATCGCCTTCGATGGCCAGGTGATGATCGTCCTTGAGTTCGGTGGAAACGTGCAGCGCGGATTCCAGCAATTTGACGTTTTCGTCCAGCGTGCCAAAGAGGGACTCAACTCCACCTGCAATTTGTACGGTGCGTCGCATGGAAGATTCGGCCGGCGCGGCCTTCAAGTGCCGCCAACCGATGAGGTGTACACCTCCGCCCAGGAGAAAGGGCAGGAGAAAGCGTACTTGAAAGAAGAAGAGGGGTCAAGGATATGCCCCAAAGGGTAGTGGGCTACTTTCGAATTGAAAGGCACAGGTTCGAAGCACAACCCACCGTTTCGGACCTTGCACCCAAAACAGTAAGCATGGCATCATATAGCTATGCCAAAGCGGATTAAGCATTTGAAGCGCCCAACTGACGTAAATGAGCTTGCTCACTATTTAGGAGAGGTTTCAACTCAGGAGAACAGTGATAGTATAACGCCGCCCACAAAAGCGCAGGTATCTGTTCTGATGGCCGAGTTGGGTCGCAAGGGCGGCAAGGTTGGCGGCAAACGCCGCCTTGAGACAATGACGGCGACACAGCGCAAGGCCGTTGCTCGGAAGGCCGCGCAAGCGAGGTGGGACAGAAGAGGTAAATAAATGGCATCCAAAAACGCGCACCGTTCTGCTAACCTTTTGGTCGGCGAGCAGCTAAAGAAGAATGCTGCTGAACTCGAACGCGCTATGGACGCGCATTTACTGACTTGGGTAGGTCCCATTCAGCCTCCAGTGGATCAGTTGGTCAAAAATGCAATGGAGCATCGGGTTAAACAACGTCCTAGGAGAAGAAAGTTGGCGGTTCTTCTTCAAACAGGCGGCGGTTACATAGAAACCGCAGAAAGAATGGCGAATACATTCCGTAAGCATTATTCCAAAATTTCGTTCATAGTGCCTAATTTTGCTATGTCTGCTGGCACTGTTTTAGTGATGTCCGGTGATGAAATTTGGATGAACTACTTTTCTAACCTAGGACCAATAGACCCTCAGATTGAGCGCCGTGATGGACGAGAGGGCCTGATACCAGCGACCGGCTATTTGGCTAAGTACAAAGAACTCGTTGAAAAATCACGTGACGGTAAGCTTACGACTGTCGAGGCTACGTACTTTGTACAAAACTTCGATGCCGGGGAGCTTTTCAGTTACGAACAGGCGCGGAAATTGTCTGTCGATCTTCTCAAGACTTGGCTTGTAAAGTATAAGTTTAGAAATTGGAAACGAACCAAAACTCACCGGCGCAAGGTCACGCCAGCACTCCGTAAGAAACGAGCCGACGAAATTGGTACGATTCTTTGCGACACGGAGAGGTGGTTCAGTCATGGTCGGGGTATTTCGATGGAAGTTCTCCGAAGAACGCTAAAACTGGAAATCCAAGATATAGATGGAAAACCTGATATACGAAATGCCGTAGGGAACTATTATGAATTGTTGGAGAATTATCTGGGCACCATAGGTGCTAAAGGTGCATTGCACACCGGAGATATGCTACTTCCGATTGGGTAGCGAAGGAGGGCGATATGGCGAATAAGAAACGACCAACAAACACTATGCGAGAAATCGCAAAAAATAATCCGCAGGTCAACGAACAGTCGGCAGCCGAATTCATTGAACTCATTACAAAGCTACGCAATATGGGAGTGCGTCCAAAGGGTTTTAACATTTTAGGTGTGTCTGACTCAAGATTGAAGGTAAGAAAACAGGCGGTATTTAGCCTCCGCGATTGATAAACTACTTGACATGCTAAAGCGGCTTTAGTATAATGCCGCTCATGAGAAAACTCACCCGAAACCAACGAATTCAAGTTGTGAATTGCCTCATAGAAGGCTGTTCCATACGTGCGACTGTCCGCATGACGGGAGTGGCAAAGAAAACTGTGATGCGCCTTTTGGTTGAGATCGGCGCGGTCTGCGAGGAGTATCAAGAACGCACTCTTCGCAATCTCACATGCCGTCGTATTCAGCTTGACGAGCTATGGGGATTCAATTATTGCAAGCAGAAGAATGTCACAACCGAGATTGCAACCAAGATTCCCGGTGCTGGCGACGTTTGGCTGTGGGTTGCGATTGATGCCGAAACGAAACTTGTACCATGCTGGCGGTTGGGCGACCGCAGCGCGGGGACAGCCCTTGAGTTTGTTCACGATCTGGCCTACCGTCTGAGCAATCGAGTACAACTTACCAGCGACGGACACCGTGCATATCTTGTAGCCGTGGAAAGCGCCTTTGGTTCCAATGTAGATTATGCAATGCTCGTCAAGTTATACGGTAATGATGCAGAAAAGGAAGTTCGATACAGCCCCGCCCAGTGCATTGGTTGCATGACCACAGTGATTAGCGGCAAACCGGCATCCGAACATATCAGCACAAGTTTTGTCGAACGCCAGAACTGGTCAGTCCGCACGGCGATGCGCCGCTACACGCGTCTGTCTAATGGATTCTCCCGCAAGATCGAGAATCATGCGGCAGCGGTAGCGCTGTACTATTTCTCATATAACTTCATCAAGATTCATAGGACGTTACGAGTCAGTCCCGCAATGGCGGGTGGCATCACGAATCGTTTGTGGGAAGTTTCTGACTTAGTTGATCTGTGGGAATCCGAAGAAAAGTCACAACGGGCTGCTTAAGGTCAAAGTAGCCCGCTACCCCCCAAAGCGTCGGTAGGACAGCCACTCTTGGCTGGCCAATTCCAACTCAGTGATCGCTAGTCGGTAGAACGAGTGCATCCACTTCGTTCGTGGACACATTGACTCCCGTTCCCGACGATTGCACATCTCCTCCTACGAGAATGAACTTGTTGCCGACGACTCCCGCCGCCAAGCCATGACGGCTCACGGGCATCGAAGGCAGAATCGACCACGAATCGGTCGCTGGGTCGTAGGCTTCGACGGTTTTAAAAGTGGCCATCATGTGCGGATCCTGGAATTCTCCTCCGGCAATATAGATGCGCCCGTTGTAGACGCCATAGCCGAGCGCGCTGCGCGCCGTAGGCATGCGCGAGCGAGGCGAACTCCATTTGTCGGTGGCGGGATCGTATTCCTCGACCACGGAAACGTCGGTCGATTCAGAAATGAACGCGGCGCCCACCCTTCCGCCGATCACGTAAATCTTTCCGTTCACCACGCCGATGGAGGTGTGATTGCGCGGAGTCGGCATGGGGCTTCGTTCGCGCCAGGAATTCTCCGCGGGATCGTATTCCTCGACGGTGCCGAGCGAATGTTGCGGCGCGTGAAAATCCAGGGCGGTTTCGCTCGCGCCGGGAAGAAGGGTTGCGCCGCCGATCACGTAGATCTTGTTCCCCACCGCGGCGGCCACAGGAGAGCCGCGCTTGGTCGGCATCGGCGCCAGCGCCTTCCAGCTATCGGCGGCCGGATCGTACTCCCACGCGTTGTTGATTGGCACCCACGCCGGGGGGCCTGACGTGGGATACACGAATCCGCCGAAGGAGTAGATTTTCCCGTGGTATTCGGTGAATGCAACGTGGTGCGAAGGCAGCGCCATGGGCTGCTTCTTGGTCCAATGATCGGTGGCGGGATCGTATTCGTAGACCAAACCCTTCGGCTTCCACACCGGGATAAAGCCGGCGAAGACGTACATCTTTCCGCCAGCCGCCGCGCCTAGGATTTCCTCGGCGGGCTCGGGAAATGGCGCGAGCTTTTCCCACTTGGGCTCCTGCGCGAGCGCGGAAGGCGCCGCGGCGCCGATGGAAAGAATCGCCAGGGTTGCCTGCAAACCTGTCAGAACGAATTTTTTGAGAGGCATGATCGAGTCTCCGTTCTTGGATGGGCGATACTATACAACGAAGAGGGGTGGGGCGCACCCATCAGTAGCGCGGGCTTCAGCCTGCGGGGGTTCGTGCCTTTTGGACTAAAACCCGCAGGCTGAAGCCCGCGCCACAGGCAGGGGGTTCGTTGACAAAGAGTTGCGCCTCCGCTAGTGTATTTTTATTGCAATCCAAACGAAGAGGAGAAATGAATGGCGCAGGGTCCGGCTACGAAGGTAAAGAAGCGCAAGAAATCGGTCATCAAACGGGCCAAACAATCGCATCTGCGCGCGGAAATCAATCGCGCGAACACGACGCGCGTGCGAGGCATTATGAAGAAGCTGCGGACGGCGATTGCCGCGAAAGATTCCGCCGCCGCGGGGACTCTGCTGCGTCCGACGCTCTCCGCGATTGACCGCGCCATCAGCAAGGGCGTGCTCGAGGAGAACACCGGGAACCGGTATAAATCGCGGCTGAGCCTGGCGGTAAATGGTCTGAGCGCCGCCGCAAAAGCATAAGCGATTTCGTAGGACGGGCTTCAGCCTGTCGGGTTTGCTATTTGCATGATGCAAGACAAAACCCGACAGGCTGAAGCCCGTCCTACTTTATGACGCAAGCTGCGTTACCAGAAATTCCATCACCGCGCGCTGATTCGTTCCCCCGGATTTCAGGCGGCTGTCAGCTTCATAAAGCGCGGCCAGGCCCTTCGTCAGCTGCGCCTTTTCAAATTTTTTCGATTGGCGCAACGCGCGTTCCGCCCCATCGGAACGCATCTTGAGGCGGCTCTGCGCTTGCCATGCGGGGGTCCCCGGCGGCAATTCCTGGGCTTCGAGAAGTTTTCGGAACGTCCAGGCCAGCGCGCCAAGCATGGCCGGAGCGGCCTCGCCCTCGCGCAGCAAGCTGTCGAGAAAGGCGAGGGCTTTGGCGGGCTGGCGCTCCGCGAGCATCTCCGCCAGATCCCACACCTCATATTTTCGCGCGGAGACCACCAGGAGATCGACGTCGGCCCGCGTGATTGTTTTCCGGTCGCCGGCGTAGGCGGACAGCTTTTCGATTTCCGTGCGAATCGCCGCGAGCTCGCCGTTGAGAATGTCGCAGAGTTCTTCCGCCGCGCTGGGGTCCAGAGTCACTCCCAATTCGGCGGCCATTTCGAGGGAGACGGGGACGGCGAGGCGGGCGCGCTCCGCGGGATCCTCGGCAAGGGCGACCGAAACCGTCAGCGTTTTTTCCGTAAACATCTTGGCGAGACGCATGCGCTGGTCCAGCTCGCCGGCCTCGAAAACGAGCGTGGTGAACGGGGCCGGATTTTCCAGGTATTCGGAAATTTCTTTCACCAGCGAATCACGCGAATCGTCTCCCAGGCGCTCCCAGGCTTCCGTTTCGCTGACGAAAATCGCTTGGCGCGGCGCGAGCATGGGCATGGTTTGCGCCTGGCCCAGGATCGCGGATATTTCGTCCTCCTTGGCGGAAAATCTCCGCACGCCCCAATCGCGCGTCCCTTCGGCCACGTACATTTCAATGAGCTTCCTGCGGCACAATTCGCGCAAGTAGCTGTCCGCGCCCACGAGGAGAATCACCGGAATGGGCTTCCCTTTCGCGAGGCGGGCCAGAAAATCGTGCACCGAGAGCTGCTGCGGCATCAGAAATTCTCCAGGACGTCGGAAACCAGGCGAGCGGCGAAATCGCGCGACATGCGGTCGAGCGCGGGGCCCTGCTCGTCGAAAAACTTCGCCGGATCGGTGGAAATTTCATATGGTTGACGGAACATATAGTTATCGTTTTCGTATAGTACTCGCTTCGTGCCGCTTTCCTCGAGCCGGATTTTCAGGTGAACGGAAACCAGCATCACGGTGGCGCGCGCCGTGGTGGTGCTGACGGCCGGCGTGGTCGCGGTGGCGGGCGTGGTCGTGGTGGTGGTGTCGAACACCGATGGGACGGCCTCAAAGCTCGTGATTTCGCCGTGCAGCACCGCGTCCGCCGAGCCTTCGGTGGAAACGACCCGGTACTTAGTGCGGGCGATGAATTCGTGCACCACGGCCTCGGTCATGGTCTGCTCGATGCGGTAACGCGGCGTGTCGTTCTTGAGCGAGGGAACGGCGATGACTTTCAAGCCGGGGGGAAGCTCGGAGGCTCTTCCGCCGACATGGTAGCCGCAAGCGGAGAGGGCCAAGCAGGCAGAGAGGCAGAGAGGCAAGAAAAGGAATTTGCGATTGGATGCTTCAGCGATGTTTGTGCGCCTCACGATGCTAGCAAACGCTCCGCGATGGATACGGCGGTGGCGGCGGGGACGCGCAAGTTGTCGGCGGCGCCCCACAGCCAGACTCCCGTTTCGATGCCGGGGTCGCGCTCCGGTTGCCTCAACACGGGGCGAACTTCGCCGACGATGTTCACATTGCTGGGCGGCTCATCGTTCGCGCGGGCCACTTTCAGGCCCGCAGCGCGCAGGCGCTCGGTCAGATCGTCGAGCGGCGGCGCGGAGCGAAATTCCGCATACGCTGTGAACGTATGCGAATAGAAAACCGGCGCTTGCACCAGCATGATGGCGGGTGACGGCGCGCGGCCTCCCAAATAACGGCGGCATTCGTCCGCGATTCGGGCGCGCGCATCGGCCAGCTTGATCCTGCTTTCCGGCCCGTAGCTGGAAAGCATATTAAACCCAACTTGCGCGTC
>Ga0335078_10004195_pt1 | contig 21387 bp, 19 predicted proteins | sample Lox_Sample_32_FD_206711 | JGI IMG/M metagenome (GOLD analysis project Ga0335078, IMG submission 206711) | Soil microbial communities from Loxahatchee National Wildlife Refuge, Florida, United States - Lox_Sample_3.2 | ecosystem: Environmental > Terrestrial > Soil > Wetlands | place: USA...
ACGATTACTGGTGAAAACCGATTGTATCACCACCGTTCACAAATGCAGGGGATACCTTGCTAAAATTGAAAAAGGACGTCTGGTGCTGTTTGAGGATGACCGGCGGGATTTGCCATTTGCACCAGCCGAGGCTGAAGATTCTTTGGCAAAGACAATTTTCCCCAACACGCCATATCATTTGGATATTCTGGCCATGGCCGGGGGCAACGTGTACATCTGCATAAAAGGCGGGATGCCGGCATTGAGCAGCGGCGGCAAACCCATTTTTCAGGAATGCGGGGAATATCTGCTGACGGTCGGTGTTTGTGGAGAGAACGTCGCAACTCAATTTGCGAAATTGAAATTTTCCGTCAAAGACAATTGGACGGAAAACACATTGGAAATGGTCTGATCGCTGCCGGGCCGGCCTTCTCTGGGAAGCGCTTTTTGTTCACCGCACCCAACTGCTACAGCTTCTTAAGAATCTTTCCGAATTCGCCTTCGACCGGTTCGATTTCTATCCGGCCGCTTTCGTGGGTTGCATGTGATTTGGCTTTCTTTTCCACCTTGGGTGTGCTGGTGGTCAGGGCGGGCAGCGCGGGGGCGGCCAGGAGCGATTCAGCCGGTTCGGCGTCCGGCGGTTCCGCCGCCTGGTCCGGGACGAACAAGTTACCCCGGGTTTCCAGCCATTTGGCGTAACGCTGGAACGTCCACATCCCGTGGTCGGCGCCGGTCTCGATGGCCGTGATGACTTTGAAAAATTCGCGGGTGCGGATGAAGTTTTTCACAGCATGCGTCGCCATCAGGATTTCACATTCGGGAACCAGGATATTCAAGTCCTGCCGGAAACGGAGTCGCTGGGAAATGACGGCAACGAGGCAATCGGCCAGTTGTGAGCAGACGGCGCTCTGGATTTCCGCCGGGAACGCCGAGGCGACGCGTTGGATCGCTTCGGCGCAGGACGAGGAATGTACGGTGGCCAGGACAAGATGGCCGGTCTCTGAAGCGCTCAGAGTCAGGCGCATTGTTTCCGGATCGCGCATTTCGCCGACCATGAGCACGTCCGGGTCCTCGCGCAAGGCGTCCAGCAGGGCCTGCTCGAAACTCGGGGTGTCGCGACCGACTTCGCGCTGTCGGATGTAGGCGCGACGCGGGCGAAAAGTATATTCGATGGGGCTCTCGACCGTGACGATATGCCGCGTTTCCGTCAGATTGATTTCCTGGATCAAGGCGGCCAGGGTCGAGGATTTGCCGCTGCCGGTGGGTCCGCAGATCAGAATCAGGCCGTGCGTGTTCTTGACCAGCTTTTTCAGGTCGGGCAGCAGGTTGAGTTTCTCGACGGTTGCCTGAAAGGGGGCGAGCAGGCGGATGGCCAGGCCGACTCCGCGCGACGTTTGCAATACGTTGATGCGGCAGCGGACGCCGCGGACGGTTTTGGACAGGTCATGTGAACGCCGTTCCAGGAACGCCGGCCATTGGCTTTCGCCGATGAGCGTCCGGGCCATGTCCAGCAGGGTCTTCGGCGGAACCGGTTCGCCCGCCATCCGCAAAGTGCCCCGCACGCGCAAGGCCGCCGGCATTCCGGCCTCCAAATGCAGATCGCTGGCGCCGTTGGCCACCGCCGATTCAATCAATGATTCCAATTCCATGCAATTTGAACCTGTCTAAAGCAACACTTGGGCCAGGGAAAAGTTTTACGATTTGTTGAGGGAATTCTTCCAGGCGGCCACGGCGGCCTTGATTTCCGCGGCACAATTGGCCCGCGGCTTCACAAAGCGAGGCGTGAACCACGGGAACATCCCAATCAAATCCAAAGTGACCAGAATCTGCCCGTCACAATCAGGGCCGGAGCCGATGCCGATGGTTGGAATTGGCAGGACTTTGGTCAATTCTTGTGAGACCGGTGGTGTTACGAGTTCCAAAACGATGGCAAATGCTCCCGCCTCCGCCAGCGCCCGTGCGTCCGCCAGCAACGCCTGATGTTCCGGTTCCTGTTTGCCTTTGACACGATAACCGCCTTCGTCAATCACGTGTTGTGGCAACATGCCCAGATGTCCGCAAAATGGAATGCCCGCGGACACTATGGCGCGAACCTGGTCGAGAATGTCGCGCCCGCCTTCGGCCTTAACGAATTCCGCGCCGGCGGTGACAAGGCGTTTTGCATTGTTGACCGCGCCTTCCGCCGTCTCATAACTTTTGAACGGCAAATCCGCGCCGAATAACGCGTCGGGCTTCGCCCGCGCGGCGGCGCGCACGTGGTGCTCCATTTCGTTCATGGTTACGTGCGTTGTGTCGGGATAACCCAGCACGACCATGCCGAGCGAATCGCCGACGAAGATGATGGGGATGCCGGATTCATCGAGCAGTTTCGCCATCGGATAATCATAAGCCGTCAGCGCGGCAATTTTCTCGCCGCGGCTTTTCATCGCGCGAATTGTTTCGATCGTGATTTTGGAATTCATTGGCCCGGGGTAGGGTCGGCACGCTGCGCCGGCCGGACGCCACAGCGCGGCGCCCTTACCTTTGGAAACTGTTCAACAACTCGTCCGTCGTGGTGGTTGCCGTGCCGACCTTGCCGACGACGATGCCGGCCGCGTGGTTCGCCAGCCTCGCCGCTTCCAGCGGTGAGGCGCCGGCGACAATCCCCAGCGTAAATGTGGCGATGACCGTGTCGCCCGCGCCGGAAACATCGAACACCTCCTGCGCCACGGTCGGGATATGGACCGGCTGCTGCCCGCGCTGGCAAAGCAACATACCCGATTCGCCGAGCGTGACGAGCAGGACGGCCGGGCGGAGTTCGTTGAGCAGGCGTTCGGCGGCGAGCATGAGATTCCTGTCAGCCAGCGGATTGGCACAGCGCGTTTCGTCCGTCAGGTTTACCAATTCAAAAGCCTCCTTGCGGTTCGGCGTGATGAGCGAAAGGCCGGCCAGGTTCAACCGATGAACGGGTTTGGGATCGAAGCTCAACCAGACACCTCGCGCGCGGCAAAGTGCTTTGAGCTCATTGAGCAGCGGCTGGGTAACGACGCCCTTGCCGTAATCGCCAACAATGACGGCGTCCACCTTTGGAAGCCGGGTTTTGATTTCCGCCAGCAAATGGCCGGTCAGGCGGGCATTCAGACCGTCGCGGGTTTCGCGGTCAATACGGACCACCTGTTGCTGGTGGGCGACGATGCGGGTTTTGACGCTGGTCGGGCGGGCGGCATTGGTCAACAGGCCGCCGCAGTGGATCTTTTGCCCGCTGAGCAGGTCCTTCAAACGCCGGCCGTTTTCATCCCGGCCAATCATGCCAAAAACCTCGGTGAAGACATTGAGCGCCGCCAGGTTGCGCGCGACATTGGCCGCGCCGCCCGGCATGAAGCTTTCACGTTCGAATTCCACGACCGGCACCGGCGCCTCGGGCGAAATGCGCGAGACACCGCCCCAGATGAAGTGGTCGAGCATCACATCGCCGATGACCAGAATACGGGCCCGGTTTCCGGCCGCCAGCAGTCTTCGGACGCGCTCAACCGATAGTGTGGTGTTATTCACGACCATCTTTTAACCCGTATTGGCGGGTGAGGGAAACAAAGAATTAAGGCCGGGCCGGCGAAAAAAATTCCGCGCCGACGGTAATGAACCGGAGGCGCGGACGCGGCGTCTGATTTTGAGCGGGGTCAGAACGTCCAGGTAAAGCTGATGACAACCGAGTGGGTGAAGAAGCCCTTTTCTTTAACCGTATAATCCGTGGTATTGGAGCCGACCGTCTGGCTGAAGCTCCAGCTCGGGTCCGTCGTGCCGAGAAATTCGTACGCGAGGTCAAGGGAAGCATTTTCGGTCAGCCGGTATTCCAGCCCGGCCTTTGCCTGATAGGCGAAGGCAAAATTATAGTTGCCCAGGTTATATCCACTGGCGCTGTAGGAAAGAATGGAGACTGCTCCGCCTCCTCCGATTCCCACATAGGAAGACCAGGGGCCTTTGAAAGGAATCCGGTAAACGGCGTTCAACAGGATGGGAACTGTATAGGTGTCGATCGTCACATTGGCCGGATAGGGCTGGCTGTTGCCGGAGGAATTCCAAATAAGCCCGGTGTTAAATTCTGCGGCCCATGATCTGTTGAAATTGTAACCCAGGGCAACGTCTCCCCGGACACCCAGGTTGAATGACGTCTTCTGGCTTGAAGTCGTGGCCGGAGGCGTGCCCGAAAAAACGGTCGTTTCGACTGTTGAGTTCTGTTGATACGCACCGCCGAAGTTGACATCGGCATACAGATTTGACTCGGGAAGAAACTGTGAACCCTCGGTTTGGTCCTGGCTCGGGGCCTGCTGGGCCTGGATTTGGGCCGGGGGAGGCGTTTGAGCCGCCGGAGGAGGTTTCTGAGTCGGAGAACTGGGGATCGTATAAACGGTTGATCCTTGTGAACCTTTCGTCCATGCCTGTGCGAAACCAGCCTCCGTGGACAGGACTAGAACAGCAACGACGATTGTGATTGAACGAACGTTCATTTCCAGTTGGCGACGACCAGCAACTCTAATGCCATGGCGATTGGATGCGAATGTTTCTGAACACTTGACGCACAAAAAAAGCGCTTTGGACTCCGAAAATAAACCTTGGGAGAAATAAAGGTGTGACTTCGTGGATGACTTCGAACGCGACACCGCTTCGTTATTTCGCGGGAATTCGCTCCGGTGCCTAAAATTTGATTTGTCTGTCCTGTAAAATTCTCGCGCCTTCGTGCCAACGTTGGTCCGTATCATTAATCCAGAAACGCTGTCAGCGGACTGGTGGCACTGGCGGTTTCGGTCCGCGCAGCGAGACCGGTTTCGTAGGCGGCGCGTCCGGCTTCGACCGCGTTTTTGAAGGCAATCGCCATGCGGTTCGGTTCGCTCGAAACGGCGATGGCCGTGTTGATGAGCACCGCGTCCGCGCCCAGTTCCATGGCCTCGGCGGCGTGGCTCGGTGCACCGAGACCCGCGTCCACAACCACGGGCACCGTCGCCTGCTCGATGATGATGCGGATTTGGTCCCGCGTTTGCACTCCGCGGTTCGAACCGATGGGCGAGCCGAGCGGCATCACCGTCGCGCAACCGGCGTCCTGCAACCGTTTGGCCAACACCGGGTCGGCGTTGATGTAAGGCAGGACGGTGAACCCTTCCTTCACCAGAATTTCCGCGGCGTTGAAAGTTTCCACCGGATCGGGCAGCAGATAGCGTGGGTCGGGATGGATTTCGAGTTTCACCCACTTCGGCAAACCGGCGGCGGCGGCGAGGCGCGCGAGCCGGACAGCTTCCCCGGCGTTCATCGCGCCGCTGGTATTGGGCAGCAACAAATATTTCTTCGGGTCGATGAATTCCAGAATGTTCGCAAACGGGTCGTGTTGACCGGTCAAATCGGCGCGCCGCAGGGCGACGGTGACCAGTTCCGCGCCGCTGGCGTCCAGCGCATCGCGCATGGCTTCCGGCGACGAGAATTTTCCCGTGCCCAGGATCAGGCGGGACCGGAGAATTCTGCCGGCGATGACCAATGGCTCGTTCATTTATGATTTACGATTGACGGTTAACGATGGGCGGGTTTTCAGCCACGCCAGTCAAACGACATTTCAACAGTTTAAGATTAAATGGCCGCTTGTCGAGACGGGAAGGGGGGGATCCACCCGGATGAACACAGATAAACGTGGATAACGCACCTGACGGCCCAATTATCGGAAAGTGGCAAGCGCACCCTGTTCGGCGTAGCGGCTTCCGGGCAGAGAGCCGCATTATTTTATTTTGGAGAGGGCGGCTTTCTGCCGAAAGCCGCTACAGCTTGATGACTGCCAACTTGGAGTGAGACGCGACGTGTCGTCGCATCGAAGGCGGGGACAAGTCCGCGCACTCCAAATTCGGTATCCATCCGTGGTTGAAGCTCACGGCGTGAGGGTGACGTGGTCGAGAAGGGCGGAGTTGAGTTCCGAATTGTTGTGCGCGGTGACGGTAAGCCCGACATAGACGGTCCGGCTCATCGGCACCTCAATGCTGTCCACCGCCTTCCAGTCGTGCCCGTCCTTGGAAACGTAGCCGGTGAACCGGTCGCCGGCGCGGACCAGGCGCACCCAATAGGGAACGACCGCCGGCGGACCGTCGGTGTTCCAGGTGAGTCCGCCAGTCTGAAGGCGCCTTTGGAAGGCCGAGCTGCCGCCAGCGGTAATGACCATCAATGCGTCTTTCGCGCCGGGCGAAAAATTTTCCCGGACCATGACGCCGGCCTTGGCCCACGGATCAGTGTATTGCATCGAAACCACCCGTGCGATGATTTGCCCATCACCGGTCAGTAATGTGGCGGCGAAATGGCAACCGTCGGCAGTCCCCCAGATATCGGTACCCGAGGCGATGAGATTGAAACGGTCATTCAAAAAACTGGCGTCACCAGCAAGGCCGACGCTGCCGATATCCGCGTTCGTCCAACCCGGCGGCAGCGACGGTGCGATCGGGGACAGGGAATTAATCCATTCGGCGATGGTGGAAACCGCCGGTTGATCCACCCGGTTTCGGGCCAGTGGCGGCATTTGGAGGTCGCCCAGGATGCTGATGCGATGTAACAGGACGGATTTGGCCGTGCTTCCGGGCACAACGATCTTCGCGCCGGGAATGCCGAGCGGATTGGCCACCGGGCCGTTGAGGATGGCCTGTTTTGCCAGTGGCGTGTCGAAGCGCGCGTCAAAAAACGCCTCGACACCGCCGGGTCGATGACATTGCGCGCAGTTGGCGTCAAGATAGGAACGGGTGCGCAGTTCAAGCGACGCGGACTGGTCGGTTACCGCCACCAGTTTGGCGAACCGCGGGATGGCGGATTCGCCGAGCGGGGTATCAAACAAGCCGATGTGGTTCCAGGCGCGAAGCTGGTTGTCGGTCACGCCGTTGGGGTACTTGAAATCACCGTTAAGCTGGCGGGTTTTGACGCCGAGCACCCCGCCCGACGCATGCGTATGGCAGGTCAGGCAATCCTGTCGTCCGGGATAAAACCAGCGCTGGGTGCGCGTGCCTTCGGCGGTTTTTATTATGATGTTTTCGTTGATGCCCGCCGTTACCAGGTCCGCGTCACTTAGATCGGCGCGCCATTTGTAAGTGGCGCCGTAGACCGTGTCGTTGGTGTCCCGGACCAGCAGGCGTGTTTCCAGCCGGCGCAGGATTTTTGGATTGGTGTCATCCACGGGCAGATCAAAATTTTTCACAAACACGGTGCCTGGCGGAAACATCCATTCGCCATTGGGCGCGAAATGGATGGTGGTGCCGGCCGGCAGCGCCAGCCAGCGGGTTTTGACGGCGCCATCCGACCAGAGAGGGGTGTTGACGCTGTAAGGAACCAGAGCCGGATCAGGTGTGAGCCGCGCCAGCTCGCGGAACGCGCCGGTTTCGGAAAGCAGTTTGGGAAACGGATGGGTGGGTGGCGGCGGGCCGCCGCGCGCCAGGGTGAAAATCCGCCCGCCAATGCTGCTCATCTGGCAAAAATAAATTTCGCCGGCGGCATCCAGGCCGAAAGACGAAAGGCCAGTATAATCGGAGCCGGAATTGGGCCCGGCGCCCTTGGGCATCACACAGAGGAGGTTCTTCCTGACCGGGGTGGTGGTTTCGTCCATGGCCCAAACGATCCGCATGACGTTGTCCCCGAAGATGTATTTGCCGCCCAGGTCGGCGGCGAATTTTTTACCGCGATAAACATAACCGCCGATGACCGCGCGCCCGTCGGTGTGCGGATAATCCAGCAGCGGTCCGCGGCTGATGCCGATGCAGGTTGCGGGCATTTTGCCCAATGTCCCTTCACAGTAAGGCCACTGAAAATTCAAGCCGGATTCGCCCGGCTGAATCACATCCACCTCTTCGCGAGCGCTTTCGCCGACGTCACCGATGAAAATCCGTCCCGTGGGCGGGTCGAAAGTCATGCGGTGCGGGCTGCGCAGGCCGAGGCAGAAAAATTCCTCCAGCACATTGGATTGGCCGACAAAGGGATTGTCGTTAGGAATGAAATAATTCGCGGAGTGTCCGTTGAGCGGCTGGCGCGGAATCGGATGGCTGATGGCGCCGCTACGGCAATCGACATCCAACCGCAGCACGCCGCCATATAAACTTTTGTTGATGACTTGGTCATTATCGCCCACGGAGTTGTCGCCTATGGTCAAATAAAGGAATCCGCTTTTCGGATGAAAAAACATGCCGCCGCCGTGATGCCAAACGGTCTGGTCGGCCAGATCAATCAGAATGGTTTGGGAACCCGGAATCGCCACGCCCTGGTCATCCAGCGTGTAGCGTTCGAGCCGGTCATGGTAATTGCCGATGGACGGCGGACGGGTCGTCGGGCTGCCGGCCACCATGCCGGGCGGGCACCAGGTGTAATAGACAAAGACGTAGTGATTCGTCGCAAAACCCGGATGAAACGCCACGCCCAGCAGGCCGGAATCGTCCCAGCCCTGGCATTGGTTGCTGAGATCGAGCACAAGTTTTTTTTGCGTCGTGCCCGGATCATTTTCAAACGTCCAGACGCGGCCTTCGCGTTCCCAGACGCAGAGTTGGTCCGAACCCGGCACAAAGGTCAAGCCGACCGAGTTGGTGAACAGCAGGTTGGGGAACGCCACCACCGCCGACCAGTCGCCCGAAATGCCCGGAGCAGTTTCCGGCATTGTGCCGTTCAAGAACGGTCCGATGGCCGGGCGCGAATCCAGTCCGTAGGGGCCGGCCATGGCGGAAAAGGCAACACCCAGCAGCAAGACGAAACCGGAAAACCATTCGCCACGCGCTTGGGACCCAGGAAGCAGGTGTTTCACAAATTAAAACACGCACAAGATTCTCTGTCCCCGCCGCCGCGTCAAATTTTTAGTGTTCATTTCCCCGGCGCGAATTTAGCTTGGAGGCATGTTTCGTCCCTGCATCGACCTGCATGAAGGCAAAGTGAAGCAAATTGTGGGCGGCACGCTCGAGGGGGCGGGTCGCCTGCGGACGAACTTTGTTTCCGAGAAACCGGCCGCGTGGTTTGCCGGGCTTTATCGGCAGGATGCCTTGAAGGGTGGCCACGTCATCCAGCTCGGTCCCGGCAATGAAACCGAAGCCCGCGCGGCGCTGGCCGCGTTTCCGGGCGGACTGCAAATCGGCGGCGGAGTCAATGCGTCCAATGCGCGCGGCTGGCTGGATGCCGGTGCGTCGCATGTCATCGTTACGAGCTGGGTTTTTCGTGAAGGGCGCCTGGATGAAGGCCGGCTGGCGGAGTTGGTCAAAATTATCGGCCAATCACGGCTCGTACTGGATTTAAGCTGCCGGCGGCGGGGTGAGGATTATTTCGTGGTCACCGACCGGTGGCAAAAGTTTACACAATTAACCATTGGCCCGGACACGCTGAAGAAACTGGCCCGCCGCTGTGCAGAATTTTTGATCCACGCGGTGGACGTGGAAGGTCTTTGCCGCGGGATAGACCGGGAACTGGTGGAGAAACTCGGGCAATGGACACCGATCCCGACGACTTATGCCGGCGGCGCCACTTCGTTGACCGACCTGGAAGAGGTCACGCGGTTGGGGCAGGGGAAAATCGATCTGACCATCGGTTCGGCTTTGGATATTTTTGGTGGCACCGGCGTCTGCTACGCCGACATGGTAAAATTCAACCGCCGCCAGACGGAAAGATCCGGCGGCGGTTGAGATAATCGAAGACTGACTTTATTTGACCTCTTCAATTTTGGAGGCAACCATTAATTCCTTGCCATCCTTTTCGGAAACCGTGCCGGTCACGGTCACTTTTTCACCATCATTCTGACAAATGTTGGAGTGGAAGTCTTTGGCCACCTTGTTCATGGTCAGAAAGTAGTTCACTGTTTTGCCGTCCTTATCAACTTGCAGCACGTCCTGGCACTCCGGGGTGATGTGCAATTTACACTTGCCGCAAACCATCATCCCATTAAGGGTGACGTCAGTACTGTCGGCGCCCAGCACGCGCGCCGTGAACGTTGCCGCCAGGAGCCCGGCGGCGAGGGTGAGGAACCATTTGGATCTTTTCATAGGTTGCTTAATTTATCGGATATCAATATTAAACATCAGAATTAAGACAGCTTAAACCTGGCTTTTATTCAAGCAAAAAGCAAGCAATTAACCCTCCTGCGCCGGCGTGGCGAACAATTCGGCAATCACAATTTGAAATTCCGGAATGAGTGCCTCTCCCAGCACTTCGCTTCCGGCCAGGATGCCCTTCAGCACCAGCCCCCATTCGGTGCAGTGGTAAATCTCCACGTTGTCATAGCGCGGGTCAACCATCCACAGCCGCGGTACGCGGATGTCTTCGTAAAGCTGCTTTTTGATGACGGTATCGGCCTGATGATCTTCCCGGCTGATGATCTCCGCTGCGAGCCAGAGTTTGCCGGTGGCAACGGTGACGAGGGCGAGGTCGGGGCAGATCGCCGTTGCCGGGGAGACGCGGACTTTGGTGCGGGGGGCCAGCAGTTGCGTAGCCGGCAGATTGGCGACACTGGCGGTCATCAGCCGGTGCAGGTGTTCGCAAATCGCCTCGTGCCGCGCGCCCGGGGCGGAACGCGGGAGGGTTTCTCCGTTCAAGATTTCCTCATATGGCCGGCTCATTCCGCAGAGCAAACCAGTGATTGGCGGGGCGGGCAAGCAGCCTTTTTTATCGAAAACAGCGCTTGCCAAAAGCGCCGCGCAAGGTTACTCTCTGCGCTCTTTTGAATTATTATTTATGGCAGTAAGAATTCGCATGAAACGCGTGGGGACCAAGAATGCCCCGGTATTTCGCATTGTGGTGGCGGACGGCCGCAGTCCGCGCGATGGCAAGTTCATCGAAGAAATCGGCACTTATCAGCCGTTGAAAAAGAGCGACAATTTTTCGCTGAATCTGGACCGTGCCCGATATTGGCTGGGCAAAGGTGCACAGCCCAGCGAGACGGTGGCCAGTTTCATCAAGAAAGCAGGCAAGGCGACTGCGGCGGCCTGATTCAATTTTTTGCGCCATGCAGGCCTTTTTGGAATACGTCGTCAAGGGACTGGTGCAAAATCCTGATACGGTTTCCATTACACCGGTGGAACGCGAAGGGATGACAGTTTACGAGATCCGTCTGGACCGGCAGGACGTCGGCAAAATCATTGGCCGCCACGGCGTGACGATCAACGCCATCCGGTCGTTGTTGCTGGCCGGGAGCGCCAAAAAAGGCGTGCGTTGCTCGGTGGAAATAGTCGAGGACAAGCCGGCGAGTTAGGCAGAATTTCAGCACGTTGCCGATGAAAATTGACGTGCTCACATTATTTCCGGCGATGTTCGCGGGGCCGCTCGATGAAAGCATCATCAAGCGCGCGCGGTCATCGGGTTTGCTGGATTTAAATATCCACAATCTTCGGAACTGGGCCCACGACCGGCATAAGACGGTGGACGACCGGCCGTTTGGCGGCGGGCCGGGGATGTTGTTGAAACCAGAACCGCTCTTCGAGGCGGTGGAAGCCTTGCGGCACAAAGGCACCCGCGTGATATTGCTGTCGCCGGCCGGCCGAAAATTCGACCAGGCCATGGCGCGGGAGCTGGCCGGGCGGAAACATTTGTTGCTCGTGACCGGTCATTACGAGGGCTTTGACGAGCGCGTGCGGGAAAGGCTGGCGGACGACGAATTGTCCATCGGGGATTACGTGCTGACGAACGGCGCGTTGCCGGCGATGGTGGTGATTGATGCGGTAACCCGGTTGCTGCCCGGGGTCCTGGGCCACGACGAGAGTTCGGTGGATGAATCGTTCAGTCCGGGTCGCTCGGGACTGGAATATCCGCAATACACCCGCCCCGCGGAGTTCCGCGAAATGCGGGTGCCGGACGTATTGGTTTCCGGCCACCACGCCGAGATTGAAAAATGGCGGCGGGAACAGGCAAAGCGGCGGACGAAAGAACGGAGACCGGATTTATTATAGGAGCCGACGCAAGGAGGCTCCAGAAGACGAAGAATTAAAAGATGAAGTTGAGCCTCGTCGCCCTGGCTCCTGCGGAATGTGAAGATTTATGAACCAGACATTGTTGGAAAAAATTGAATCGGAACAGTATCGCAAAGACAAAACCGATTTTGCGGTCGGCGACAGCGTGCGCGTGCATACCAAGGTGGTGGAAGGCGAGAAGGAACGCATCCAGATTTTTTCCGGAGTCGTCATCGGGAAACGCGGTCACGGCCTGAATGAGACCTTTACGGTCCGCCGTATCAGCTACGGCGAGGGTGTCGAGCGCGTGTTTCCCCTGCACTCCCCGCGCGTGGATAAGATCGAAGTCGAACGCAAGGGTGAAGTCCGCCGGGCCAAGCTGACTTATTTGCGCAAACGCCTGGGCAAGGGCGCGACCCTCGTGCGCGAGCGCGAGGAAAAGGCCGTTGCCGAACCGGCCGCCAAATAAGCAAAACTTCAGACTTTCAAAGCGGGGCCCCGGCCCCGCCTTTTTTGTGGTCTTCTGCCGTCAGGCTATTTGTCTGAACCCCGGGCTGCGGCGGCAACGGCCAGTTGGGTTTTTACGAATTGCCCGAAAATGGTCGGTTCGTAATTCCAGTTTTTGATCAAGGTCGGCCCGGCAGACGTATGCAGGTCCCAGGCAGTCCAGTGAAGATGATGCGCTTCCGTATAGGTCATCAAGTTGCGGGCGTAGTCGAGACCGTTCGTGTTGCCAAAGCTACGTCCGCCGAAACCCCATTCGCCGACGTAAACCGGGTATTTACCGCTGACTTCGCCAAAGCATTTGTCCCAGTTCTTTTTGTTCGGATAAGGGTGGGTTTCGTAGAAATAATTCGTTCCTTCAATGGCGGAACCTTGCAGCACGCCGCTCAAGTCGTAACCCCAATCCAGCCCGCTGATGGTCACGATGTTTTGTGCGCCGGTCGCGCGGACCGTGTCGTAGAGCTTTTGCATTCCGACAGCTTCGTAGGTGGTGGCCGTCTGGTCAGGATTCCATCGGGCCGGAATATCGGTGGCAATGCCGCCATTACGCCAGACCGCCCACGGCACGTCGTGAGGCTCGTTGTAGAGGCCGAAGATGACGTTGGGATGGTTTTTATAGCGCGTGGCCAGGTCTTGCCAGAAGATCACGGAATTTCGATCCGGCAGGTTGTGTTGTCCGAGCTTGCCGCCTTCATTGACCCACAGGCCGCAATCCGACCAGTGTAAATCCAGATCAATGTAAACCCGGGCGGCGGCGCAGGTTTCCACCAGATTGTCCACGATGGCCCGATAAGCTGCGCCACCGTCCGTCTGATCTTTCATTTTACCGAACCATCGGTCCTGCGCCAGGGGCAGGCGGATCAAGTTGACCTTCCAATCGGTAATGGTGCGTTGGACGGATTCCTGCACATGGTCGCCATCGTTCCGCCATTCCAACGACGCGATATTGACACCGTAAAGCCACACCGGCCGGCCGCTGGCATCCAGGGTCCGGGTCCCTTCAGTGTGCAGCTGCATCGCTGCGAGGGCGGGATCGTACGGGCGTGTCTGAAGGGCGGAGAGCCCGTTTTCTGCCGGCTGGCCTGTTCCTGCCGAGTAAAAGAGAGCCACCACGGCCAACGCAGCCGGGCCGGGCAGAAATGAATTGAGGTTGCACATGGGAAAGCCTTATCAGCCGGCTTCCGGCCAAATCAAACGCAAAATATGCAATCGGCAAAGGACCGGGTGGTCATCGGAAGAGACGGGAAGTCGGTTGTCCCGTCAAAGTTCCTCCGGCCTGGACATCAAATCCGCGACGCGCTGGAGCAACCGGCCGGCGGCACCGCCGTCGAGCACCCGGTGATCGAAGCTTAAGGTCAGGTTCGCCTCCATGATCGGAATGAACTGGCCTTTCACCGAATCCCAACTTGGAGCGTGGCGGGCTGCGCCCATGCCCAGTACGAGGGTTTGTTCCGGCAGCGGAATCGGCGTTGCCCATTCCAGGCCGAACGTGCCGAAATTGGTGACCGTGGCGATGGAACCACCGGTGGCATTGGGAGGCAGTTTGCGGTCGCGCGCCATTTTGACCAGTTCATCGTAAGGCGCAATCAAGTCCTTTAACATCCGTTTGTCCGCGTTACGAATGACGGGGACCAGAACGCCGTCCTCGGCCTCGACGGCGAAGCCGATGTCAATTGCCGAGGGATGCACAATTTTGGTGCCGACCAGCCGGCCGGCCGGTGCGCTGTTTTCCGCCAGGGCTACGGCCACTGCGCGCAAGGCGCAGAGCGCCGGTCCGGGTTTGGGCCGGGCCACCCGGCGGTAGGCAAACAGCGGGTCGAGACAAACCGGCATGCCGACATGCGCAAGGGGCCGGGTCCAACTGCGCCGCATCGCGTCCGCCACGGTTACACGCATCGTGGAGGCCTGGCTCATCTTTTGTTTCTCGAGCAGCGCGATGAATTTTTCGAAATCCTCGATGGTCACCCGCCCGGCTGCGCCGCTGCCGGCGACGCCGGCGAGGTCGGCCGCGCTCAACCCGAGTTCCGTCATGCGCGCCTTGAGCCGCGGTGAGAGAAAACTGGCGCCGGCGGCGTTGGCGGGCACCGGCAAGCCGCGCACGGTCGGCTGCACCCGGCTTCGGTTGCCATTGCCGTTACCCCGGGTAAGACGATCGGTATCGCCGGGTTTGGTGGAAGGCGGGACATCCAAACCCAGACGCGCCGCTTCTTCCTTGGTGGTTTCGATGCGGCCCAGCGTCGTGCCCACGGCGTAGCTTTCATTTAATTGAACCGTGAAAGCATCGAGGCGCCCGCCGCAGGGCGCCGTAACGGTCATGCTCGCCTTGTTCGTCTCAACTTCAATCAAATCCTGGCCGGCTTCCACGGTGTCACCCGGTTTCGCCAAAAAGCCTATGATGTTGGCCTCGGCAATGGATTCGCCCAGTTGGGGCATGATGATGGGAATTTGCAGCATGGTTTTCAGAGCCTTAACAATTTTCGGGCAGCGGCGGCAATGGCGCGCGCCGTCGGCCGATGGGCTGCCCACAAATTCGGATGATACGGCACGGGGGTGTCTTTGGCGTTGAGCCGTTGCGGCGGGACGTCCAGCAGGCCGTAGCCTTCGGTTACCACCCGCGCGATGATTTCCGCCGTCACGCCGCCCCACGGCCAGGATTCGCCGACACAGAGCAATCGCCCTGTCCGCGCCACACTGGCCATGAGCGTGTCGGTATCAATCGGTTTCACGGAACGCAGATCCACGACCTCCACTTCCCAGCCTTCGGGGGCGAGTTCCTTCGCCGCTTCGAGGGCCTCGTGCACCATGGCACTGTAGGCGACGACGGTCATGTCGCGGCCTTCGCGCGCGATGCGGGCCTTTCCGACGGGCAGGGCCTCGCTCGGCAATTTTTCGGCCTTGAGATGGTAATAAAGGAATTTGTGCTCGCAAAAAATTACCGGGTCTTCGATGGCCACCGCTTCGAGCAGCATGCTGTAGGCATCTTCAACCGTGGCGGGGGCCAGCACAATCAACCCGGGGTAATGCGCGTAGACCGATTCCAGGCATTGACTGTGGAACGGCCCGCTGCCCGAAGTGCCGCCGATTGGCAGGCGCACCGTAATCGGGCAAGGCACGTTGGTGCGCCAAAACAACGTTGCCGCCTGGTTAACAATCTGGTTGAAACCGACCGTGGAAAAATCCGCGAACTGCATTTCCACGATCGGCCGCATACCCTCAATCGCGGCGCCCACCGCCAACCCCACGATGGCATCTTCACTGATGGGCGAATCCAGCACCCGGCCGGGAAATTCGCCGGCCAGATTTTTCGTGGCCTTGAATGCGCCGCCAAACGCACCCACGTCCTGTCCGTAAATGAACACGCGCGGATCGTCGCGCAGGGCGTGGGCCTGCGCTTCGCGGATCGCTTCGAGGTAGGTGACACTCATGCCGCGTCAACTTTCGTTTTCATCGTGCATTTCACTCAGTTGACCGGAGGAAATCGCCCGCCATTCCTCGGTGAACGGATCCGGCGCCGGTTCGCGCTGCACCCGGGCGATAACCTCCTCGATTTCATGAACGGCCTCGCTGCGCCAGGCTGCGAGCATGGCGGAGTCCGCCCATTTCTGACGGATCAGATAGTCCTCGGCCGCCTTCAGGCAATCACGTCCCAAGGGCGACTTTTTCAACTTCGGATCGATATAGCCGGCGTCATCATGCTCTCCGTGACCGCACAGCCGGAGCAACGTGGCCACGACCATTTGCGGTCCGCGACCCGCACGCGCCCGGGCCACCGCCTGCCCGATGGTCTCGAGGCAGGCCTGCAAATCGGTGCCGTCCAGTGAATCCACCTCGACGCCATAGCCGGCCGCCTTGTCGGCGAGGTCATGACAGGCAAACTGGCGCGAGGTCGGCGTGGAATAAGCATATTGATTGTTGGCCACGACCAATACGAGCGACAATTTTTCCACCGCCGCCTGATTGAGCGCCTCATGAAACGCGCCGGTGGAGGTCGCGCCGTCGCCGATGGAGGCCAGGCCGACGGCGCCGGAAATGTTTTTGAAACGGCGCGCCAGCAAAATACCGTTCACGACAGAAATCATCGCGCCCAGATGGCTGATCATCGGCAGACAACCTTCCCGCGGTTTGCCGCGATGAACATTGCCATCGCGGCCGCGCATGGGCCCCAGTGCCGAGCCGAGATAGGTGCGCGCGGCGTCCAAGGCGGTTTCGCCAAAGGCCAGACGTCCGGCCGCGTCCCGGATCAACGGCGCAAACACGTCACCCTGTTTCAAGGAGACGCCGGCGGCTGCACTCAGGGCCTCCTGGCCGCGCCCGAGAAAGACACCGCCATGGATTCTGCCGGAGCGCCAAAGTGCGGCGAATTTGTCGTCCAACAACCGGCCCAGCAACATGAAGCGATAGGCGGCCAGATACGTCTCCCGAAACAAAGCCGCGCTTTTCGCCGTGCCGGACTCAAGCACCGTTTGCAGCATGGGTGGATTTTACTGCCAAACCATTGCACCGGCAATGTTTCTTTCGGCATTGGAAATGCGGTAAAATCAAAAAACGGGTTGGCCAAACCGGCAAAACTGATATTGAATGGGCGTCCTGAGACCGGGCGTCCTTAAAATAGACATCCCAAATCAAACTGAAATCAGCGTCATGAGACAAGCGGCGGCCCAAATCTTTCTGGTCGGTAGTGATCCGGAATTGCTGGCGACGCTCTCCGGGCTGCTGCGGACGGATAATATTGCCATCCGGCTGGCGCCATCCGGGGATGGGATCTTTGAGATGCTCCGCGAACAGCCGGCCGACCTGGTGCTGCTTGAGGGTTCGGAAATGGAATTATTGCGGGAACTCAAGGAAGTTCCGGCCACCCAGACCATCCCGGCCATCGTGTTCACCGCCTCGGCCGATCCGGCCGAGAAGATGCGCGCGTTTGAACTGGGAGCCCACGACTGCGTCAGCCGGCCGTTTGAGGCGGTGGAATTGCGGGGGCGCCTCCAGGCGGCGCTCAAGAACAAACGGCAGTTTGGCGAATTGCTCCGTTATCAGCGCGAGTTGATGGCCGCCCGGATCGCTGCTGAATCCGCCGCGCGCGCCAAATCCGAATTCCTGGCCGCCATGAGCCACGAAATCCGCACGCCCATGAACGGGGTGGTGGCGATGGTCGGTCTGCTGCTGGAAACGCAATTGAGCATCGAGCAGCGTGGCTACCTGGAAACCATTCACGCCAGCAGCGAGGCGTTGCTCACCATTGTCAACGACATCCTGGATTTTTCCAAAATCGAAGCGGGCAAGCTGGAGTTGGATTTGCGCCCGTTCGATCTGCGTTCTTGCGTGGAGGAAACCCTGGACCTGATGGCCGCGCGGGCCTTCGAGAAAAACCTCGACCTGCTTTATCAAATGGACGACGCGATTTCCGCGCAGGTGGAAGGCGACGCCTTGCGGCTGCGCCAGGTTTTGGTGAATCTGTTGAGCAACGCCATCAAATTCACCCGGTCCGGCGAGATCCTGGTGCAAGTCAAATTACTTTCGGCCAGGGAAGGGGAAAAACCGGATCGCTCCCTCCTGCATCTTCATTTTTCCGTGCGCGACACGGGCATTGGCATTGCGCCGGACCGTCTGGCACGTTTGTTCAAACCATTCACCCAGGCTGAAGCCTCCACGGCACATCGTTACGGCGGCACGGGGCTGGGTCTGGCCATCAGCAAACAATTGGTGGAATTGATGGGGGGCAAAATGTGGGCCGAAAGCGTGCCGGGCGAAGGTTCGACCTTTCATTTTACCATCAATGTGCTGGCCCCCACAGAGGCGAAGACGTCCCCGCTCGCCGGCCGGCAGGATAAACTGGCGGGCCGCCGCGTATTGATTGTGGACGATAACGCGACCAGCCGCCGTGTTCTGGCGGAGCTGACGACAAAATGGGGCATGGTCCCCCACTGCACCGGCGACCCGCAGGAGGCAATGAATTGTCTTCGCGACGGCAACCGTTTCGATCTGGCCATTCTCGACGCGCAACTCCCGGGTATGGACGGTTTTACCCTGGCCGCCGAGATCCATCAACTCCCCGATGCCGCCATGCCGTTGGTGTTGCTCACGCCGCTGGGGATGCGTCAGGATGCGGCTTCAGCGGCGCGGATTCCGCTGGCCGCCTTTACCACCAAACCGGTCAAGCCGGCGCAGTTTTTCGAAACCCTCCTCCATGCCTTCTACCACACCAAACCCGACATGCCGGAACCCCTGCCGCCCCCGGACCAGGCCAAACAAAATTTTGCCAGCCGCCGGCCCTTGCGCGTATTATTGTGCGACGACAATTTCATCAATCAGAAGGTGGCCATCCGTATCCTGCAGCAGTTGGGTTATGAGCCGGACCTCGCCACTAACGGGCGGGAAGCCCTCGATGCCCTTGGGCAGAAGCCCTATGATATGATTTTTATGGATGTGATGATGCCGGAAATGGACGGTTTGGAGGCGACCCGGGCGATTCGCGAGTTTCAACAAACCTGCGATAAGGGCAATTTCAATTCCCGGATTGTCATTATTGCCATGACGGCACAGGCCATGCAGGGAGACCGTGAAAAATGCATCGCCGCGGGAATGGACGATTACCTGGCCAAACCCATTCGCCCAAACGATGTCCGCGCCGTCATCGAACGCTGGAGTGTCGAAGTGAGTTCGCCGGCCCCGGCCCCACCCGTGCCTCCGCGCGGAACCGACGCTTCCACAGACGCAGAAACATTGCCGGTGGAAATGGATCGGTTGCTGGATTTGGGCGGCGGGGATGCGGAAAGCCTGCGTGAACTGGTGGACCTCTACCTCAAACAGACCGCGGGACAGCTGGCGCAATTGGAGTCAGCCGTAAAGGCGAACAAAGCCGAGGAAGTACGCCAGGTGGCACATAGCTGCGCCGGGGCCAGCGCCACCCTGGGCATGAGACGGCTGGTGCCGTTACTGCGGGAATTGGAACGGCAGGGCAAATCCGGCCAGTTCACCAACGCGGAGCAACTGTGCGCCGAGGCCACGCGCGAGTTCAAACGCACCCAGGATTTTCTGACCGGGCACCCGGCCCTCGCGGGGACGTTTACCTCCCCGGTTCATTCATGAAAAAAATTCTCATCATCGAAGACGATCATGTCATTGCGAACATTTACCGGAATAAATTCGCGGTGGAAGGTTATCAGGCGGAGGCGGCCTACGACGGTGAAAACGGCTTGAAAACCCTGCGGACGTTTCGGCCCGATCTTATCCTGCTCGATCTCATGCTCCCGCAGATGTCGGGTGTGGATTTTATCATTCATGTCCGCACCGAGGCGGATTTTGCCAGGGTGCCCATCGTCGTTTTTTCCAATACCTATTTGACCAACATGATTCAGGAGGCGTGGAAGGCCGGCGCCAACAAATGCCTGTCCAAAACCAATTGCACACCCAAGGATGTTTTGGACGTCGTCCGCCAGACCATCGGCGACAGCGGAATGCCCCCGCACGACACCGCAACGCGGACTGCTTTGACCTCTTCCAATCGCCCGAATTTCACCGATACGGAGGGGGACACAAAATTTCTGACCGAACTGAGGACCGCCTTCCTCGAGGGCCAATCGGCCACGCTCGCGGCTTTGCGCAGCGGTCTGCAAAACCTCATCAAGGCGGACAATGAAACCAACCAGCTCAAGGACATCCATGAGCTTTACCGCCGCACCCATGCGCTCGCGGGCAACGCCGGCCTCGCCGGATTCGTTTATGTCTCGCAAATGTCCGCGGCCGTGGAGGCGCTGCTCAAGGAGCTTCACGAAAAACCGAGGAGCATCAATACCTCCACCCTGCGCACCGTGGCCGCGGCCGTGGATTTCCTGGGCTCTCTCTTCGAACGCGGCAAGCAGCCGGATAACCCGGAGCCGCCGGCCGTCAACATTCTCGTGGTGGACGATGAGCCGATTTCGCAGCGCGCCGTGATTTATGCCCTGGAAAAGGCCCAGTTGCCGTCCACCAGCACCGCCGATCCCAATGCCGCCCTGAAATTGCTGACGGAAAAACAGTTCGACCTCGTTTTCCTGGACGTGGACATGCCCGGCATGACCGGTTTCGAACTCTGCACCAAGCTGCGCGCCCTGCCGCAATACAAGAAAACCCCCGTCGTTTTCGTCACTGCGCTCAGCGACTTCGACAGCCGCACCAGTTCCATGATGGCCGGTGGCAACGATTTCATCGCCAAGCCATTCCTGTTCATCGAACTTACCGTCAAGGCGCTCATCCACGTTCTGCGCGCCCGATTGCAGCCGGCGAGGTAACGTGGTCATTCGGTTCGGCAAAATTGTCAGAATCGGAATGAAGCCAAAACGACCACGTTTGCCCACCACGCTGCGGCCGAATCCTGGTTGGACCCATTGAACGATTTGCTGCGAGTGCTGTCTTTTTTAGCATTATGATCAGGCAAAATCTATCTTCCGTGTCTTTGCTTGGTTGCGTCGCTGCTGGAATGCTTTATGTCGTCTGCTCTGTTTCATCGAAATCTTCGGCAGCAGATCATTCAGGAGTTCCGTCTCCCGTTGGTGTCCGGGGGCAAGAGATATTCCTTTCCCAAGAGATGATGAAAGACGTTCATCCATGCACTTCTCCTGCCTGGCCAGCCGGTGCGCTCCCGTCGGATTTTTTATTTCTTCAACCCAGCCCGCCATCTCTGCCTCGACTGCCGCTTATTGCTGGCCTTATGGCCACCTGACGGCCGCTGCCATTTACTTTTTAGCCTGCGATAGGAGAGCTGAACATTTCCTTCGCGATCACGCCGTCAGCCACTTTAGCGACCGCGCCGGTCATCCGAATTGCATAATCGTTGCCAATCTCGATTTCGATGATGCCACCGGGCATGTGCACCGAAATCTCGCGGTCGCACAGGCCGAGCCGGTGCGCCACCGCCGCCGCCGCGCTGCTGCTGCTGCCGCTCGCCAGGGTGTAGCCGGCGCCGCGTTCCCAGATTTCAATCTGGATGTTGTTTCGGTCAATCACCTTCATGATCTGAACATTAGTACGG
>Ga0335078_10004196_pt1 | contig 21384 bp, 13 predicted proteins | sample Lox_Sample_32_FD_206711 | JGI IMG/M metagenome (GOLD analysis project Ga0335078, IMG submission 206711) | Soil microbial communities from Loxahatchee National Wildlife Refuge, Florida, United States - Lox_Sample_3.2 | ecosystem: Environmental > Terrestrial > Soil > Wetlands | place: USA...
GTCATGAATAAGGCATTGCAGACACGTACCAAGGCAACGGCCATAGGGAGACGCAAAGATGAGCAGCAATGACAATGGCGGCCCGGCGCAGCGGAGCCCGGGCCGGCCGCGCAAGCACCCCCTCGACCCAGTGGTGACGCCGCGGAAGAAAGGGAAAAGGAAAAACCCGACCGTCGTGGAGTTTCCCGACCAGCCCGATCCCGCGCACGTGCTCACCTGGCGGCAGCGCCGGGTCCTGCAAGTGATCCGTGAGTCCGTACAACGCAGGGGTTACCCGCCGTCGATGAGGGAGATCGGCGAGGCGGTCGGCCTGACAAGCACATCGAGCGTCAGTTACCAGCTCTCCACCCTGCAAAGCAAAGGGTATTTGCGCCGCGACCCGAACAGGCCGCGTGCCGTCGAAGTCAGGCTGCCAGGCAAGCCGCCGGTGCGGGCGGACGCACTGACCGACGGCCTGGACGATGCTGTCGCCGACGGCATCATTGAACCGGCTTTCGCCGACACGGAGGCCGGGCGCGACACGGCGTACGTCCCGCTTGTCGGGCGAATCGCCGCCGGTGGTCCGATCCTCGCAGAGGAGGTCGTGGAGGACGTATTCCCGCTGCCAAGGCAGGTCGTGGGCGAGGGCACGCTCTTCCTGCTCAAGGTTGCGGGTGACTCGATGATCGAGGCTGCCATCGCTGATGGCGACTGGGTTGTCGTCAGGCAGCAGCCTGTCGCGGAGAATGGCGACATCGTGGCTGCGATGATCGACGGCGAGGCGACTGTGAAGACGCTCAAGCGCAGGGACGGGCATGTCTGGTTGATGCCGCAGAACGCTGCCTACGAGCCGATTCCCGGCGACGATGCCGCGGTGCTTGGCCGGGTGGTCGCTGTCCTGCGCCGCGTGTGAGCCGCCGGGCCGCGGTCGCCCGGTCGACCGCGAGATCCACAGGGTGATCGAGCGTGTAGATCCTGATCAGGGCTTGCTCGGGAAACGCGGGCAAGAGTTGGCGCCATCGGTGCAGATTCCGCCGCGCGTGAACTCGCCACCACCTCCCCCTCCGCCTGAATCCGGTGCGCAGCAGGAGGCGGGCGGGCAGCAGGGCAGCTAGACGCTCATGGTCATTCCGTCATCACTTCTCGGCGTAGCGCTCTTGATCGTCCTGTCCGTCCCCGGATGGCGTACGTACTCCGGCACGAGCGGGTTGTTCCCGCTCACTCGTATGCGCCGTTCCCGAAGCGCTCCGCGTTGTCTTCGTCATTACGGCCTGCCTAAACGGTCGGTGGCCGCGCTTGTTGCCGCCGGACCGCGCTGGTTCTTACCAAGTCAGATGCCCAACTTTTGTGGGCTGGTTCAGCATCCGTCGAGCTTCGCACGCGAGCACTATGTGCAACTCGCCTGGCGGACGCTCGCACTGATCGTCCTGGCGACGATTCTTGGGGCGGTGGTTGCTGATCCGCGTATCGTGCAAATACAGCGCCCCGTGGCAAGAACGCGGGTATGCCGACCGTTGAGCGGCTCGACCGACGCCCGGATCAGCCCGGTCTCGGCTTAGTACAGATCGGCTTGGTACAGATTGGTACAGAGTCGTGCATCTGTACGACGACAATCCAGGTCCGATCTTCGTGGGCGCTCAACTGGATGACCGGACCTACGTCGAAGGCCGGCTACGCAGGGGTCGACCCAAAGCGAGCCAGCAGCCGTGCTCGGCTACTCGCAGGCGCGGGTCTCGCGGGTGCTATGCGGTGAACAGACCTGAGCATTGACCAGGTCCGCGAGGTCGGCGCGCCTCGGCGTCCCGATGCACCTGCTGCGGCCTGGCGCGCGCGGAGGGAGGGAGAGTCCGACGAAACAGCGAGAGTTCGGCAAAACGTTGGCCTGATGGGCCTCACCGCGCTCCCAGCGCCGCAACGGGCGGGGCTGCACGAGATAACCGCACCAACGCTGACCGCGATCACAGGGCCTACCGGCGGCTGCCCCGCGAAGCGGGCTGTCAGCGCCGCGGGAGAACCTGCCAAAGCGGCCACGCTCCTTGCGGTATCCCCCGGGTCAGTCAGGCACGACGTTGACCAGCTTGGGCGCCCGCACGATCACCCTCTTGATGCCGCGGCCGCCAAGAGCGCGCTCGACGCCCGGGGCGGCGAGCGCCAGCGACCGCAACTCGTCCTCCGAGATCCCGGGCGGCACCTCGAGCCGGTCCCTGACCTTGCCCGCCACCTGAACGACACACGTCACCGATTCCCTGACCAGCAGCGCAGGGTCAGCCGAAGGCCAGGCAGCCAAGGCAACCGACGGCGGATGTCCCAGGATCTCCCAACATTCTTCCGCGGTGTAGGGCGCGAACAGCGACAGCAGCACCGCGGCGGTCTCCGCGGCCTCGCGCACGGCGGAGTCGCCCGCACCGGCCCCGGAGTCGATCACTCGGCGTGCCGCGGACACCAGTTCCATCAGCCGTGCGACCGCCACGTTGAACCTGAAGCCCTCGACCAGCCGGGTGAACTCATCGATCACGTGGTGGGTCACCTTGCGCAGTTCGATGTCGCCGGTGGCGGGATCGGGCGCGCCTGGCTGGGCAGTTGACGCCGCACCAACGTCGGTGGCCAGCCGCCACACCCGGCCAAGGAACTTCACCGACGCGGCCGGCGAAACATCCGCCCAGTCGATGTCGTCTTCAGGCGGGCTCGCGAACACCATCGTGAGCCGGATCGCATCGACGCCGTGCGCCGCCACCTGCTCACCCAGATCCACGCCGTTGCCGAGCGACTTTGACATCGAGCGGCCCCGGTTGATCACTTGCCCCTGGTTGAGTAGCCGGGTGAAGGGCTCGGTGAACTCCAGCATGCCCATGTCGTGGAGCACCTTGATGAAGAAGCGCGCGTAGAGCAGATGCAGGATCGCATGCTCGACGCCGCCCACATACTGGTCGACCGGGCACCAGCGGTGTACGGCGTCGATGTCGAACGGCCCCTCCTCGTATGACGGCGAGCAGTACCGCAGGAAATACCACGCCGAGTCCACGAACGTGTCCATCGTGTCGGTGTCCCTGCGCCCAGGTCCCCCGCACTTGGGGCACTGCACGTTCACCCAGTCGGCGGCGGCCGCCAAGGGGGACACGCCCTTCGGCAGCAGATCCTGGCCGCGCAGATCTGGCAGCACGACTGGCAGCAGGTCGTCTGGCACGGGGATCTCTCCGCAGGACGGGCAGTGCACGATGGGGATCGGCGTCCCCCAGAACCGCTGCCTGGAGACCAGCCAGTCGCGCAGCCGGTAGCTGATCGCCGCCTTGCCCAGGCCTCGCTGCTGGAGGATCTCGATGATGCGGCCGATGGCCTCCGCCTTGGCCAGCCCGTCGAGCGGACCAGAGTTGATCACCAAGCCGTCGCCCACGGTGGCGACGCCGCTGTCGGCCGGATCCGGTTCGCCGGTTTCGAGTACGGCCCGCACCGGCAGCCCGAACGTCCTGGCGAAGTCAAGATCGCGCTGGTCGTGCGCGGGCACCGCCATGATGGCACCGGTGCCGTAGTCGGACAGCACATAGTCGGCGGCCCATACCTGAATATGCTCGCCGTTCACCGGGTTGATCGCATAGCGGCCAAGAAAGATCCCCGTCTTCTCGCGTTCGGCCGACTGACGCTCGATGTCGGAGAGCTTGCGGACTTCCGCCACGTAGGAACGCAGGCCATCATGGCGCTCCGGCGCGCACAACTCCTCGGCCAGGGGCGAGTCGGCCGCGACGACGAAGAAGGTAGCGCCGTACAGCGTGTCAGGCCGGGTGGTGAACACCGTTACTGGCTCGTCGCGCCCCTCGATCGCGAAGTGGACCTCCGCACCCTGGGAGCGTCCGATCCAGTTGCGCTGCATGAGCAGCACCCGCTCCGGCCATTCCCCTTCGAGTTGCGCCATCTCCTCGAGCAGCCGATCCGCATATTCAGTGATCTTGAAGTACCACTGGGTCAGCGTGCGCCTGACGACCTCAGCCCCGCACCGCTCACACCGTCCGTCGATCACTTGCTCGTTGGCGAGCACGGTCTGGTCGACCGGGCACCAGTTCACATATCCGTCGGCACGGTAGGCAAGGCCCCGTTCGTAGAAACGCAGGAACAGCCATTGATTCCAGCGGTAGTACTCGGGGTCGCAGGTGTGCAGGCGCGTGGACCAGTCGAAGGACACCGCGTAGCGGCGGAACGAGGCTGCCTGCGTCTCGATGTTGGCGTAGGTCCAGTCGGCGGGGTGCGCGTTGCGCCTGATCGCGGCGTTCTCGGCCGGCAGCCCGAAGGCGTCCCAGCCGATCGGGTGCAGCACGTTGACGCCGCGGTGGAACAGGTACCTGGCCACCGCATCGCCGATAGCGAACGCCTCGCCGTGACCCATGTGCAGGTCCCCGGACGGGTAGGGGAACATGTCGAGCACGTAGGCGCGCGGCCTGGAATCGGCTGGGTCATTGGACGCGCGGAACAGTTCGAGCTCGGCCCAGCGGGCCAGCCACTTGTCCTGAACGTTACGCGGGTCGTACGGCACGCCATCGGTCCGCGCGGTATCGGCGGCTGTCATCGTTCCCTCACGGCTTCTCGGTGTGCTTTAGGTGCTCCCCCGGTTCCAATGACCCTGCTTCAAAAGACGAAGCCCCCCGGTCACGAGGGGCAGCCGCGCCGGCGGCAGGGGAGCCGGGCGCGGCTAGGTGAGGAGCTGCCGGACGGGATGCACGCTGTCAGGGTAGCGCACGATGTGTCCTGCCAGGATACCGTCCGGTGATCAGGGAAGGCCAGCGGGCCGAGCCTACAGGCCGGTTACCGCCTTGACACGCCCGGACCTAGCGGCGTCGACGAGGCGTTCGTAGTCCTGCGGCAGGAACTCATGCCGAACGGCTCGCGCGGCGGTCTCAAATTACCGAAATAGGTGTCACCCAAGGCAAAAACTGTCAATGTTTTCGCCCCTTGACCGGGCCGTGCGATGCCAATATGGTCATCAGCAATCCGCCGGATGACTCTTCTTGAGCGCCTTCGGCGTGGCACTCTTCTTCGCCTGGGCACGCCCGCGTACGCAGCACTTTCAGTGAGATTCGGGGTCAAGCAAGCGTTTGCCCAGCGAAGGAATCCCCGGGGCGGGCCCCCGGGTTTGAACAGGGGGATCCGGGGCTCGCCCCGGCTTGCACAGGGGGATCCGGGGCTCGCCCCGGCTTGCACAGGGGGATCCGGGGCTCGCCCCGGCTTGCACAGGGGGATCAGGTGGACGTTCGCGGACCAGTGGCACGCATTTGGCCCGTTCGGGAAGTTGCTGCCGACCCATTGCATAAGAACAGCAACGTCGATTCCTTCCCCCGCCGATTCGGGTTTGCACCTGGCGGCCCAATCAAGTTCATCACTGCTTGCGCTACCGCGCGTTTGCACGGTGCCTTCTGCGCGGCATTCCTTGCGGTGCCGGCGGCGGCGCGGGGCGCCGTGAGAAGGCTGCGCCGCCACGTACGAAAGTGCGGCGGCACCAAGGCGGCGGACCGCACCTCTGCAGATCGCACCTCGGCAGCGGACTCCGGGGCGGCGCGCCGCAGAATAACCTCCGGCCGCAGGCATGGTCGTCATGCGGCCCCAGGCCGTCAAGCCAATACCGGCCGCCACGCGGCGGTCGGCAGGCGCGGCGCCATCAGCCCCCACGCAGACGCCGACGATCCTGCCGCAGGCTCAGCCCTCAGGGCGGTGCCGGCGCAAGCGGCGCCCCTGCAGGTGCCCCCACTAGCGGCGCTCCCACTGGCCCTGGGGCGGCCTGCGGCGGCGCGACAGGGAATGCGGGGGGAGTCGGCGATGCCCGTCGTCAAGCAATGGGCGACGGCGCCAATGGCGGCACTGCCACTGGTGCTGGCTCGGGCTGCGGCGGGATGGCCGCAAACGCCTGAAGACATCGCGGCGTCCGCCGCCCAACCAGGTGCCGGGCCACCGCCCATGGCGCCCCCGGCCACGACGCCACCAGTCACAGCGCCGCAGCACACAGCGCCTTACGGGCCTGCGGCAGACCTGGTCCGTGGAGTTGATCATGTTTGACGAGGCCATCGCAATCGCCGGGATCGCCTGCAGGTGCCCCGATGTGCCAGACCTCCAGTGGTTGTGGGATCTGGTGATGGCCGGTCGGCGAGCGTTCCGCCGAATCCCCCCGACGCGGCTCTACGGCGACTGCCACAACGGCGAATTGGTCGGGGGCATCGCGGCCGGCCTCAACCCATCGGGCCTGATCAGTTTCGCCCATGCCAACGGTCTCGGCCAAGACGACAGGCGTGGCTACAACGCCCCCGCGGCTGGGTTCCCGCTCGGTGAGGATGGCGGCATCGTCGCGCTGATGCGCACGGGGAACGCCCACGCCGCGCGCATACCTGGCTACGCCGACCTCGCAGGGTTTGCCGCGCTCGCCGCGCTGTGCGCGAATGCGCCGCAGGCTGCGGCCCTCGACTCCACCAGGGCGGGTATCGGCCAGATCATGGCAGCCGTGGGATTGGCCAGGCAGCTCAGGGCGGTGCTCGCAATGGCGCCGGGCATGCTGCCACCCACCACCGGATCGCAGCAGCACCCCGCGTCGCTTCGTGCCACGTCAACGGTTCGGGCGCGGCGCCGCCCCAAGCCGTGGCCCGGGCCGCCGAGGGTCGCGGATGTCGCGGCGATGGGGTTCGGCGGGGCGAACGCGCACGTGGTGCTCTCCCGGGTCGGCGGGCTGCGCGGCCGGCCGGCTCGCGCGGTACCGGCGAAGGCGGTCGCTGCGATGGGAGCAGAACTGGCGGACAGCGATGGCAACGGCGCGGCGGCGTCGGGTAGGGCCGTCAGTTCGGGTAGTACCGTCAGTGGGGGCATACAGGGATCACCCTGCGCCGAGGTCTACGCCTTCAGCGGCGACGATCCCACCGTGCTCGCCGCCACCTTCAGCCAGATCGCCGCGATCGCCGCGAGACTCTCCGATGGCGAGCGGGGCGACCTCGCCTGCCTGCAGGCGAGCAACGTCGCGACGGCCGGCAGGTTGCGGGTAGCTTTTGCCGCGGCAACTGCCGCCGAACTCGCGCGCCGCGCAGGATCGGCGGCCAAGCTCGTGACAACGCTGAGCCCGGGCCTGCTGCAGCACGAGGACGGCGTCTTCGCCGGCGACAGCGTGCGCGGCCGGATCGTGCTGCTGTTCACCGGCCAGGACCCGGCGGCCATGTTGGTAGGTTCGGCCGCGGGTCGCACGCGGGCTGGTGACGGTGGCGAACCGGCGTTGGCGACGCCCCCGCACGCGACGGCGACGCGGCAGGCCGCGGTCTGCCAGGGTGCGCCGCTCGCCTTGCGATGGCTCGACCAGATCGGCGTGACCGCGACCGCCGCTGTCGGGCACGATCTGGGCGAGATCGCCGCGCTCGTATGGGCGGGTTGCCTCGCCGAGGCGGATGCGGCGAGGCTGGTCGCGGAGCGAGCGCGGGCGGTAAGCGGAAACGCGATATCAGGAACCGCCATGCTAGGCCTCGCCGCCGACGTGGGGACCGCCCGGGCCCTTTCAGCGGACACCGATCTCGTCATGGCCTCGTACGACGGACCTCAAGCGCAGGTTCTCGCTGGCGCCGTGGCCGCGATACACATCGTCGCCGAACGCGCCGTGCGCGAAGGAATCACCGCGACGCTGCTGCCCCCGTCCCGCCCGTTTCACCATGCGACCATAGCCCGCTGCGCAGCGGCGCTGCGGCCGGTGCTCGAATCGATCACGATCGGCCCGCCCCGGCGACGTCTCATCTCGACCATCGCCGGCCGCGAACTGCGCCCGCGCGACGATATCGCCGCGCTCCTTTCCGAGCAGCTCAGCGGACCGGTGCGATTCCATGAGGCCGTCCGTGCGGCCGCGCCATGCGCCGACCTGTTCTGCGAGACCGGACCAGGCCGGATGCTCGCGGGCTTCGCCGCGCAGTGCTGCCGCGTGCCGGCGGTCAGCATCGAGGCTCCTGGCGGAGGGACCGGCCTGAGCGACGCGGCCACTGCGGACGCCGCAGCGGCATTGTTCGCGTCAGGGGCGGCGGGCAGCCTGGAGGCCCTGTTCAACGGTCACGTGGCACGGCCGGTCAGCATCTGGCGCGAACGCCTCTTCATCAGCACGCCGCCACGGAAGGACGGCACGGCACCGCCGCCACCCTCCGTATTGTCCGCCGAGTCGTCCGCCGCATCGTCCGCCTCCCAATCCGCGTCCGCCGCGGACCCGGTGCGCCCCATAAAGCACGCGACCGGCGGACCGTACCCCCCGCCGGCGCGTGGCCCATGGCGGATACGTGTCATTGGGCGGCAGCCGTTCGGAAAAATCATCCGCGAGGCGTCCGCCGACGATCCCTCAACTGGCGGATCAGGAAGACTGGCCGCTTCCTGCCGCTTCCTCGAGAAGGTCCGCGTGCACGATCCGGGCGTCGAGCTTGTCACTGACGCGACGCTCGGCCCAGAAACCGACCCGTATCTGGCCGACTACCGTTTCGAAGGCCGGGCCGTGTTGCCCGTTGTGCTCGGGCTCGAGGCGATGGCGCAAGCGGCGGCCGTACTCGCGGGCCAGCCGCTGAGGCAGACCACCGACGTGCGACTAACCAGCCAGGTGGCCCTCGCTGAGGACGGAACGGCACAGATCAGGATCAGCGCCTTGCGCCTTGGCGATGTGGTGGAGACCGTGCTGCGCAGCGCGGTGGACGAGTACCAAACTGACCACATCCGCGCTTTCTTTCCCGTGGCCTGCGCGACGCCGGCGAGCGCTTCCCCAGGGGCGGTCCCGGCCGGCGTGGCTGACGGCGGGTTGCTTGACGAGCTTTCGACAGGAATCGTCGACGGCGCGGAACTATATGGTCCGCTATGCGGCCACACCGGACGCTTCCGCCGGGTCGCGTTCCTGCCCAGCCTGACCCCGCGCAGTTGCCGCGCGCTCGTGCGCGGAGCAGACCACCTGCCCTGGTTTGGCCCGTGCGTTGCCGACGGGCCACTGCTGCTCGGCAGCCCGGCAGTAAACGATGCCGCCATTCACGTGCTGCAAGCATGTGTGCCGCATCGTCGGCTGGTCCCTGCCGGGTGCGAGAGCGTCACGGCGAGCGGGCACGCCGTCACCGGTGCGGTGGAGGTCCGCGCGTGTGAACGCCGCGCCAGCAAGGGCGAGTACGTGTGGGATGTGGACGCCGTGGACAGCGACGGCAGAACCGTGGTGGCGTGGGCGGGGCTGCGGCTAACCGACGCGGGACCGCGCCCGCGCACCCAGCCGTGGTCACCTGCGCTGCTCGCCGCATACCTGGAGCGATGCGCCGCCGCGCTCCACCTCGGCCCCGGGCTGCGGGTCACCGTGCGTGCGGGGCATCCGCGGGCGCCTTCTGGCGGCTGGGCGAGCGATGGGGGCCGCGGCGGCAACGCCGCTTCCCTTGCCAGCACGTTGCTCTACGAGAGACCTGAACGGGCGCGCCGCGCGCGCCGCAGCCACCTCGACGGGCTCACCCTCGCGGTCGATGCCTCCGCGGCCGCCGCCTGTGACTGGCAGCCGGCCGGCCTGCGCCATGACCCGCCGCTCCCCCGATCACCCGACTGCGCCGCGCTGCACAACGAGTTGCGGGAGCGCTGCGGCGAGCCGTCCGCCACGGTGGCCGCCAGGATCTGGACCGTAGTCGAGTGCATGTCCAAGGCCGGCCTGCCAGCGGGCTTGCCACTCGCGCTCGACGCGGTGCACGACGACGGCTGGGCGGTGCTACGAGCCGGGGACGCCGTACTCGCAAGCACGGTCGTCGCCGTCAGCGGCGTAACCGGCCCGCTAGCAGTCGCGCTCATGACGGTTGCCGGGCACCAGGACGACGCGGAGTGCGCACGCGGGCCAAGCCACGGAGGGTGCGGAGGCAAACAGTCACCGACCACCTGAATATCGCTGCGCGCTCGGCACGCCACGACCTGCCCTCTGCGCGACATGCGACCGCTGGCGTCGAGGACTGGGCGACCGTCTTGCTCGCTGGCCAGGCAGATGAATCCGATTGCTCATCGAGCTGAGTGAGGTGCGCATGCTAAGCCCGTTCGCCACCAATGACAGCCTTTTCAGGTTAATTCACGCGGCGCAAAGAGCACCGTCAGTGCACAACACGCAGCCCTGGTCGTTCCATATTGTCGGCGACGACCGGATCGATCTGCGCGCCAATCGGGCACGTCAGCTGCGGATCGCTGACCCGCGCGGCCGCGAGATGATCATCAGCTGCGGGGCCGCGCTGTTCAATCTCCGGATGGCCCTGCGGGTGGCCGGTCACGACCCCGTGGTGTGGCTGGTCCCCGATCAGGAGAACGATCCAGACCTGCTCGCGTCGGTCGAAATCGTGACGAACATGGCGCGGCCACCGACCAGCAGCGAACAGCGGCTATACGAAGCGATCGCACAGCGGCACACCAACCGTGCGCCGTTCAGCGCCCGCCTGGTCCCGATGTCCCTGGTGACCGAGCTTGAGCACGCCGCCTGGCGTGAGCGAGCCAACGTGTGGCTGCTGCACAGGCACGAAGTGAGGCAGATACTGCACGCCGCCAGGCAGGCCAGCAAGGCGCTGGGCGCCGACGCAGCGTACGTGCGCGAGCTGCAGCAGTGGATCGGCGACGGCGACGGCGACAGCGACAGCGACAGCCACAGCGACAGCGACAGCGACAGCCACGGCGACAGCGACAGCGACAGCGACAGCGACAGCGACAGCCACGGCGTGCCCGCCGCTGCCGTTCCGCAACCCAGGAGAGCCCCTGCCGGTGATCTCGGGCTTGGGTTGGCTGGCAAACGACGACGTGACCGCTTCGGTTCCCATCCGCGGCTGATGGTCCTTTCAACCGAGACCGATACGCCCTCGGACTGGCTTCGCGCTGGCCAGGCGCTTGAACGGGTTCTGCTGACGGCGACGCGTTACGGCGTGGCGGCATCTTTCCTCACCCAGCCGTTCGAGCTGCAGGATCGATACGCGACGCCCAATCACCGCCTCGTCACGTGGCTCAAGCATCCCCAGATGGTGTTGCGGCTTGGCTATGGGCCACCGGTGGCAGGCACCCCGCGGGAGGACCGCCCTGATGTGGTCGACTGCCGGGTCCAGCCCCCGCTGCCGGTTCGGCCGCGGCACGCCGGCGGCGAGCCGGACCCTGCGTCCTGATCGCGGCCGGGCACCGGCCGGCCGGGCCGGCCGGCCGGTGCCCGGCTGGCCGTGCGCTGGCTCGTCGGCACGCCAGCCCGCTGGCCGGACTTCCGCAGATGACCGGGCTGGCACGCGAGCCCAGCCGCGCGGCACGCCAGGCCGTGCTCCAGGCTGATGGTGCTTTCTACCGAGACGGACACGTCCCTGGACTGGCTACGTGCGGGCCTGGCCCTGGAGCGGGTCCTGCTCATGGCGACCCGCCGCGGTGTGGCGGCGTCCTTCCTCACTCAGCCGTTCGAGCCGCAGGACCGAAATGCCACGCCCATTTACCGCCCGCCGTCGTGGCTCAAGCACCCCCAGGTGGTCTCGCGGCTTGGCTACGGGCCGTCTGTGGCAGGCACACCGCAGGAGGCCTTCGCCGACCTGGCCGACTACCGGATCCAGCCACCACCACCGGTCCGGCCCCAGCATGCAGAAGGCGAGCCCGCGCCCTGCGTCCGTATAGGACATCCGATGTCGGGCATCCGACGGAGCCGCTCGCCAGCCGGCTGCCGGACGCGGCTAGAGTCAATGACCGTGGCTGATCGCACGCGGGCCGACGGGCGCGATGACCGGCGGTAACTACCTCTCACCAGCAGACTGGTTCGCCACGCTGCCGAGCGTGATCATGGCGGCGGGCGCGCTCATCACCAATCCGGGCGGCCAGGTCCTGCTTGTCAAGCCCAACTACCGCGATCACTGGACAGTGCCGGGCGGCATCTGCGAACAGGGCGAGCCGCCGCACGAGGGATGCGCAAGAGAACTGCTCGAGGAACTCGGCCTCGTGATCCCGGTCGGCAGGCTACTCGTGGTCAACTGGTCCGCTCCCGAAGGCGAGCGACCTAAGTCGATCATGCATTTCATTTTCGACGGCGCTACGATGCGCGACGGCAGCGAGATCCGCCTGCAGCAAGAGGAACTCGACGATTTCAGGTTCGTCGAGCCGGCTGACGTTACGTCTTTCCTGCCATCGTACGGCGCGCCGCGGGTCATCGCCGCGCTGCGCGCCCGGGCCGAGGGCGCAGCGATCTATCTGCCCTCAGGCGAGCCCTATCCAGCACTGCTGCCATGATCGCAGTCACCAGCCTGCCGGTCAGGCGATGCTGAGGGCCTGCACCTACGGGAGTTCGAGTTGCGCGAAGTCGCACGCGCCGGCGACGGATGCCTGCCGCCATCTGGGGGGAACTGCCCGGCACCGGCGACGCGGGCCGCGCCGAGACAGCCGTTGTCGCCCCGAAAGGGTCGCCCGCAAGGCCACGGCGTCCGCGATTATGATCAAGCTCCTGCCGGGCACGAGCCGCCCGGGATCGCGTCAAGTGAGCCCCCCGCTCAACGCCAGTGCGCTGCCTGCCGCTTTCCGTATGCCTTGTAACGTTCGCGTTAAAATAGCTTACTCCACCGACTCATACCTCTTCTCACGGCGCTTCACTTTGCCTATGTAACGATCACGTCAAGCTTTACAGCCTCTTGGTTATGGGTAAACATCCAGCACGTGATTCTCGGTTTCATGCGCACGTGGAGGCAAAATGGCGAATTGGCGACAGACGAACGGGATCGTTTCGAGGAGCTTAGGAGCGAACTACTCCGCCTCCGGGGCAGCGCGTCTGCGGAAGACGGACCGACTGCGACCGGTCACACCCGATCGATGTGGCACTTCCCCGATGGCGCCGGCATCACGCTTGCGAGCTCTCATGTCCCACGCGGCGAGGGCCGGCCCCCGTATGCCGAGCCTAGGCACCTGAATTACGTCCACGCCCAGCCAGCGGCATCCGCACCAGCGTCAGCCGCTACCCGCGCACCCGCAGCAGCGGTGGCATCGGCCGCGGTCCCGGCTCCGTCCGTCCCCGCCGCCAGCGCCATGTTGGGCGCCAGCCTGCCCAGCGCCTGCGCGGGGTCGCTCCCCCACCCCGTCCCGATCAGGCTCTCGGCCAGATCCTGCGGATGCTCGAGGTCGTGGACCAGTCCCGCCACGGTGCCCGACACTCCCGCCACATACTGCGGCAGATGGGTCACCTTGTACGGGTCGGCCGGATCCAGGGAGCGTCCGAACTTCACCAGATCCCCGGCCCCCTTCACCACCCCGCCGGTGAAATCCAGCCCCGCAAGCCGCCCCGCCGAGCCAAGATCTTCGGCGTCAGCCAGCATCCGCTGGGCAACCGACGGCTCCGCTGGCGCCAGGTTCGACGCAGCGCGGATCTTGGCTTGAGCTTCACCCGCCGCCTCGTCCCGCTGTCGGCGCGCCCGCGCCAGCATCGCGCGGGCGTCCTGCCGCGACGACTCACCCGGATCGGTGAACGGCGCCGGCTGTACCGGCCGGATACCAGGATCCCGGCCCGCGGCCAGCCCGCCGTCATAAGCCTCAGCGGCCTGGTTGTGCTGGCTCACTTGCCCGGCATAGTCGCCTGCGCTGCCGCCGTCGCCCGGTTCCCCTCCGCATACAGTTCGACCGCCCGCGCCGCCCGGCCCTGCGCCCACGACCGCCTGCGCCGCGCCGTGCAGCCAAACCGCGTCCAGGCCGTCACCCAGCAGCTGAGCGCCGTTGTGCGCAACGGCGCCAGCCGCATGCTCCGCAGCTCCCAGCAGCCGGTCCGCGCCGCCCCCGACCGTGTTGATGGCCTTGTCGATGACACTGTCAAACCAGCCCACCGGCTCACCCGCCGCCCTCCTGGCCTCACGCAGCCGACGTCCGAGCGGTAGATTGTAGCGAACATGGCACCTACAGCAACGATTTGCCGCAATCCGGGCGCCAGGATAGGGCCGGGACGGTCCGGCAGGATATAACCGAATACGATTCTGAACGGCTGCGCGGCGTACGCGGCGTACGCGGCGTCCCCTTTCAGGAAGGCGGTGGAGTGCATGGGCCCGCCCACTCTTAACCTCGCTGACATCGACCTGTCCGATTACGCCTTCTGGGGGCGGCCACCAGCCGAGCGGGAGGCGGGCTTCGCCCTCCTGCGGGCGCAACCGCAGCCGGTGTTCTTCGCCGAGCCCGAGGCGCCGGCCGCGTTCGGGCCGCGCGGCGCAGGTTATTACGCGCTCGTGAAGCACGCTGACGTGATCGGCGCCAGCAGGAACCATGATGTGTTCTGCTCCAGTGCCGGGGCGACCAACATCATCGATATGCCTGTCGAGTTCGCCGAGTACTTCGGCTCGATGATCAACATGGACGACCCGCGGCACTCACGGCTGCGCCGGATCGTGTCCCGCGCCTTCACCCCACGGATGATCAAGAAGTTCGAGGACGACGTGCACCGGACCGCCGGTGTCATCGTGGCCGACCTGCTCGATCGCGGGCCCTGCGACTTTGTCACCGCAGTGGCCGCCCGGCTTCCCCTTAAAATCATCTGCGAGATGATGGGTGTCCCCGGTGATCACTACGAGATGGTGCTCGAGAACACGAACATCATCCTCTCCGGCGCCGACCCCGAGTTCATCGGCGACAACTTCGACGACGCGGCCATCAAGATCCTCACCGCGGGCCAGGAGCTCGGCCAGCTGGTTCGGGACCTAGCCGCCGAGCGCACCGAGCACCCCGCGGACGACCTGGTTTCCGCGCTCGTCAACGCCAATATAGACGGCGAGGCCCTCACGTTCGCCGAGCTGGGGTCTTTCTTCATCCTGCTTGTGGTGGCCGGAAACGAGACGACGCGGAACGCGATCTCCCACGCGCTTACCCTGTTCACCGATTTTCCTGCGCAGCGCGAATTGCTTCTCGACGACTTCGAGGCCAGGATCGGCGGGGCGGTCGAGGAGATCGTCCGTTTCGCCTCGCCGGTCATCTTCATGCGCCGGACACTCACCAGGGACCACGAACTCGGCGGCCACCGGTACCGCGAGGGCGACAAGGTCGTGCTGTTCTACTGGGCCGCTAACCGCGACGAGACCGTCTTCCCGAACCCCGGGCGGTTCGACATCCTCAGGAACCCGAACCCGCACGTCGGGTTCGGTGGGCCAGGGCCGCATTTCTGCCTCGGCTCACACCTCGCGCGGCGCGAGATCACCGTCATGCTGCGCGAACTCCTGCGCCGGGTGCCTGACATCCGGGCCACAGGCGAGCCGGACCGGCTGCTGTCCAGCTTCATCAACGGCATCAAGCACCTGCCGTGCGACTTCACGCCGTGAACGGCGATGTGGCCATCTGGCGGAGTACATAATCCGGCGGAGTACATAATCCGGCGGAGTACATAATCCGGCGGAGTACATAACAGGCGGATGGACCGGCGGACCGGATCAGAGTCGTGGCCTGTCACCGGGAGACCAGGCCGGGCTCGCGCTGCGGGGCAGCCTCTGGCGCTGGTCCTGGCTTGCGCCGGAGTTCAGCCGCTGCCGCGGCGGCGGGCTCCCAGCCGGGCCGCAGCGGCATACCCGCATTTCCGTCGCCATGCAGCCGCGCGCACAGCACCTGGTGCAACTGGATCTGGTTGCGCTCGAAGCCGAGCCGAGACCCGGCCATGTAGAGGCGCCACACCCTGGCGGTGCCCTCGCCCACCTCGGCGACCGCTTCCGCCCAGTGCGCGTCGAGGTTCGCGCACCAGCCGACCAGGGTCATCGCGTAGTGCTCGCGCAGGTTCTCTTCGTGGCGCACCTCAAAACCAGTGTCATGCATGACAGAGATGAGGTGCCCGGGACCTTCGAGCTCACCGTCAGGGAACACATACCTGTTGATGAACCCGCTCTCGCGGATCGCGGGCTCCGTGTTGTCCGGCCTGGTGATGCAGTGATTGAGCAGCCGGCCGCCCGGCTTGAGCTTCCCGTAGAGAAAGGAAAAGTAGCCGGGCAGGTTCGCCTTGCCGATGTGCTCGGTCAGCCCGATCGAGCTGATCGCATCGAAACCGGTCTCCCTCACGTCACGGTAATCGAGATGGCGCACCTGGGCGAGGTCGCCGAGACCCGCTGCCTCGATCGAGCGCTGCGCCCATTCGGCCTGCTGGCGTGACAGCGTCACGCCGAGCGAGCGGGCCCCGTACTCGCGCGCAGCGTGCATGACCATGCCGCCCCAGCCGCAGCCCACGTCGAGCAGCCGCATACCCTGGCGCAACCCCAGTTTCCGCGCGACCAGGTCGAACTTGTACGCCTGCGCCTCCTCGAGCGTTGCGTCCGCTGTCGGGTAGCAGGCGCAGGTGTAGGCCATTGACGGGCCGAGCACCCACTCGTAGAAGCGGTTCGAGACGTCGTAGTGATGCGAAATCGCGCTGGCGTCACGTTGCTTGGAGTGCCGACGCCCGCCGAACCAGCGGCGGCCCTTGCGCACCTCCTGCGGTGGCGGCGGCACCCGCGGGAAGAGGACCTTGACACCGCCTAGCTCGCGCAGCAAGCGCAGCCGCTGCGGCCAGTCCGTGTCGGTCAACTGAGCCTTGGACATGCGGACGAGGGCGGTATACATGTCGCCCTCGAGGTCGATGTGCCCGGACACGTACGCGCGGGCCAGACCCAGGGATCCCGGTGCCTGCGCCAGGTAGGAGATGGCGACCGGAGAACGGACCGTCACCTTGATATCGGCACCGGGCTTGCCCGCGGCGCTTCCGTCGTATGCTTGGAACTCGACCGGTGCACCCGGACCCGCCACCCGTTCGAAGACCTCAGCCAGTGCCATGTTTGCGATCCTCCCCACAAGCGCTATCCGCGCTGTTCCTGCCGTCCGCTGTCCTGCTCCTGCCGTCCGCTGCCCTGCTACCGCTGTCCGCTGCTAGCGGTATCCGCCGCTAGCGCCCGCGCACGCACTTGTCATATAGGCCGAGCAACCGTCCATCCGGATCGTAGGCGCGCTTCAGTTCCTGGTACGCCTGCCCGTTGTACTGCCGCCAGAACTCGTCTTCTGTGTAGAAGGCGGTCGAGTACAGTCCCTTGCGGCCACCGAGTGCCGTGACCTCGTCCTCTACAAGCCGGTTGTGGTAACCATCGGATTGGCCGGGCCCGAGCGGTACAGTTCCCCAGAATCCGAAGTTGACGTACACATGGCCCGGCTCGAGCGGGTAAAGCGGCCAACTCTCGCCACTGCGCAGCCGCAGGGGGCACATCCACACCGGGCTCATGCCGATGTCTCGGAAGAAGAAGTCCAGGAAGCCTGCACCGCCCTCGACCGGTATCTCGACGTCCTGAATAACATCCTCTCGCGGGCTGACCTGACGTGATCTGTTCATCTGCTCGGTGAGCCCGTACCTGCGGTCGAAGGCGACAAGCCGCCGGTACACGTCGGAGCGCCGATACCTGCGTGGCCACATCCGGCGGATGGCCGGATTCTGGACGCCGAAGGCGCGCGAGCACCAGAACCAGTCGGTGTCCCACCGCCACAGGTAGTCACGGATGGTGACGAAGTCCTCACGGTACTGCTGCACGGACCTGTAGTAGATACGCTGCCCGGTGTAGTCGCTCAGCCACGGCGCGACATCACTGAACGTGCCGAGGGTGAGATATGCCTCATCGGGACCGAACGCGATCCCGTCGACGAAATCGACCGGCGCGCCGTCGATGGTCCCGTTCGCGGCGATCTTCGCCACCGCGAGCATGCAGTCATTCAGGCTCCCGAACGGCCGGTGGCGGAGGTGGACAAACGGTTTGACGGGCTCAAGCTCGATGGTCAGCGACAGCGCGTAGCCAAGGGTGCCGTAGGAGTTGGGAAACCCGCGGAAGAGCCGGGCGTGCTCGCCTTCTGGTGCGGCAGACACGACGCGGCCATCGCCTGTCAGGATCTCCATCTCGATGACGGACTCGTGGGGAAGGCCGTTACGAAGAGACGTGGACTCGACACCCAGTCCGGTGACCGCGCCGCCGAGGGTGATCGTCTTGAGCTGAGGTACGACGAGCGGCATCATGCCGTAACGCAAGGTAGCGTCGGCCAGGTGCTCGTACGTCGTCATCCCGCCGACGACCGCCGTACGCGCCACCGGATCCACGTGCAGCACATGATCGAAGGCGGAGACGTCGAGGCCGCGGTGGGCGGGTGCGGGGTCACGGAACCTGAAAAGGTTCGACGTCGGCTTGGCGAGGCGCACAGGTTCCCCCGCTGGGAGTTCCGCATAGGCCTGGCGCAGCGCCGCCACGGCAGCGCGATACCGGCCCGTGACTTCGGCCGGCCCGGTAACTGCGGCCGGCCCGGTAACTGCGGCCGGCCCGGTAACTGCGGCCGGCCCGGTAACTGCGGCCGGCCCGGTAACTTCGGCCGGCCCGGTAACTTCGGCAGCGCGTACCGCGCCGCTGCCGGCACTACCCGGCTGCGCGCCGCTGCCGCGGCGCTCCGTCCCGGTAACGGTGCCGCCCGCCGTGTCTCCTCCCGCCGTGTCTCCTCCCGCCGTGTCTCCTCCCGCCGTGTCTCCTCCCGCGGTGTCTCCTCCCGCGGTGTCCCCGGCCGCGGTGTCCCCGGCCGACGTGTCCCTGCCCGACGTGTCCCCGCATGCAGTGCCGTCATCGCCCTCCGCGGCACCGCCGGACGTACCACCGGTCGGCGAGGGGCCTGCGGTCGGCGTTCCTGTGACGCCTGTCACGAGCCTCTCCCTTCTGCTGGGCCGTCTCCTGCGGCAGGGTTGACGCAGGAGGTTCCAATGGGAAAGCAGTATGCCGAACTGGACGAACGGCTCATTGAGTTTATCGCGGACCAGCCCGTTTACTTCGTGGCAACCGCACCGTGCCCGTCCCCCTCGGGTGACGGCGGCCACGTCAGCGTGTCGCCCAAGGAGTACCGCGGCACCTTCGCCGTCTTCGGTCCGAACACGGTCGGGTACCTGGACCTGACCGGCAGCGGCGCGGAGACTATCGCCCAAATCCGGCAGAACGGGCGCATCACGATCATGTTATGCTCGTTCCGCGAGAAGCCCAAGATTCTCCGCTTATACGGGACCGGCCGGGTCGTGCTGCCCGCCGAGGCGGAGTTCGGGGGACTGCTCGGGCACTTCTCCTGGCCCGCCAGCGAGAACGGTGACCGCGGCGACCGCCGCGCGATCATCGTCGTGGAGCTCGACCGGATCTCCGATTCGTGCGGCTACGCCGTGCCGGTGATGGACCTGCGCGAGGAACGTGACCTGCTCAACCGCTGGTCGGACAAGAAGACGGCGGACGGCCTCGTGCGCTACCGTGCCGAGCGCAACGCGCTCAGTATCGACGGCCTGCCGGCGATCACGCCAGGCGGCACTGCCGACGATGCCGGTGACGTGATCGCCACGCCGCCATGATCCGTTCTCGCGTTAACTTGCCTGCGCTATCCGCCGGATATCTAACCCGAGAAGGGATCATCAGGAATGTCCCTGCACGCATAGCTAGCTGAGGCCTACCACCTCTCCCGCTTCGTCAATGTCGATGGTCTCGGCCGCAGGCGCGGAGGACAGCCCGGGCATCGTGCGCATGTCGCCGCTCATCGCATAGATGAAACCCGCTCCTGCGGAGGTCCTGGCCTCACGCACCCGCATACGCCAGCCGGTGGGCGCACCCTTCAGGCTTGGATCCGACGACAGGGACAGATGGGTCTTGGCAATGCACACCGGCAGGTTCCCGAACCCGTCGCGCTCGTACATGTCGAGCTGGCGGCTGGCCGCCCGCGCGAAGTCGACTCCTGCCGCGCCGTAGATCTGCGTCGCGATCGTCTCGATCTTCTCGCGGAGCGGCATCTCGTTTGGGTAGAGCAGCTCGAACCTGCCCGGCTGCTCGGCTGTCTCCGCCACCTCATGGGCGAGTTCCACGGCGCCTTTGCCACCATCGGCGACGTGGGTCGTGACGGCGCAGCGCACGCCCATCGACTCGGCGATCTCCCTGATGGCCGCACGCTCGGAAGCGAAGTCCTCAGGGAAGGCGTTGATCGCCACCACCGGGGTGACGCCGTGGCGCGTGATGTTCTCGATCTGCTTGCGCAGGTTGGCGCCGCCGATCTCGACCTCCTCGGGGTTTTCCACGAGGAGCGCGGGAGGCAGCGGCCGACCGGCCACAATCCGGTACCTGCCCGAGTGCGCCTTCAGGCCGCGAACCGTGCAGACAACGACAGCCGCGTCGGGGATGAGACCGGATGCCCGGCACTTGATGTTGAAAAAGCGTTCGGCTCCCATGTCGGCGCCGAAGCCTGCTTCCGTAATAAGAAAGTCCCCACCGTGGATCGCGATGAGATCGGCGACCACTGACGAGTTCCCGTGTGCGATGTTGCCGAACGGGCCGGTATGGACAAGGACCGGTGTGCCTTCGAGCGTCTGGACAAGGTTCGGCTTGATCGCCTCGCGCGCGATCACCGTCATCGCCCCGGCGGCCTTCAACTGCTCGGCGGTGACCGGCTCGCCGGCCGACGTGAAGCCCACCACGACCCGGCCGAGCCGTGCCCGCAGATCGTGCAGCGAGGTGGAAAGCGCGAGTATCGCCATCACCTCTGACGCTGCGGTGATGTCGAATCCGCTCTGGCGCGGGACACCGTCCTGACGCGACCCGAGGCCGACGACGATGTTGCGCAAAGCCCTGTCGTTCACGTCGAGCACACGCCGCCAGGTGATGTTGTGTAGGTCGAGCCCGAGCTTGTTGCCACGATGCAGGTGGTTGTCGACCATAGCGGCGAGCAGGTTATGCGCGGCGGTAACGGCGTGCATGTCGCCGGTCAGATGAAGGTTGACCGTTTCGAACGGGACCGCCTGGCTGTAGCCACCCCCGGCGGCACCGCCCTTGATGCCGAAAGTCGGGCCCATAGACGCCTGACGGATGGCAACGACACCTTGCTTGCTGATATGGCGCATCGCCTGGCCGAGGCCGAGTGCCGTGGTTGTCTTGCCCTCGCCGAACGGCGTGGGCGTGATAGCCGATACGACCACGTAGCGGGCCCGTGGGCGGTCCGAAAGCTGGTCAATGGCGTCGAGCTTTATCTTGGCGACGTGCTCGCCGTACGGCTCAAGCAAGTGATGCGGAATCCCCATATCTGCGGCGACATCCGCGACCGGCCTAAGCTTTGCGAGGCGGGCGATTTCGAGTGCAGCAAGCATCGCCAAATCAGCTCCCTTAACGCCTTGTAGGCGGGTCAGCACTCACCGGCATCCTCAGCACGCCCAGAGGGTTAGCCCATTTGTCAAGATCGTCTGGCGACACATGCCGGGCCAGAGCCGAAAGTCCCACATCAGGTCACGTCCGCCCCACAGGCCCAGCGTGCCGCGCAAGAGGTCAGGCCCGGCGGGGGGACCCGCCGTTGGGTGTGTGATCGGCCCGCCCGCTACCCAGGAACCCGGCGTTGGGCGTGTGATCGGCCCGCCCGCTACCCAGGAACCCGGCGTTGGGCGTGTGATCGGCCCGCCCGCTACCCAGGAACCCG
>Ga0335078_10004197_pt1 | contig 21382 bp, 20 predicted proteins | sample Lox_Sample_32_FD_206711 | JGI IMG/M metagenome (GOLD analysis project Ga0335078, IMG submission 206711) | Soil microbial communities from Loxahatchee National Wildlife Refuge, Florida, United States - Lox_Sample_3.2 | ecosystem: Environmental > Terrestrial > Soil > Wetlands | place: USA...
CCCGGGGCCGGCGGGATCGCCGGGATGGGCACCATGGTCAGCGCGGTCAGCAGGTAGATGAGGCCGGCCAGCCCGAATACCCAGGGCAGGTGCACCGCCTCGATCAGCAGCCCGGCCAGCGCCGGCGCCACCACGAACCCGACCTGGTCGACCACCTGCGTGGACGCGTAGGCGGCCACCAGCTGCTGCGGGCCCACCAGGGCCGGCACCGCCGCATAGGAGGCCGTGGACAGCGCCCCGTCGAGGCCAGCGACGACCGCGCTGATCAGGTAGATCGCCAGCATGGAGGGACGGGCCAGCAGTGCGTTGACGGCCAGCCCGCCGCTGGTCAGCGCGAGCAGCAGGGACGTCACCATCAGGATGCGGCGGCGGTCCACCGCGTCACCTACCGCGCCGCCGATGAGCGCCCCGGCGATCAGCGGAATCAGCTGGGCCAGGCTGACCAGCCCGACCTGGAGCGAGGACCGGGTCAGCGCGTAGACCTGGAACGGGACCGCCACGGCGATGAACTGGCTGCCGAACACCTCGACCAGGGTGCCGGCGAACAGGAGCCGGAAGCCGCGGTGTTCCCGCAGTGGGCCGAGGTCGATCAGGATCCGGTTCGCCACGGGTTCCAATATGCACGTTCAAGCCGGCTTGAATGCAAGGGCCCGTGCGGGCACAGTGGGAGCGGCCCAGTGCGGAGCGGCCCGGTGCAGTCCGGCCCAGTGCGGGGCAGCCCAGTGCGGGAGCGGCCCAGAGCGGGCAGTGCCCGGAGGAGGTGGCGGCGCATGGCGCAGACGGCGCGATCGGCGCGGGCGGCCGGGGAGCGGGCGGGGCTGGTGCCGATCGACGAGGTGGCCCGCAGGCTCGGGCTGCGAGCCTCGGCGATTCGCTACTACGAAGAACGTGGCCTGGTCCAGCCCGCCTCGCGGCATGCGGGGCGGCGCTGGTACGGGCCAGCCGCGATCCGGCGGCTGGCGATCATCCAGCACTGGCAGCAAGCCGGCCGGATGAGCCTGGGTGAGATCGCCGACATTCTGGCTGGGCCCACAGGTAACCGGGGCTGGGCCCAGGTCGTGGCGCACCGGATCGAGACCCTGGGGGCACAGATCGAGCAGATGCAGATGGCCCGCGACTTCCTCCGGCACGTGCTGGCCCACCATCCGGACGCGGCCCCGGACGGGTGCGCGCACTACGAGGGCGTCCTGCGGCAATCCCGCGGGCCGGGATAGATAGCCGGCCTGCGGCCGGGCCCGGGCGGCTGGCACGATGCCGGTGGGCCGGATGCCCGGCGGCCATCCGGTGGCCGGCCGCGGCCACTGCGGCGTGCCGCGGCTGGGGGAGGGGTTCTGCTGGCGAGGAGGGTGGGCTGATGGGCGCGGTGTTTGAGCATCCGGTCACTGTCCGGTGGCGTGACGTGGACGCGCTCGATCACGTCAACCACGCGGTTTTCCTGACCTACCTGGAGGAGGGCCGGGATGCCTTCTTCGCGCAGACCCTGGGCGGCGACCCCAGTTATGTGGTCGTCCGGATCGAAGTCGACCTCCGCGCCGAGGTCCGGCTGGCTGACCGGCGGGTGGTGGTGCGCATCGCCGCGCAGCGGCTGGGCACGACCAGCCTGACCACCCGGGAGGCGATCACCACGCCGTCCGGGGAGGTCGCGGCGGAGGCGGCCGTGGTCACCGTCCGCTGGGACGAGAACCGGCACCAGCCGGTCCCGTTCACCCCGGCTGAGCGGGCTTGCCTGACGGCGGTCATGACCGGCTGAGCGGGCCTGCCGGCCCGCGCCACCAGCCGGCCGGGCCGGGCCGCTACGGCTTGCGGGCCACGCCACCCCACATGGCCGACCGGTTCCTCGCCTCCACCTCGGACCGGGGGCGCCACTTCTGGACCGGCACCAGGCCTGGCTCGGCCAGTTCCAGGCCGTCGAAAAAGCGCGCGACCTCGTCGTGGGTCCGGTGCCGCTGTGTCTCCCGGGCCAGCCGGTTGTACCGGCGGGCCGCCTCGGCCATCTGCTCGGCCTGGATATCCGAGGCGACCTGGGATAGCGCCAGGTAGCTCCCGGACGGCACCCCAGCCAGCAGTTCACGCACGATCGCGTATGGGTCGTCCTCGTCCACGATCAGGTGCATCACAGCGATCAGCATGACCGCCACCGGGCGGGTGAAATCCAGGGTGCGGGCCGCTTCCGCCTCGATCGCCGCCGGATTGCGCAGGTCGGCATCGATGTAGTCGGTGGCCCCCGCGGGCGAGCCGGTCAGCAGCGCCCGGGCATGCGCCAGCACTACCGGGTCGTAGTCCACGTACACCACCCGGCAGTCCGGCGCTGTGGCCTGCGCCACCTCGTGGGTATTGCTGGCGGCCGGGATACCCGTGCCCAGGTCGAGGAACTGCCGGATCCCGGCCTCGGCGGCCAGGAACCGGACGGCGCGGGCCAGGAACGCGCGGTTGGCCCGCACGGACGTGACAATCCCGGGATAGGCGGCCATCACTGCGTCGCCGGCCGCCCGGTCGGCCGCGTAGTTGTCCTTGCCGCCCAGCCAGTAGTCATGCACCCGGGCACTGTGCGCCACGCTCGTGTCAAACGCATCCCGGCCGCCGCCGGGAGCGGGAGCGGGGCCGGCCGGTTCTGATCCGTGGGACATCAGTGCGCGTTTCCGTGGGGCATCGGAGAGCGGGCGCCCAGCAGGCGCGCTCGTCGAGGACGAGAATAGCGCTGGCCCGCCAGGTCCCCCCGGATCAGACCGCTGAACCCGCAGTCCTTACCGAGATTCCGCGCAGCGGTCCCGATTCCGCGGCCCTCCCATGATCGTGGTCGTTTTGCGCGCGCAGCTGACACAGAGTGCCCACGATCATGAGAGGGGCCCAGCGCGGCGCGGGGCGGGCCGCTGGATCACCACGGTCCGCCCCGCGCTGCCTGTGCCCACGCGATGCCCCTAGTCGGCCGGGACTGCCTCCGGGCAGGCCGGCTGGCCGGCTGGCTGGGCCGGCGGCTCGGCCAGTGCGGCTGGCTGGGCCAGCTCTGCCGCGGCGACCAGGGCCGCGGCCGGAGCCGGCTCGGGCGCCGGGGCCGGGGCCGGCTCGGGCGCCGGGGCCGGGGCCGAGGTGGCGCCGGCCAGGTCGCTGCGCCGGACCCGGATCATCGCGATCGCCAGCACCAGGGCCAGCAGGGCGATCCCTGAGGCGACCAGGAACCCGCGGGAGATCCCGGTGGCCAGGGCCTCGTGCAGCACGGCCGGGGACACCGGGCCACCCGTGGCCTGGTGCTTGATGCTGTTCGCCACGGCGCTCCAGGTGACCGTGCCGAGCGCGGCCAGCCCGATCGCCCCGCCGACCTGCTGGCCGGTGTTCAGCAGGCTGGAGGCGATCCCCGAGTCCTCGGCGCGGACCCGGGTCAGCGCGACCAGGGATATCGGCACGAACAGCATGCCCAGGCCGATCGAGGTGACCAGCATCGGGCCGAGCAGCCCGCCCACGTAGCTGCTGTGCTCGGTGAGCCGGGAGAACCAGAACATGCCGCCGGCCGTGACCGCCGTGCCGATCAGCATGAGCGGCCGGGCGCCGGTGCGCGGGATCAGCTGCGAGACGACCCCGGACATCACCACGACCATCGCGGCGAACGGCAGGAACGCCAGCCCGGCGCGCAGCGCGCTGTAGCCGAGCACCTCCTGGGCGAAGATCGTCAGGAAGAAGAAGATGCCGAACATCGCGGTGGCCAGGCACAGCATGATCAGGTACGCGCCGGACCGGCTGCGGTTGGCCAGCAGGCGCAGCGGCAGCAGCGCATGGCGGCTGCGCCATTCGATCAGCACGAAGCCCACCAGCAGCACCGCCGACGCGATCAGCGACACCACGACCTTGCCGTCTCCCCAGTGCGAGACTCCTGAGGAGTCGGTGCCCGCGTTGGACAGCCCGTAGACCAGCAGCGCGACACCGCCGGTGCCGGTGATGGCCCCGGGCAGGTCGAACCGGCCCCGCTGGCGGGAAGACTCGGCCAGCACGTACGGGGCGACCAGGGCGACCACGATGCCGATGGGCACGTTGACGAACAGCACCCAGCGCCAGGACAGGTAGGTGGTGAGCAGGCCGCCGGCGACCAGGCCGACCGCGGCCCCGCCGCCGCTCATCGCGGCATACACGCCCATGGCCCGGTTGCGCGGCGGGCCTTCCGGGAAATTGGTGGTGATCAGGGCCAGCGCGGTGGGTGCGACCATCGCGCCGCCTACGCCCTGCAGCGCCCGGGCGGCCAGCAGCCACTCCTGCGACGTGGCGAAGCCACCAAGCAGGGATGCCCCGGAGAACAGCAGCAGCCCCGCAATGAAGATCCGCCGCCGGCCGAGCAGGTCCCCCGACCGGCCGCCGAGCAGCAGCAGCCCGCCGAAGGTGACTGCGTAGGCGGTCACCACCCATTCCAGGCCGTTGCCGGTGAAGCCCAGTGCCCGCTGGATGTGCGGCAGGGCCACGTTCACGATGGCCGCGTCGAGCACGACCATGAGCTGGGCGGTGGCGATGACGAACAGCGCCAGGCCGAGACGGCGGGGGCCGTCACCGGCGGTGGTGTCGCGTGTTCGCGCCCGCCCGGTTACCGATTGTGCCGTGGACAAAGTACTCTCCTAACCCCTTTTGGGCGCACGCATCCTGCGCCGCGGCCCAATGAGGTTCCGCTGCGGATTATCGATGGATTGATCAGGTATGGACTCTCGTGATCCGCGGGTAGTTCTGGCGGCGGATCACGGCCGGCTGCTGCCTGCGCCGGGGCACGGGGCTCCGGCTGACTTGGCTGGCTTCGCGGCTCAGGTCACGGCCGGCGAAGCCGCGTCTTCCCGTGCCCCCACCTCCTCAGTGCCTGTCGCTCCGGCCGGGGTAGCGGTACCGGCCGTGGCGGCTTTGGTCATCTTGCGGATCAGCTCCAGCAGAGCCGCCCGCTCGGTCACGTCCAGGGCACGGCACCACGGCATCTGGGCCAGCAGCGCTGTCTCCAGCCGCCGCTTCAGCGCCATGCCCTGCGGGGTGAGCACCAGGTTCTTAAGCCGGCGGTCAGCCGGGTTGGGCTCGCGCCGGGCCAGCCCCCGGTCCTCCAGCGTGTCCGCGATCATGGTCACGAAGGACCGGTCGCAGTGCAGCTGCTTGCCCAGCTCGCTCATGGTCACCGGGCTGCCCAGCCGGTGCAGGGCCTTGAGGCAGAACAGCGGCACGCCCAGCTCCTCCGCGAGCTGATCCCCGCGCTGCAGCAGCTGGCCCAGGAACTCGGCCATGGCGTCGAAGATCTCCTGATCCAGCTGGTTTCCGTCAGGACACCAGGCCATCACCGCCTCCTTCCCGTCGCCGTTCCCGCCGCCCGGCCGCACTCGGCACCGGGCCTCTTCAGTCGCTAAACAGTTGAGTTCCTCAAAGGTATTCCGGTTCCTGGTCATTGGCCAGGAAAATTTTCTGCCGCCCCGGGGCTGCCTCCCGGCCGGCGTCGCCGAGCGCAGATCACGCGGCCCGGCCGGCCCGGGCCGGCACCCGGCTGGCCGGCCCCGGCCGCGGCCGGGAGCGGCCGTACGCCCCAGCAGTCATCCGCCGGGCCCAGCGCATCCGCGGCCCGGCCGTCTCCGGGTGATCGCCGAACTCCTGGGCCACGCGTTCCGCGCAGCCGCCAGGGCCGAACGCGCGGACGGAGGCCGCTACTGCCTGCCGGACCTGCCCGGCGGCCGGCTCATCGGCGCGCTGAAGGGTCGACACGAACAGGGCGTCGGCACGGACGGCGCTGATGCTGAGATGGTGATTGGCTGGCCGCATCGTGGCCTCCTCGACGGCATTTCACGTCAACTACATCACGGGGGTACGACACTTTCGGTTCGCCGGCCAGGGCGGCCGGGCCCGCGGTACACCGCCTGGCTGAGCAGACGCCATGGCCGGGGGAAACTCACCGGCCTTCGTCTGGCCTGGGCTCCGCGAAGCGGCCCGGCCGGTCGGCTGTGGCCAGCGCCTGCCCCGCGAGCTGGGTGCTGGGCGCGTCCTGGCGGCCCAGGAAGACCGCGCTGGTGATGAGGCAGGTGAACGCCGCGATCTGGGCCGCGGCCCGGATCCCGTGGGGCAGGGTCTCGCCGAACAGCACGAAGCCGGCCACGATCGGCACCGCGTTCGTCACGATCGTGGCCGTGCCCGCCGCGGTCAGCGCATCGCCCTTCTGGTAGGCGGACTGCAGCACGCTGGTGCCCAGGCCGTAGCCGATGATGAGCGAGACGAGCGCGATAAGCCACGCCCCGCCGTAGCCGATGAGCTTCGCTGAGATGTCGCCGATGGCGAACAGCAGGCCGGTCGCCAGGCCGAGCGAGGCGGCCCGGCCGAAACGGGTGGGGATGAGAATCAGGAACGCCGCCGCCCCGCCGCACGCGGCCAGCCACACCACGATGCCCAGGGCCGGCGGATGGTGATCGTTGGCGTCCTTGCCGATCAGCGACAATCCCAGCAGCAGCAGCCCGATGAGCGCGAGGACCACGGCGAGCCGCTCGCGCCGGGCCAGGCGGCCCGGATGCCCCCGGGCTGTCACGACCGCCAGCACGGCGACCCCGGACGCCACGATCGACTGCACCAGGGCCAGCGGCGCCAGCCGCAGCGCGGCTACATACATGAGCCAGCCCGCTGTCTCGGTCCCGAATGCCTTGAGCCACCGCCGGTCGTGCAGCAGATAGCGGACGGAGTGGAAGGGCCGGCGCGGGGAAAGCGGCGGCAGCGCCGCTGCCGCGTCGTGCTCGAAGGAGTAGGCGATGTTGGTGACCAGTGCTGACGCAAACGCGAGCACTAGTCCGATCCACACCTGCACCGGCATCTTTGGGACGTTACCGGTGCTCAGGGAGGGTAAACCTGCCGGCCTCCGGCGGCCGGCCACCGGTCCGGGCTGGCTCCGGGCGGCTGGGGCTGGTGGTCAGGTCAGGATTCGGAGCGATCCAGGTCGATGAGCGCGATCCCGATATCCGGGCGCATCACCTTGCGCAGCTCGGCTGGGGCTTCGGTCACGATTACTTCCAGGGTGGGGAAGACCCGTCCCTCGATGAGATGGCCGCCGCGCGTCGTCCCGTCCGCCAGCCCGAGCACGACGTGCACGTTCAGGCTGGGACCCGCCTGGTCCTCGGCGACGTCACCGATCAGCGACAGCACCTCACACTGCTCGTCGACCGGGATGGGGCGGAACTGCCGGGCGGCCCGGTCGAACCAGCCGACGGTCGCGCGCTCGAAACCGCCCACCGCGGTGAGCTGCGCGGCTTCGAGACGCTCGGCCCGCGCGAACTGGGTCAGTGCGCTGATTGCCTCATCGCCCGGGTCGCACACGACCACGTACCTGACGACGTCCGCGTCCTCGATGATCCGGGATTTCATAGCTGGCTCCTGAGTGGGGGACGCCGGCCGGGTGACTACGGAAGCGGGCATACCCCTCAGGCGGGAAGGAACACTATGCGGCCGACCGAGGTCAGCCAGGTAACTTGAGGTCATGGGCGATCCGGCGGTCTCGTACTTCGATGTCTCCGGCTGGGATGCGCGCGATGCTGTGTCCGGCGGATCCCGGATGGTCCCGGTCAGCACGCCGGCCGGTGAGTTCCGGGTCTGGACCAAGCGGGTCGGCACCAACCCCGATGTCAAGGTGCTGCTGCTGCACGGCGGGCCCGGGGCCACCAGCGAGCTCTACGAGTGCTTCGACACCTGGTTCCCGCGGGCCGGCCTGGAGTACTACTACTACGACCAGCTCGGCTCCTTCCGCAGCGACCAGCCCGATGACCCGTCCCTGTGGGAGCTCTCCCGCTTCGTCGGCGAGGTCGAGCAGGTCCGCCAGGCCCTCGGCCTGGACCGCAGCAACTTCGTGCTGCTCGGGCAGTCCTGGGGCGGGCTGCTGGCCATGGAGTATGCGCTCTCCTATCAGCAGCACCTCAAGGGGCTGGTGATCTCCAACATGATGTCCAGCGCGCGGCAGTACAACGCCTACGCCAGCGACGTCCTGATGCCAGCCATGGACCAGGCGGCGCTGGCGCAGATCAAGCAGTTCGAGGCCGAGGGCAAGACCAGTGACCCGCGCTACGAGCAGCTGCTCATGGAGCACCATTACGTCCAGCACGTCTGCCGCCTGCCGCTGGGCGAATGGCCGGACCCGGCCACCCGGTCACTGGGCCACATCAACCCGGCGATCTACGTGCCCATGCAGGGGCCCAGCGAACTCGGGCTGAGCGGCACGCTGGAGGACTGGGACCGGTCGGCCGAGCTGCCGCGCATCGGTGTGCCCGCCCTGGTCGTCGGCGCGGCCCATGACACGATGGACCCCGGGCACCTGCGCTGGATGGCGCAGCAGCTGCCCCAGGGCCGTTACCTGCATTGCCCGGATGGCAGCCACCTGGCCCAGTTCGACGACCCCGGGCACTACTTTCCCGGGCTCATCGATTTCCTGGAGTCCCTGTGACCCCCCGGTCCCGCAGGCGGCCTCCCGGGCCTGGCACCGTCGGCCCCTGAGGCGGGGCGGCGGGCGAGCACGGCGCGGGCATGGCTGATGAAGCTGCGGGCGGCCGGGCTGGCCGGGCCTTCTGCCCGCCAGGCCAGGGCGAGGCGGCCGCGCAACCGCGGCCGGGTGATCGTCAGCGCGCGCAGCTGGCCGTGGTGCGCACGGGCGGCCGGCTCGGTCACGATGGCCACGCCCAGCCCGCGCCCGGCCAGCTCGGCGAGGACCTGGGGATCGCTGGCCTCGAACGCGACCCGGGGCCGCAGGCCGGCGCGGGCGCACGCCCGGTCGATGACCGTGCGCAGGCCCGTGCCCGGGGGCAGGGTGATCAGCGGCCGCCGGGCGAGCTCGTCGAGGGTGATGGTCCGCCTGGCGCTGAGCGGGTCGGTGGGCGCGATCACCGCGACGAGGGGCACCTCGGCCACGACCTCGGCGCCGATCCCGGCCGGCGCCGGGCCAGGCAGCCCGACGAAGGCCGCGTCCAGCTGGCGCGCGGCCAGCGCGCTGGCCAGGCTGGCCGAGTCGGCCTCGGTGAGCGTGATCTCCACGCCGGGATGGAGCTGCGCGAACCCGGCCAGCACTCCGGGCAGGTCGATGGCGCTGACCGAGGCCACCATGCCCACCGCCAGGTGGCCGCGGACCAGCCCGGACAGCTCGTCAATGGCCAGCCGGAGGCCGTCCACCGCGGCCAGCGCGGCCCGGGCGTAGGGCAGCACGGCGGTACCCGCCTCGGTCAGCTGCACGGTCCGCTTGGAGCGGTCGAGCAGCGGCTGGCCCAGCTCGCGCTCCAGCTGCCGGATCTGGGCGCTCACCCCGGGCTGGGCCACGTGGCAGCGGTCCGCGGCCCGGGTGAAGCTGGCCTCCTCGGCGACGGCCACCAGGTACCCCAGCTGCCGCAGTTCCATAACCAGTGATTCTAGCTATCAGACTAACTAGCTCTTGGACTTATTCAGGCCAGGGACGCAGGCTGGATTCCATGCACCCGACCCCGGCCCCGGCCCGCCCCGCGGGGGCATCACAGCTGGCGCGGCCGCATCCGCGGCCCTGGCTGACCCTGGCGGTGGTTGCCGGGGGGCTGTTCCTGGCCGTCATGTCCACCACGATGGTCAGCGTGGCCGTGCCGTCCATCGGCGCCGCCCTGCACGCCAGCCCCACCGAGCTGGAGTGGATCGTCGACGCGTATGTGCTCGTCTACTCGGCCCTGCTCGTCCCCGGCGGGGCAGCGGGTGACCGGCTGGGGCGCAAGGGCTTGTTCCTGGCCGGGGTGGCCGCGTTCGGCGCCGGGTCACTGCTGGCCAGCCTGGCCCCGTCGGCCGGCCTGCTGCTGGCGGGCCGGGCCGTGCAGGGCCTGGGGCCGGCCCTGCTGATCCCCGGCAGCCTGACCATCATCCGCGCCGTGTTCGGCGATGAGCGCCAGCGGGCGCAGGCCATCGGGCTGTGGTCGACGGCCTCCGGGCTGGCCCTGGCCATTGGGCCGGCGGCTGGCGGCCTGCTGGTGGCCGGCTTCGGCTGGCGGGCGGTGTTCGCCTGCAACGTCCCGCTCAGCGTGCTCCTGCTCCTGCTGGCCGCGCGCTGCCTGCCCCGCCTGCCCCGCACCCCGCCCGGCACCTCTTTCGACTGGGCTGGCGCGGGCCTGGCCGTGGTCGCCATTGGCACCCTGGCCGTGGGCACCATCGAAGGCCAGTCAGCCGGCTGGTCCGCCCCTGTGGTGCTGGCCGCCTTCGCGGCTGGCGTGCTCACCCTGGCCGGCTTCGCGGTGTGGGAGGCCCGCCGCCCCGGCCCACTGGTCGACGTCCGGCTGTTCGGCCAGCCCGGGTTCACCGCGGCCAATGTGGCCGCGTTCGTCGTGTTCTTCGCGTTCGTCGGCTCGATCGTCTATTTCAGCGGCTACTTCCAGCAAGTGCAGGGCCGGTCCGCGCTGGTGGCCGGCCTCGGCGTGACGGCCATCGGGGCCTGCTTCGCATTGGCCGCCGCGGCCTCCGGCCGTCTGGTCGGCCGCTTCGGCCCCCGGCGGCCCATGATCACCGGCCTGGTCATCGCCGGCGGGGCCACCCTCGGCCTGCTCCGGCTCGGGCCCGCCACCGGGATCGGGGCCATCTGGTGGAATTTCGCCATCCTGGGCGGCGGGATCGGCCTGTGCCTCACCCCGATGACCGCGATCGCCGTGTCCGCCACCGGACCGGCCCGGGCGGGCATGGTCTCCGCCGTGCACAACGCCTTCCGCCAGGTCGGGCAGGTGTTCGGGGTCGCGGTCCTGGGCGCACTTGTGTATGCCGGGCTGCCCGCCGGGACGGCCGGGGTGCCGCTCGGCGCCGCACCGGGCGCGCGCTACGTGACCGGCCTGCATCACGCGCTGTGGCTGGCTGGCCTCGCCCTGCTGGCCACTGCGGCGCTGGCCGGTGCCCTGGTCGCCCGCGCCGACCACGGTTAGCTGCGTGCGGCGATGTCAGGTCTCCAGTGCGCCGGGATCGGCCGGGACATCGACGGCGTGCTCCTGGAGCACGGCCAGCGGGACGATCCGCAGTGCCGCCTCGTGGGTGGATGCCAGCACCACATGAGCGGCGGCGCCGTCGTGATGCGCCCGCAGCCAGTTCCGCGCGGTCACACACCAGCGGTCGCCCGGCACCAGTCCAGGGAACCGGAACTGCGGCACCGGCGTGGTCAGGTCGTTGCCGATGCCGCGCTGGTGCTCCAGGAACTCCGCAGTCACCACGGCGCAGATGGTGTGGCTGCCCAGGTCTTCCGGCCCGGTGCTGCAGCACCCATCCCGGTAGAAGCCGGTGACCGGGTCGGTGCCGCATGGCTCCAGTTCCCCGCCCAGCACATTGCGATCGGCCATACCGGCAGTATGTCCCACCCAGCGGGGTCAGGTGGCGGGGCCGGCGGAAGGCAGCCCGGGCCAGGCGTCCAGGTAGGCCAGGACCGCCAGGACGCGGCGGTTGTCGTCGCGGGGCAAAGGCAGACCGGGCTTGGCGACGACCGTGCAGCACTGATAGCTGCCGGTCAGCCCCTACTGGTCAGCGCCGGGCGGAGGGTGTCGGGCCGGCCCGCACTGGCCCGGGCTGACCTGGCCCAATGGCCTGGACCCGAGTCTGGGTTACGCGTCTCTGTTCACCAGGAGGACCCCGGCGATTACCAGGAGCACCGCGGCATGCAAGTCACGGCGGAAAGTCAGTGGCCGTGAACGTCCCTGAAGGCCAGTGACGGTGCGGAACCGTAGGCTCTGGCCATGTCCACCCCATCAGCAGACACCCCGGAAGACAGCCAAGTCATCTCCGTGGTCCCGATCCTGCGGATGTTCGACGTGGCCGCGACCATCCGCTTCTATGTCGACTACCTCGGATGTTCGCTGGACTGGCAGGACGGCGAAGGTGACCGGCCGGTGTATTTGCAAGTCTCACGCGACGGGCTGCAGCTCCACCTGTCCTCGCATCACGACGATGGAACCCCGGGGACGGCCGTCCTCGTGGTGGTCCGCAACATCGATGCGCTGCACACCGAACTGCACACGCGCGGTTACCCGTTCCTCAATCCCGGGATCGGGCCCGGCCCCGGCAATGGCAGGGAGATGCAGCTCATCGACCCTGCCTCCAACCGGATCCGCTTCTACGAGCCCGCGCCGGCCGGGTGAGCCCTCGTACCGGTGAGCGAAGGAACGGTGCCCGGCCCGACGTCACCCGGAGGTGCCTTTGGCGGTGGAATCTCGGGCGGCTGCAGCGGAGAGCACCAAAGTGCCGCTGAGCGCCGAACTCAGGCGAGGGCACGACTGCCATTCGCGCCATCTGGCTGGCGGCCACCGTGGTGCGGTCCCCGTCGTGTCGCCAGTCGTGACCTAGTCGGCCATCATGACCTAAGGGTCCGGCCGTCGGCGAGCTGGGCTCGGGCGCGAGCCGCTAACGGGCGGCTGACCTCGCAATGCGCACGGCGTTGTCTTGCACGCGGTGCAGCAGGTCTCGCAAACTGATCGCGTTCGGCTGGCGTGAAGCCGGAGTACAGGTCCTCTTCGACGCGTTCCTGGACCGCCCATAGCGCGGCTACGGCCCGCTCTCCGTCCCGGGTGATCGCAGCATCATCCAGCCCGGCTGCGACGAATCCCCGGTCGCACAACGGCCTGAGCGGCGCCCGCAGTTCGGCCTTGGTCACGCCGATGTCGCGGTGCAGCTGATCGAGCCGGGTGCTGCGCTCGCAGGCGAGGATCATCATCAGGACGGCCTGGGCACCGTTGATGCCTGGTACCGGTCGCAGCTGGATGTCGAGGGCTTGCCGGATAGGCGGGACGTGATCGAAGCCTGGGAACCGGAGTGTGCTGGCGGCCTGAATACCGACCCCGGCTCGGACGCCCGCGCTGGGGGCGCGAGATGGCCGGGAGGCTGCACGATATGCGCGGTGGATACTGCACATTTCTCTCCAGGACGACGGCCTGGCACGGCACCCTCTCCGGCGGTTTTGACGCTCGTTCCTCACATGGTCCAGAGGGCTTGGGTGGGGGACATCCGGGCGGCGCGGATGGCTGGGAGCAGTCCGGCCAGGGCGCCGATCACCAGGGCCGCTCCCAGGCCGCCGGCCCAGGCCTCGGCGGGGATGACCGTGACCCAGCCCTTGTGATAGGCGTAGATCGCGGTGGTGGCCGCGCCGGCCAGCACCCCGGCCAAGCCGCCGATGAGCGCGAGCAGGATGGCCTCGGTGAGGAACTGCGTGCGGATGTGGCCGCGGGTGGCGCCCAGCGCCCGGCGCAGCCCGATCTCGCTGCGCCGCTCGAGCACGGCGATGACCATGATGTTGGCCACGCCGATCGCGCCGGCCAGCAGCGCGACCCCGCCCAGCCCAAGGAACAGGGTGTTGAACGCGGCCTTGGCGTCGGCCTGGGCGACCAGCGCGTTGGAGGGCTGGGAGACATCCACCCCGGAGGGGTCCTCCGGGTTGGCCTGTGCGGCGAGCAGGTTGTCGACCGCGTTGACCCGGTTGTCGGTCGCCTTGACGTAGATGGTCGACGGATGCCCGTCGAACTGCAGGTACTTCTCAGCGAACGGGAAGCCGACGAACACGCTCGGGTCGATCTCCTGGGCGAGCACGTCCGGCTTGAGGATGCCAGCGACATACAGCCACATGCCGCCGGCCGGGTTCCCATTGCTGTTGGTGAGCGTGACCCAGATCCGCTCGCCGGGGAAGATGCGGTCGATGCCCATCCGCTGCGCGGCGGCGGCGCCGAGCACGCACACCGGCTCGTGCTGAGTCGCCGCGTTGAGGAACTCGCCCTGCGCCAAGCTGGTCTCGGCTGCCGCGGGCAGGCCGAGGGTGGCGGCGTCCGCGGTGAGCGCGTTGGTGTTCACGCTGGGGATCAGTGGCGAGCGGTAGGCGTTCGCGCTGATCGACCCGGTGGACTGCACCTGGTAGACGCCCGGCAGCTGGGAGATCATCCCCGGCGCGGCCAACGGCAGCTCGGCGGTGCCGCCGGAAAAGCTCTGCCCGTTCTGTGCGGTGAGCAGGTTGGTGCCCAGCGCGGCAATCTCGGCGTTTACCGCCGCGGCCGACGAGGACGACAGGCCCAGCACCGCCACGATCGCCGCGACCCCGATCGCGATGCCCAGCGCTGACAGCGCCGCGCGCAGCTTGCGGGTACGCAGGCCGACCGCAGCCAGCTGGGCTAGATCTGAGATCCGCAGCCGGGCTGCCGCGGGGGCACGGCCAGCCCGCACCGGCCCCGCGGCTCCCGGCCGCGATGTCGTCACGGTCATCGCCCTTCTCCTTCTCCCGGATAGGGTTCACTCGCTCCCGGATGGGGTTACTCGGCAAGCCCCTCTCCCGACTCATCCGGCCCGCGGCTCTCGGTCGCCGCCGCCGCTGGTCCGACAGCGGTGTCGGAGATGATCCGGCCGTCCAGCATCCGCACGAGGCGGCGCATCCGGCCGGCGACCAGCTGATCGTGGGTGACCGCAACGATCGTCGTTCCGGCCGCGTTCAGCTCGGCCAGCAGGTCCAGGATCGAGCTGCCGGTGGCCTGGTCCAGGTTGCCGGTGGGCTCGTCGGCCAGCACGATCGCCGGCTGCCCAGCGACGGCCCGCGCGATCGCCACCCGCTGCCGCTCCCCGCCGGACAGCTGGATCGGCCGGGCGCCCAGCTTGTGACCCAGCCCCACCAGCTGCAGCGCGTTGGCGGCCGCGTCCCGCCGCTCGGCCAGGCGCGCTCCCGCGTACAGCAGCGCGTCGGCCACGTTGTCCAGCACCCGCTGGTGCTCGGCCAGGAAGAACTGCTGGAATACAAACCCCACCGACGAGGCACGCAGTCCGGCCAGCTGCCGGTCCGACAGTTTTCTCACGTCCAGCCCATCCACCCGGACGGTCCCCGCAGTCGGCTTGTCCAGGGTGCCGGCCAGGTGCAGCAGCGTGGTCTTGCCAGACCCCGATGGGCCAAGCACCGCCAGCAGCTCCCCGGCGGCCACCGACAGGCTCACCCCGCGCAGCGCGGGCACTGGCGGCTGACCCGGGTAGATCTTGATGACCCTCTCCAGCTCAAGCACCAGCTCCGGGGCTTTATTCGCGCCCGGTCCCTGGTGCCGTCCCGCCGGCCGGGTCGCCGCGCCACTCATATGCCCGGTACCACCACATGCTGGCCAGGAGTCAGGTTCCCGGTGACCTGCACCCGCCCGGCAGCGTCGTCGAACAGACCCGGTGTCACTCGCACCAGGTGATGGCCGCTGGGGCCAGTCACCTCGACCGCGTACCCGTCACCGGGCTGGGCCAGCAGGGCATCGACGGGCACGGTGAGCACGTTGCTCGCGCTGCCGGTGGTGATCGTTACCTCGACCGGGGCCTGGTTCAGGTGCCGGGCGGCTTTCGGGTGGGTCAGCGACACCAGCACCGTGATTGTCGCTCCGGACCCGTTGTCCGAACCGTTCCCATTGCCGCTGCCCGGCGACGAGGATGACGCGGACGGCGTGGCCACGTTCGATACCTGTGTGATCACTCCCGGCGTGACCGCCCCGTCCGGCAGCGTGATGCTTACCTTGTCTCCGGCCTTGACCTCGCCTTGCAGCGAAGCATCAAGGTTGATCGTCACCACCGGCGTGACCGACGTGGCGGTCAGCACCACCGAGCCCGCAGTCGCCTGGGCACCGGGAACCACTCCGGTGCCCAGCGCGTTGACCTGTGCCGGGCCGGGCAGGAACACCGTCTGGCCGAGCGAGAGCGTGCCGGTCGTCGTCAGCCCGAGGTGCAACTGCAGCTGCTCAAGCGCGTATGCCGTCTCGCCGGAGAAGTAGTTCCAGCTGGACTTGGGGCCGAGCGCGGCCGCCGTCGCATAGCCGAGCTTCACCAGGCCGGTGTTCAGCTGCCGGACATCCTGGCCGGTCATTCCCTCCGACAGGTCACGGTAGGCCGGGACCCGGCCATAGAGCAGCACAACCGGTGTCCCCGACACCCGGTACAGCACGTGTCCCTGCCGGATGGTCTGCCCGACCGCTGGCAGCCAGGTGTAGATGCTAGGCCCTGAGCCAGATCCTGATCCCGGCGACGGCGACCCGGGCCCCGGCGGCGAAGGGACGATCACCGTGTAAGACCCGGCGTTGCCCAACGTCCCGTTCTGCTGTGTCTGCTCCGTCAACGTGCCGCGCCGCACCGCCGCGATCCCGGTGTTATACCCGCTGCCGCTCCCGGTCGCCGGCGAGCCAGAGCCCTTGAACAGCCCCGCCGCATCCGCGCCGGCCAGCCCCGCCGCTACCGCCATGACCACCACCAGGGCCACCAGCCAGCCGCGCCCCCGGCGCCGGTACCCGGTCACCGCAAGGCCGCCTGCCGCGCGTCCGCCTCCCCGGGCCGGGCCGGCGGTTGCCGCGCGGTCGCCCCCCTGCTCTGGCGCGCGGGCCTCTGCCCGCCCATCGGTCACCTGCACCGGCCGCACTGATCCGGCCGGCCCTGCCGCCAGCTTGCGTGCATCGGTACCGCTCACTTGCCTCCACTACCCTTCAGGCCCGGCGCGGGCAGCCGCCCGGCAGGCTCTCAGCGCCGGCTGGAACTGCGGCGGGCTGGGGTCGTACAGAACGCTGACCTGATCCCGCGCCTATTCGCGCTCGGGCCGGGGAAGCCCGGAACCCCCTGGCGCCGGTATGCACCGGGAGAAAGGCAGAGAGTCGTGCGACGCCGAGCTGCCTGGCCAGGACGACATGCCCGCCGGCGATGATGCGGCATTGGCCACGCCCAGGCTGCCGGCGGCGCCGCGACCGTGGCGGGCAGCCAGCGCGGCAGCCGCCGTCCCGGCGACGAGCAGGCCGTCCGGCGCATCGGATCCGGTGCGGCGACGCCTGCGCTGTCATGATGTCACTCGAACGACTCCGGGGCGTTCCTGCCTGCCAGGCGTCCGCATTCGTTCAACTTGGCTATGAACTGGGGCGCATGCGACGCAGCGTCGGAAATACCGGCTCTAGTGATATTGAAAACGGGACCACTGGGGCCACCGTTAGTAGGGTCGGGGAAGTTCGGCACCCCGTGGGAGCGCATGCACCTGGCCAGCTTCAGGTCGGCGCTCAGCATTTGCTGCACCAGGGCCGAGGGGCAGTCGCTGTTCTGCATGCACTGGTGTTCTTGTTGTTGGCGCGACCCCCCGGTCGGGAGCAGGTGCTGGCAGGCTGTCTGGGCCGCCTGGAGCTGGGAGCTGCTGACCCCGAGGAGCTGCGCATCGGTCTTGGGGAGCTGTCCGCTGCTGGTGGGGTCGGGGAAGTTCGGCACCCCGTGGGAGCGCATACAGCGTGAGTAGCTCACCAGTGACGGGGAGTTCGCTGACGCTCGCGCATTGGGTGAGCCACCGGAACCAGTGGAGGATGGGCTGCTGCATGCCGTCGCCGGCAGGACCAGGGCGGCCGCGGCGATGATGGCGGCCGCGGTTCGCGCGGCGGGCAGCCATGCCCGCTGTGGTCGGCGCATGGCCCGGGTGCTGTCGTTCATCCTGCCCTCCTCAGGAACTGGGTCGTGGCTGCGCCTGGCCGCCGCCATGCGCCAGGGCTAGCTGCCTTCTGCTTCATCGGCCGGACGGCACGCCTCGTCGCCGGCTAGCCGCTCCAGTCGGGAACCTGTGAGCCTGCCAGGTGCGTCAGGCGCAGGCATTCGTGCATGGCGGTCCTGACCTGCGGCGGGAACGAACGCCCATCGAGCCCCGGTAGGCCGCCCATCTGGAACATGTAGGAAGGGGCGCCTAGAGCCACCGCCGCGGGAGTGCTGCGGGTGGGGTCGGGCCAGTTCGGCGCCCCGTGGGAGCGCATGCACCTAGCGAACTTCAGCCCGTTGCCCAGCAACTGCTGCGATGCAGTCTGGGCCGCCCGGCCGCCGTTGGGGAGCAAGTGTCCGCAGGCTGCCTGGGCCGCCTGGAACCGGGACAGGGTGACCCCGAGTTGCTGTGGGCTGACTTTGGGCAACCCATCGGCCATCGTGTTGCTGCTGCTGGGATCGGGGTAGTTCGGCACACCGTGAGAGCGCATGCAGCGCGAGAAGCCGACCGCTGACGTGGAATTCGCTGCCCCTCCCGCATCCGGTGAGCCGCCGGACCCGGGGGATGACGGGCCGCTGCATGCCGCCGCTAGCAGGGCCAGGGCGGCCGTGCCGATGATGGCGGCCGCGGTTCGCGCTACCGGTGGCCACGCCCGCCGTGGCCGGCGCATGAGGCGGATGTTGTCGTTCATGCTGTCCTCCTCACGGGTTGCACCGGGATTAGCTGCCCTCCACTCTCGCGGGTAGCCCGTGACACCAGCCGAACAGTGCTTGTTAGGCGGATGTCATCCGGGCAGGCGCACAATGTGCAGGTGCGCGTGCTGGTCGTGGAGGATCACGTCGCGCTGGCCAACCGGATCGGCGAGGGCCTGCGCGACGCGGGTTTCGCTGTCGACGTGGTCTACGACGGCGCCGCGGCGCTCGAACACGCGGCGAGTACCGGCTACGACGTGGTCGTGCTCGACCGCGACCTGCCAGCCGTGCACGGCGACCGGGTCTGCCGCCGGCTGGTACGCGGCGGCTCGCCCAGCCGCATCCTGATGCTCACCGCGGCCACCGACGTCGAGGACCGGGTCGACGGGCTGGAGCTGGGCGCCGATGACTACCTCGGCAAGCCGTTCGCCTTCGGCGAGCTGATCGCGCGCGTCCGCGCCCTGGGGCGGCGCGGGCCTGGCTCGCCCGCGGTCGTGCAGCGGGGCGATCTGGTCGTCGATCGCGCGCGGCACCGCGCCAGCCGCGCCGGCATCCCGCTGACCCTGACCCGCAAGGAGTTCGGCGTGCTGGAGCGCCTGGCCGGCGCGGACGGCGCCGCGGTCAGCGCCGAGGAGCTGCTTGAGCACGTGTGGGACGCGCACGCTGACCCGTTCAGCAACACGGTCGCGGTGACCGTCGGGCGGCTGCGGCGCAAACTCGGCGGCCCGCCGCTGATCGAGACCGTGCCCGGCGTCGGCTACCGGCTGTGAGCAGGCTTCTCAGCGCCCGGTCGCGGCTGACGCTGGTCTACGCGTCACTGTTCGCGCTAGGCGGGGCGGCGCTGGTATTGATCACCTACCTGCTGGTTGCGAACACCTTGCACCCCACGACGGCGCCCAAGATCCCGCCTGGGGTCCAGCGAGCGCTCGAGCAGTGCCTCCAGGCGGCACGCACTGGCCGCGCCGGGGTCATGCAGAAGTGCGCTGCGGTGTATGCCAACGGTGTCCAGGCCGGTGCCGCCGCGCAGCGCAGTACGACGCTCAGCCACCTGCTGACCTACTCGCTGCTCAGCCTGGCTGGCGCCACGCTGCTCGCCGCGGTCGCAGGCTGGATCGTCGCCGGGCGCATCCTGCGGCCGGTGCACCGGCTCACCGCAGCTGCCCGGGCGGCCGGCGAGCAGAACCTGTCCCAGCGCATCGCTTTGCAGGGCCCGCGCGACGAGCTGCGTGAGCTCGCCGACACCTTCGACACGATGCTCGGACGGCTCGACCGTGCGTTTACCAGCCAGCGGCAGTTCATCGCCAACGCAAGCCATGAGCTTCGCACACCGCTGACCGTCATCCGCACCGCGATAGACGTCGTCCTCGCCAAGCCGGAGCCGGCGCGCGAGGAGCTCGTGTCGATGGCCACCGAGGTCCGCCAGGCCGCCGGTCACGCCGAGCGGCTCATCGACGTACTGCTGGTACTCGCGCGCAATGATCAGGCGCGTGCGCTTACCGACCCGCTCGATCTGGCCACCGTCGCCGAGGACGCACTCGAAGGACGCGCCGCCAACGGCATCACAACGACCGCCACGCTCGGCCAAGCCCCGGTGACCGGTGACGCAGTGCTACTCGAACGCCTCGTCGCCAACCTGCTCGACAACGCCGAGCGCTACAACATCCCTGGCGGCACCGTCTCCATCTCGACCACCACCGACGACGGTGCGTCCCTGGTGCGAGTGGCCAACACCGGCCAGGTCGTACCACCCGACCAGGTCGACCGGCTGTTCCTGCCGTTCACCCGCCTCGGCGACCGCACCCACCACGACGGCTTCGGTCTCGGCCTCGCGCTGGTGTCGTCCATCGCCACCGTGCACAGTGGAACGGTGCATGCCACCGCCGTCCCGGCCGGCGGCCTCGACATCACCGTCCGCCTCCCGCGCCGTGAGAACGTCGTCACCCCGGCGTCGCCTGCCACCTGAACACCCCCGTCTCTGCTCGCGCACGTGTTCCCCAGGCCCTACCAGCAGCTGGGACCACCGCCAGGCACTGGCCCTGCGCACATGGTTAAGGCTGGTCCGCGGGCCCCCCGGCCGTCCGGGAACAGGACCGTCATAGTGATCGACCCCTCGGCCCTTCCCCGCAATGCCGCCGTGCAACTGGCCGCCAACGACGCGGCCACCAGCCTTCGCTTGCCGGTAGTGGTGCACGCCAGCGCGCGGTGTACCAGCAGCTGAACTCCCTGGCCCATGATCCGGTAACGCTAACCACCTTGGCTGAAGGGCCGCACATCAGCCCGCGCGGCCCCTTCAGCGCGCCAGCAGGTCGGTACCGGCAGGGATATCAGGGGCTCGGAAGAACGGTGCCGTGGGACTGCCGTGACCAGCGAGGACAGGGGCTCAGGTGGCTGGCCCGCGAGCGCCGTGAGCAACCGTGGGTGACCTCTGATCGGCGCGGCGTGTGGTCCGTGCGTGGCGCGCGGCAGGCAGGCCATCGAGATTCCGGGTTCTGGGGTTGGATCCGATGATTAGCCGCGTGCAGTCATCGGTGGTTCGGCCGACGCGATCAACCAATGTCCCCAGGAATCTCGAATTCGTCTGTGGCGTCTGCACCGGGCCCACCGCCAATGAGCTGGGGATTGACCAGCGCAGCATCGCCCCGGCTGGTTCCGTCTGGGACGGCCGGGATCGGCACTTGATGGCTGTCTTGCCCGACCCGGGCCGCCAGGCGGCTGTGGATTCGGTGGCGTTCAGCCCGGCAAGATCCTCGCCAGCGGCGACAACAATGACGCCGACGGACCCGCGAGCTTTCCAGCCCGCACGTATCTATGGGACGTTAGCGGGCTGCCCTGACCGGGCAGCACTCGTGGTAATCCGCGCGCGTGTGGCACATACGTGGCACGAACCAGCCCGCAATGTCCGCGGCCACCCGAATCGCATCGGATAAACATGGCCTGACCCGCAATGTAGAGGGGTAGATATGGAGCGGGCGAAGGGACGCCCCCGGCAGGATTCGAACTTGCGCACACGGCTCCGGAGACCGCCCGCGTGATTGTACGAACCTTGGCGCTGACCTGCGCCGACTGCACGAATGGTGGCGGCGGCAGCGGAGGTCGTTCCGCGCATGTTCGGGATCACCATTTGTCCGGGCTGGGCTAGTGTCAGACCATCGCGTAGGACGATTCCCTTCCGGGATCTACGCTGTGACGGTGGAGAGGATTAGCGATGGTTTCTTGTCGTGGCGGCCGTTGATTGCCGGGGACCTTCCCATGCTGGCCGAGTGGT
>Ga0335078_10004198_pt1 | contig 21381 bp, 22 predicted proteins | sample Lox_Sample_32_FD_206711 | JGI IMG/M metagenome (GOLD analysis project Ga0335078, IMG submission 206711) | Soil microbial communities from Loxahatchee National Wildlife Refuge, Florida, United States - Lox_Sample_3.2 | ecosystem: Environmental > Terrestrial > Soil > Wetlands | place: USA...
CGCCCCTAGCCCCCGCCCGCCCCTAGCCCCACGCCCGCTTTCATGATCGTGGGCAGTTTTGGGCGTATACAACCCAAAACTGCCCGCGATCATGGTGTCCCTTCCGGGGCAGCGGGCCGGAAAGTTCGTTGGCGCGAGCATAGGGGCCGGGCTAGCATGGGAGCGTCTCTGCTGTCGGCGGTGGGAGAGTGCGTTGAGGCTGTGAGGTCAGCGATACCGCGCTTGTGCGCGTGACCTCTGCTTGAGCCCACGCGGCGTGGTGTCGCCACACGTACCGGAAACCTTTCCTACGTGCTGGGAGCCGCGCCTCATGACCGCAGCAATCGTATGTTCAGATCTCAGTTTCAGCTGGCCCGACGGAGCGTCCGTGCTGTCCGGCCTGACCGTGTCGTTCGGCCCGGGGCGTACCGGGCTGATCGGGGTGAACGGCTCGGGCAAGTCCACCCTGCTCAAGCTCATCGCGGGGGAGCTGCGCCCGGGCTCCGGCACGGTCAAGACCTGCGGCGAGGTGGGCTACCTGCCGCAGGCCATCACCCTCGGCACCCACCAGAGCGTTTCCGGCCTGCTCGGCATCACCGCCGCCCGGGACGCACTGCACGCCATCGAGGCGGGTGAGACGGGAGAGGACGTCTTCGCGGCGATCGGGGACGACTGGGACGTCGAGGAGCGTGCCCGCGCCTGGCTGGACCGGCTCGGCCTCGAAAACCTGACCCTCGACGACCGGGTGGAAGGGCTGTCCGGCGGGGAGACCATCGGTGTCGCGCTGGCCGCGCTGTTCCTGCGCCGCCCGGACATCCTGCTGCTGGACGAGCCGACCAACAACCTGGACCTGGACGCGCGCAAGCGGCTGTACGACGCGGTGGCGTCGTGGACCGGGGTGATGGTGATCGTCAGCCACGACCGCGAGCTGCTCGCCCTGGTGGACCAGATCGCCGACCTGTCCGGCGGCGAGATCCGCGTGTACGGCGGCAACCTGGACGCCTACGAGGAGCTGCTCGCGGCCGAGCAGGCGGCGGCGGAGCGCGCGGTCACCTCGGCCGCCGCGGATGTCCGCCGGGAACAGCGCGACTTGGTTGAGGCGCAGGTCAAGCAGGCCCGACGCGATCGCATGGGCCGAAAAGTCGCCGCCTCGGGCGGCCTGCCCAGGATCGTGGCGTACGCCCGCAAGCGGGCCGCGCAGGAAACCGCGGGCCGGTCCCGCGGGCTGCACGCCGGGCGGCTCGAGGCGGCCCGCGGTCGGCTGGACGAGGCCGAGCAGGCGGTCCGGGACGACGCGGAGATCCGGGTCGACCTGCCGGGCACGGCCGTCCCGGCCGGGCGCACCGTGCTGACCGTCACCGGCCTGGACGGAACGCGCTGGCACCCGGCGTCCCCGGCGTCCGGCACGCCCGCCGCGGCCCAGACACCGACGCATCCGGCGCCCCCTACGCCAGATGCGCCCGCCGTCGCGGCCCTCGCCGAACTCATCCTCCGGGGCCCGGAGCGGATCGCCCTCACCGGCCCGAACGGCGCGGGCAAGACCACCCTCATCCGCGTGATCGCGGGCCTGGCGAAGCGCCCCGGCGTCACCGTGCGGCTGGGCGCGGTCACCGGCTACCTGCCCCAGCGCCTCGACATCCTCGACGACTCGCTGAGCGTGGTCGACAACGTCCGGGTGGCGGCCCCGGCCGCGTCGGTGAACGAGGTCCGGGCCAGCCTGGCCCGGTTCTTGTTCCGCGGCGACCGGGCCGGCCGGCCGGCCAGCACGCTGTCCGGCGGCGAGCGTTTCCGTGCCGTCCTCGCGGCCCTGCTGCTCGCGCAGCCCGCGCCGCAGTTGCTGCTGCTCGACGAGCCGACCAACAACCTGGATATGGCCTCGGCCCGGCAGTTGTCCCAGGCGCTCGAGGGCTATCGCGGCGCGCTCCTGGTGGCCAGCCATGACGTGCCGTTCCTGCGTTCGGCCGGGATCACCCGCTGGCTCCGGCTCGACCGCGAGACCGGCCTAGCCGAGATCGGGCCCTCATGACCGGCCCCCATGACCGGCCCCCATGACCGGGCCCCATGACCGAGCACGGTGATCCCTCCGGTTGGCCGGCGCCTGCGGAGTCCGCTAGACTGCGTGGGCGGCTCCGATACACGGGGCCGATGCCATTGGGGTATGGGGTAATTGGCAGCCCGACAGGTTCTGGCCCTGTTAGTCTAGGTTCGAGTCCTGGTACCCCAGCAGCTCAGCATGACGGCGCGGACGTAGGTTGCGTCCGCGCTCGTTCATGCCGGGCCCGGAATGCAGCTTGACCGCCGCTTGGCCTGACCGATCACGAGGCGGTAGTCTGTACCGCGCTGGCCTCGCCAGCACAGCACGGTAAGCACAGCACGGCCCCGTCGTCTAGAGGCCTAGGACGCCGCCCTCTCAAGGCGGTAACGCCGGTTCGAATCCGGTCGGGGCTACGAACGTGAGATGCCAGGCCAATGGCCTGGCATTATTCATTTCCGGCACGCACCCCGGACGTGACGCGCCTGGACGGCTTCCTGCTGGAAACGGCCTCGAGCCACATCGACCCCGAGGTGCGAGTCAGGCTGATCAAGTTCTACGCCGTGTTCACGATCGTCGAGATGCTGCGCTACGAGCGGTTCCGCGGCTTCCCGGCGTGAGGCTCAGGTGTCGATGTTCGGGTTATCCGGCGGCAGCGGCACCAGGTGCGCCGGCGCTTCCGGGACGGCGATCCGGGACTCCACGCTGAGATCGCGCCGGACGTGTACCAGCTCGCCTGGCTCGAGCATCCGCCAGCCGGCTTCCCCGTCGAGTTCCTCGGAGGCGATGACGACCGAGGCGACGTCCGCCAGGGCCGGCGCGTGCACCGAGGACGTAGCGCTGCGGACGTGCAGGCCCGCGCCCGCCGGGCGGTTCAGGATGTGCAGGGCATGCTGGCTCGGGTACCGCAGCGCCCACAGCTCGCCGGGCGCCGCGACGACCGCGTTCAGGGAAGAGACCGGCAGGTGCCGCCCGATCCAGCGGGCCGCGGCCACGATCCCGGCGCCGACGTCACCGCCGTGCGCATCGGTCTCCTTTGTGATCAGCGCGAAGTACCGCTCGGAGTCGGTGTCGCCCAGCACCAGGCCGGCGTACGGGCCCAGCTCCGCCTCCAGCCGGGCGAGCGAGCCGAAGCCTCCGTTGTGGGCCATGACGCGGCCTTTCATCCCGAACGGGTGGGTGTTACGCACCGACCGCCCGCCAGTCGTCGCCCACCGGACGTGCGCCACGAAGCCGGAGGAGTCGGCCTGCCGGGCAGCCCGCTGGAACTCCCGGTCGCGGAAGGCGGGCTCGGGCTGCTTGTCGAGCACGATCCCGCCGTCCGGGCCGAAATAGCCCAGCCCGGCCCCGTCCGAGTTGCGGTGGCTCTGCGCCTCGAGCGAATCGGGGGCGTCGAGCAGCCAGAACGTTGCCCTGACCCGGCTGTCGCCCGCGGTCAGCCCGAACAGTCGGCACACGCTGCCGAACCTACCCCAGAATGTCGGCCCGATGAATTACCCGCACCCGGGCCGTCGCCACTGGAATGAGCAACGACCTGATCATGGAACGAAAGTTCGCGGCCCCGCCGCGTGCCGTCTACGACGCCTTCCTCGGCATGTACGGCGAGAACCGCCAGGCCTGGATCGTCGAGTCCCGCCTTGACCTGCGGCCCGGGGGCACCTGGCGGGTGGTCTTTCATCCGCCCGGGCTCGAGGCGTTCGCCGAGGACCGGGTGCTGTCCGCCGTCGAGCCACCGCACCGGCTCGCCTACTCGATGACCGCGCTCTTTCCCCGTCAGCCAGGCTTCTCCACCGAGGTGGAGCTGATCTTCGCCCCCGAAGGCGCCGGGACGCGGCTGGTCCTGACCCAGCGCGGCTTTCCCGACGCCGCGACCCGGGACGACTTCGCCGGCGGCTGGGGAGGGGTGTGGGACATGCTCGCCCCCGGTGAACATGAGGCGGGCTCGGCTGGGTAGGCTTCTCACCCCCGAGGACCGAGCCAGTCGCAAACCGGGAGGTAAAACGCGATGACCGAGGCAGAGACCGAGAACGGCAACCCGGCCCTGGAAGAGGCGGCCCGCGAGCTCCAGGCCGCCCGCCACGACGCCCAGGTCGCCTACGACTGCATCGCCCTGGGCGACATCGACCGGGCGCACACCCACGCGCTGACCGCCAGGGTCGCGGCCGACGCGGCGATGACCGCGCTGGCCGCGGCGCTGAGCCAGCCGAAGCCGGGCCTGCCGGACGGCTCCTGACCTCAGATGGACCACGCGGTCATTCCGGCTCCGGCGCGGTTCGACACCACGGGCGGGCCCGGGTTCGCCTTCCGGCCGGGCACGGTGGTCGCGTACGCCGATACACCGATCGCGCCCATGGTCGGGCGCTTCTGCACGCAGATCGCCCGGCGCACGGGCCTGCGCCTGGCGCCAGTGCACGGCGGCCCGGCGCCGGCTGGACCGTCCGTCACGATCGAGCTGGCCGCCGCCCGCGAACCGGCCGGGCCCCCCGCGCCGGCCGCCCTTCCGATGCCGGCGGGTCTCTCGCCGGGCGGCGGCGACCCGCCCGACGAGAGCTACTCGCTAGTGGTCGAGAATGGTCGGGTACTGCTGCTCGCGGCGGAGCCGGTCGGCGTCGCGCGCGGCCTGACCACGCTGATCCAGCTGGTAGCCGCGGCGCCGTCCGCCAGCGCGGACGAGATCCGGGTGCCGGGCGCGCGGATCCTCGACGCGCCGCGGTACGCCTGGCGCGGCCTGTCCCTCGACGTGGCCCGCGCGTTCTTTACCGTCGAGGAGATCCGGCGGGTAATCGACCTGCTGGAGCTCTACAAGCTCAACGTGCTGCACCTGCACCTGACCGACGACCAGGCCTGGCGCCTCGCGTTCGGCCATCCGGGCGCCAGCGGGCCGGCGTTCGGCCATCCGGGCGCCAGCGGGCCGGCGCTCGGCCAGCCGGGCGCCAGCCCGGAGCCCGGCGCCGCCTTCTACCGCGACGAAGACCTCACCGAACTCGTCGGCTACGCCGCGGACCGCTTCGTCACGATCGTGCCCGAGGTCGACACGCCCGGGCACGCCTCCGCGCTGCTGGGGCTGCGGCCGGACCTGAAGTCCGGCCGGAACGAGGTCGAGTACGAGTTCCTGCCCGGCCACCGCCGCCGCGCCGTGTGGCTCGACCCGGAGCTGCCCGCCACCTTCGAGCTGATGGAGCAGGTCCTGGCCAGGGTGGCCGCGATCTTCCCGGGACCCTACCTGCACATCGGCGCGGACGAGCCCCGCGGGATGCCGGATGAGGACTACGTGTCGTACGTCCGGCGGCTGCGACACCTGGTCCGCATCCTCGGCAGGCAACCGCTGGGCTGGCAGGAGTCGGCGCGGGCGGGCCTGGGCCCGGACGACGTCGTCCAGTACTGGCTCACCGGCCTCGACCTTCCGGCGTCCGCGCCCCCGCAGGTCCGGGCGCAGGTCGAGGCGGAGGTGGCCCTGTCGCGCCGCGACGCCGAGACGGTGGCGGCGGCGTCGGTACCGGTGATCGCATCGCCGCTGGGCCACTGCTACCTCGACGTCCCCTACGCCGACCCGCCGGCCGATGCCGGTGCCGGTGCCGATGCCGCGCAGGCGGACCGGCACGGCCGCCTCGGCCTGCGCGTCTACGCGCCCAAGTCCATCGCCGAATCGTTCCGGTGGGAGCCCGCCGAAACGCTCGGGCCGGGCCGGGCGGCGCAGGTCGCCGGCGTCGAGGCCGCGATCTGGGCCGAAACCATCTCCGGCTTCGACGACCTGTCTTTCCTCCTGCTGCCCCGCCTGCCGGGCGTCGCCCACCGGGCCTGGAGCGACCCACGGCACGGCGACTGGGCCGGCCACCGCGACCGCCTCGCCCGGCACGGCCGGCTGTGGGCGCAGGACGGCCTCACCTACTTCCGCGCCGCCACCGTGGACTGGACCTAGCCCCGCAGTGCCGGCCCCGGGCCGAGGTCGATCAGTTCCTCGAAGAACCCGCCGATCTGCCGGTCGCGGTCGACCAGGTGGACCTCGAGGATCCAGTGGCAGGCCTGGCCGTTCCGGTCCGTCCGGCGCATCGGCTTGTCGCTGCCCGGCGCGATGTAGGACTCGATGTGCTCGCCCGCGATTTTCTCGTGCGGGAACTGGCCCACCAGGTGGCCGGCGATGGTGCCGCCGAACGTCCATCCGTCCGCCTCAGCCAGCCCGGTCATGTACGCGTACAGCTGCTCGCCGGTGACGTCCTCGTGCGCCTCGAAGAACTGGCGGCCCGCGCGGAACATGACCGGCAGCGCGTCCCGCAACCGCAGCTTGACCGGGTCGTCGCCGAGCACGTAGGTCCGGCCGAAGTCGGCCTCCCACCGCTCGAAGACCGGCCCGAAGTCGCAGAACACGATGTCGTCCGCTGCGATCGCCCGGTCCGGCGGGTTGAGCTTGTAGGGCTGCAGGGTGTTCGGCCCGGCCCGCACGATCCGCTTGTGCCAGTGCCGGTCCACCCCGAACATGTCGGCGGCCAGGTCCCGGATCGCGTCGCTCGCCTCGGTCTCACGCACGCCGGGCGCGATGATGCCGCGCGGCTCGATGGCGGCGAACAGGTCGGCCGCCTTGGCCTGCGCGTCCAGCAGCCGGGCCGAGCGGATCCCCTCGTCCTCGGTCAGGCTCTTCCTAGCCAACGGCCAGCGCCTTGAGTAGCGCCTTCATCCACGGGCCCAGGTCGGCGGGCGTCCGGGCCGAGATGAGGTTGCCGTCCACCACCGTGGCCTCGTCCACCCAGTCGGCGCCCGCGTTGACCATGTCGTCGCGGATCGCGCCGACGCTGGTGGCCCGGCGGCCCACCAGGATCCGGGCCGAGATCGGCACCCAGCCCGCGTGGCAGATGAAGGCGATCGGCTTGCCCGCGCCGTCGAACGCCCGCACCAGGTCCAGCACGGCCTGCGAGCGCCGCAGCTTGTCCGGCGCAAACCCGCCCGGGATGACCAGGGCGTCGAAGTCACCCTCGGCCACCTGCTCCACGGTGGTGTCCACCGGCACCGGCCCGTGGCCCTTCTTTCCGTGCACCGGGTGATCGTCGAGCCCGGCCACGGTCACCTCGACGTCCTCCTCGGCCAGCCGGTACAGCGGATACAGCAGCTCCATGTCTTCGAAGTCGTCCGCGGCCAGGATGAGAACGGTGCGCTGCGCGAGAGCCATGCTTGTGACGATACCCGTGCTTATGCCGGTGACCCGCGCACAAGCCGGCCCGCCGGTGACGGTGTCGAGGTGGGTGCCGTGGCCGGTGCCGGTGCCGGTGCCGATGTCGAGGGCCGAACGCATGCCGGTGCCGCCCCTGGGCCCGGTATCGTGCCGCGATGGCCAGGACGTCCCTGACGTACCAGCAGGCGTGGTTGTAGGCGAAAATCGCCCGCTGCATGTGCCCGGTCCTGGCGCCGTCGGCACACAGCATCCGGGCCGCGGTGAAGATCGCGTCCGCCGGGTTGTACGGGGTGAGCTTGGCGGACGGGTCGGCCCGGACGGCGTAGCGCTGGGGGCCGGAGTGCTGGTCGTGCGCAACGAGGGCCCTCGCGATCAGCGCGTGCTGCTGGCCCTTCTGGCCATCGGCGCCGGGCTGGGCCTGCTCCGGTTCGCGCTCCCGCCCGCGCTGCTTGGCATCCGGTGGCTGGCCGGGCTGACCAGGCAGCTGGCCGGAGACTGGTGCGGCGTGCCCGTCGCCGAGCGGTACGCGCCCCCGCCCGCCGCGAAGCTCACCTTCACCGAACGGCTCAGGTGGCTGGCGTCGGACCCGGCCACCTGGCGAGACCTGAGGTGGACGGCGGCGAACCTGGTCGTCTGTGCGCTGGCCGTGGCGCCTGTCGTGATCATCGGAATCGGGCTGATCGGGTTCATCGGGCCCGAGTTGACCCGGCTTATCCCGCCGCCGGCCTTCCCGGGCAACACCCCGCGGACGCTGACCGTGCTGGGCGTCGCCATCACCCTGGCCGGGGTGGCGGTGGCGCCGCTGCTGCTCCGCGGCTACGGCCTGCTGGCCCGCATGCTGCTGGCCCCGGCCGGACAGGAGGAGCTGGCGCTCCGGGTCCGGCAGCTGACGCAGACCCGCACCGAGGCGCTGGACACCGGAGCGGCCGAGATCCGCCGGATCGAGCGGGACCTGCACGACGGAGCCCAGGCGAGGCTGGTCGCCATGGGCATGACCCTGGACGCCGCCGGGCAGATCATCGACTCCAACCCGGACGCGGCCCGCGCCCTGGTGCTCGAGGCCAGGGATGCCTCGGTCAAGGCCCTGGCCGAGCTGCGTGCCCTGGTCCGCGGGATCCACCCGCCGGTGCTGGCCGACCGCGGCCTGGCCGACGCGATCCGCGCGCTGGCGCTGGATGCACCCGCACGGATCAGCCTGGCCAGCGACCTGAACGGCCGCCCGCCCGCACCGGTCGAGTCGGCCGCCTACTTCGCGGCCAGCGAGCTGCTGGCGAACGTGTCCAAGCACGCCGAGGCCAGGCAGACCTGGGTCGACATCCGGTACACCGACGGGATGCTGCGGATCGGCGTCACCGACAACGGTCACGGCGGCGCCGAGCCGGCCCTGGGCACCGGTCTGCGCGGCATCGAGCGGCGGCTGGCCGCCTTCGACGGAGTCCTCGCGATCAGCAGCCCGCCCGGCGGCCCGACCGCGGTCACCATGGAGATCCCGTGCGCGTTGTCATCGCCGAAGACCTCTTCCTGCTGAGGGATGGCCTGACCCGGATGCTGCAGGCGCACGGCCTGCAGATCGCCGCGGCCGTGGACAGCGGGGCCGGCCTGCTGGCCGCGGTGACCGCCGACCAGCCGGACGTGGCCATCGTGGACGTCCGGCTGCCGCCCACCTTCACCGACGAGGGCATCAGGGCCGCGCTGGCCGCCCGGCGCGAGGTGCCAGGGCTGCCGGTGCTGGTACTGTCCCAGTACGTCGAGCAGCTGTACGCCCGCGAGCTGCTGGCTAGCGGAAGCGGCGGCATCGGGTACCTGCTCAAGGACCGGGTCTTCGACAGCGGCCAGTTCGTCGACGCGGTCCGCCGGGTGGCGGCGGGCGGCACCGCGATGGATCCGGAGGTGATCGCGCGCCTGCTCGCCCGCAACAGCGGTAACGGCACCCTGGCCGCGCTGAGCCCGCGCGAACGCGAGGTGCTCGCCCTGATGGCCGAGGGCCGGTCCAACGCCGCCATCGCCCAGCGCCTGATCATCACCGAACGCGCCGTGGCCAAGCACACCGCCTCGATCTTCCTCAAGCTAGACCTGCAGCCCTCTGACGACGACAACCGCCGGGTCCTCGCCGTCCTCGCCTACCTAGGCGGCTAGCGTCGATCCCGATTTCGGGGGTCATAACCCACGAAATCGCCAATAAAGCCGCCAGCCCCAGCGCGTGGCACGCATAACATCTCGTTGGCCGGGCAAGGAAAGGAGACACAAACGAGCTAAACGCGGGGGAGCAACAGATGACCACAGATCCGCAGCCCGCCCCGACCCAGGGGGAAACCCCCCCGGCCCAGCCCGCGTTGGAAAACACGCAGCAGGCCGCCCCGCCCCAGCAGGCCGCCCCGGAACCGGCCGCGCCGACCGCCGCGCCGGCCCCCCATCCGCTGCCTCAGCACCGGATCAAGCGCACCAGGACCGGCGGGATCTGGGTGGCGGTGGGTTTCTTCGCCGTGATCCTGCTCCTCCTGCTGATCTTCATCCTGCAGAACGGCACCGACGTCAGCGTCTCCTACCTGGGCATGCATGGCCATCTTCCGCTCGGCGTAGCCCTGCTGCTCGCCGCGGTCTGCGGCGTGCTCCTGGTCGTGCTGGCCGGGACGGCGCGGATCGGCCAGTTGCGCGCCACCGCCCGGCGGCACCGCCGCGTCGACGCCAAGCGCGCCGCCGCGGCGGCCAAGGAGCCCGCCAACCCCTAAAGCGCCGGTCAGGTAGCGGCGTAAATCCCTAAAACGCCGGTCAGGTTGCGGGCGTAACCCTGCCCTCCCCGGCATCACGGCTACCGCGGATCCCTCGCACGCCCGCCCATCTGGAGGATTCACTCCGTTTACCGCGGTGGATCCGGGCTCTGCGGTTGATCCGGGGGAGCGGGGTACCCCCGATCAACCGCATAGCCCCGATCAACCATCTAAGTTCCCGCGCATTCCGGACAAAAGGGGCGAGCTTCCCTCGATGGTCGGCGCTCAGGGGCTTGCTGCTACCTGACCGAAGCTCTGCTACCCGACCGGAGCTCTAACGTCAAAGTCCTCGCACCGAAGGTGCTCTAGGACATGCCCTGCGCGATGCGCCGCGCGGCCTCGTGCAGCCGGTCCGGGGTATGCGCGGCGTAGCCCAGCACGAAACCCGGCACTCCAGGCCGCTGCCGGTGCCAGGACAGCGGCTGGACCAGCACCCCGGTCCGCAGGATGGCCTCGGCCAGGTCCGCGTCGGAGCCGTCAAGCGCGGGAAACGTAATGAGCAGGTGCAGCCCCGCCGCCACGCCCTGCACCCGGGCCCGCGGCAGGTGCTCGCGCAGCGCCCGGAGCAGGGCGTCCCGCCGGCTCCGCTGCCGCTTGCGTACCAGCCGGATGTGCTGCTCGAGCTCGCCGCTGGCGATCAGCCGGGCCAGCACGAGCTGCGGCAGCGCCGGGCTGCCCAGGTCACTGGCGTACTTGGCCTCGGTCAGCTCGGCCCGGAGCCGAACGGGCGGGATCAGCCAGCCCAGCCGCATGCCGGGGGCTAGCGTCTTGGACGTGCTGCCGGCGTAGGCGACCAGCTCGGGGGCCGAGGCGTGCAGCGCGGGGACCGGCGCCCGGTCGTAGCGGAACTCCGCGTCGTAGTCGTCCTCGACGACCAGGCCGTCGGCCGCGGCGGCCCAGTCCAGCAGGTCGCGGCGGCGCCGCGGGGCCAGTACCACCCCGGAAGGGAACTGGTGCGCGGGCGTGAGCAGCGCCGCCCGTGCCTGGCTCCGGGCCAGCTCGCCGACCAGCATCCCGTGCTCGTCCACCGGGACCGGCACCGGCCGCAGGCCCCAGTAGGCCAGGTCGTCCCTGGCTCCGCGCGAGCCCGGGTCCTCGACCGCGATCTCACCGAGCCCGCGGGCCTGCAGCACCCGGGCCAGCAGGGCGAGCGCCTGCGCCACCCCGGTGACCACGATGATGTCGCCCGGGCCGGCGCGCAGCCCGCGGGTGCGGGCGAGCCAGCCCGCGAGTTCGGTGCGCAGCGACAGGCTGCCGCGCGGATCGCCGTAGCCGAGCTCGGTCACGCTGGCCTGCTCGAGCACCGCCCGCTCGGCCCGGATCCAGGCGGCCCGCGGGAACCCCGACAGGTCGGGCACGCCGGGGGAGAGGTCGATGTCCGCCCGCTCCCGCCAGCCCGGCGGCACCAGCAGCGGCCCGGGCGGCGGCGGCCCAGCGGCCACCAGGAGAGTACGCGGCATCCCGAGTACCCGGGTCCCGGCCCCGGGCCGGGCGCTGACCAGCCCCTCGTCGGCGAGCCGCTGGTACGCCTCGACGATCACACCCCGGGAGACCCCCAGGTCGCCGGCTAGCAGCCGGGTGGCGGGCAGCGGCGTCCCGGCCCTCAGCCGCCCGTCCATGATGGCGGCCCGGATGGCGTCCGCCAGCCAGCCAGTCAGCCCGCGCGCCGGCGCCGCCACCGGACTTAGCTGGAGGAAATCCGCCCCGGTCATTGGTCCACTATAAATCCGCGACAATGGCCCTGTTAGCCGGACCATCGGACCCATACCGTAGCGTCGTGCCTGGTCTACGCATCCCCGAGGTCCCCAAAGCCCCCGAAGCGCCCGAAGCCTCCGAAACCCCGAAAACCCCAGAAGCACCCGCCACAGCCGGCACCGCCCCGCACCACGGCGCCGCTATCGGCGTGGCCGCGGGCTCGGCCGCCATGGTCTGCGTGGGCGGCAGCGTCTCGGTCTCATCGGTGCTGGCCGGCGCGCCGGTCTACACCGCCGAAGCCGTCCGGTACGGAGCCGCCTGCCTGCTGCTCGTCACGCTGGCCCGGCTCACCGGCCGCCGCATCACGTGGCCGCGGAAAACGGAGTGGCTGTGGCTGTCCGGGATCGCGGTGACCGGCCTGGTGGTGTTCAACCTGGCGCTGGTCGAGGGATCCCGGCACGCCGAACCCGCCGTCCTCGGCGTGGCCGTGGCCTGCGTCCCCGCCGTCCTGGCCCTGATCGGCCCGCTGCTGGAGGGGACCCGCCCGCGGACCGCGGCAGTCACCGCCGCCCTCACCGTGACGTGCGGCGCCGGCCTGGTCCAGGGATTGGGCCGGACCGACGCCACCGGCGTGGCCTGGGCTGTCGCGGTCTTCGGCTGCGAGGCGGCGTTCACCCTGCTGGCCATCCCGGTGCTCGGCCGGCACGGCCCGTGGGGGGTGTCGGTGCACGCTACCTGGCTCGCCACGGTGATGTTCGGTGTGCTCGGCGCGATCAGCGAGGGACCGCGGGCCGTCACGAAGCTGGACCGGGCGGACTGGCTCGCCGTCGGCTATCTCGCGGTCGCGGTCACCGCGGCGGCCTTCGTGCTGTGGTATTCCAGTATCCGGCGGCTGGGGGCCAGCCGGGCCGGGCTGCTCACCGGGATCGCCCCGGTGGCCGCGGCGGTCAGCGGGGTCCTGCTCGGCGGGCCGGCGCCCAGGCCGCTGGTCTGGGCCGGCATCGCGGTCGTCGCGGCCGGCCTGGTCCTCGGCTTCAGGAAGGGGAGAACCTGACATGTACTTCCAGCACGCCGCCGCTCTCTGGCGGGACTTCCCGGCGCTGGTCCCCGGTGTCCTGTACGCCGAGGGCATCACCGCCGACGCGGCCCCCGGCACGGACCACTACATCGCCACGGCGAGGGCCCGGCTGGCCGGCGGCCCGGAGTCGGAGTTCCCGGAGATCCAGGCCTGGCGGCGCGCCTTCGCCCGGATGGGCCTGAAGCCGACCCAGTACCGCTGCGCGGCCGAGTCGCTGCTGCGCCGGTTCCGCACCCAGGGCAGCCTGCCGCGGCTGCACCCGCTGGTCGATCTGTGCAACGCGGTCTCGCTGGCGTTCGCCGTCCCGGTCGCCGTCCTCGACGCGGACCAGGTGGCCTGGCCGCTCGAAGTGCGGTACGCGTCCGGCGACGAGGACTACCTCACGTTCGGCGGCGAGGTCGAGCACCCGGCCCCCGGCGAGGTGGTCTTCGCCGACCAGGCCGGGCAGGCGCACGCCCGCCGCTGGACCAACCGGCAGAGCGGCCGGTCCGCGGTCTCGCCCGCCACCAGCACCGTCCTGATCGTGGCCGAGGCCCTGCACGAGCAGGCCCCGTCGCACGTCCCCGAGCTCGTCGAAGCCCTGGCCGCCGGGATCGCCAAAGCCTGGACCCTTGAGACGGCCACCCCCCAGACCGCCGTCCTCACCCCCGCCAGCCCCCGCTTCACCCCGGGGCGTCCATGAAATTCCGCACGCACGTCAGCCGAGCGGCAGCGCCCCGCCCTCAACCAGCCGCGCGTAGTCGGCCTCCTGGTCCGCCCGGGGCTGCCCGGCCCGTCCCCGGTACCGGTCAGCCACCACCGAGCCGCGCTGGTACGCGTCGATCGCCGCGGCGGCCAGGCCCGCGGTGACCGGGCCGTAGTACAGGCCGTGCGGCAAGAGCACCAGGTTGGCGGCGAACCGGTGCCCGCCCACGTGCGTGCTCTCCCACACCGGCCCGGGATGCCGGGCTGCCATCGCCTGCGCCAGCGGGCCGCCCAGCCGCGCGCAGCACACGCTCCGCTTGCCGTGCGTGCAGACCAGGTACAACGGGTCATCCCACCTGACCCCGAACGAGGGCATGATCCCGGCCGCCAGCTCCTTCAGATCGCGTTCGGCCAGGTCCGGGGCTGACGCGGACACCGGCGCATACCGCAGCCACGGCGCGTCGCCCGCCGTCCAGCCCAGGAACACCGATCGCACGTCACCCACCTCGCGGCGCCCCGGCCGGCGGATCAGCTGCACCCGCACGCCGAACTCCTCCGCCGACTGCACCAGCGCCGCCAGCGGCGCGGGCTGCGCGGCGTCGGCCGCCTCGTGCGGCCAGGGACCCGGGTGCTCGATCAGCAGCCAGGCCCGGGATGCCTCCGGCGCCGACGCCATCGAGGGCTCGAGCCCCGCGTGGCAGTCCGCGCCGTGCTCGCAAACAGCGACCACGCTGGTCAACCTCCGATCTGATTATGTTCATGCTAGGCAATGGAACGCAGGGGTGGGTGCATGAGGAACCGGTGGTGTGAGATGTTCCAGGCGTACGCTCCGGCCGCGCAGTCGCACGGCGGGGGTCAGCGAGCCGGCGCACCGCCGCAGCAGTTCAACATCCATCCCGAACGGGCTGGGTTTCCGCCCATCACCAGTGCCGCCTGCTCGCCCGGGCCGGAGGGCCCCGGCAGCTTCACCCGGAGCGGTCACGGCACCCGGAGCGGCCACGGCACCGGCCCGGGCCGGGTCACACCGCCCAGGGTGTACCATCGGTCGCGTGTCACGGTGGTATCCGCGCTTTATCCTGGCTCCGGGCGGAGCCGGGCGCTAACGCGCGCGCTGATCACCGCCTGGAGCCAGCAAGGCGACAGACAGCCCTGAGTCACGAGGGGTGTGCTGGCTCCCCGGGCCCGGGCAGCCGCCCGCCCGGGAGGAGACGCGCCCGATGACCCGCACCAGCGACACCCGGATCACCGGCTACGAGCCGCTGCTTTCCCCGTCGGCCCTGCTCGACCAGCTGCCGCTGGACGACGAGGCCACGGCGATCGTGGAGCAGAGCCGGGCCGGGGTCCGCGCCGTGCTCGACGGCTCGGACGACCGACTGCTGATCATCGCCGGGCCCTGCTCGGTGCACGACCCGGTGGCGGCGCTCGACTACGCCGGGCGGCTCATCGACGCCCGCGAGCTCCACCGGGCCGACCTGCTGATCGTGATGCGGGTGTACTTCGAGAAGCCACGCACGGTGACCGGCTGGAAGGGCCTGATCAACGACCCGGGCATGGACGGCGGCCACGACGTGCACCGCGGCCTGCGTACCGCCCGTCAGCTGCTCCGCGACATCGTCGCGACCGGCCTGCCGGTGGGCTGCGAATGGCTGGACCCGATCACGCCGCAGTACATCGCCGACACGGTGACCTGGGGCGCGATCGGAGCGCGGACCACGGAGAGCCAGGTCCACCGCCAGCTCGCCTCCGGCCTGTCCATGCCGGTCGGGTTCAAGAACGGTACCGACGGCGACGTCCAGGTAGCGGTGGACGCGTGCCGGGCCTCGGCCACCGGTCACACGTTCTTCGGCGTCACCCCCAACGGGGTCGCCGCGGTGGTGACCACGGCGGGCAACGCCGACACCCACGTGATCCTGCGCGGCGGCCGGTCCGGGCCGAACTACGAGGCCAGCCACACCGCCAAGGCGCTGGACCTGATCGCCGCGGCCGGGCTGCCGCGCCGCCTGATGGTGGACGCCAGCCACGGCAACAGCGGCAAGGACCACCGGCGCCAGCCGGTGGTCGCCGCCGCCATCGCCGAGCAGGTGGCCGCCGGGGAGCGCGGGCTGACCGGGGTGATGCTGGAGAGCTTCCTGGTCGAGGGCAAGCAGGAACCGGGCCCACCGGCGGCGCTCACCTACGGGCAGAGCGTTACCGACGCGTGCATGGACTTCGGCACCACCGCCGCCGTGCTGGCCGAACTGGCCGGCGCGGTCAGGACCCGACGGCGGGCAGCCGGGTGAGGGCGTCGTCGATGCGCTCCTGGGAGAGCTCGAAGTCCTCCATCTCGCCCGACAGGTAGCGCTCGTAGGCGGCCATGTCGAAGTGCCCGTGGCCGCACAGCGCGGTCAGGATGACCTTCGGCTCGCCGGACGCCGTGCAGCGAGCGGCCTCCTCGATCACGGCGGCGAGCGCGTGCGACGGCTCCGGTGCCGGGATGATTCCTTCCGAACGGGCGAAGGCTAGCGCGGCCGCGAAGCATTCTCGCTGCGGCTTGGCCACCGCCTCGAACAGGCCGAGCTCGTACATGTGCGAGAGCAGCGGGGACATGCCGTGGTAGCGCAGGCCGCCGGCGTGCACCGGGTCCGGGATGAAGTCGTGGCCGAGGGTGTGCATCTTCAGCAGCGGGGTGAACCCGGCGGTGTCGCCGAAGTCGTAGGCGTACCGCCCTCGGGTGAACGACGGGGCGGCCGTCGGCTCGACCGCGCGGATGACCGGGTTAGACCGGCCTGCCAGCTTCTCCCGCAGGAACGGGAAGAACAGCCCGGCGAAGTTGGACCCGCCGCCGGTGCAGCCGACGATCAGGTCGGGTGCGGACTCGCCGGCCGCGGCGAACTGCTTGAGTGCCTCCTCGCCGATCACCGTCTGGTGCATCAGCACGTGGTTGAGCACGCTGCCGAGCGCGTACCTGGTCTCGGGGTCGCCGCCGGCCGCCTCGACCGCCTCGCTGATCGCGATGCCCAGGCTGCCCGGCGAGTCCGGGTGCAGGGCGAGCACGTCCGCGCCCGCCTTGGTGGCCCGGGACGGGCTGGGGTGCACGGCGGCGCCCCAGGTCTCCATCATCGTGCGCCGGTACGGCTTCTGGTCGTAGGAGGCCCGGACCATCCAGATCTCGCAGCCGATGGCGTACTGCGCGCAGGCGAAGGCCAGCGCGCTGCCCCACTGGCCGGCCCCGGTCTCGGTGGTGAGCCGCTTGGTGCCCTCGGCCGCGTTGTAGAACGCCTGCGGGACGGCGGTGTTCGGCTTGTGCGACCCGGCCGGCGACACGCCCTCGTACTTGTAGTAGATCCGCGCCGGGGTGTTCAGCGCCTTCTCGAGCCGGTGCGCCCGGTACAGCGGGGTGGGCCGCCACAGCCGGTAGACGTCGAGCACCTCGTCGGGGATGGCGATGTAGGGGTCGGTGGCCACTTCCTGGCGGATCAGCTCCATCGGGAACAGCGGCGCCAGGTCTTCGGGCCCGACCGGCTGGCCCGTGCCCGGGTGCAGCGGCGGGGGCGGCGGCGCGGGCAGGTCCGGGATCACGTTGTACCACTGGCGGGGGATCTCGGACTCATCAAGTGTGATCTTGGTGCGCTCGGTCACGACGGCCTCCTTAGTTTCCCCGAACAGTACTAGCCGGGGGGACGACCCCCCCAGACCCCCCCGATTCATGGGGGGCTGCCCGCCCCCCATACCCCCCGGGACCCCCTGCGGGGGTCATTCACCGGGCCGCTGGCCCGGGTCAGCTCACGAGGGTCTTGACCGCGGCGGTCAGCTGGGCCATCGCCTTCTTCGCGTCGGCGAAGAACATGCTGGTCTTGGGGTCGAAGTACAGCTCGTTCTCCATGCCCGCATAGCCGGTCCCCATCGAGCGCTTGACCACGATGATCGCCTTGGCCTGGTCCACGTCCAGGATCGGCATGCCGGAGATGTCGTTGCCCGGGCGCCGGGCGGCCGGGTTGGTCACGTCGTTGGCCCCGATGACCAGGGCGACGTCAGCCCTGGCGAACTCCGGGTTGATCTCGTCCATCTCCTTGAGCTGCGGGTACGGCACGTTCGCCTCGGCCAGCAGCACGTTCATGTGACCCGGCATCCGGCCCGCGACCGGGTGGATGGCATAGCTGACCTCGATGCCGCGGTCCTCCAGCATCTTGGCCAGCTCGGCCACGCCGTGCTGGGCCTGCGCCGCGGCCAGCCCGTAGCCCGGCACGATGATCACCTTGGACGCGTAGGCGAGCTGGATGGCCGCGTCGTCGGCCACGATGGAGCGGACCTGGGCGTCCACGGCCCCCTCCACCGCGACCGCGCTGTCCCCGGTGCCGAACCCGCCCAGGATGATGTTGGCCAGCGACCGGTTCATCGCGTCCGCCATCAGCTTGGTCAGGATGCTTCCGGACGCGCCCACCAGCGCGCCGGCCACGATCAGCGCCCAGTTCTGGATGACGAACCCGGCCATCGCCACCGCGGTGCCGGTGAACGCGTTCAGCAGCGAGATGACCACCGGCATGTCCGCGCCGCCGATCGGCAGCACCATCAGCACGCCGAACGCCAGCGAGGCCAGCACCACGATGAGCAGCGCGGGCAGGCTGGGCGTGCTGAACATGAACGCGGCCGTGCCGATGGCCACGACCGCCAGGCCCAGGTTGACCAGGCGGGCGCCTTTGAAGATGATCGGCTGGCCCGGGATCACCCCCTGCAGCTTGCCGGCCGCGATGATCGACCCGGAGAACGTCACCGAGCCGATGAGCACGTCGAGCACGGTGAACACCGAGGTGGTACCGAGCACGCCGGTCACGTGAGACTCGGCCTCGTAGTAGCCGTAGATCGCCACCAGCGCGGCGGCGCCGCCGCCGACCGCGTTGAACCCGGACACCAGCTGCGGCACCGCCGTCATCTGCACCGTACGGGCCGCCCACAAGCCGACCGCGGAGCCCAGCAGCGACCCGACGATCACCACGACCCAGCCGGTCGCGGTGACCGTGCCCGCGTGGATCAGCAGGATGAGCGTGGCGACGAGCGCGATCACCATGCCGGCCTGCGCCACCTGGTTGCCGCGGCGCGCGGTGGCCGGGCTGTTCATCAGGTGCAGGCCGACCACGAACATGGCCGCCACCAGTACGTAGACGAGCTGGATGTAGCCGTTGAACCCGCTCATGACCCGGTCCTGCTCATCTTGTTCACCAGGCCCTTGAGTCCCTTGTGCCCGGTCACCGCGGCCAGCTCGGGCTGCCCTTCTACCTGCCCCTGCGGCTCGGGTGTCTTCCGGCGGAACATCTTCAGCATCCGTCCGGTCACCGCGTACCCGCCGACCACGTTCGCGCCGGCGAAGACCGAGGCGATGAACGCGATGACGTACCCGACCGCGTTATGCGCCGTGACCCCGATCAGCACGGCGCCGACAAGCACGATGCCGTGAATGGCGTTGGTCGCCGACATCAGCGGCGTGTGCAGCGTGGCCGGGACCTTGCCGATGACCTCGATGCCGACGAGCAGGGCGAGGATGAAAATGGTCAGGTCAGTCAGCAGTGCCGTCGACACCGGCATCTCCCTCTACTCGAAGCAGGCCGGCCACGTCCTGGTGGACGACCCGGCCGTCGTGCGCGATCACCACGCCCGCCTGGATCGGGTCGCTGGTGTCGATGGCCAGCGCGCCGTCGGAGGTCAGGTGCAGCAGCAACGCGGAGATGTTCCGCGAGTAGGCGTTCGACGCCGCGGTCGGCACGGTGGCGGCCAGGTTCTCCGCGCCCACGATCGTGACCCCGTTCCCGGTGACCGACGTCTCGCCGGGAACCGAGCCGGTCACATTGCCGCCGAACGGGCTGGCGGCCATGTCCACGATGACGGACCCGGGCGCCATGGCCTTGACCGCGTCCTCGCTCACCAGCAGCGGTGGCCTGCGCCCGGGTACCTGCGCGGTCGTGATCACCACGTCCTGCCGGGCGATGTGCCCGGTCAGCTCCTCCTGCTGGGCCTGGCGCTCGTCGGCGGTCAGCTCGCGGGCGTATCCGCCCTCGCCGGCCGCCGAGCCGACCGAGGTGAGCTCGACGAACGTGGCCCCGAGCGAGGTGACCTCATCCTTCGAGCTGGGCCTGACGTCGTAGCCGCTGACCACCGCGCCGAGCCGGCGGGCGGTGCCGATCGCCTGCAGGCCGGCCACGCCGGTGCCGAGCACCAGCACCCTGGCCGGCCGGGCCGTTCCGGCCGCGGTGATCAGCAGCGGGAAGAACCGGCCGAACTCCACGGCCGCGACCAGCACGGCCTTATACCCGGCCACGTTGGACTGGGAGGTGAGCGCGTCCATCGGCTGCGCCCGGGACAGCGTGCGCGGCAGGCCGTCCAGGCTGATCACGGTCACCCCGCGGGCGGCCAGCGCCGCGGCGAACTCCGGGTCGGCCAGCGGGGCCAGCATGCCGATGACCGCCTGGCCCGGCCGCAGCTCGCTCACCGCGCCGGGCTGCGGCCGGGTCACGGTCAAGATCACGTCGGCGGTCCGGTAGATCTCGGCGGCACTGACGATCGACGCGCCCGCGTCGGCGTAGGCGGCATCGGTCAGCCAGGCGCCGTCCCCCGCCCCGCTTTCCACCAGCACGTCGATCCCGGCTGGCTGAAGCCTGGCGATCGCGTCTGGTACCAGGGCCACGCGGTGCTCGCCCGGTGAGGTCTCCTTGACGACTGCTGCCTTCATGCGCCTGCCCGTTTCCATTCCCCGCTTCTTCCGTTCCCGGCTCACCTTTTCTGGGGCTTCGCCGGATTCTGACCATATCCATCATGGCTCAGCTCCATCGTGGCCAGGCCGGCGGGCTCTACGCCGCAGGCTACCCGGCTCTGCGGGCTAGCTCCGTCAGGTCTCGGCGCGCAGCAGCTTGCTGATCCTGTCCCCGGCCGCGACCACGGCCGTGGCGTGCATCCGCCCGGGAGACCTGGTCAGGCGCTCGATCGGCCCGGATACCGAGACGGCGGCCAGGATCCGCCCGCCGGGCCCGCGGACCGGAGCGGACACCGACGCGACACCGGGCTCGCGCTCGGCCGCGGTGGCGGCCCAGCCGCGCCTGCGCACCTGGGCCAGCGTGGTCGCGCTGAACTTGGCGCCGCGCAGCCCGCGATGCATCCGGCCGCCTTCCTCCCAGGCGAGCAGGACCTGCGCGGCCGAGCCGGCCGTCATCGGCAGCGCGGCGCCGACCGGGACGGTGTCCCGCAGGCCGCTGGTCCGTTCGGCCACGGCGACGCAGATCCTGGTATCCGCGTGCGGCCGGTAGAGCTGGGCACTCTCCCCGGTGGCGTCCCTGAGCTGGGTCAAGATGGGCTGGGCGATGGCCAGCAGGCGGTCCTCGCCGGCCGCCGCGGCAAGCTCGCCGATCCGCGGCCCGAGCACGAACCGGCCCTGCGTGTCCCGGGCCAGCATCCGGTGGGTTTCCAGGGCCACCGCGATCCGGTGCGCGGTGGGCCGGGCCAGACCGGTCGCCTTGACCAGTTGCGCCAGCGAAGCCGGGCCGCTCTCCAGGGCGGACAGTACGGAAATCGTCTTGTCGAGGACGCCGACTCCGCTAGAGTTGTTCATGTACTGAATACTGCCGTCTCGGAATGCGAGACGCAAGCGGAAGGGAGAGAGCGTGATGGCCGGGAGTGCGCACCGTACGCTCGCCGAGAAAATCTGGGATGCCCACGTGGTGCGCCGCGCGGAGGGCGAGCCCGACCTGCTCTACATCGACCTTCACCTCCTGCACGAGGTCACCAGCCCGCAGGCGTTCGACGGACTGCGCGCGGCCAGCCGCAAGGTACGCCGCCCCGACCTGACCATCGCCACCGAGGACCACAATGTGCCGACGACCGGGATCACACGGCCCGGCATGCCAACCCCTCTCACTGGCCCCGACAGTCCTTTCACCGACCCGGTGTCCCGCACCCAGGTCGAGGCGCTGCGGAAGAACTGCGCCGAGTTCGGCGTGCGGCTGCACCCGATGGGCGA
>Ga0335078_10004200_pt1 | contig 21374 bp, 18 predicted proteins | sample Lox_Sample_32_FD_206711 | JGI IMG/M metagenome (GOLD analysis project Ga0335078, IMG submission 206711) | Soil microbial communities from Loxahatchee National Wildlife Refuge, Florida, United States - Lox_Sample_3.2 | ecosystem: Environmental > Terrestrial > Soil > Wetlands | place: USA...
GATCCATTTCCGATGGCCCCCGGACGCCATACTGCCCGTCGTCGGCGTGATCTCACCCGATTTAGCGGTGGATTGCGGAGGCGCGGTGGGCGTGATGTCGCTGGATGCCGCCTTCGCCCGATCGGGATTCTGCGGTGTCGCGGCTGGAGCCGGTTTGATCACACTGGCGGGCTCCCCGTCACGGTTCTCGCCGATGAACTGCGTGGAAACCACGCCCGCGCGGGCCTGCTCCTTCACCGCTGTGATCCGGATACGAAACTGCCCGCTGGTCCGGTTCAGATGCACGGAGTGAATGGAGGCGCGGCCGGAAGCGTCGGTAAGAACCAGATCGGTGCGCAATCCGTTCGAGAACAAACCGCCGGGACCTTCGGGCGGAAGTTGAAAACTCACTGCGGCGCCGGCTACCGGGTGCCCGTTCTCGTCCGTCACTTCCACCGTGAGGGGGCGCACGATCCGCGCGCCCGCCGGATGCACGGCTCCTTCCCCCTCCAGAACCTTAATCTGCAGAACGGCGATTTGAGCCATCGCCGCGCAGGGAAATACTGCAACGAGCGCCCATGCGAGGAACCGCTTCATATTAAACCCGATCCGGCGGGGCGCGGCGCGCCGGATCGGGCCTACCCGATCCTACGCAGCCCGCAGCAACACCGCAGTTATGTTGTCCGGACCACCGGCGCCGCGAGCGGCTTCGATCAGCTCGCGGCACTTTTCTTCCAGCGGCTGGTTCGGCGCACCGCCCTGCAGAATGGCCACGATGCGCTGCTCCTCGACCACGCCATGCAGCCCGTCGCTGCACATCAGCACCATGTCGCCGGATTGCAGGCGGATGTCGTGATAATAGTTGATCTCCAAAGCCACGCCTGCCCCAATGGCCATGGTCAGAACATGCCGCATCGGATGCGTGCGCAGAATATCCTCGTTCAGGCCCAGCGGACGGCCCACTTCGTTGACCCAGCTTTGATCCTCCGTGATCGCGCGAAATCCGCTCTGGTCCAACAAATACGCGCGGCTGTCGCCCACGCTGGCGATCAGCAACTCATCACCCACCTCCAGGGCGGCCACCAGCGTAGTGCCCATGCCCTCCAGTTCGGGGTCGTTCGCGGCCGCATCCAGCACGCGCCGGTTGGCTTCTTCGACGGCCACCAGCAACGCCTGGGAATCCCTGTTCTGGGCGTTCAAGATGCTCTCGGAAACCGTATCGACGGCCAGCCGCGAAGCCCGCTCGCCGGCCTTGGCGCCGCCCATGCCGTCCGCCAGCACGTACAGTCCCATGTCCGGATCGATCCGGGAATAATCCTCGTTATTTGTCCTGACGCAGCCTTTGTCGCTCAAGGCGCAAGCTTCCAGCATGATGACGCGCTCCGGAATTGGAATCTGCCACACTACGCGTCTGTAATTTTAACCGAAAGCCAAGGCGCCTTGATCGAGCATTTGTAAAACGGGTAGTGGGTTTACCAGGGTGATACTCTCAGGCGAGCTTTGTTTGGACCGGCCGCAGAACCGCTCTCCACCTGGCTATAGCCATCGACAATATATCCAGTCCAGCTATAATAGGAAGGCCATGACAGACACTCCGCGACCGGTGCCGCTCGTCCCCCTCACGCCTGCTACTTTCCACATTCTGCTCGCCGTGGCCGTCGAGGACCGGCACGGCTACGCCATCATTCAAGACGTGGCGGCGCGGACCGGCGGCGAGCTGAAGCTGAGCGCCGGGACGCTGTACCGTTCGATTCAGCGGATGCTCGAGCAGGGACTGATCGCGGAAACTCAGGATCGTCCCGCCCCGGAACTGGACGACGAGCGTCGCCGGTATTACCGGATCACGCCCTTTGGCGCCGCCGTGGCGCGGGCCGAGGCCCGCCGGCTCACGCTGCTGGTCAAGATGGCGCGTGATCGCGGATTGGCGGCGGGGACGGCATGATGCGCTTCTACGATCTTCTTTTGAGGCTCTATCCGGCCTCGTTCCGCGCGGAGTACAGCGACGATATGCGCGCTATCTGGAAGCGCCGCAGGCGCGACGCCGCCGGCCCGCCGGCTGTGGCCGCTCTTTGGATCGCGACGCTCTTCGAGGTTCTCTTCAACGCCGCGGCCGTGCACTGGGACATTCTCCGGCAGGACCTGCGCTACACGGCGCGCACACTGGCCCGCTCTCCGGGATTCGCGCTCACCGCGATGCTGGTGCTGGCGCTGGGTGTCGGTGCAAATACGGCGGCCTTCTCGGTGACGGATTTCGTGCTCATCCGGCCCTTGCCGTTTTCCGCGCCGGACCGGCTGGTAAAGCTCTGGGAGAAAGTGCCCGGCTACTCGGAGATGGAGCTGTCGCCCGCCAACTACGTCGATTGGAAAAAAATGAGCAAGTCCTTCGACGGCATGGGCGCGTACTTTGGCGCCTCCGTGAACCTGGTAGGGCAAGGCGATCCGGAGCGCCTCGAAGGTGCGGCCATCACCGCCGATCTGTTTCCGCTGCTGGGCGTGCAACCCGCCATGGGGCGCCTGTTCACCGCGGCGGAGGACCATGAAGGCGCGCCAGGAACGTTGCTGCTGAGCTACCAGTTGTGGCAGGCGGTGTTTGGCGGCGACGCAGGCGTGATCGGGCGGCGCGTGAATCTGGACAACGAGCCGTATGAGGTCATCGGGGTCATGCCGCGTGATTTCCATTTTCCAAGCCGCAACGCTGAACTTTGGATGCCCACACGATTCCAGGAGCATAGCGACGATTTTCGGGACCGCAACAATAACTACCTCAACGTCGTAGCGCGGTTGAAACCAGGTGTTTCGCTGGACCAGGCGCGCGCGGAGATGGCCGTTGTAACAGCTCAACTGGAGAGGCAGTTTCCGAAAGAGAACCACCAGACCGCGGCTTCGGTGAACCTGCTGCGCGACGAGGTGTCGCAGCAGTCGCGCTTGTTGCTGCTGGCGCTGAGCGGCGCGGCGATCTGCGTGCTGCTGATCGCCTGCGCGAATCTGGCGAATCTGCTGTTGGCGCGCGGGCTGGCGCGCCAGCGCGAGTTGGCCGTGAGGGCGGCCATGGGCGCGGGCCGCGAACGCCTGGTGCGCCAGTTGGTTACCGAGAGCCTGGTGCTGGCGCTGGCAGGAGGCGCCCTGGGCGTGCTGGTGGCGGCCGCCGCCCTGCCGTTGCTGGCCAGGCTGGTGCCCGCAACGCTGCCCATCGCGCAGTCGCCATCCATAGATTTGCGGGTGCTGATCTTCGCCGGCGTGATCACCGGACTGACCGGCCTGGGCTTCGGCGTGTTTCCGGCCGCGCGAGCGTGCCGCCAATCCGGCTTTAGGGCGCTCAGGGACGGTGCCCGCGCCGGCGGGGGGCGCAAGGAGCGGCTGCGCTCTGTCCTGGTGATCGCCGAGGTTACGGCCTCGGTGGTGCTGCTGGTGTCCGCGGGTTTGCTGGTGCGGGCGCTGTGGCGGATCGAAGCCACCGATCCCGGCTTTCGCACCGACGGTGTGCTGACGCTGCGCACGGCCTTGCCCTGGCCCAAGTACGATCAGACCGCGCGCCGTGCGGGGTTCTACACGCAGGTGCTCTCCGCGGTGCGGGCCTTGCCGGGAGTTTCCAGCGCGGCGTATATCAGCTTCCTGCCGATGGTGATGCGCGGCGGAATCTGGCCGGTCATTCCGAATGGCAACACGGTTGACCTGCAAAGATCCGGGGCGCACACAGCCAGCCTGCGGTTCGTGACGCCGGGATTCTTCGCCACGCTGGGAATTCCGTTCCACCGCGGGCGCGACGTCGCAGAAGCGGATAGCATGGATGCGCCGTTCGTGGCCGTGGTCAGCGAGTCCTTTGTGCGCCGCTACTGGCCGGACCAGGATCCCCTGGGCCGGCATTTCACAATGGCGTTTCACGACCGCATGGTGGTGGGAGTGGTGGGCGATATCCGCGTGCGCGGGTTGGAGCGGAACAGCGAGCCGCAGGTTTACCTTCCGTACCGGCAGGTGCCGGATGGGTGGCTGATCTATTACCCGCCTAAGGACTTGGTGATTCGGTCCGCGGCCGCTGCGGGGACGCTTTTGCCGGCCGTGCGCCGGATTATTCGCCGCGCGGATCCCGAGCAGCCGGTCTCGGATGTGCGCACGATGGCGGATATCGTGGAGGAGCAGACGGCGTCGCGTTCGGCGCAGGTGCGGGTGCTGGGGGCGTTTGCTGCGATCGCATTCCTTCTGGCGGGCGTGGGTATTCACGGATTGCTGTCGTTCGCGGTGTCGCGACGGACACAGGAGATCGGCGTACGCATCGCGCTGGGCGCGCGGCCGGGCGGGATCGTGCGGATGATCGTGCGGCAGGGCGCGTTGCTGGCGGGCGCGGGCGTGGCGCTGGGCATCGCGCTGGCTTATGCCGCGGGCCGGGCGATGGAAGGCCTGCTGGCGGGAGTGCGGCCGGGCGACGCAGTGACCTTCGCAAGCGCCATCGGGCTTTGTTTACTGATGACGGTGCTGGGCAGTCTTCTGCCCGCGCTGCGGGCGGTGCGGATCGACGCGATTGCGGCGATCCGCGCGGAGTGACCCCTAGAACGTGAACCGGCCGGCGAACTGGAAGGCGCGCGGTCCGCCCGAGCCGAAAACGTTCGACTCGGCGCTGGTCGGCACGCCCAATCCGGCGCTGTTAGTAGTCAGGTTGTAGCTGTAACCGCCCAGGTTGGCGATATTGAACACGTTAAAGCACTCGCCGATGAGGGACAGTTTGGCGCGCTCGGTCCCCAGCTTGATCACTTTGGTCACCCGGAGGTCCTGCGAGTTGAAGCTGCGCGGAAGAGAGAAGTTCGCCGGCAGCGCGAGGGTCGGAACCACGCCCGTGGTGGTGGTCTTCCCGGCGTAGGTTTGATTGAAGGAATTGACCGCCTGAATCAACGCCTGCTTCCCTTCATTGATGCCGAGCTGGTTGTAGCCGAGGCCCGGCAGGGGCGACCCGCAGGTTTCTCCCGCGGCGTACGCGCCGTTGCCGTTCAAATCCACGCCTGATATGCAAGGTTCGATGGGCCCCACGCTTTGGAACGAGGTGATGCCTGCAACGGTGATGCCCCACGGCAGTTCCACGGTCATCGAGCCGGTCAGAATCTGATGGCCGGCTTGCGGTCCCCAGGAAGCGAGCCAGTTGTTGTCGTCGACCAGGCCGTTGTAGCCGACCTGGTCGGAGTACGCGTACGACAACTGCCCGCTGGTGCGGTGCGAAAAACGCTTGTTGGCTTTGAGCAGGAGCCCCTTGTAGTGGGAGCGCGCTCCGCTGATGATGCCCTGAATGACGCCGGTGGAGCATTCGGCGGTGGGATCCAAGGCCTGCGCGCCCTGGCACACCGGAATCACCGGGCCGGCCGCGCTGTAGAAGTGGTTAAGGTCCGTGTCGCGAATCATCTGGTGCAGGTATTGCCGGAACACGAAGTCGGCGGTGACCACGAAGTCGGTACGCACCTCGTGCTGAACTCCGATGCTGGCGTGCTCGGAATAGGGCGGCCGGAAATTTTGGGCGAGCAGTTCGGTTCCGGTCTTGAATATGTTGATGTTGCGAACCGCCAGGTTGGTGTTGCCGGGGGGGCCGAGTTCGGCCTGCGCGCCGGCATAAAACTGCGGAATGAGCTGGTTCAGTTCAGCCCCGGTGAAGGTGGTCGGCTGGCTCGAAAGTGCGGTCGGTTGGAGCGGTGGCGGCAATTGGCTGAAGCCGTTAATCTGCGAGATGGTGGGGAAGAAGACGCTATCTCCCAGCAGGGTCCGTCCGGTGCCGGCCGGCCCGATCATGCCGCGCTCCTCGAGGCGGATCTCCAGATTCATCGTGTCGTAGTAAATGCCGCCGCCGCCGCGGATCACGGTCTTGTTGTCGTTGCCTACCGTCCAGGCGAAGCCCAGCATGGGGCTGAAATTGTGCGGCTGGTGCAGTTCGTGACCCAGATTGCCCGCGCCGAAGATGGGAGCCAGGTACTCGGGCTTGGTCAGGTCGTAGTTGAGCGCGTTGCTTTCGTAGGTCCACGCCAGGCCATAATTCAGGCTGAACTTGGGCTTCACGCGCCAGGCATCCTGCCAGTAGAAGTGCATGGTATTGTCATGATCGGCGGCGCCGTGGTCATACGAGGGCGGCTGGTTGATATCGCCCACACCCATCTCAAATCCGGCTACGGGAAGCTGCAGGATGTCGTTGATGGTGTTGTACGATGAGGGAACCGAAATTTGGAACGGCGCCGGCACCTGGGAATTGAAATACGCGACAATCTCCGGCGAATACAGTTCGGCCGCCGCGGGGGCCGCATAAGCGTAGGTCCCAATGCCTTCCTGATACTCCCAGTAGGCGCCGAATTTCATGTTGTGCGTGCCCTTAGCCTTGCTGATGTTGTCGGCGAAGATATGCCGCCGCAGGACACGGGTTTGCGGCGCGTTGGTGGCATTCCCGATGGTGAAGTTCGACACGCCCACAAGGCTGAAGTTCGGCATTCCCAACCCCAGGCAGGGAGCGGGGCATTGGGCCGCCGTGGGTGGCTCGTTGGAGTTCGACCAATAGGTATACGAATAGCGGAATTCGTTGGACATGGTGGGGCTCAGCGTACTAGTGAGCGCGAAAACGCCGGAATCCGCCCAGTTCGTGTTTACGACCCAATCCGAAGGCAGGTCGCCGCCGCCGGGCGGCGCATAGCCGTTGTTGCCGTCGTGGGAATAGCGGAGAGAGGCGTTGTGCTTGTCGCTGATGGTCCAATCCAGCCGCTCATTGATTTCATTTTCGTGGAAGGGACTGGACGCAAACGACGAGAACTGTTGAAACAACGGGTCGCTGGGGACCGCGCTGTAGACGCCCACCTGGTTGGTGTGCTCCAAGGCGGAGAAGAAGAACAGCTTGTCCTTCAAGATCGGCCCGCCGACTTCGAAGCCCGATTGGCGGCGCGCAAAAAAAGGACTGGCCGGCAGACTGGGATCGCGCTGCAGATACGGATAGGCCGAGAAGTCGTGGTCGCGGTCGAAGAAGAAGGCGCTGCCATGAAAATCGTTGGTGCCGCCGCGGGTTGCGATATTGATCGCGCCGCCCGCGCCGATGGCATTGGAAAGGTCCATGTCCGTGGAGGATAGTTGAAACTCCTGCACCACTTCCTGCGAGAAGTTCTGTTGCGTGCCGCCGGTCACCGAATCAGCGATGGTGGCGCCATCCACGGTGATGCGCACGGAACCGTTGCCGGAGTCGGCGCCCAGGATATTCACATCGAACAGACGGTTGTACTGGCCGACGCTGTTGGCCGAGACGGTCACGCCGGGCTCCAGCATGGCCAGATTCAGAAAGCTGCGGCCGTTGAGCGGCAGGTTTTCGATCTCCTGGCGCGTGATCACGCCCCCAATGGTGTGACTGTCATAGTCGATCTGCGCGGCTTCGCCTTGCACGCTGACGACTTCGTTGGCCGCGCCCACCTGCATCGACAGTTCGACGGTGGTGGCCCTGCCCACCTGCACCGTGGCGTTATCGAGCAGCGTCCGGAATCCGGTCGCCTCCGCCTTTAGGGTGTAATTACCCGGAAGCAAGGGCGCCACATGGAAAGTCCCGTCGACAGCCGTTACCACCTGGCGCGTCCGTCCGGTATCCTTGTTGGTTACAGTAACGGTAGCCGCCTGCATGACCCCGCCGCTTTGGTCGTGCACGGTGCCGTTCAAGGATCCGACCGGAACCTGCGCCAGGCCGTGAACCACCCCCCCTGCTGCAACGCACAATAGCGACAGACTGAGTCGCACTCGATTGAACATGTTATCCCCTCCCAAGTGGTGCGCCGTAAATGGCGCACGTCGCGTTAGGTTACACACGGTTGAAGGCCGTTGTCAAGGGGGGTGAGGTTGAGGAGTGACAGTACCTTATTGTCCGTTAAACATACGTGCCGTGTGTCGCCGGTGAGACATCGTGTTGTCAGCGAGTGAGGGAGTAGATCAAGGTGGGCCGTGCGCCGAGGCGGGTCTCTCTCTCAAACTTCATACCGAGCCGCTCCATGACGCGGACCGAGGCCCGGTTGGGCACGTCCGTGCGCATGTAGACCCGGGTGAACAGAGCCGCGCCGAAGCCGTATGCGAGCGCGGCGCGGGTGGCTTCGGTGGCCAGGCCTTGTCCCCAGTAGTCCGGCAGCAGGCCGTACAGCAGCTCGATATCGGGGGAATCCCCGATGAACCGAAACCCGCAGAACCCGGTGAGGGCGCCGGCCAGCTTCGTCAGCACACACCAAAGTCCCACCCCATTCCGGTTGGCGGCGGCCACGCCGGCTTCCACGGCAGCGGCGGCGCGTTGACGGGAAATCACTTCGTCATCCCAAAGGTAGCGGCGAACCTGCGGATTGGTCCAGATCTGGTGCAGCGCATCGATGTCGTCGAGCGACCAGGGGCGTAAGAGCAGCCGCTCCGTTTCCAGGGTAGGCAGGCCCATGTGCTCCATCTTAGCGCCGGGCAGCCAGCCACCCGGCTTGCACCTTAGCGCCATTGTGCTGGGTTATTTCACCCACAGCGAGGAGGTGCGGCGGCCGCAAACCCTTATATTTCAACGGAAGAATGGTGGCCGAGGAATTGCTTCACTTGCATCCGAGTTGCATTAGGAGGAGACCCCATGGATTTCAACCAAGCACCCATGCTGGTCATTTGGGAAGTCACCCAGGCGTGCGACTTGGCATGCGTGCATTGCCGCGCATCCGCCCAGTCGAGCCGGCATCCACAGGAACTGAACACCGCGCAAGGCTTCGAACTGCTTGAAGAGATCCAATCGTTCGGGAATCCCCTGATGGTTTTCACCGGCGGTGACCCGCTGAAGCGCCCGGATCTTTATGACCTGGTCCGCCACAGCGTCGAGATCGGGCTACGGACGAACGTGACGCCCAGCGCCACGCCCCTGCTCACCGAGGAGGCCATCGACCGCTTCCAGGAGTGCGGAGTTTCGCGCATGGCCATCAGCCTGGACGGGCCGGACGCGCAGTCGCACGACGATTTCCGCGGCATTCCGGGCACCTTCGACCGGGCCATGATGGCGCTCTATCACGCCAAGAAGATCGGCCTCGAAACGCAGTTCCAGACCACGGTCACGCGCCGCAATCTGGCGCGCCTGCCGGAGATGGCGAAGATTGCGGAAGACGTCGGCACCAAGATGTGGAGCCTTTTCTTCCTGATCGTGACAGGGCGGGCGCTGGAGAACATGGACCTGGCGGCGGAGGAATACGAGCAGGTGTTCGATTTCATGTACGAGCTATCGAAGACCGCGCCGTTCGCCATCAAGACCACCGAAGCCATGCACTACCGCCGTTATGTGGCGCAGCGCATGAAGGCCGAGCACCGCTCGGCGCCGGAGAGCGAGAAAGCCGGGGCGGTGATGTGGCGCACGGCGGGCGTCAGCGACGGGAAGGGCTTCGTCTTCGTTTCGCACACCGGCGAGATCTTTCCCAGCGGGTTCCTGCCGATCACGGCGGGCAATGTGCTGCGCGATTCGCTGACCGATGTGTACCGGAATTCCAGCCTGTTCCGCTCGCTGCGGGACGTGGATCAGCGCGAAGGCAAGTGCGGGATCTGCGAGTATCAGAAGGTATGCGGAGGGTCGCGTTCGCGGGCTTATGCGCTGACCGGGAACTATCTGGCGGAAGACCCCCGGTGCACCTATCAGCCGCATTTGGCAGAAGCGCTGGCGGGGTAGCGGGTTCCGCCCGCCGGGAACCACTTGGCGCAAGGTTGCGTATATCCTAGAGTTCAGGAGGCGATTATACGCAAATGCAACTCAGCCGCAGAGAGTTCCTCCTTACCAGCAGTGCCCTCGCGTCCGCACTCAACGCCGGCGCCAAATCCGGACCGAAGCCGGTCGTCAGTATCGTCCGCATCCAGAACGACAATATAGCCAAGGCCGTGGAGAAGGCGATCGACCTGTTGGGCGGCATCCAGCACGTAACGAAGGGCGTCAACACCGTGATGCTGAAGCCCAACCTGGTTTCCACGCAGGCGGAGGCGACCACCAAGCTGGCCGTAGTGCGCGCAGTGGCGGAAACCATGCAGCGCGCCGGCAAGGAAGTATCGATCGGAGAAGGATCGGCCGCCGTACCCAACTTCAACGTGAAGGGGACGGCGATTTACCGGACCCGCAAGCGCGAGATCCTGGACCCCATGCAGCAGTACGTCTTCGAACAATTGGGATATGCGGAGCTGGCGAAGACACTGCGCGTCCCGCTGGTGAATCTGCATTCCGGCGAATTGGTGGACGTGGCCGTTCCCGGGGGCTTCGTGTTCGACAGAATTACGCTGCACAAGAGCCTGGCGAAGACGGATCTGTTGTGCTCCGTGCCGATGATGAAAACGCACCAGCTTGCCACCGTCACGCTGGGGATGAAGAACCTGATCGGCGCATTTCCGGGCACGGTCTATCAGTCGGTGCGGGGCCACATGCACGATTTGGCATCGGAGGTGGAACCTACGGCGGCGTCGGCGGTGGTGGTGGATATGGTGCGTGCCAATAAGCTCGGGCTGGTGGTGATCGACGGCTCGATGGCCATGGAGGGCAACGGGCCTTCGATGGGCAAGACGTTCAAGATGGATGTGATTGTGGCGGGCACCAATCCGGTGGCGGCCGACATGGTGACGGCGGGCGTGATGGGATTCGCGCCGGCCGAGATCCCCACGTTTCAGTGGGCCAACAAGGCCGGCTTGCGCCCTTATGGGTTGGACGAAATCGAGGTTCGCGGCGAGCCGATCCAGCGCGTGCGGCGCGCCTTTGTGAAGCCGCAGGTTTATGCCTGGAACGCGATCCGTCCTTTCTGGGGTAACCGGGAACTCACCCGAAACGACTACCGGGGCGCGGCGGAGACACTCGTGGCGGACCTCGGCGCGGCGGACTGGAGAGGCCACCAGATTGGTCTGCTGTGATCGCGCCCATTATGGATGCGTGAATTCGCGGGCGTGGGGGATCAGGTCGAAGTACACCCGTTCGGGCAGATCGGTGTGCCAGTAGCCGGCCCAGCGGGCGTAGCCGCAGACGCCGAGAAAGAGCAGGGCGGCGGCTGAGGCGATCATCCAGGCGGGCACCGCCCGACGGCGCGGAGCCGACATGCGCAGCGCGCCTTCGGCCGGGCAGACGGCGACGCATTCCAGACACCCGGTGCATTCGGCCGAGCGGATGCTCACCAGTCGATCCACCGGCAGCAGCGCGGGGCAGGCTTTCGCGCATTTGGCGCAATCGATGCACAACGACGCTTCGCGCCGGATGCGCAAGGGGCTGGCTAGCGCGGCGAGGCCCATCAACGCGCCGTAAGGACAAAGATAGCGGCACCAGAAGTTCTGCACAAAAACGGAAAGCACCACCAACAGGGCCAGCACGATGGCTCCCGCGAGGCCAAGGAAGCGGAAGAAGTCGAGCATCTTGACGTCGGAAACCAGGCCGTAGGGACCTTCCAGGAAAGCTTGAATAGCAGGCACCGACATGCTGCCCACGGCATAGACGAACAGTCCCAAGAGGATGTATTTCAGGCTGCGCAGGGGTATGTCGAGCCAGCGTGGCAATCGCCAGTTGCGGCGAAAGGTCCGCCTGCCGAGTTGCCACAACCATTCGGAAAGCGTGCCCACCGGGCAAAGCCACGCGCAGAAGCTTTTGCGCAGCAGCCAGGAGATCGCCAGAAAGGCGATCAGCAGGGACGTTCCGGCGGGATGCACGCGGGGAACGTGGCCCGTCGCGAGCAGCACTTTCAGGTTCATCAGCGAGGCGATGGGCAGCCAACCCTCGACTCCGGCGGGCCGCGCGACGCGTGTGCCGCGCCCGCCCGATTCGTAATAGTGAACGAAGAGAACGAATTGCGTTCCGATCCACAGATTCAACGCCAGGAACGTCAGTTGGAATACGTGCCGCAGTTGTTGCGAGCGGCCGGGCGCGCGCCGCTTATGGATCTTCTTCCCGGTTTTCGGAGGGGGTGGCGCCAGCGCCGCAGCCATGAGGATTGCTCCTTGCCTTTCCACTTCCGAAGTTTAATCGGCCGCGGAATCCGATGCAGTGACTTCAGTCACATCAGCGTTCAGTTTCCAGCGGCCGGCAATTGGGCCGCGTCAGCCACTGCGGCGGCGGGAAAGTTTGGTGGCCTTTTGCTTTCTCATTCGCTTATAGATGTTTCTTTCATCTATTTCATCGATGTTCCGAGTCTGGTATAATCCACAGGGGGCCTGCCAACGCCTCAGGAGGCTTCGAATGCCGCGAAGGAAAGACTGTGGCCACGAACACGACTATCCGTGCACGTGCGCGATGGGCAATCTATACCGCTTTGTCGAGCCCGTGGTGCTGCTCTTGTTGAAGCAGAAAGGGCAATCATACGGTTACGACTTGGGCAACGACCTCCACGCGCACGCGCTCACCGACGCGGCGATCGAGCGCGCCGCCTTGTACCGCACCCTTCGGACCTTGGAGGTCAACGGCAATGTAGTATCGGAGTGGGAAACCGACAAGGGCGGTCCCGCGCGCCGGGTTTACAGACTGACGCGCCAGGGTGAGGACCACTTGCAGGAATGGGCCGCGGTCTTGGACCACGTGGCGAAGTCTATGCGCCGTTTCGTCAAGGCGACACGGGGCTTAGCCGGCGAAAGCCGGGCGGCGCGAAGAAAATCCGCTTGAAGGTGCCGCGATGAAATCACTCGACGCTATTGATGCAGCCAGGAGAGCCGACGAACTGTTCCATTCGGGGTGGAACTGCGCGGAGTCGGTCTTCGTGGCGATTCACGAACAGGCCGGTGAGGGCCAACCTCCGGTTCAATTACTGACCGCGCTTGGCGGAGGCATGGGTTGTAAGAGGACTTGCGGCGCTCTCAGCGGAGCAACAGTGGCCTTAGGGCTGGCATACGGTCGAACGAGCCCTGACGATGGCGCCAGGAAGGTCGCATCTGCCAAGGCCCGCGAACTCTGCCAGGGGTTTCGCGAGAAGTACCATTCCATAGACTGCTGGGAATTGATCAGCGGCTACGAAAATGAGCTGGACAGGAAGCGCGGATGCACGGAGTTGGTCAGGACGGCGGTTGGGCTGGCGTGTAGGCTGATGGCGGAATGAAAGGGCTGACGCCCGGACGATTCACGCTGCGCGAACGAATGGAGCGCTACCACACTGGCCGCCCGCGCGCGTCCCGTAGGATGAGCTGCTTGTCCCGGCTCTGGATTTCGGCCGCCACAACGAGATCCCCTTCCATGCCTGTGACGGGGAATCCCTTCACCATAACGGTGTCGCCCTCTTGCAGAAGCATGCCGCTCCGCTTCAGGAACCCGGACGGCGCCAGGCGGACGAGCGTGGCCTGGCCGGCAGATTGCACCTTAATCTCCACGGTACCGCTGTCCGCCGCCGCTCCGGGCAGATACACTACCTCGACGATGGGGCCTTCCAGTTTTGGCAGGCTCGCGGGTGATCCTGACGATGACCGGCCGGCTGCTGGAGAGCCCTGATGATCACAGTCCCACGAGGGATGATCGCCATCCCCGCAGGCTCCATTGTGGCCATGGTGACAGCAGTCGTGCGCGGCGGCCGGTACGGCGCCGCAGCAAAAGAGCATCACCATTGCGCCACAAACTGAAATGCAGTTCACGTTCAACCTCCTTCGAGTTCGGAACCACCGGGTCTGATAGATGTATATTGCATCTATAATTACATAGATGCTAGCATACTGTCAAGGAGGACGGCCGGCTTGCTGCGTCCAATGACGGACCCGCGGGGTAAAGCCGCCGTGGAGTCTATCCCATGAAATGGATCCGCATCACCGCCGACAGCCTTATTGCCGCCCTCAACGCGGACATCCTCTACGAGGCCGACATGGCCGACGACTGCTTGCGGCGGGCCGCCTCGGCGCCGCAGCAGTATCGCCTACCGATCCGGAATCGCGCTGACTGGTGCGCGGCGGCCGCAGTACGGAACGCCACGGCGCTGGCCGCCGAGGTGTTAGTGTTGGGCGGAATTCCGCCCGATCCTCACCAGCGGCGATCACGCCGACGCGCTGCCGAGTCCATCGAGGAGTACGTCGTCCATGCGCAATCGGCGGTGACTCACTACCAAAGCCGTTTGGCCATGGCCGAGCGGCTTGGGTTGGCCCGCTTACGCGAAGTCTTTCAGGAGATCGTCCTCGCCAAGCGACGACATCTCGCTCACGCGGGCATGGTCGCGGCCGAAGGGATACGGCCGGGACAACTCGGTTAGCGAACCGCGTGGCGGGTCAAAGCGGACTTGTGGGTTCAAAGCGATCCGTATTTTGAATACGCTTCCTTGATGGACACTCCGCTACGAAGTTCCGTCCGCATCCCGCTCTCGCGTTCGTAGACTTTTTCGGCAGCGACCAGGATATCCAGAGTCAGATCTTCAGGCACAATCACGACTCCATCAATGTCACCGAACACGAAGTCACCAGGCTGAATAACGGTCTCGCCGATCTTGACCGTCACCTGATACTCCTTGATATCCCAACGGCCGATGGAACTGGCCGGAGATTTGAAGCGCGCAAACACCGGATAGCGCATGGCATTGATGAAGTCCAGGTCGCGGACCCCACCATCGATGACGGCCCCTGTGCAGCCGCCTTCGCGCGCCGCGGTGGACATGATCTCTCCCCAGTGCGCGCACTCCATGCTGCCGCCACAAGCCCAGACAGAAACCGTGCCGGGTGTAATTCTGCCCAGCATGTCCAAGCGCGTCTGGGTGTCGTCATTTGTGGCGCACGCGCAGGGATAGCCCTGTCCGGTAAACGCAGGGCCTGCCAGCCGGTTCGCACTCGTGTACGCCGCAATGTAGGACGGCAGCACCTGGCGGCGATAGCCATGCTTGTCCAGTGTGTCCGCAATGGCCCCCGTGTAGAGCTTCAGGTACCGCTGACGGATTTCTTCTGAGATTTTAGCCTGTTCGGCCGGCAGTGTCATCGTCATTCTTCTCCGCCAATGTCTGACTGATTCTCCCGCGTGGAACGGGGAGCCCGATTGACCCCGCCAAAGCGCTTTGCCAGGCATCCCGCAGTTGGGCGCGGGCGGCCTCGCTAATCGGGCCCGGCATCTCGCCGGCGTCGTATTCGTGGCACAGGGCCACGGTCTTGCGCAGGCTCTCGGCGAACGCGACGCAAGGCGGGCATCCGGCCAGATGCGCTTCCATCGCGCGGCAGGCTTCCGGCGGCAGTTCCAGGTCAAGGTACTGCGAGAGAGTCGCGAAGATCTGCTTGCATTCCTCAGTTCCGTGAGGCATGTGTGGATCCATCCTGGGTCTTGAGATAGCGGTCCAGTTCCTGGCGGATCGCCAGGCGGGCGCGGTGCAGCCGCGTCTTGATCACGTCGACGCTCAGGTCCAACACCTGGGCGGTCTCTTCGGTGGACAGGTCTTCGACGTCCCGCAGCAAGACGACGGACCGATATGTGTCGGGCAAGGCGGCGATGGCCTGGTCCAGGACGCGCCGCAGTTCGGCGCGCAGCATGCGGTCTTCGGGCAGGCTGGACCAATCGGCGATCTGCAGTTTGACTTGTCCGCCGTCGCGATCGAGCGCGGGCATGTACTCGTCGAGCGAAAGCTCCTGGGTGGGCGCGAATTGGCTGCGGCGGCGCTTCATCAGGCAAAAATTCTTGGCGATGCGCAGCACCCACGAGCGTACCCGCTCGGGCTGGCGAAGCTGGTGGAAGTTCTCGAAGACCTTCAGCAGCGTCTCCTGCGAGACCTCCTCGGCATCCTCGCGGTGACCGCACATCAGCCAGGTGTACTGGAAAATCTTGGCGCGGAAATGCTCCACAAACCGGTCGAATGCCTCCGGTTGGCCGGCAAGCAAATCGCGCGCCAGTTGGATTTCGGTTTCCTTCTCCAAACTGTGCTCCCGCTATCCGATTGTAGCGGGAACACGCGTTTCGAGCGCAATCTCGATGGCCGGCGCATTGAGCAGCGTATTGTGAATCAGGCACGCTTTCACCGAGCGCAGGATGCCGGCTTCATGCCGCGAGTCCAGATCCGGCACGGTCACTTCGACGCGGAATGCGGCCAAACGCGCCGGCGCGGCGGCCTTTTCGGCGGTAACGCGCACTTCCAGGCCTACGGTAGACAGGCCGCGCGTGCGCAGATATTCGGCGGCGTAATAACCGGCGCATGTCCCGAGCGACGCCAGCATGAATTCGGGCGGCGTCATGCCGGCGTCACCGCCGTGGTTCGCCACCGGCTGGTCGCATATCACGCGATGGCCGCGGGCGGCGGCTTCGAATTTCACATCGCCCAGATGATGAACAATCACTTCCATTTTTTTGGCTTCCAGTTCTCTAGATGCAGTCCGCGAGCGGCGGTGACATCTATTCATATTATAGTTAAAGGCCTTATATACCCGAAATACCGGCGCAGGGATCTTGCCGTCTTATCCTGAATGCCGTATCTCCAGTTACAGCCGCCACCGCGGGCGCCATCGGGATCTGCCATTATCTAGTTCCTGGCTTTCCCTTCCGCTGTTGTGAAGCCTGGCTGCTTGTCACCTCCTCCGATAACGCGCATCCTTACGTTTGGAGGCAAGCATGCCGGCGACTCCTTTTCGAAGTATTCTGGCGCCCGTGGATTTCAGCGATCTTTCCGCGCTGGCGTTGCGCTACGCGGCGGCCCTAGCCAGCCGCTCGGCGGCAAGGCTGGCGCTGATGTATGCGAACGTGTTTTCACCGCCGCCTTATTTCACGGAAAACAATCTGAATGAGCTGGAACGGCAGTTTCGCGCGTCCTTCGCCGAGGCGGGCAAAGGGCTTCGCCGGTTCGCGGAGACGACGCTGGGGGACGGCGCGGCGGGAGTCGAAATGCATGTTTCGGAGGGGCCGCCAGCGCACACCATTCTCCGGTACGCGGCCGAGAACGGCGTCGACCTGATTGCCATGGGCACGCATGGGCCGGGCGGAGTGAATCGATGGATGATGGGCTCGGTCGCCGAACGGGTCTTGCGCGGCAGCCACGTGCCGGTCCTAACGGTGCGGCCAGGCAAGCCGGCCGCCGCGCCGGTCGAGATCCGACATATCCTGTGTCCCGTGAACGAATCCGCGTCTGCCCGCAAAGCACTGGTCACGGCCATGGATTTGGCGTTCTGTTTCGGGGCGCGGGTCACGGCGATGCACGTGCAGGAAGAGCGGGCCAAGGGCCCCATCGCGGATCTCTGCGCGTGGATCGCGGAGAACCAGCGTGGCAATTGCGAGATCCGGGAGATCGTCCGGCAAGGCGACGCGGCCACTGAGATTGTGTCCGCGGCGGCGGAAACGGATTGCGATCTGGCGGTAATTGGCGCGCAGCATCGGGCTTTCTTCGACAGCACCGTGTTGGGTACTACGACCGTGCGAGTGGTCCGGCACGCCCGCTGCCCGGTGCTCACGGTGGTGGACCGGGAAATCCAAATAAAAAGCTGAGCATGCGGCTGGCAGGCGAATTGTCACGTAGGCGGTAATTTCGCATCCTAAGATAAAGAGATATCGAGTTTCAGATCCAATGTGGAAAACTGTGTTGATTCCCCTTGTATTGGCCGCGCCGAACTGGGCGCAAGAGCAACTTTCGCTGGCGGACGCCGCGCGGCTCGCCTTGGCCCATAACCAGGCGATCGCCGCCGCCTCGGCCACCTCCAGCGCCGCGGAGGCGCGTATCGGCGAGGCCCGCAGCGGACGGCTGCCGAAGCTGAACTATGCCGAATCGTTCGCCCGCAGCGACAATCCGGTGTTTGTCTTCAGCTCGCTGCTGACCCAGCATCAATTCACGGCCGACAATTTCCAGCTTGGGCCGCTGAACCGGCCGGACGCGCTGAACAACTTCCAGTCGAAGCTCACGCTGGACGAGATGGTTTACGATGGCGGCCGGACGCGCCAGGCGGTGCGCTCGGCACAGTTGACGCACGAGATGACCGGCGAAGAGGGACGGCTGGCGCGCATGCAAGTGCTGGCCGGAGTGGCCCGTGCATACTATGGCGATCTGCTCGCCGAAGCGAGCCTGGCCGCGGCGCAGGAGGCTGTGCGCTCGGCGGATGCCGATCTTGCCCGCGCCGAAACGGTGCGCGCGGCCGGCATGTCCACGGATGTGGATGTGCTGTCGATCCGCGTGCATCGGGCAGAAGTCGAAGAGCAACGCATTCGCCGTGCCGCCGATCTGGACGTAGCGCGGGCGGCGCTGAACGACGCGTTGGGGTTGCCGCTCGACACCGCGCATCGCCTGACGACCAAGCTGGAGGCGCTTCCGTTGCAGGATCTTTCGCTCCCGGAATACGAAAGTGGAGCGGTGGCCGAGCGGCCCGAGGCGCGCGAGGTGAAGCTCGCGGCGAGCCTGGCGCAAGCGCAGATGGGGGCCGCGCACGGCGCGTTATTGCCGCAAGTGGGCGTGCGCGCCGCTTTTGAAGCCGACCGGCAACGCTTTGTCGACCGCGGAGGCGCCAACTGGCTGGCCGCGGTGTCGCTCGAATGGAACCTGTTCAACGGCTTCGGCGACCGGGCGCGCATCCAGGCGGCCACGGAGGGATTGCACCGCGCGGAAGCCGAGCAGGCGCGGGCGGGATCCGGTATTCGCCTGGAGGTGCGCCGCGCGTACGCCGATCTGCGGGCCGCCGGGCAACGTATAGCGGTGGCTGAGGCGGCGGTCGCCGAGGCCGAGGAGAGCTTGCGCATCACGCAAAACCGTTACGCAGCCGGGCTCGCCAATGTGACCGATCTGCTGCGCACCGAGACCGCCGTGCTGGAGAGCCGCACACGGCGGCTGGCGGCGGTGCACGATCAGCGCGTGGCGGCAGTGGGGCTGGAGTTGGCGGCGGGAAAGTTGACGGAAGGATCGGAGGCGCTTCGTGGCAACTAACAAGGGTGTTGGGTTCTGGGTTCTGGGTGCTGGGTTGATTCTGGCCGGTTGCGGGAGTGAGGCCCGCAAGGCCGAACCCGTCGCGCCGCCGGTGGTAGTTCGGACGGTGGCGGCTACGGCTGAACAGTGGCCGGCCGGATACGAGGCGGTGGGCACGGTGCGGGCTCGCACCGCGGCGGCTGTATCGAGCAAGGTGATGGCCTCTGTGCGGGAGGTGCGCGTACAGGCCGGCGACCGGGTGCACGAAGGCGACCCGCTGGTGACGCTCGACGCCCGCGACCTGGAAGCGAATTACCGGCGAGCCGAAGCCGGACGCGACGAGGCGCGCGGCGCGCAGGCAGAGGCGGATCAGGCTTTGGCCGCCACCAAGGCCCAACTCGAGCTGGCCAAGGCCACGTTCGGACGCATGCAGGAATTGTTCGATAAGAAGTGCATTTCAAACCAGGAATTCGACGAGTCGAGCGCCCGGCGCAAGGCCGCCGAAGCGGCCTACGAGATGGCTGCGGCGAAGGGCGCGCAGGTACGGGCGAAGATCGCGCAGGCCGAACAGGAGGTGCAAGCTGCCGGGATCATGCGCGGCTACGCGGAGATCCGCGCGCCATTCGCGGGCATGGTGACAGCCAGGACCGCCGAGCCGGGCAGCATGGCCACGCCTGGCGCGCCGCTGGTGACGATCGAACGCGAAGGCGCATACAGACTGGAGGCGGCCGTGGAGGAATCGCGCGTCCGGTCGATTCGCACCGGGCAGACGGTTTCGGTGAGCCTGGAAGCGCTCGGGCGGACGCTGGACGCGCGCGTTTCCGAAATCGTACCGGCCGTGGATGCGGCCGCGCGCGCGTACACGGTCAAGATCGATTTGCCGGCGCTGGCGCAAGTGCGCTCCGGCATGTTCGGGCGGGCGGTGTTTTCGAGCGGCGCGCGCACCGTGCTGGCCGTGCCGGCGGCGGCCGTGACCGAACGCGGCCAACTGCAATCGGTGATGGTAGCCGAGGGCGGTTACGCGCACACACGCCTGGTTACGATTGGCCAGAAGTCGGGCGATCAGGTGGAAGTGCTATCGGGCTTGAGCGCGGGGGAGAAAGCGATCTGCCCGCTGCCGCCGGGGTTGGCGGACGGCGCGCGCGTGGAGGCACATCAGTGAGCGACGCCGTGAACGGGAGCCATCTCGGACCCGCCGGCCGCATCGCGCACGCCTGGATCGATTCCAAGCTGACGCCGCTGGTGATCGCCGCATCGCTGCTGATGGGCGCCTTCGCGATATGGAAGCTGCCGCGCGAGGAGGAGCCGCAGATCATCGTGCCGATGATCGACGTGTTCGTGCGCATGCCTGGCGCTTCCGCGCGCGAGGTCGAAGAGCGGGTCACCAAGCCCATGGAAAAGCTGCTGTGGGAGGTTCCCGGCGTGGAGTATATCTACTCCACCTCTAGCCCCGGCATGTCCATGGCGGTGGTGCGCTTCCTGGTGGGGCAGGACGAAGAGAAGAGCATTGTGCGGCTTAACGAGAAGCTGCACGCCAACTTCGATCTGATTCCGCCGGGCGCATCGCAGCCGCTGGTGAAGCCGCGCTCCATCGACGATGTGCCCATCCTGGCGCTCACCCTCACCAGCAAACGCTACGGCGATTTCGAATTGCGCCGCATCGCCGCGCAACTCGACGACGCCATCAAACAGGTGCCGGATGTTTCGGCGGTGACTCTCATCGGCGGCCAGCGCCGCGAGATTCGCGTGGAGTTGAACGAGGCGCGCCTGGCCGCCTATTCGCTCACACCCCTGCAAGTGATCGGCGCGCTGGGGGCTTCGAACCAGCGCCTGGATGCCGGCGCTTATGCCAGCGGCAATCGCGAACTGCTGCTCCAGACCGGCGAATTTCTGCGCTGCGCCGAGGATGTGCGCAGCGTGGTGGCGGGAGTGGCGAACGGCAAGCCGGTCTTCGTGCGCGACGTCGCCGATGTCGGCGATGGCGGCGAAGAACCCAGCCAGTACGTGCGCTATTCCGCGGGCCGGAGTTTCGATCCCGCGGTGACCATCGCGGTATCCAAACGCAAGGGAACCAACGCGGTGGTAGTAGCGGACAACGTACTGCGGCGCATCGAGCCGTTGAAGGGCAGTATGATTCCGGCGGACGCGACCGTAGTCATCACCAGGAATTACGGCGACACGGCCGCCGAGAAGTCCAACGAACTGTTATGGCACATGCTGATCGCGGTGGTGTCGGTGAGCGTACTGATCGCCATCACGCTGGGCCTGCGCGAATCGCTGATCGTCTTCATCGCCATTCCCGTGACGCTGGCCCTGACGCTGGCGGTCTTCTATTTCTACGGCTACACACTGAACCGCATCACGCTGTTCGCGCTGATCTTCTCCATCGGCATCCTGGTGGATGACGCCATCGTGGTGTTGGAGAACATCGTGCGGCATTGGCGCATGCCGGCCAATCGCGAACGCCCGCCGTTCGACGTCGCGGTGGAAGCGGTGAACGAGGTAGGCAATCCCACCATCCTGGCCACGCTGGCGGTGGTGGCGGCGATTCTGCCCATGGCTTTCGTGGGCGGCTTGATGGGTCCGTACATGCGGCCGATTCCCATCGGCGCGAGTGCGGCCATGATGTTTTCGCTCATG
>Ga0335078_10004201_pt1 | contig 21372 bp, 15 predicted proteins | sample Lox_Sample_32_FD_206711 | JGI IMG/M metagenome (GOLD analysis project Ga0335078, IMG submission 206711) | Soil microbial communities from Loxahatchee National Wildlife Refuge, Florida, United States - Lox_Sample_3.2 | ecosystem: Environmental > Terrestrial > Soil > Wetlands | place: USA...
AGGGTGCGTTCACCGGCGCCATCGCGTCGCGCCCGGGGAAATTCCAAGTCGCGGACAAAGGCACTTTGTTTCTCGACGAGATCGGCGAGCTCCCGCTGAATTTGCAAGTGAAGCTCCTCCGCGCGCTTCAAGAGCGCGTCGTGTATCGCGTCGGCGACAGCAAACCGGAGAAGGTCGACATTCGCGTCGTCGCGGCGACGAATCGAATCCTCGAAGAAGAAATCCGCGGCGGCCGCTTCCGCGAAGATTTGTACTACCGGCTCAACGTCGTGAACTTGTACTTGCCGCCGCTTCGCGAGCGCGGCGACGACGTCGTCATCATCGCGAAGGCGCTCCTCTCGAAGCACGCCGAGGAGATGGGCTCGCACGTGCAAGGATTCACGCCGCAAGCGCTCGCGGCGATCAAGAAGTTCAACTGGCCGGGCAACATCCGCCAGCTCGAGAACCGATTGAAGAAGGCGCTGGTGCTCTGCGATCGCACGCTGCTCTCGCCCGAGGATCTCGATCTCGGCGCGAACGCGGAGTCGCCCATTTTACCGCTCGAAAAAGCGAAGGAAGAGTTCCAGCGCAAATACGTGCTCGAGGTGCTCGAGCGCAACAACGGCAACCGCACGCAGACCGCGCGCGATCTCGGCGTCGACCCGCGGACGATCTTCCGTTACCTCGAACGCGAACAAAACCCGCTCCCGCCGGGCGGCGAGAACAAACCCGACTGACGCGTCACTCGCACGGGCAGCAACAAAAGACCGTGCCGCTCGGAAGTGCTGCGGAGACGAGGCAGCTCGCCGACGGCGGTGAGGAGCCTTGCGTCGCGCCTCCGCACACGGCCGTGTAGGTGCCGGGCGCGCACTTCGCGGTGCACGTGCTCGCGGATGCGTCGCCGCACGTCGACGCGTCCGTCAGACGCATCTCGTCGAACATCGCTCCGTTGGTCTCTTCCGAGCAGACGACGAGCTGCGGGCCGATGCCGCACGTCGTTTGCGGCATCGCGCACGTCGTGTCGAGTGACGTTGCATCGGTCGGCGACGTGCGATCCACGAGCGCATGAGTGGAGACGTAGCAGTCAGCGCGGCGTGATGCGCGCGAAGACGGGGTGCACCGTGCCGAGCTGGAGCTCGGCGCCCGCCGTGATCGTCGTCGCGCGAATGCGCGCGCCGCTCTCGTACGTGCCTTGCGTCGATGCGAGATCGTACGCGACGCCTTGATACAAGAGCACGTGCACGCGCGAGATGCCGTCGTGCAGCACGCGCTTGAGCGACTCGTTGCATTTGGGCGCGCGACCGACGAGCACGCCGAGATCGAGATCGAGCACGGACAGATCGCACGACACGCTACCGCGCGATCCCCACAGCATCACCGAGCACTTCGCGCCCTCGATCCGCGCTTCCCCGAGATCCATCGCGGCTGGCAAGAGCGTGATGATCGAGCGAGGCTCGCGTTGCTGCGCGTCGCGGTACGGATGTTTGGGCGCGGCGAGCGCGGGCGCGCACGCCGCGTCGGGGAGCTCCGCGGGAAGCGCCTCGCCGCCCGGGAGCGCGACGATCGCGTACGCACCGACGCGAATCGCGATGGGACCCGTCGCGGAGATCGACCGTGACGGCTTTCCGCCGCTCACCTCGAACCCGATGTGCGTCTGCAAATCCAAAATCGAGAGCCGCGGACATCCATCGTCGAGTCGACGCGCGCGCACGAGCAAGTGACGGAGCGCGATCGTCGGATCGGCGTCGAGCACGACGTCGCACATCGCGTGGCGACCGACGACGGTGAAAGAGAGCGGATCCGTTCGCACGTCGAAGCTCCCGAACCGACCTTGCGCGAGGTAATAGAGTCGATACCCGAGCGCGGTGTCGGTTCGGCTGCGCTCGGCAGCCGCCGCGACCGCGTACGCCATCCGAAGATCAGGCGCAGGTTGATCGATGGATGAGACGGGGAGGCACGTGGAAGCGTTGGTGCGCATCGCGCGCGACAAGAGTGCAACCGCCGTGCGCGGCGAGAACGCGCTGAAGTCGCGTGGTCGCGCCGTCGTCGGGCGATCGCGAATGGATCACGCGATCGATTCTGGCGCGTCAGGTCGACCGTGGGGTGATCGTATGATGGCGCCATGAGCCCCGACGCGTTGACCGAGCTCTCTCCGCCGTGCCCGGAGAAGACGCGCTCCGATCTCGAGTGGGATCGCGTGCTCGCGGCGATCGCCGAGCGGTGCGAGAGCTCGATTGGAAAAGCCGCTGCGACGTCGCTCGAGTTCCAATCGACGCGCGAAGGCGTGCTGCGCGCGACCGCCGAAGCGCGCGACGCGCTCGCCTTGCGTCAATCGGGCGACGCGATTCCGCGCCAAGCGCTCGAGCCGATCGATTTCGCGCTCGATCGTCTTCGCATCGGCGCGGTGCTCGCGCCCGCCGAGCTCCGCGCGATGGCGCGATTGATTTTGTGGGCGCGCGCGGCGCGGCGCTTCCTCACGTCACGCGAGTCGCGCGCGCCGTCGCTCTTCGCGGCGTGCGCCACCGATCCCACGCTCGACGACGTCGGCGAAGAAATCCACCAGAGCTTCGACGCGTCCGGTTTGCTCGCCGATCACGCGAGCGCGCGCCTGAAGGAGCTCCGCCAGGAGCAACGCGCCGCGCGCGCGCGCATGATGTCGCGCCTCGCCGACTTGATGCAGCGCTACGCGGAGCTCCTCCAAGATCAATTCGTCACCGAGCGCGAAGGTCGCTTCGTGATCCCCGTGCGCGCCGACGCGCACCTCAGGTTCCCCGGCATCGTGCACGGGACGAGCGGAAGCGGCGGCACGCTCTTCGTCGAGCCGCGCGCGGTCGTGCCGATGGGCAACCGCCTCAAGGTGCTCGAGGGCGAGGTCGCGCGCGAAGAGGAGATCATTTACGCGCAGCTCTCCGCGAAGCTCTGCGCGTGCTTGCCCAGCTTGATGGGCGCGGCGGACGCGATGGCGCGCCTCGACGTGTGCGCGGCGATCGCGCAGCTCGCGGACGAACAACGGTTGCATTTTGCAACGATCGTGGAGACGCCGCGTTTGTCGCTGATTCGCGCGCGCCACTTGCTCCTCGCGCTCGAGAACGATCGCGTCGTGCCGAGCGATCTCGTCGTGTCGTCGTCGCGCGCGGTCGTGATGAGCGGACCGAACGCGGGCGGCAAGACGGTCGCGCTGAAGACGCTCGGTCTCTCTGCGCTGCTCGTGCGCGCGGGGTTGCCGCTGGCGTGCGAAGAGGGGAGCGAGGCGGGGATTTTCCAAATCGTGCTGACCGACGTCGGCGACGACCAATCGATCCAGAAGAGCCTCTCGACGTTCAGCGCGCACGTTCAGAACGTCGCGCAGATCCTCGCGCGCGCGCACACCGGGTCGCTCGTCTTGCTCGACGAGCTCGCGGGCGGAACCGATCCGCGCGAAGGCGAGGCGCTCGCGGCGGGCGTGCTCGACGCGCTCGTCACGCAAGGCGCCGCGGTCGTCGCGACGACGCACTACGAAGGGCTCAAGGCGCTCGCGCTCGCCGACTCGCGTTTCGAAAACGCGTGCGTCGGGTTCGATCTCGCGACGATGATGCCGACGTTCAAGGTGACGATGGGCGCGGCGGGCGCGTCGAGCGCGATCGCGGTCGCGCGGCGTTACGGAATCGGAGACGACGTCGTCGCGCGCGCGGAGCGATTCCTCGCGCCCGAGGTGCGAAGCCTCGACGAAGAGCTCCGCCGCGCGCACGAGCAGCGCGTGGCCGCGGAGCTCGCGCGCGAAGCCGCGATGCGCGAGCGCGATCGCGCGGAGGAGCTCGCGCGCAAGCTCGAAGAAGAAATCGAGAAACAAAAATCACGCGAGCGACGCGAGCTCTCCGAAGAAGCCGCGCGGCTCTCCGCGTCGCTCCTGCGCGCGAAAGAAGAGCTGCGCGCCGCGCAAGCGAGGCTCCGTCAAAAGCGACCGGACGAAGCGCAGCTCAAAGAAGCGCAACGCTCGCTCGATCGCGCGTCGAGCGGCATCGCGATCGGCGGCGAGCTCGAGACCCTCCTCGTCGCGCCGCGCCCCGATCGCGATCGCGCGATCGACTTGCGTCCCGGCGCTCGCGTTCACGTTCCGCGCTTGCGCATCGACGGCGAGATCATCGAAGCGATCGACGACGAGCACGTGCGCGTCGCGGCAGGTCCCCTCAAAATCGTCGCGACGAAAGACGAGCTTCGCGCGTCCGAGCCCACCACGAAATCACGCACGAAGGCCGCCGCACGCATTCCATCGTCGTCGTCGCGCGCGCTCGAGCCCGCGATTCAGACCAGCGAGAACACGTGCGATCTGCGCGGGCTCCGCGCGCACGAAGCCGTCGCCGACGCGATTCGTTTCCTCGATCGATCCATGCGCGAAGGTCGCCGCGTCGCGTTTTTGATCCACGGACACGGGACGGGCGCGCTGCGCGACGCCGTGCGCAAAGAAGTCGAGGCGAGCGGCTACGCCGCCGCGATCCGGCCGGGCGAGACCGGCGAAGGCGGCGATGGCGTGACCGTCGTGTGGCTCGTGTAAGCTCCGCCACCATGAGCTGGAACATCGAAGGCAAGCAAGTGCTGCTCACCGGCGCGAGCCGCGGCATCGGTCACGCGACCGCGCTCGCGCTCGCGAAGCTGGGCGCGAACCTCACGCTCCTCGTCCGCAACCGCGAGCTCGGCGAGAAGGTCGTCGAAGAGATCCGCGCGCTCGGTGGAAAGGGAAAGGTCGATCTCATCGTCGCGGATTTGTCGTCGATGAAGGACGTCGTGCGCGCCGCCGACGAGTACAAATCGAAGCACGACCGCCTCGACGTGCTCCTCAACAACGCCGGCGCGATCAACATGGACCGCGAGACCACCGTCGACGGCTTCGAGCGCACCTTCGCGACGAACCACCTCGCGTATTTCCTGCTCACCGATCGGCTGCTCGACTTGCTCAAGAAGAGCGCGCCGTCGCGCGTGATCAACGTCGCGTCCGAGGCGCACCGCCAGGGCTCGACGGATTACTCCGACGTGAACTACGAGAAGCGCGCGTACAGCGGGTTCGGCGCGTACGGCACGTCGAAGCTCGCGAACATCCTCTTCACGCGCGAGCTCGCGAAGAAGCTCGAGGGGACGAACGTCACCGCGAACTCGCTCCACCCGGGCGTCATCGCGAGCGGCTTCGGCCGCAACAACCAAGGCGTCTTCGGCTTCATCATGCGAAACCTCGCGGGCCCGTTCCTCGGGAGCGAAGAGAGCGGCGCGAAGACATCCGTGTATCTTGCAACTTCTCCGGACGTCGAAGGAAAAACGGGCCTTTACTGGAAGAGCAGCCGCGAGAGCACGCCGACGAAGTCCGCGCGCGACGACGCCGCGGCGAGCCGATTGTGGAAGCTCAGCGAAGAGTTGGTCTCGAAGGCGCTCGCCTAGTTACAATTCGCGTGTGGAGGTTCACGATTCCGTCATCATCGTGCCGGCGGACCCGTCGTGGCCGGTCGAGTTCGAGCACGCGAAGGCCGATCTCGAGATCGCGCTCGGCGGGCGCGCGCTCGCGATGGAGCACATCGGCAGCACCGCAGTTCCGGGGCTCGCCGCGAAACCGATCATCGACGTGCTGATCGGCGTCGCGAAGCTCGAAGACGCCGACCCGTGCGTCGCGATCCTGACGCGGCACGGCTGGGAGTTTCCTCGCGAGTACAACGAAACGCTCGAAGGACGCCGCTTCTTCCTCAAACGAGACGCGAAGGGCGTGCGCACGCACCACGCGCATTTCGTCGTCCACGAAGGCGCGCTTTGGAACGGCTACATCACGTTCCGCGACGCGCTCCGATCGAGCGACGAGGTTCGCGACCGGTACGAAAAGTTGAAGCGCGAGCTCGCCGAAAAATTCCACGACCAGCGTGAACGCTACACCGCGAGCAAGACCGACTTCGTGAACGAAGTGTTGCGAATGCGCACGTAGCCTCGGGCGTTCTCATGCTCGATGAAGGGCTTCGTCGTCGCCGGTGCGTTCGCGACAACCGCGACGCTCGCTTGCTCCTCCGCTGCGCCCGCGCCGAGCGTCACGCTGAACGAAGTCGCGCAGAGCGCGCCCGTCGAAGCCACGCCGAAGCCCGTCGTGGAACGCACGCCCGACTGCGCCACCTTCGCACGCGACGCGCGACGTGCCGCGCTCGAAGCGGAAGGCGAGACCGACGCGAGCGTCCTCGCTCGCACCCTCGTCGGGTTTTGCTCGGCGTCGTGGCGCATCGACATGCCGAACTTGAACGGCGTCGATCCGCGCGAGGCGGTCTTCGCGGTCGAAGCGCGCTTCACCATCGTCCACACGGACGCGCACGGCGAGCGCGCGTACGCGTTCATGCCGGACACGCTCTCGAACTACGGCGAGCGCATCCCGCGCGCGCCGGTGCTCTTCGACTTCGACGGCGACGGCGATCCGGAGATCTTCCTCGACGTGCGCGAGGAGGGTGACGAAGGACACGCGGCGCGCACGAACGCGCTCGTCACGTTCAAATCCGGCAAAATCGAGCCTTTCGCGCACACCGACGCGCTCGACATCGACACGATGGAAGACGTCGACGGCGACGGTCGTCCCGATTTGCGAATCTTTGCAGGATACACGGATGGCCTCGAGTCGTGCGGGTCGGGCTTCACGCACGATCGTCCTCCGTCGAAGTTCGTCGCGCACGCGCGCGCGGACGGGACGTTCTCGACGACGGACGACGCCGCGAAGCGCTACGCGTCGCGCTGGTGCGCCGCGCGCCCGAGCGCGATCACGAGCTCGGACGACGCGATCTGCGCGCGCCTCTTCGCGATCGACGCGACGCGCGTGACGAGCGAGATGAAGCGCGTCTCCGCGAGCTGCGTGACCGGATATTGCGAGCGCGAGTTGCGCGGTCAAGCGCAACCGCCGCTTTCGACGGAAGATTGTGGTCGCCGTCAGCAGTGGTTCGCGCTCACGCCGCCGTTCACGTTTTGATCAGACGCTGATCGCGCCTTTTCGGAAATCACTCTTCGCGATCTTCACGTTCACGCACGCAGGGACGTTCGACGCGAACGCCGCGTCGAGCGCGGGACCGAGCTCGTTCACGTTCTCGACGAACGCGCCGAATCCGCCGCACGCTTCCACGACTTTTTCGTAGCGCGTGTACTCGAGGCCCGTCGCGATCGAGCGCTCGGGTCCGTACATCTCGACTTGTCCGCGGCGGATCTGCGTCCATCCCGCGTCGTTGCCGATCACCGCGACGACCGGAATCTTCTGGCGCACCATCGCTTCGAACTCGAGCGCGTGAAGACCGAAGCTGCCGTCGCCGTAGACGAGCACGACGCGCGCGTCGGGTCGTGCGAGCTTCGCGGCCATCGCGTAACCCGGTCCGACGCCGAGCGTGCCGAGCGGACCGGGATCCATCCAAAGCTGCGGCGATTCGAGCTTGAGAACGTACGCCGCGGTCGCGACGAAATCTCCGCCGTCGCCGATCACGATGTCGTTCTTTCCGAGTCGCTTCCCGATTTCCGCGCACACGCGCAGCGGGTTCGGCGGGGAATCGTTCGACTCCATCTCGGCGCGCATCTTCTCCCGCCGCTTGCCTTCGTCGGCGCGAATCGTCGCGAGCCACTCTTTCGACTCTTTCTTCGGGAGCGCTGCGAGCAGTTGATCGAGCACGAGCCCCGTGTCGCCGTGGATCCCGACGTCGACTTTGCGGTTGCGACCGAGCTCCGCGCCGTCGAGATCGACCTGAACGATCTTCGCGTCGCCGAACGAGCGCCCGTAGTCGAGACGAAAATCGAACGGCGTGCCGAACACGAACACCACGTCCGCCTGACCGAGCGCCGCTTTGCGCGAGCGCGAGAACAAACACGCGTGCTCGTACGGAAGAGCGCCGCGCGCCATGCCGTTCAAATAAAACGGCGCCCCCCACGCGTCGGCGGCGCGCTTCACCGCGTCGCGCTTCGGCGACCAGCGCAGCTGCGATCCGATCAAGAACACCGGCCGCGCCGCTTCCTTCAAGAGCGCCGCCGCGCGTTCGATCATGCGGGGATCTCCCGCCGGGCGCGGCGGGTCCATCGCCTCCGTCGGCACGGAGCGATCCGCGTCGTCGTGCATGTTCATCAAGAGATCGAGCGGCATCTCGAGGAAGACGGGACCCGGCACGTTGGCCTGCGCGATGCGCATCGCGGAATCGATGTACTCTGCAATGCGACGCGTCTCGGGGACCTGCACGCTCCACTTCGTGATCGAGCGCATGAGCGAGACGCAGTCCATGTCTTGCAACGAGCCCATGTCCGAGAGGAGCTTGGGTCCGGCGCCGCCGATGCAGAGCATCGGGATGCCTGCGCGCTGCGCGTTCGCGACCGCCGTGACGACGTCGGTGACGCCGGGTCCCGCGGTGACGGCGCACACGCCGGGCCTGCCGGTGACGCGCGCGTAGCCGTCGGCGGCGTGGCCGGCGGTTTGTTCGTGGCGTACGTCGACGACGCGAATTTCTTCGTCGATGCACCCGTCGTAGATCGCTTGAATGTGCCCGCCGCAGAGCGTGAAGAGGTGCGATACGCCGTGACGCTTGAGGCTCTGGGCGACGAGCCGCCCACCGTGGACGAAGGCCATGGAGGGCAAGCTACCAAAGCGTTCGTTGGCCATGGTGTGCCAATCGCAAGGATCCTAACGATTTCGAGATCAGCACGCTCGGAGCATATTTGGCTGATTCCGCGCGATGTGCCGCTGGCACTCGACGTGCAATGCGTGCCGACATGCGCTCCCAACTCGTTTCGACGCTTCCTCTTCTTCTCACCGTCGCTTGCTCCGGCAACGGCGGGTTCGACGTCGTTCAATCCAGCCAACCGCGCGACATGGCGCCGACGGTGTCGAGCTCCGACGCAAGCGAGCTCTCGACCGACAACGCGGCCTTCGCGATGGATCTCTACGCGAAGGTCGCGACCGACGACTCGTCGAACCTCTTCTACTCGCCGTACAGCATCTCGCTCGCGCTCGCGATGACGTACAACGGCGCGAACGGCGAGACGGCGCAGCAGATGGCGCAGGCGCTCCACTTCACGCTGCCCGTCGATCAGCTGAACGCTGCGTTCGACTCCGTCGATCTCGCGCTCGCGACGCGTCAGTTCGCGAAGGACGATCAAGGCAACGCGGCGCAAGGCTTGAAGCTCAACGTCGCCGACTCGCTCTGGACGGACAAGACGCTCTCGCTCCAGCAGCCGTTCGTCGATGCGCTCGGCGTGAATTACGGAGCGGGCGTGCGCGTCGTCGATTTCATTCACGCCGCGGACGCGGCGGTCGACGCCATCAACGGTTGGGTGAGCGAAGAGACGAACGCGAAGATTCCGAACCTGCTCTCGCCGAGCGACGTCGACGACACGACGCGCCTCGTGCTCGTGAACGCGATCTATTTCGACGCCGCGTGGGCGACGCCGTTCGAGACGAGCGCGACGCACGCCGAGCCCTTCACGAAGATCGACGGCTCGACGACGACGTCGACCGCGATGAGCGAGAGCCTCGACAGCGCGGGCTACGCGTCCGGCAGCGGTTGGCAAGCGGTGGAGCTGCCGTACGTGGGGAATCAAACGTCGATGGTCGTCGTGCTACCGGACTCGGGGCAGTTCGCGACCGTCGAGCAAGGGCTCTCTGGCGCCTTCTTTCAGAGCGTCACGTCGAGCCTCGCGTCGACGTCGGTGCAGATGACGCTGCCGAAATTCCAGATTCACGGCGCGACGATCAGCTTGAAGCAAACGCTCGAAGCGCTCGGGATGATCGACGCGTTCTCGAACACGGCGGATTTTTCGAAGATGGCGAACCAGCCGCTCTACGTCGGCGACGTGCTGCACCAAGCGTTCGTCGACGTCGACGAATCGGGGACGGAGGCTGCGGCGGCGACGGCGGTCGTGATGAAGCTCGGCGCGATCGCGCAGCAGCCCATCGCGGTCGACGTGAATCGGCCGTTCGTCTTCTTCATCCGCGACATCCCGACGAACACGATCCTCTTCGTCGGTCGCGTCGTCGATCCGGGGTGAGCTACTTCACGACGATGGTCGTCTTCGGCGCGGAGACTTCGCGCTCCGTGCCTTCGAAGACGAGCACGAGCGGCATCGCGACGCGCACGGTGTACGTACCCTTCGGAAGCGGCCCAGCCGGCGCGCGCGGATAACCCATCTCGGGCGGCGTGCCGCGGAGCTTGTCGGGCGCCCACTTCATCTTCACGGCGTCCCACGGGACGGTCGTCTTCGCGGTGCCGTTCGGGACGAGCGTGATGCGCGCGGTGTCGTGCGAAGTGGCTTCGCGCGGCGCGACACCCGACGGGAGCTTCGGCGGATTTCCGGCGGGCATGTCGACGCGCTTGTTCTTCGCGTCGTACGTCTCGGTGGGAAAGCGCGGCGTCGGATCGAGCGTGAAGCTGAGCGCGATCGGCGCGTTCGATTTGTTCGTGAGCGTGAGCGTGAGGTCGGCGTGCCCACCGGGCGAGACCTGCGCGCTCGACGCGACGAGCGAGACTTCGAGTTTGCCCTTCGTGTCGAGCGACTTGTCGTCGGACTTCGGATTCGGCACTTCACACGCTGCTTGCATGAGCGACGCTGCGAGATCGAGCTCGAAGCCCGTGCACGGATCTTTCTTCGCTTGCGCGTTGTCACCTTCGGGCGCACCCGCGTCGGCGCTCGTGTCGCTCTGCGCGGGGTCCGTCGCGTTCGCGGAGTTGTCGGGGGTCGCGGGCTTGTCCTGCGTTTGCCCACCACCGCACGCGACGAGGAGCGCCGTCATCGAAATGATTGTACGCATCGCGCGGAGCACCTTAACACGATCAACGATCCACCGGGACGTGGATCTCGCCGCGCGCGACCGACGCGCGGAGCGCTTCGACGCGGTCGATGACGTCCTTCGGCAAGCCGCTCGCGTGATCGCCTTCGTGGACCCAGTCGACGCCGTGCTCGGCGAGGCCGAGCTCGCGGAGCCCGCCGTGAAAGCGACCTTCGATGACGTCTTCGATCGCATCGAACACGGCGACGTCCACGCGCTTCACCATGCTCGTGACGACCACGCCCGGCATTTCGTCGTGTTGATCGGCATCGACTCCGATCGCGAGCGCGTGCATTTCCTTTGCGCCTTCGAAGACGCCGTGACCCGTCGAGCCCGACGCGTGAAAGATCACGTCCGCGCCCGCCGCGGCTTCGCCGATCGCGAGGAGCTTTCCCTTCGCGGGATCCTTGAAGGCGTCCGGCGTCGCGCCCGCGTACGTCGACTGCACCGCGCACGTCGGACACGTCGCTGCGACGCCCGCGGCGTAACCCGCCTCGAATTTTCGAATGAGCGGGATGGTCATCCCGCCGACGAACCCGACGACGCGCGATTTCGTGAGGAGCCCGGCCGCGGCGCCGACGAGAAACGATCCCTCCTCTTCGCGAAACTCGAGGCCGAGGACGTTGGGCGGCGCGCGCGGCGACGAATAGTCGACGCACGCGAAGCGCACGCTCGGGTACGTCCGTGCGACCGCGTCGACGTCGCTCGAGAAAATGAAGCCGACGCCGATCACGAGGTCCATGTTCTGCGACGCGAAGAGTCGAAGCGCGGCTTCGCGATCTTCGGTGCTCGCGGGCTCGAGGTAGCGAACCTCGACGCCGAGCTCCTTCTCCGCGCGCATCAACCCGATGTACGCGGCGTCGTTGAAGCTCTTGTCGCCGCGCCCGCCGACGTCGAACACGAGGCCCACGCGCGCGCGCGGGTGCGGATTCGTCGCGCGATCGCTCCGTCCGATTTTCGGAAGGAGCGTCGCGCCGATCGCGACGGCGAAGAGCGCGGGTGCCCACGCGCGCGGCGAGATCATGAAGGCCTTCCGTCGCGCAGCGACGATGATGTGACCGGCGTCTTGTTCACGAGCCCGCGACCGTCGCCATGACTGTCGACCTCGATGAAGATCTTCCGCATGCGCGGCAGCTCCCCGCGGATTTGCTTCTCCATCTCGTTGGTCGCGTCTTCGACGCGCTCGACCGTCGTGCCCGGCGCGAACGCGATCTTCAGCGCGACGACGACGACCTCGGGCCCGAGGTGCACGCTCAAGATCTGCGTCACGCGCTCGACGTCCTTCACGCTCTGCGCGATCTCGACGACGCGCGCGTTGTCTTCGTCGGTCGCGCTCTTTCCGATGAGCAAGCCGTGCGTCACCCACGCGAGCACGATCGCGACCGCCGCGAGGAGCGCGCCGATGAGCACGCTGCCGAGCGGATCCCAAAACCACTGACCCGTCGTCGCGCGCAGGAGGATCGCGCCGAGCGCGAGCGAGAGGCCGAGCAGCGCGGTCGTGTCCTCCGCGAGCACGAGCGGCACGGTGGGATCGCGCGCGTCGAAGAACGCTTCGAGGAAGGGTCGATCGTGCGACGCGTGACGAAACTCGCGCATCGCGACGCGGAAGCTCATCGCTTCGAAGAAGAACGACGTGCCGAGCACCGCGTAGTTCACGGTGTTCGACGAGAACGCGAAGCCGGCGAAGTGGATGGTCCGGATGGGCTCGGCGCCTTCGATCAAATGATGCACGCCTTCGTACATCGCGAACGCGCCGCCGAGCGTGAACAAGATGAGCGCGACGACGAAGGGCCAGAAGTAGAGCTCGCTCGCGCGGCCGAACGGGTAGCGCGAGTTCGCGGGCCGCGCGGCGAGGTAGAGGCCGAGCAAAAGGAGCGCTTGGTTTCCGGAGTCCGCGAACGAGTGGATGGCTTCGGCGAGCGCGGCGGTCGATCCGCTCACGAAGGCCGCCGTGAATTTGCACGTCGCGATCGCGACGTTGCCCGCGAGCGCGGCGATGACGACTCTTCGGCTGCCCTCCGCGCTCATCCGAGGACGAACTTACTCGATCATCATGCACGCGTAGAGCGATGAACGCGCGCGGTGGAGCAAGACGTCGACGTGTCCGCGCGTCACGGCGAGCGCCGCCGCGACGTCCTCACCGTCGCGCTCCTCGGCGGTCTCGGTCGCGCGTGCGTTGGACCGCGAGGCTACGCGCGTAGCCGCGCGGCGGCGGCGAGCGTCGCGCGCGACTCGGGAACCGCCTCGAGGAAGCTCTTCTTGAGCGCCTCGTCGTGGATGCGCTCCGCGCGCTCGAGGAGTCGCTTCTCGGATTCGTCGGCGAGCGCGCGCGCTGCGTCGATCTCGCCGCACGCGTCGAGCGTCTCGATGTGCGTGAGGCGGATGAACGTCTCGCCGTCTTCGACGCCGGTCGCCACGATTTGCATCGCGTCGCTCGACGCGGCGCGCGCTTCGTCTTTGCGGCCTCGCGCGAGCAGCGCGCGCGCGAACACCGCCTTCGCGAACCCGAGGAGCTGAGGATTCTTGTCGAGGGTCACGATCGCCGAACGACACTGCGATTCAGCGGTCGCGGCGTCGCCGAGCTCGAGCGTCATCAGCGCCCCGTACGCGCGCGACGCACCCTCGATGCGTTTGTCGCCGATCGACTCGGCGATCGCGATCGCGCGCCGCTCCTGTTCACGCGCTTCTTCGAGTCGGCCGAGCGCGCGGAGCACGTTGCCGAGGTTTTGCAGCGCGTACGCGACGACCATCGGCAATCCGACGCGCTCGGCGTCTTGTTGCACGCGTCGCAAGAGCGGCTCGGCGCGATCGAACGCGCCGAGCTCCGCGTACGCGTAACCCAAGTTGATGCGCTGCGAGCTCGTGTTGCGCACTTCGCCGATGCGCTCGAACGCGGCGAGCGTGGCTTCGGTGTTCTCGGCGAACGTCGCGAGGTCTCCTTGGCGCAGCGCGCGCATGGCGAAGAGCCAGTGCATCCACCCGCGCGCGTTGTCGTCGAGATTTTGCTCGGGCTCAGAGCGAAGCTCGCGCGCGATCGCGTCCGCGTCGTCGCAGAGGCTCCCTTCGAGCAGCTGCGTGCCGCCGCGCGAGAGGCAAATGATTTGCGCGTTGCGCGCGTCGCGCGAGGTCGGTTGCGCGCGCCGAACCGCCGCGAGCCGCGGCGCCGCGCCGTCGAAGTCGCGCCGATACGCGCACGTCGCGAGGAACTCCCCGGTCGCGAAGAACCAGCGCGTCGTGCCCTCTTCGAGCGCGTCCATCGCCGCGAGCCCGTGCTGCGAGGCGCGATCGTAGTCGCCCATCCATCGGCACGCTTCGGCGATCGTCGCGTGGAGCACGCCGAGCTCGTCGCGCGACGGACCGAGCGCGAGCGCGCGCTCGGCGAGCGCGACCGCGCCGCGAAGATCGTTTCCTTCGAGCGCCTTCGTCGCGGACGCGCGCAGGTGCGCGACGGCGCGCTCGGGGAGGCCGCCGCGAACGAAGTGCTCCGCGAGCGCGAGGGGACCTGCGCCGCCGGTGGACTCGAGGAGCTCGCCGGCGAGCTTGTGTCCGAGCGTGCGATCTTCGTCGGTGAGCGTCGCGTACGTCGCGTCGCGCACGAGCGCGTGACGGAATCTGTATTCGTTCGCGCCGGGCGTCACGATCTCCGCGCGCGCGAGCGTGAGCAGGCGAAACTCGACGAGCTCGCGCGACATGCCGCTGAGGAGCGCGAGCGCTTGATCCACGGTGAAGCTGTCGCCGAACACGCTCGCCGCGCGCAGGACGCGCCGCGCGTCCGGATGGAGCTCGTCGAGTCGCGCTTGGAGCACGCCGAAGATCGAATCGGGGAGCGCTTCGTCTCCGCGCGACGCGCCGCGAATGAGCTCTTCGAGGAAGAACGCGTTGCCTTGCGCACGCGCGACGATCGACGCGACCGCCGCGTCCTCTGCGCGCTCGCCGAGCGCGTCGCGCACGAGCTGCTCCGCGGCGCGCTTCGAGAGCGGCGAGAGCGCGATCGAGACGATGCCGCGCTCGGACCACAAATTCGGGAAGAGCTCGGAGACCTCGGGGCGCGCGAGCGCGAGCACGAAGATGGCGCGCGCCGAGAGATTTCGCAGCACCGAGTCGATGACGCGAACGGATGGAACGTCACCCCAGTGCAAATCTTCGAGGACGAGCACGACAGGCCGCGTGAACGACGCGAGCCACTCTTCGAACGCGGTGCGCAGCGAGTCGCCCATGAGGCGCGCATCGCGGCGCGCGGCGCGCAGGACGTCGCTCGACTCGTCCGAGAAATGCACCCCGCACATTTCGCCGAGGAGCGCGGCTTGCGTCGCGCGATCGAACGAGCCGCCTTTGCGCACGCAGCCTTCGATTTGTCGTCGCTGCGTGTCGTCGTCGCCGCTCTCGGTGATGCCCGCTTCGCGGCGGATGGCGTCGGCGAGCGCGGCGAACGGCGCTCCCGCGCTCATCGGATCGCAGCGCGCGATGAGCACGAGCGGCGGCTCGTCGCGCGATTCGAGGCGCGAGACGAGCTCGTAGCGAATGCGCGATTTTCCCGCGCCCGCGGCGGCCGTGACGAGCGCGACCTTCGGCTGCGATTCGCTCGCGCAATCCTCGAACAAACCTTCGAGCATCGAGATCTCGCGCTCGCGGCCGACGCACGTTGTCGGGCGTCCGAGCAGCGTGCGCGGCGCGAGCGGCGCTTCCGTGCGCGCGACGAGTCGCAGTCCGTGCTCTCGTCCCGTCTCGGACGCTCCGCTTCGCTCCGCCGTCGCGAAACCCTCGAGCCACTCCGGCTCGACGCCGCGGAGACGAATCGCGCCGGGCGGCGTTCGGCGGAGCGCGTCGGCCGCGTCGTCGATCACGTCTCCGATGGGCACGCCTCTCTCGGAGCTCGACTCGCTGCGACCGAGCGCGATCGCGATCGGCGCGCTCGGCATTGCTTCGTGCATCGCGAGCGCGCACCGCGCGGCGCGCGGCGCTTCGTCGGTCGGGACGCCGCCGGTGAACGTCGCGATGGCGACGCCGTCCGCGAGGAACGCGAGCGACCCGCCGAACGACTGCACGATCGCGCGAAGCTGATGCGGTCCGCCGTCTTCGGCTTGGGTCGGCGCGTCGTCGACGATCGTGCGCTCGGCGGATTCCGCGCTCTCGAAGCCCGACGCGAGAACGACCCACACGACGCGCTTCTCGCGCGTGCCGAGCGCGGGCGGCGGGGCCTCCACCTCCGCGCGATCGGGCGCGTCGCGCACGGCGCGCAATCGATCGGCGACGGTGCGAGCGTTCGGCGGACGCTGCGCGCGATCCTTTCGGAGAAGCCACATCACGACGTCGTCGAGCGCGCGAGGGACGCGCGGCGCGATTTGCTGGAGCGGCGCGGGCTCGTCGAGGAGCACCTTCGCGAGCGCCGCGGTCGCGTCGCGCGCGCCGAACGTGCGCACGCCGCTCGCGCACTCGTAGAGCACGCATCCGAGCGAGAAGAGATCGCTCCGCGCGTCGACGTCGCGTTGTCCGAGCGCTTGCTCCGGCGACATGTACGCGCAGCTCCCGACGATCATCCCGGTGCGCGTCACGGCCTTCGCCTCGCGCGTGCGGCGCGCGACGCCGAAATCCACGACGCGCACGTCGCCGCCTTCTTCGAGGATCAGATTCGCGGGTTTGACGTCGCGGTGGAGCACGCCCGCTTCGTGCGCGCAAGCGAGCGCGTCGGCGACGTGCACGCCGAGATCGATCACGGCGTCCACGTCGAGCGGTCCTTCGCGCAAACGCGCCGAGAGCGAACGACCCTCGACCCACTCCATCGCGAGGAACGGTTGACCTTCTTCGTTTCCGTGCGCGACGTACGCGACGATCGAAGGATGCGACAGCGCGCTCAAGATCTTCGCTTCGCGCTCGAAGCGATCGCGGTCGCCTTCTGCGGTCGTCGATCGCAAAACCTTCAGCGCCACCGTGCGACCCGTCGCGTCGTCGCGCGCGCGGAAGACGCGGCCCATTCCTCCCGCGCCTGCCTCGCGCTCGATGAGGAACCGGCCGGCGACCGTCGCTCCTTGGCGCATCGAAACAGTATCCCCTCGCGCGATTCTCCGGTAAAGCGGTGCGCGTGAGGCGTTTGATCTTCCTTCGGCACGGGCAATACGACGAGCGCGCGATCTCGCGGCTCGGCGGTCCGCTCACGCCGCTCGGACGGAAGCAAGCCGCGCGCACCGCGACCGCGCTGCGCAAATTGCCGGTCAGCATCGTCTGGACGAGCACGCTGCGTCGCGCGCGAGAAACGGCGGCCTACGTCGCCGCGAAACAACCGCGCGCACGCCTCAAGCGCAGCACGCTCTTGTGCGAGGTCATCCCGACGAAGCTTCCGCGTCACCTCAAAGCCAAAATCCCCGTCGACGACGCGCACGTCTCGAACGATCGCGCGCGCGCGGACCGCGCGTTCACGAAGCTCTTCCGCGCGACGCGCGACGAGCGCACCGAGATCGTCGTCTGCCACGGAAATTTGATCCGGTACCTCGTGTGTCGCGCGCTCGGCATTCACCCGAAGCTCTGGATGCGCCTCGACTCGACGCACTGCGGGCTCACGGAGTTTCGCGTGCTGCGCGGCGGTAAGGTGCGCGTCGTGCGATACAACGACGTCGGTCACATCCCGCCCGCGATGCGCACCGTGGCCGGCGCCGCGAATCAGAAGTAGACGATGCTCACGCGCGCTCGCGCGGTCTGCAGAAACGCTTGCAGCGCGGACCGGTAGCGCTCGATGACGTACCACCGCTCGAGATCGTCTCTGCTGTCCTCGAACGAGCGCCCGCGGAACGGGTGGCTCGTCGTGCGATATGTCTCGCGCAGTTGATCCTCGGACGGCGACAGGAGCGGCGTGGTCGCGTCGAGGTAGATGAGCGCGCGCGCTTGCCGCTGGATGATCGCGTCGAGCTCGCGCGGCTCGATGCCGTCGAGCTTCTCGGCGCGCTCGATCGCAGCGCGCCCGCCGACGCGTTGCTCCATGCTCTTGCGGACCACGTCGACCGCGTGCTCGGCGACGGGCGCGCTCGGCGAGTTGTCGAGCGGGAGCGAGCCGAGCATTTCTTCCGCGACGTGCGCGTCGATCGCGGCGCGCACGTGGCGATCTTGGATCGCGCCGGACGGATCGTCCTCGAGCGCGAAGAGGCGCGCCTCGAACGAGAGTTGGCGTTCGGTGATGAATCGCGGCGTCGCGACGCCGCCCGTGTCCGGCGAATGAAATCGCACCGCGACCGAGTCGACCGTGACGTGCGCTTCGGGTTTCTGTGCGAAGGCAATCGACGAGAAAAGGATCAGCGCGAGCGCGAGGCGCTTCACGAGGACTCGTCGATCTGTTTGTCCGATGCGGGATCGCTGCTCGCCGGCGCGAGTCCGCCGAGGCTCCGCTCGGATTGCATGTGCTCGTGGTGATGCGCGAAGCCGCGCGCGGCGCGCCGCGCCTTCAAGAACTCGGCGAAGGTGACGAGCACGTCGAGATCGCGCGGACCGAGCGCGTCGCCGAGCTCCTTCAGATGCGCGCGCGAAGCCTCCGCGCTTCGACGGCGCCCCGACGACGATCGCGGCCCCTCCGAATCCGGCAGGCTCGTCGACGAAGGCACGACGCTCTCCGGGCTCGACTCGCGGTCTTCGCCCGGCTCGAGCCACTGCGGCCGCGGGATCGCTTTGATCGCGTGCGCGGTGAGCCACGCTTCCATGAACGTGCGGAGGCGCTCGCTGCGGAAGGTGAACCACTTCTCGCGATCCGGTCCATACGCCATGAGCACGTCCTTGAATCGCCGGAACGCGCCTTTGCCGTCGATCGCGATCGTGAGCTTCGCGCGGAGCTCGGTGTCTTCCACCATCGGGATGAATCGCTCCATCCATCGGTATTGCTCGCGCGACGAGACGGGATCGATGCGGAGGTAATTCGGATCGCTCGCGATGCGCACGTGCATCTGCGGGTCGGCGACGCCGTCGACGACGCGCAGCACCTCACCCGTGACGAGGTGCAAGTAGCTGTGCACTTCGGGCGCGTTGTTCTCGAACGCGTCTTCGAGCGCCTCCCAATCGACGGGAACGTCGCGCAGCGGGCCGCCGGTCGGTTGAGGCAAATCCGGGGACGACGAAGCAGGTTCTTTTTTCTCGGTCATGATGCTCACTCCCTTCGGAGCACTCGACCGTTCGACACCGGAGTGTCTGCGCGGCGTGGGCTGGACGACGCGCGAACGCTCGAACTCCGACAAGCTTCAGTTCTTCAAGATCCGTTGTGGAGATGAAGTGACTCAGTGTGCCACGTGCGCGCCGCGCGCGGCAAGGCGGGTCGCGAAGTTTACAAGGAATGCGATTCAGCGCGAGAGCGTGCGGCCGACCGCGTCCGCCCAACGGGCGAGGTGGGCTTTTCGCGCGGCGTCGTCGATGTGCGGCTCGAACTTGCGCTCGATTTTGAGCATGCCTTTCGCCGCGTCCTTCGCGAACAAACCGAGGCCCACGCCCGCGAGCATCGCCGCGCCGCGCCCGGTGGACTCGACGTCGAACGGGCGCTCGATCGTGATGCGCGTGACGTCGGATTGGAACTGCATGAGCAGATCGTTTTTTGCGGCGCCGCCGTCGACGCGGAGCTGCGCGAGCGGGTGCGATGCGTCCTTCGCCATCGCGTCGAGCAGATCGAACACCGAGAACGCGATGCCTTCGAGCGTGGCGCGCGCGATGTGCGCGCGCGTCGTGCCGCGCGTGATGCCGACGATCGCGCCGCGCGCGCCTTGATCCCAGTACGGCGCGCCGAGCCCCGCGAGCGCCGGAACGAACGCGACGCCGCCGCTCGAGTCCGCTTCCTTCGCGAGCGCTTCGATCTCGGCCGCGCTCTTGATCAACCCGAGCCCGTCGCGAAGCCATTGCACCGCGGCGCCCGCGATGAAGCAGCTGCCTTCGAGCGCGTACGTCGTCTCTCCGCCGACGGTCCACGCGATCGTCGTGAGCAGACCGCTCTTGCTCCAAATCGGCTTCGTGCCGATGTTCATCAGCGCGAACGCGCCCGTTCCGTACGTGCACTTCGCTTCGCCCGCCCGAAAGCACGCTTGCCCGAAGAGCGCGGCTTGCTGATCGCCCGCGATGCCCGCGATCGGAATTCCGTCGCGCAAAAACGAGAGCCCGCGCGTCTCGCCGACGATCTCCGCGCTCGACGCGACCTTGGGCAAGACCGAGCGCGGCACTTTGAAGAGCGCGAGCATCTCGTCGTCCCACGCGCGCGACGCGAGGCCGAAGAGGAGCGTGCGCGACGCGTTCGTGACGTCAGTGACGTGGACCGCGCCGTTCGTCAGCTTGCTCACGAGGAACGAATCGATCGTGCCGAACGCGAGCTCGCCTTTGTCCGCTCGCGCGCGCGCGCCGTCGACGTGGTCCAAGATCCACGCGACCTTCGTGCCCGAGAAATACGCGTCGATGACGAGGCCGGTGCGCTCGAGGATTTTCGGCGCGTGACCGGCTTTCTTCAGCGCGTCGCACGCGTCCGCCGTGCGCCGGCACTGCCACACGATCGCGCGATGAATCGGCGCGCCGGTCTTGCAATCCCACACGAGCGTCGTCTCGCGTTGGTTCGTGATGCCGATGCCGGCGATGTCCTTCTGATCGATCTTCGCCGCGGCGATCGCGCGCGTCACGCTCTCTTCGACCGATTTCCAAATTTCGTTCGCGTCGTGCTCGACCCAACCGGGCTTCGGGAAGTGTTGCGGGAACTCCACGGTCGCGCGTCCGAGCGTCGTGCCGTCTTGCGCGAAGACGAGGGCCGTCGAGCCCGTCGTACCTTGATCGATCGCGAGCAGGTGCTTCGCCATGCGATCTGCGTATCAGAAATCGTACGCGACGGTGAGCGCGCCGATGGCGCTTTCGTGGTGCGCGCCGCGCAGCGCTTCGACGAGCGGAACGAACGCGCCGATCGTGATCACGAGATCGTCGGTCGCGGAAAACGCGAGCTCGCCCGTCGCGTATCCGATGAAGCCGCCGGAGTTCGGATCGTCGGTGGAAGGCGTGAGGTTTCCGCTCGCGTCGAGTCGCGCGAAGACGCCGATGCGTCCGGCGAAATGCGATTCGGGCTGGAACTGCACGTGAAACGACGCGCGCGCGGAGTCGCCCGCGTGCGGACCTTCGCGCACTTGAAACGGCAAGAAGAGCGACACGCTCGCGAAGAGCGACCACGCGTCGCGGCTCGCGAAGTAATACGCGCCGAGCGTCGGCGCGATCGATCCGCATCCCGGTTGGAGAACGGACGAGAGCGGAACGCCGCGCGGATCGTTCTCGATGGGCGCCGTCGGAAACTTCAGCGCGCCGAGCAAACCGAAGCGACGCCGGCCGAACGCTCCGCGCGACTCGTACGCGAGCATCGTCGCGCGGAGCTCCACGTCGCCGAGCGTCGCGTGATCGAACGGCTCGAGCGACGACGCTTCGCTGAGGTGACGGAACAGGTACGGAAACGCGAGCGAGATCTCGAGCGCGCGGATCGGCGCCCAGGTGGCTCCGATCTCGACGCGACGGTCGTCGAGCGAGAATGGTCCCACGTCGACGTGACCGAGGCGCACGTCGGCGTCGAGCCTCAAGCGTCCGCGAAACGGTTGCTCCTCGCCGGACGCGACGATCGTCGGATCCGCCGTCGCGCA